>FSSH01003734.1_pt1 | contig 11570 bp, 8 predicted proteins | sample 1166101 | NCBI WGS metagenome assembly FSSH01 (sample SAMEA32972668, study PRJEB13176) | freshwater metagenome | biome: Drinking water system; feature: Biomass in drinking water that filtered by 0.45 um membrane; material: drinking water | place: USA | collected 2012-12-20 | depth 0 m | reverse complement strand
GAGAAGTCCTGCAAATCAGAAAGGGTTATTCCCTGATCGTCCCAACCGAGAAAGCCGGTTCGCTGGCCCTTCAAGTCGGCATAACGAAGTTGCAACGCCGCGACAAACTGCGCATCCTCACCCTTGAAGTCGTTTGAGACAATGCCTCTTGCTAGTTCCTTTCTATCAATTGAACCGTTTTTATCGAGATCAAGACGAGACTCATTCTTCAAATATAAGCCCGCCAGCTTATCGGGATGAAAATCGGGAAATTCCTTTCTAACTGACTCTTTACTGCTCATATGGGTTACTACCGCCGTTCTGTCGGTGATGCGCAAGCGACCGCCATCCACTTCTATCTTTGTCACATCCGCTGGGGCGCTGTTTTGGTCCAACCACTGTGACTTAGCATCAGCTCTTGTATAGACTCTGCCGTCAGAAAGTTTCACCGAGCGCAGGTTCTTATCAGGAAAATACTCGAAGGAACCAACCAAACCGTCCTTAAAATTGATAGAGGCGACAGAGCCATCGCCGTTTCTCAACACATTCGAATCCGGCTTGAAGACAGAGCGACCGCCGTAGAAGAAGCTTGCCCCGGCAGCCGCACTAGATATTGTTTTCGACTCGTTGGACGCATCGCTGTGGCCGCCCTTGCCTAATTTAGAACCAGGAGAAGAATTGGGCGGCTCTCCCATAAAGCCAAGCAGCCCGGAGCCTATGGCGCCGGCAAGCTTGCCGGTCTTGCCGTTTGGCACCGGACAGACAGGCTCCTGCGCACTGTCCTTACCAGAAGTAGGCTGCCGCCCGTTGATGGCAGCCAGATACTGCCCCTGCAACGGGGATAAGGGCTGAGTCTCCAATTCCGTAGCCTTACTGGTTTCACGGATGCCTGAACTTTCTGCACTCATCTAACAATCCCCAAGTCAAATCGGCAAACTCATATAAACAAGTTCTACGCAACTCAAGGGGTGAATAAATTGAGCAGAAACGAAACTGCGGCCCGGGGCTAAATTGAGCCGCTACCAGTAAATAAACTAATGCTCGCCGTGTGACAATTCCATAGCACTGCAGGTGGGACTGCAGTTAGTCTGCAAGGCTTGCCAGACTAATCGAAAAACCACAGGCGATTGGAAAACATAAGGCTCTCTTTACTGAGCCAAGTAGACAGAGATACGAACAGACCAGCGGCACGCAAGCAAACCTGAAAAATCCAACCTCAAGAAGCGACCATAAGATCGCCTGGTTGTTTTTTGTACCGTACTGAAATTTGCAACTCCTCACCAAGAGCAGCAACAACTCGCTCGGCACGTTCAATTGAAATACCGTGGTAGTCATTTCGCTCATCGCGGGAGATCTGAGAGACATCCACAGAAAGGCGCCGGGCCTGCTCCGACTGAGAGATTCCATTGGCTATTCTCAGCGCCACAAGCAATGGTCCAATTTCTGTAAGTTGTGTAAACACGCCAAAGTCACGGCGCTTAACGCGCTCGTACCACTCAACCTCTTCCTTCAGCTGCGCATTGAAGGAAAGAACCGGCTCCATGGCAAGGTCGATCTGCTCACTAGAGAGTTTCAGCTCCTCCAACTTTCGCCGCTGCTCCTGAATTACTCTGCTGTCTGATTCGAGACGCTTGAGACATTCCTGATACTCTGTTTCCGACTTAATCACTGGCCCTCTCCTTCTTTGGTTCCGCAAGCGTGAGAGGGTAGTCTCCCGGTGGGAGTAAACCGAATTCGTCAAATGGAGGAAGAATCATACAATTGAACATAACACACACACTTGACAGATATGTCAAACACAATCAAAAGAGCGAAGATACCGAAGGGGACGTTTAGTACCGATCTTCTTTTCCGGTACACCGGCCAAATACCGCCATTTGAGCGATGCCGGATTCTGCCAACTGTCAAAACTCAGTGCTTATGGATATCAGTGCCGTCTGTACTGCTACCAGTCCCAGGAGTCATAACACCGTTACCGCCGCCTCGCTGAGCCCAGCACCAATCCCAATTCTCGACCGTGGTTTCCAAAGCCTGCCGGATGGCTTTTCCGAGGTTCCCAGAAACTGATATATCGCGAATTTTCAGATTCTCATCCAGACCAATCTGCAAGGCCCTGCCGTTATTGAGACAGCAACGAAATCCTACAATTCTTTGATCGGAATCTCGTAAGAGCTTACCAGGCGGCATCAACAGGATCCCCTTTAGCCCAGTCCCAAGTCCATCACTATGGTGCCTTTGCTTATAGTTTAGGATACCGAAATTGAGCGTCTGAAAGATCCGCTCTCGAACCAGTTCGTCAGCACTTGCTCGCAGGCGGAAAGGAGCATGAAATATCCATCGATTTGGACCACCCTGATCAATTAGAACCTCATAAGCTCGCGGCACTCCATCAACAACGTCTGCAAACCAAGTAGCGTTGGAGAAGGCAGACTCACTCCCTTTAGCTCCCGACCTCGAATCGAAAAATTGTGCATAAAGGATTTCATTATCGGAAACACACGGAAATTTCTGAAAACTGCCACTAAACCTATTTTCTGGTTGGCAGAAACGTCTTAGCCGATCGATAGTGCAGGTTTCCATTACATAGGCATGCACATCCTCAACAAGACTATGATATTTATCTGAATCCAAGGCAAGACTAGCTTTCAAGCTCTCCACATCCTTTGAACCATAAACCTGGTATGGAAACGGCGCTGATACCTCAGCCAAGTTCAATACAGGCTCATTCTGTTCTAAAAACCTCTCCACTGGATTGAACGACCAGATACACCTGGTGCCCGACAGCTCACTCCTTGGACATTTCGGGAAGATACTTTCTGACGGGTTGCTACCTAGATTACAGAGAATCGACTCCCCAACCTTCAGCCTTCTACTTTTCAAACGAGAGATATGAATATCCGGCGTTACTGGTTCGCTCACATTTGATCGATTGTCCAATAGAATTTCATCGATTCTCACTCGAACTATACAAAACGGTCTTTGCGTTTTCTTAGACCCGTATCCGATTTTCCTGTCGGCAATATCAAGAATGGTGCAAACGACGCAGCTTTTATAAGGATAGGGAGCGGTTTGCAAGGATTGCTGAAGTTCGGCTACAGCAGTGTCGGTAATCTGAGCACCTATCAAGGGAAAGTATAAATTTGAGACCATCAGGTGGCAGCCTTTTCCTCTACTGGTATCAAATCGGTGGCGATTGAACGCCAGTAGACTCGTCTGCCCAACGAGTTTCTCTACAGATATGCCATTGCCATTGAGCAGATATTCCGCATCATCATCCTCTATGGCTATGCTTAGCTTTTCACCGGGTGCAAAATTTCCTCGCAACACGTTCTTGACGGTAACCTTTGCAATGACTTCAGAACGATGACAGCAGTCTTTTGCTGTAGCCCGCCGAATGTTGTCTATCTTTACTAGAATGCAAGAATTATAAGGAAAGAAACCTGGCTTTTTTACTTGCCGCTTCTCATATAAAGCACCGGCCAAGGCTGTCCATGGAAAGCACTGACCGTAGACGACACATAAAAACAACAAGAGCACGATGGATTGAACCCTTAGCATCTCTCACCCACTAAACACCTGTTCTTCACTCAGTTATAGCAGCACCTTAGATTAGGCTGTTCATTGCCGCCAGTTGAATTACACTCTGCACCCGGCACCTGGGAATAACCCGCAAAGTCAAAAAAGTTTGCGCAAGTAAATATAAACTTGCATAAGCAAGCACAGCAGAATAATTCCACCGAGCATAGTGAGAAGAAGCCTACCGGGAGCCAGCTGTACATCAGACTGCACCTTCTGTAATTGCTCGGGATTTTCCATGATGGCAATCAGTTTACCTATCGTAGACTTCTCTCCACCGGTAAGATTTCTGATCAGGNNAAACGGTGTAAGCACAAGGCCAAATGGAATGCCCCACCAGCCGGCCAAAAGCGTTACTGCAGTGGCTGTTATAAAACCTCTCCTCTGCGCTTCAGTGCCCTTCAGGAAGTAATCAGTCGATCTCCAGTGAGTCAGAAAGACAAGGGACCAGCACATGCCGTAGCGAACGACTTCCGTATCAGGGGTTATGCGCTGCCCCTGAAACACTGCCCCACCAGCTCTAATTTCATCGACATTAGCTTCCAGCCATTCCAGAAATGTGATATCCGCTACTTCTAACGTCATCCTTCACCCCATTAAGTCCGGCATCCGAGCGGTTCCCTACTTTTTTGTACCCAGAACCTTAAAATTCGCCCCTACGGGGTATTAAGTATCTATTGTTCCCTATAGGGCTTTGGCAAGGATACAAACATGGAGAAATTAACCGATAGGCTCTCGAAAAGCATTGATAGAGTCTGCCTGTGTTTTACACTCGTGCCGATTGGTGCCGCTCTCTTGCTCACCTTACTCTGCAAGAACCTTATCTACAACGCCGCTTTCGGACCTTTCCCTGTAGACGTCAACTATCTCTCATCAATAGAAAGTGCCTGGTCAGCAGACAAGTACTATGTTTCGATACAGGGAGCGGCGATTGAACCAACTCCCTATATTATTGCCAGTGTCCGCAGCGGTGAGCAACCAAACGAGCAGTCGGCAACTCATCAAGTAGCCATACTGGTCATACCGCCCAAAATTATGCTGGTCAAAGTCCCCAAAAATCAGTCGGCAACAAAAAATGTCACCGGTACGATCTGCCGAATGGAGAAGGACCTGCCCGAACTTTTCAAACAAGACATGAAGGACTCCCCCGATGTTGTAGAGTCGATGCTGCCGGTTATGCTTGATGCCGGCAGCAACATTGGCGGCGATATGGCGCTCTACGAAGTAGTGTTCTTCTTGCTGATGGGCACAGGCGCCGTACACGGTATCCGGTTTCTGCTCTGGCGAAATCCGGAAAACCACCCGGTTGGTAAGGCTCTCAAGAAATTCGGCACCTTACGGGAAATGACTAACCTGGTAAACAGCGAAGGGCTGACTGCACAGAAATACGGACCCGCCACTTTAACCGATACCTTCCTGTTCTTTCCGAAACTCAAGGAGTTGGTCGCTGTGAAGCTCACTGACATAGTTTGGGCTTATCTTTCCGTGAGTGAAAACGAAGTAAAAAAACCAAGCAATCTCACCATCTGGACACGGGACGGCAAGAAGGCCGAACTATTGATTTCGCAAACCGATAGAGAATCTCTGCTCAAGACTCTCACTGAGCGACTCCCACACATTATTACCGGCTTTGATGCCAAGCGCTGGCTTACCTGGCGTTCTAAGCCTCAGAGTCTTGTGGACGAAGTCGATGCCAGAAGAACCGGGCAGGCAAGCTAACGAAGGACAGCATTCTGCACTCTATCGATAGTCTTTTAACCTACGAGAAGAACAATCACTGAAGCCTACTTCAATCTACTTTCGCCCGCACCGGCGTCACCAGGGAGCGGTTCTGCAATTCTTCATTGCCTTCCCTGGCCACCAGATCGCCTTCCTTCAAGCTGCCAAAGACTTCCACCTGGTCTCCCATAAGCTGACCTTTGCGCACCGAAACCCATTCTACCCGCCCATCGCTCACCTTACACACATAAGTATCGAGAGGTGTGGAGATAACGGCGGAAACCGGCACGAAGAGCGAGTTTTCTCGCCTTCTTGTGGGCCAGTAGACTTTGCAGAACATACCTGGCAAGACTTCGTATTTGGGGTTAAGGAAGTTCAGTTCCACCGGCATGGTTCGCGTAGCCTTATCCAGGTTATTACTTATACGAGCCACCGTGCCCACAAAGCGCCGTCCGGGGAAGGCAGAAATAGTGAACTGTACTTCCGAGCCAACGACTACACCGGCGGTATCAATTTCCGGTACCGGTGCCACGATACGCAACAAGTCCAATTGCTTGATGCGGCAGATGGGCGGATAGGCGCCGGTGCCGTCCGGACCGACGAAACTGCCCACGTGCATGCGTCTTTCGGTGACATAGCCGTTGAAAGGGGCGGGAATTTCCAGGTAAGAAGCGAAATCGGAGAAGCTCTCATAACCGCGAATTTTGGCAGCCAGTTCTTCCTTCCGCATAGAAAGCTCGTGATCTTTGGCATTGACTCGCTTCATCAAGGAATTGACGTCCTGCCGGTCCGCTTCCACCGACTGAGCCCATTGCACCACATCGTTGTCGGCGATAACGCCGGGCACAAGTGAAGCCGTGTAAACGCGCTGATAAGTCGACTGATCGGCAAGCAGATTAGCCTGGGATTTCTTGAGGGCGGCCTTCAATTCTTCCAGTTCCGATTCTTCCACAGCCACTGCCGCCTTGGTGGCTGCCACCTGGGCCAGGGCTTCGTTTCTGTCGGCCAGAAATTCCGGCGCATACATAGTGACCATGAGGTCACCCTTCTTTACCACCGAGCCGCGGTCTACATTGATTGACTTGACGAAGCCTTTGATTTTGGGATAGACAAGCACGTCTTGATAGGCTTCTATTTCGCCCGGTAACTGATCTTCCCGGAAGAGAGTCTTGGCCGCTACCGGCACCACAGTTAGATTCGGTCGTGTGTGCACGGGTAATTCCGCTGCTTCCGGTTTCTTGTTGTGATTCATCCAGAGGAAATAAAAGACGCCACCGGCTACGGCAAGAAAAACAACCACAAAGACAAGGTTGCCCAGATTGAAAACCGAGCGGTCGGTCTTGAAGCCCACATAAGCCGGCATGGAACCGGTGCCTGTCGACTTGGCTTCATTGTCATCCGGTTTTTGGTTTTGCTCTTCGTTTTCCATTGTTCATCCGTTACCGATTAATAGCCATGATCTTCAGGGTGCAGGGAGCCTGAGCCGGTCGGTGCGTTTCTTTGCACCATTGTAAATACCAGGGGAAGCAGGGTGAGAACAGAAAGTGTAGACATGGTCAGACCACCGATGACGGCGCGGCCTAAGGGGGCACTCTGACCGGTGGATATGGCCATGGGTATCATGCCCGCCACCATGGCGATGGAAGTCATCAAAATTGGTCGCATGCGCTGCTGGGCGCCATGCACGGCCGCTTCTTCCGCCGACATGCCTTCCCTGCGACTGGTCTCGGCGAAGACTACCATCAAGATGGCGTTGGCGATGCCCACGCCGGTGCACATGATGGCCCCCATGAAAGACTGTACGTTGAGGGTAGTACCGGTGATGGTGAGCATGGTCAAAACACCGGTCAAAATGGCCGGGGTGGTAGACATAACGATTAATACTACTCTTGGTGCCTGGAAGTAAGCCAAAAGCATGAGAGTGATCACAACCACCGCCAGAAGCAAACCGGTGATCAAGTGGAAGAAGGTATCCTCCAGAAGCGGCACCTGACCCATTACATCGCAGAAGACACCGGCCGGAGTTTTACCGGCGCGCTTCACCGCTTCCTTGACGCTGTCGCCCACACGCCCGAGATCATTACCGGAAATATTGGCGGTTAAAGAAACCATGCGCATCATGTTGTAGCGGTCCAGTTCCCCGGCCACGGTACCGTAATCAACTTTAGCCACGTCGCCAATGAGGGGATGCTGTAAACGGCGAGTCTTGCTTTCCGGGTACTCTCTATCTACAGCCGGGTCGACTTCAAAATCGTGACCGGCCATCTGCTCCGAGCGCAGCGAATTCATGGTGGGAAACTTCTCGATGTCTTCCTTGGAGCGAATCTGATCTTGCGGCACCTGTACCTGCACCTGGTAGGAAAAACCGCTATCCTTGTCGCGCCACAAGCTCAAGTTGACAAAGCGGCTGGAGAAGAAAGCCGGCTGCAAAGACATGCCTACTTCTTTGGCAGTAACACCAAGCTGTCCGGCCAGTTCCCTGTCGATGTTAATCTGGCAGGAGGGATATTCAAGGGGCTGCCCCCATTGCAAATCACGCAGCTTGCTTATCTTTGACATCTCTTCCAGGACGCGGTTGGCAAAGAGTTTGTCATCCACCAGATCGTGGCCGGTGACCTGCACCGTGATAGGGGTGGGAGAGCCCAGGTTCATGATCTGGCTGACGATGTCGCCCGGTTCAAAGGAAAACGTGGTATCGGGAAGAGCCTTATTGAGCCTGGCCCGCAGCCGGTCCTTAAACTCACCCATCTTGATATGGGCGTCTTCCTTCAACTGGACATCAAGCACGGCCTGGTGCGGTCCGCTGGTCCACAAGAAGGCTGAGCTAATTGGAAACATAGCAGGCTGTTGCCCGGCATAACCAAGGGTCTTCTCCACATTCTCGGGACCCGCTTCCAATTTGATCTCTTCGATGGCCTTGAGCACACGCTTCTCCAGGGCTTCCACCCGCATGCCGGTGGGAGCGGAAATTCGCATGCGGAACTGGCTGCTGCCTGAATCGGGGAAGAGCTCCTTGCCGATATTTTCATATAGAGAAAAGACCGCCAGCCCGGTCACCGCCAGATAGACGGGAATGATGACGGCACGCATGGGCAGAAGGAAACGCACAAAATTACCGAGGGCATCTTTGAGATGGTCGATAAAATCAGGCTTGCCTGCGTGTTTGTGCTCGTCTTTGAGCAGCCAGACAGCCATGATCGGCACCAGGGTAGAAGCGAGAGTGGTGGAGGCAATCATGGCAAAACCAACGGCCAGGGAAAGTGGAATAAAGAGTTCCCTGGTTATGCCCACCATGAAGAAGGAAGGCAGGAAGACCGACACCACCGAGAGCATGGCTAGAAGCCTGGGCACCATGGTCTCCACACAGGCATCAAAGACAGCCCGGGATTTAACGGCACCGGCGGCCAGGTGGCTGTGCATGTTCTCGATACAGACCGTCGCCTCGTCCACGAGAATACCGATGGAGAGAGCCAGACCACTGAGGGTCTGTATATTGAAAGTCTGCCCGCAAAGCCAGAGCCCGACAATGGCCGAAAGGAGAGAGAGGGGAATGGTAGTGACCACAATCAAGGTGCTACGCAAATCGCGCAGGAATAGAAGAATCATCAAGCCGGGCAAAATCGTACCCAAGACGCCCTCATGGAAGACGTCGTTGATAGCCTCTCGCACATATTTAGACTGGTCGAATTCATAGCTTATCTTCACATCCGGGGGCAATACCGCCTGCATGCGGGGCAGAGCGGCGTTCAAGGCATCCACCACGGAAACAGTGGATGCATCGGCGCGTTTCACCGCCGGAATATAGACCGTGCGCCGCCCCTGGAAGAGCGCATAACCGGCCAGGATGTCGGAAGAGTCTTCCACCTTGCCAATGTCTTTCACAAATATCTGCGGACCATGGCCGGTACGAATGGGCATGTAGTCAAGCTGGTGTATGTCAGGCAAATCCGAATTGACCGGCGCGATGCGCAGGTAATCGCCGGTGCGCACGTTACCGGCCGGCAGCACCTGGTTGCCCGATATAAGCGCCTTCACCACCTCGTCGCCAGATATGTTGTAACGCCGCAACTTATCGGCATCGACACTGAGCACGATACTGCGAATGTTTCCGCCGAAAGGAGGCGGCGCCTCCGCACCGGGTACGGTGGCAAGCATGGGACGTATGCGCACATAGGCCAGGTCTTCCAGGTCTTTGACTGGCCTGGTGTCGGAGGACAAGACTAACTGCCCGACAGGCAAACTGCCGGCGTCAAAGCGCAGCACGAAGGGGTTCAGGGTGCCGTGAGGCATCAAACTGGTAGCGCGGTTAGCCATAGCCACTACGGAGGCCATGGCTGAAGCCATGTCGGTATCAGGCTGGAAGAAGACCTTGATTAGAGCCACGTTTTGAATGGAGCGCGACTCGATATGCTCGATGCCCGGCACATAGAGGAAGTAAAGCTCGTAAGTGGAGGTGATATAGCCCTCCATTTGCTCCGGCGACATGCCGCCATAGCCTTGAATAATGTAGATGGCGGGAATCTTCAAATCGGGGAAGATATCGCGCTTCATGGAAGTAATGGCCATGATGGAAATCAAAACCAAACTGAGAACCGCCGCCACAATCGTGATCGGTCGTTTCATAGCGGTAGAGATAATCCACATCTACTTCAAATCCTGCTTGTTGTCGCTATTGCCCTGCACAATGTCTACCACCTGCATGAAGGGCTTGAGATCGCCCTGCACATAAGTAAGCGCCAGGATAGAACGCCATACATCAATTTGAGCGATGGCGTCTTCCACCTCTGCTTCCGCCAGAGCCTTTTCAGCCTGGGCCAGAGAAACCATATTGGTGAGTCCGGCACTGTAACGCTTCAGCACCTTAATTTCCCGCACCCGAGCAGTTTCTACCAGGGTGGGAGTTTCGTCAGCCACCTTTCTTGCCTGGGCAAGCAGAATGCGAGCCCTGGCGTCTTTCTTTTCCAGCACCTGCATGGCCAGTTCATAATCGGCTTTGGCAGCCAACTCGTTGCTGCGGGCCATATCTTTTTGTGCTTTCAGTGGAAAGTATTCCATCACCGGAAAGCTGTAAGAAACACCAATCATATAGTTGAAGACCTGGGGCAAAACACCGGCTGCCACAGGTTTAATGGGGCTGGTGCGATCGCCGCTGCCCCTTCCCCACATGGAGGCGTTGAGCCAGAGGTGCGGGCGATAGGCCTTGTCGAGCAAAATCTGCTTGGCACGCCAGCGGTTTACTTCAGCGGTCTTAAAGAGGGCAATGGGATGGGAAGAAAGGTCAAAGGGTCCGGTTTCCTGAATGTTGGCCGGACTGCGCACCAGGGGATCGGAGACCACATCGAAGTCAGTGGCGGCCACACCCATTTTTTCAGCCAGACCAACCAGAGCCAGCCGCGCTTCCTTTTCTGCTTTGATGAGGGCAATTTTGGTGCGGGACACCTCAAAATCAAAGTCAGCCGCATCCACACCAGGTCTCAAACCTTCAGCCACAAGGGTCTTGGCGCGCAAATTGGCCGCTTCCATATGCTCAAGGGCCGCCCTGGTGGCACGTATTACCTGCTTAGCAGCCACCGCCGTCAGGAAGGCGTCGGCGGCATCGAAGGCTACATCCAGCCTGGTCAAATTTAGATCGGCGCGAGCCGAACGAGCATCGGCATAGGCAAATTTATCATTGGCCCGGCGCAGACCACCGTCGATGAGAAGCCAGTTGAAGTTGGCACCTTGCAAGTTATTGACGATGGGTTTGTAACTGACACTGGTGGCGGAGGGACCGCTATCCACCGGCACCGTATCGAAGCCGGAGACATTGTTCATAACTACGCTAGCCACGCGGTTACCGGTCACGCCGGAAGTCTGCACGTCAAAGTTGAGGTTGGGCAAATACTGGGTCTTAGCCAGAGCCACATTGGCGATGGAAGCCCGCAGCTTAAAATGCTTGTTGTTGATGGCCGGATAATTCCGCAATGAAATTTCTACGGCTTCTTTGATGGTGACGGCCCGGGTGGGTCGTATAGGCTGAAACTGCAAGTCCGGCACCACCGTCTCGCGACCGGCAGAAAGCGCCGCCGGCCCTGATAGTAAGCAGACGAGCAAATTTGCAAGAACCAGAGCTTGCATTATCATTGCTCGAATCCGAACTTTCATGACAAGTATCGCCTGATGGTGCCAGAGAGAAAGACGCCTGTGCAATTTAGAAAAAACAGGGTCGCATAGGCTGCGGCGAACTGCCGCAAACTTGACTAAGTCATATGCACCACTATTTTACAAGGATGGGGCAGCCCCCCTTGTGAGCGGAT
>FSSH01002685.1_pt1 | contig 11572 bp, 12 predicted proteins | sample 1166101 | NCBI WGS metagenome assembly FSSH01 (sample SAMEA32972668, study PRJEB13176) | freshwater metagenome | biome: Drinking water system; feature: Biomass in drinking water that filtered by 0.45 um membrane; material: drinking water | place: USA | collected 2012-12-20 | depth 0 m | reverse complement strand
AGGAGTTAGTAAGAGCGGCTCTCACCAACTCCTGACTCCTATCCACTACCTCCTGCTTGTCGCCCGCCAACCGCTAGCCACCCCCGCACCCCAAGTATCATCCCCGCACCCCCCCCCACCGGCCCGCCCTTGAACGACCTGATCGCCTCCCTGCTGCTCGGCATGCTCGAGGGGCTCACCGAATTCCTTCCCATCTCCAGCACCGGCCACCTGCTGATTGCCCAGCACTGGCTGGGCGCGCGCTCGGACCTGTTCAACATCGTGATCCAGGCCGGCGCCATCCTGGCCATCACCCTGGTGTACCGGCAGCGGATCTGGTCGCTGGCCACCGGGCTGCGCCAGGCGGAACACCGCACCTACGCGCTGAAGATCGCCGCCGCGTTCGCGGTGACGGCGGTGGTGGGCCTGCCGGTGCGCCTGATGGGCTGGGAGCTGCCCGAGACGGTGACGCCCGTGGCCTGGGCCCTGATCATCGGCGGCGTGTGGATGCTGGCGGCCGAGCGGCACGCCGACGGGCGCCCGGCTTCGTCCGAAATCACCTGGACCATCGTCATCGCCGTGGGCCTGGCCCAGGTGGTGGCGGGCGTGTTCCCCGGCACGTCGCGGTCGGCGGCGGCGATCTTCATCGCCATGCTGCTGGGCCTGACGCGCAAGCCGGCCGCGGCCGAGTTCGTGTTCCTGGTGGGCATCCCCACCATGTTCGCGGCCAGCGGCTATGCGCTGCTGGAAACCTTCCTGGAAGGCGAGGCCTACCGCGAAGACTGGGCCGGCATGGCGGTGGCGTTCACCGCCGCCACGATCACCGGCTTCCTGGCGGTGCGCTGGCTGCTGGGCTATATCGCCACGCACCGCTTCGCGCCGTTCGCCTGGTACCGCATCGGCCTGGGCGTGGCGCTGCTGCTCGGCCTGCCGGCCGGCAGCTGATCGGCCTCAGCTGAGCGGGTAGCCCAGCCGCACGGCCACCGGCGCCAGGCGCGCGAAGGCTTCGCTGAAGGGCCCGGCGTACTTGCGCCAGTGGCCGGCCGGGAACTGCGAGGCATTGCCCTGCAGCGCGGCCAGCGGTTCGGGCAGGCCCAGCAGCGTCTCGATGGCTTCGGCGGCTTCGGCCGCGTTGCCGTCCAGGCGGGCCAGCACGACCTTGTCCGGATGTGCGTCGCGGTGGTCGGCCAGGGCTTCGAAGCTGGCGGCCAGCCAGTCGGCGGCCATCGTGGCCTCGGGCGCCACCACGTACTGCTGCACGCTGCCGTGCACCATCCAGTTCAGCAGCGCGTCGCGCGGGTCGGTCAGCAGCACCAGCACGCGCGCGCCGCGCAGCGAGGCCAGCGTGTAGGCGTCCAGGTGCGGCATCACGTCCACCACCTGCGACGGCTCGGCGCCGGCGTCGCGCATGCCCTGGGTCCAGGTGGCGGCGGTGCCGGCTTCCGGATCCCCCGGCGGCCAGCGCACCAGGCCGAAGCCGTCGCCCGGCTGCACCGCCGACAGGCGGTCCACCCGCAGGCGCGAGCCCAGCGTGGTGAGCAGCGAACCCAGCACGGCCTCGGCGCGCACGCCCACCGGCGCCCAGAGCAGGGTGCCTTCGATCTCGCCTTCGGCGGCAAACTGCGCCGGCACCTGCTGCGGCGGCGGCAGCTGGTTGCCCGGCAGCGCGATCACGCGGCGCCAGCGCTCGGCGGCCTCTTCGAAGCGGCCCATCGCGTCCAGGGCCATGCCGGCCCAGCCGTTGAGCGCGCGCAGCACGTCGGTGTTGCCGGCGGCGGTGCCGGCCAGCATCTGCTCGGCCTGGGCCAGGGATTTCTCCGGCTCGTCGGCCAGGCGGGCCTGGATCTTGATCATGCCGCTGACGTACAGCAGCGGCGCGATGGCCAGGGCGCGGTCGGCCCAGGCTTCGGCCTGCGCGATCTCGCCGCGGGCCAGGTGGTAGTTGGCGATCATTTCCATGCAGGCGGCGCTGGCCGGGTTGGCCGCGTGCCAGCGGTCGAGCATGTCCTTGGCGTCTTCCTGCCGGCGGCCGGAGATGTTCAGGCGGATCATCCACAGCTCGTCCACCTGCGGCGACTTGGCCAGCGCGGCTTCGCTGCGCGCCAGGGCTTCGTCCAGGCGGTCGTTCTCGGCCAGGATCAGCACCGCGAAGCCCAGGGTCACCACGTGGTCGGGGTGGCGGTCGAGGATGTAGAGGTAGTCGTCAAGCGCCTGCGGGGCGCGGCCGGTGGCGGCCAGCAGCTCGCCGCGCACGCCGCGCACGGTGAGGTCGTCGGGGTTGCGCTGGATCATTTCGTTGAGCGCTTCCAGCGCGCCGTCGGCGTTGCCCTGCTTGCGGCGGGCCTGGGCCAGCGCGCGCAGGGTGGCCAGCGAACGCGTCGGGTCCAGGCCCAGGGCGTTGCTGAAGGCCTGCTCGGCGAAGGGCCACATTTCCCGCGACAGGTAGGCCTTGCCCAGGGCCACCTGGGCCTCGTGCAGGTTCGGGTCGGACTGGGCGGCGACGGTGAAGCAGCGCAGCGCCAGGTCGGGGTTGCCGCGGGCCTGGGCCAGGTAGCCCTCGGCGATGATCACCTGCGGGTGGTCGGCGTTCACGCGCTGGGCCAGGCGCAGGTTGCGCTCGGCCTCGTCCAGGTCGCGCCTGGCCATGGCCAGGTGCGCCAGGGTGACGTAGGCGCCCAGCTGGTTGGGGTCGAGCTGCAGCGACTGGTTCAGGCCAGCTCGGGCCGCATCGGACTTGCCTTCGGCCAGGTCCAGCGAGGCCAGGCTGAAGTACAGCGCCGACTGGTCGGGCGACAGTGCGATGGCGCGCTCCAGGGCCACGCGGGCGCCGGCCAGGTCGCCGTGGTGGCGCAGGCAGATGCCCAGCAGATGCTGGGCGGAGGCGTTGTCGGGCTCGGAGGCGACCAGGTCGCGGGCGGTCTGGAGGGCGGTGGCGTAATCGCCCCGGCGCATGGCCTCGGTGATGTTGGCGAGCATGGGAATCTTCGGCTAAACGGAAGCCGCGATTGTAGCGCGAGCGGCGCCGTCGGCCGCGGCCACCAGCCGCGCCGTGACCCAGCGCTCGGCGTAGCCGCGCAGGTGGATGCCTTCCAGGAAGCCGCAGTGGCCGCCGAACCGGGAGATCTCCAGGTGCGAATGGGCCGGCAGCTGCAGCACCGGGAAGCCGGCCACCGGGATCACCGGGTCGTCGGCCGCGGCCAGCACGCTGACGGGCACCTGCAGCCCCGCCAGGCGGTCGCCGGCCACGGCGTAACCGTCGAAATAGTCCTCGACGTCGGCCTTGGTGGTGTGGCGCTCCACCAGCCAGCGGGTGAGCCCGCGCATGTCCTGGGCCAGCACCGCATCGTCGAAATCGTGTTTGGCCGGGAACAGCGCGCGCTTGCGCAGCAGCGAGCTGCGCCACTTCTTCATGAAGTACCAGTGGTAGAACGGCGAGCCGGACTCCAGCGCGCGCATCACCGCCGACGGATCGATGGCCGGGCACACGGCCGCGGCGTGCACCAGCGGGATGCCGGCCGTGGGCGCCGCCAGCGCCAGCCGCAGCGCGAAGTTGCCGCCCAGCGAATAGCCCGCCGCCACCATCGGCCGCGCCGGGAAACGGCGCGACACTTCCACCGCCGCCTGCACCACTTCCGACAGGCGGCAGGAATGGAACAGGTCTTCGTTGAGGTGGTGGGTGTCGCCGTGGTCGCGGAAGTTGAGCCGGAACACCTCGAAGCCGCTGGCCAGCAGGTGCGCGGCGGTGTGGCGCATGTAGCTGGACTCGCTGCTGCCCTCCCAGCCGTGCAGCAGCAGCGCCAGGCCGCGGCAGGTGGCCTGGCCGGGTAGCTGGCTGTGGAAGCCCTGCAGGCGCACGCCGTCCTCGACTTCGATGATGTGCTCGGTGGTGCGCGCGCCCATGCGCCTGAGCGCGCGCTGGCCGGCCGCGCGCCGCAGCGGCATCGAGCTCAGCACCGATTGCACGTGCGGGTTGCGCAGCCAGCGCGGCGGCCGGTATTCCCCCGGCATGGCTCAGCCCGCCATGGCCGCGATGATGCGCTCGCGGCAGGTTTCGGCCATGCGCCGGCGGCCGTCTTCGCTCGACGCCACGGGCTCCAGGAAGTGCACCTCGGCGACGCGGCCGGGCTCGCCCAGCAGGCGCAGGAAGTTCTGCAGGAAGTTTTCCTTCTCGCCGAAGGCCACGATGGTCTGGGCGTCGCCGCGCAGGCCGTACTTCAGCGCCACCGGCTGCGCCGGCACGCCGGCCAGCACCGCGGGCTGGAAGATGCGGGCGTGGAAGGTGCCGATGGCGTCGCCGCGGGTGGTCTTGCCTTCGGGGAACACGCCCACCGCCAGGCCCTGCTGCAGGCGGGCGACCATGGCGTGCATCACGCCGTGCAGGGAATCGTTGTTGCCGCGATGGTGGTAGATGGTGCCGCCGCGGCTGGCCACCCAGCCCACCAGCGGCCAGCGCGAAATCTCGGCCTTGGCCACGAAGCCCATCATGCGCTGGCTGTGCACCAGCACGATGTCGATCCAGCTGACGTGGTTGGCCACGAACAGCGCGGCGCCCGGCAGCGGCGTGCCGTAGCGCCGCACGCGCATGCCGAAAATGCCCATCATCGTGCCCGACCACCAGCGGATCATGAGGTGGTCGAGGCGTTCGCCGCGCATCTCGATGCGCGCCGAGATCGGGTTGATCATCAGCAGGGTCAGCGGCAGGCCCAGCAGGATGTGCAGGGCCAGCAGCGGCGAACGCCAGAGGTAGCGCAGCGGGCGCCGCCAGTCGCGCGGCAGGCCGGCCGATTCAGTGTGAGCAGACATTGCGGTCATTGTGCCGCAGCCGGGCCGAGTAAACACCCGACGCCGGGGTATCGGGCCGGTCAGCGCCCGACGACGGCCGCCGTCATGCGCGAAATGCAGGCCAGGCGGCCCTTGTCGTCTTCGATGCGGATTTCCCAGACCTGGGTGGCGCGGCCGAGATGGATCGGCCGCGCGGTGCCCGTGACCACGCCCTGGGTGACGGCGCGCAGGTGGTTGGCGTTGATCTCGATGCCGGCCGCCTGCTGGCCCGCGTCGGGGTCCAGGCAGAGGTAGCCGGCCAGGCTGGCCAGGGTTTCAGCCAGCAGCACCGACGAGCCGCCGTGCAGCAGGCCGAAGGGCTGTTTGGTGCGGGCGTCCACCGGCAGGGTGCCGCGCAGGAAGTCCGGGCCCACTTCGGTGATGGTGATGCCCAGGCTTTCGCCGGCGGTGCCGGCGAGCAGCCTGGTCAGCGACTCCGGCGTAGGCCGCTGCCGGAAGGGGTCGATCATCGTGGCTCAGCGCACCCGCATCGGGCCGGGGCGGTAGGCGCTGGTGTAGCCGCGGCGCGCATAGCCCGAGCTGTCGCCGTAGCCGCCGCCGGTTTCCCGGTTGCGGCGGCGGTGCATGCGGTCCACCAGCTCGTCGCGGCGCGATTCGAGCCAGTCGGCGCGGCCCACCTTGGCCGGGTCCAGGCCCATGCGGTCGGCGCCGGTCTGGCGGAATTCGCAGAACTCGTCGTAGGCCTCGATCTCGTGCTTGAGTTCCTTCACGCACATCTCGATGGCGATGGCGTCGTCGAAGTAGCCCAGCACCGGCACGCTGTCGGGGATCACGTCCTTGGGGTCGGCGAAGTACACCAGGGCCGACAGCACGCGCTGGCGGTCTTCTTCCGGCAGGTGCCAGCCTTCGTCGGTGGCCATCGCGATCAGCGCGTCGAGGCGATCGAGCCGCTCGGCGATGAAATCGGGGACTTCGACCTTGCCCGCTTCGACCAGCAGCGCGGACGCGGCCGCGATGATTTCCTCGGTGGTCTTGCTGCCAGCGGAGGCGCGCGCCGATTCCAGGGCCTGGGTGAAGTGGGCAAGGTCGCGGTCGGAGAGTTCGAAGCTGATGGCGAGAGGCATGCGGATGGGCCCGGGTTCGTGGTCTGGAAAGACAACCAGCCTAGGCTGGGGCCGGTTCGCCGTCAATCGAACGCCGCCGGCCGCGATTCCGGCCACGGGGTCACAGGATGGGCACCAGGCCGGCGCCGAAGGCGGTCAGGATGCGGGTGTAGACGGTCTTGAGCGGCAGGTCCACCTCGGGGAAGGCGCCCACGTCCTGGTAGCACTCGAAGAAGCCGGGCTGGCCGGGCTCGATGGGGTTGCAGCCGGGCTTGAGCTCGTAGCTGGTGGCGTACGGGAACGGCCAGAGGTCGAAGATGGGCAGCTTCTCCGACAGCTTGCCCAGGCTGTAGTTGAGCCCCGACAGCACCGGCGGCTTCTCCTGGGCTGCGATCAGCCAGGCGTTGCCGGGCTGCATGTCCAGCCGGATGCTGGCCGACAGCGCGGCGGCGAAGTCGGCGTCGTGCACCACCACCATGGATTCGGTGTTGTAGTCGTCCGAGCGCGGGTCGAAGTTGTGGCTGCCCACCACGCCGATGCGGTCGTCCACCACCAGCGACTTGGCGTGCAGGCCCACCCGCACGCCCGCGCGCTTGAGCGGCACCGGCCCGCTGGCCGACCCGCGCGAGCCCGAGCCGAACATCGGCAGGTTGGCCGCGCGCACTTCGCCCAGGGCGCCCGTGGCGGCCACGTTGATGGGCGAGCTTTCCGGGTAGGGCTTGTACTCGTGGATGCGGAAGCCCAGCTCGCGCAGGTACAGGCGCTTGTACTTGTGGCTCATCGCGTAGACGGGGAAGGCGTCGGTGGCGGCCAATGAATTGGTGGACACCAGGATCACCGGCCGGTCGGGCTTGGCGCGCAGCTCGCGGAACAGGCGCCGCGCCGGGCGCGACAGCACCAGGTAGGGCGTCTGCATCACCAGCTCGGTGCGGGTGCCGGCCACCAGGTCGCGCATGGCCAGCGACGCGTCCTCCTCGGGCGGCTGGTCGCCGGCGTGTTTCTCGGGCAGGTCGCCGTAGAAGTCCACGCGGCCCACGGGCTGCACCAGCGGGCGCAGCCGTTCGTACACGGCGTTGCCGTCGCCGGCCTCGGCGCGCATGGCCTGCACGCGCAGCGAGCGCTCAGCGCCGGGCGCCAGCAGCTTGTTTTCGGGCACGCCGTTGGCGCGCAGCAGGCGCGCGGCCACGTCGCGCAGGCGCTCGGCGGGCACCGTGCGCTCGTAGGCCCAGAACGCCTGGAAGTTGTTGGCCATGGCCTTGGCCACCGGGCCCGCCACCAGCACGTCGCGGTCGCGGTAGTTGTAGCCCTCGGCCCAGTCGAAGTAGCGGTCCTGGATGTTGCGCCCGCCCATGATCCCGGCCTGGCCGTCCACCAGCAGCAGCTTGGTGTGCATGCGCTGGTTGAACTTGGTGAAGCAACACAGGATGCCGGCGGCGTACTGCAGGGCCTGGGTCTTGGCTTCGTCGAAGGTGGGGTTGTACAGGCGCAGCTCGAAGTTGCGGTGCTGGCCGGCCAGGGTGGCCTGCAGGTTGGGGTCGGGCAGGCCGTAGAGCTGGTCGAGCAGCACGCGCACGCGCACGCCGCGGCGGGCGGCGGCCAGCAGTTCGTCCAGCACCAGCAGCCCGCTGTCGTCGGCGTCGAAGATGAAGGTCTGCAGGTCGATGGTCTTGCGGGCCGAGCGGATCAGGTGCACGCGGGCCAGCAGCGCGTCCTGGCCACGGTCGAGCAGCACCACGCTGTGCCGCGGCGCGCCCGGGGCCGAATCGGCATTGGCCTGGTAGCCCAGGCCCAGCAGCGGCGAGGCCACGGCGCAGTCCACGCCCGCCTGGCAGCCCACCACGTCGCTTTGCCCGGCGTGCGCGAGTTCCACCGCGGCCTGCTGGTCGCGCTTGCTCAAGGACGAACAGCCGGCCAGGGCCAGCAGTGCGGCGGCGGCAAGGGCGATACGCATCGGGGACGTCATGGGCGCAGCTTCTGCCTTTCGCGGGGGGTCCGGGAAGGGTATGCCATGCGCGGCCGCGAGACTGAACGAAGCCCGCATGGCCGTCTGCGCCGCGAGGCCCCGATAGAAACCTTGCACACCCCCCACGCCTCGGCGCCCCGCGCCCGGAGACCCCCATGACCCGCAAACCCGCCCCACCCCTTTCCTGCCTGGCCCTCGCCGCGCTCGCGGCCGCGACGGCCGGTGGCTGCACCCTCGATCGCAGCATCATCCCCGCCTGGGGCGAAGTGACGCCCACGCAGATCTGCCCCGGCGACACGGTCACGGTGTCCTGGGACTTCCTGCGCACCGAGACCTGCCGCAACGACGAGCTCTGCGCCATGTACCACCCCACGGTAGTGGTGACGTCCAATCCCTCGGCCTTCCCGCCCCGCACCGTCACCGGCTACCGCGACAGCTTCACCTTCAACCCGACGGCCGACCTGACCCGCGTGGACTTCGCCATCGACCGCAACGCGGTGCGCGTGCCCACCATCCGCAACGACGACGCGGGCCGACCGATCGACGCGATCCGCGAAGGCCTGCGCAACGACTGGCGCGAGGTGCGGCGCATCCCCGACGGCCAGGAAACCGAACTGGTGCACGACGGCATGTGCGCCGGGAACACGCCGGTGAACTCGCCCGAAAACCTGCCCGGCCCGCCCGTGAGCTCGGCCAACCTGCGCCTGGCGTCGCTGTGCAACCGCAACGGCGTGGCGGTGGTGGTGACGCTCAGCGGCAGCGTTCCCGGCGACACCGTCACCCAGACGCTGATGCCCGGCGACTGCCTGAACACCGACGCCCCCGGCATGCCCGCCACCATCGATGCCGCGCGCGTGGTGGAAGTGCGCCCCCTGTTCCCCGACCCCGGCGTGCGCTGCTCCGCCACCGGGCCGAGCAACCCTCCCGCGACGCTTCGCACCGTGGCCGTGATGGCCTGCCGCTGACCCCCCACGTTCGGGACCATGACCATGAATCGTTCAAACCTGCTTTGCCTCGCCCTGGCGCTGTCGCTGGGCATCGCCACCCCCCTGGCCGCGACGGCCGCCACCGCCAGCGCCAGCCAACAGCTGCAGCTGATTGACAAGACCACCGGCAGCGGCGCGCTCAGCGTGGTCGTGACCAGCTACGGCGCCGCGTCGCCCAAGACCGGCAAGCGCGACGCCGGCAAGCGCGTGCCGGCCACGCTGCTGTTCGAGCGCCCCGACCGCTTCAAGCTGGTGCTCGACCCGGGCGGCAAGAACGAGCGCCGCATCGTCGGCGACGGCGACACGGTGCGCTGGCTCGACCTCGCCACCGGCCTGCAGGGCAAGGCCAAGGCCAGCGACGTCACCGACCCCACCGTGCTGGCGCTGCTGGGCACCGTGGCCGAACTGGGCACGTACGCTCCGTCCAAGGACATCGCGCTGGCCAAGGGCAGCCCGGTGGACGGCGCGCGCCTGGTGCCGGCGAGCTTCGGCGCACAGGCGGTGTCGGTGAACGCCTGGCTGCACGCGGGCCAGCCGGCCGGCTTCGCGCTGGAGATGGCCGACGGCGGCCGCGTGTTCGTCGCGGTGCTGTCGTTCAAGGCCAACGTGGCCCTGAAGCCGTCGGACTTCGAGCTCTAGCCGCGCGCGCTCAGGGGGCGGCGGCCTTGCGCAGCCGCACCCTGAAATCGAAACCCACTTCGTCGCGCAGCCACATGCGCTGGCTGGTCATGCCAAAGCTGCGGCGGCTGACCGCGCCCAGGACGCGGATGTCGCAGCCGTGGCCCGGGCGCTTGCAGGCGCTGGGCGCCAGCGTGAACGTGACGGGTCGGCTGCGCCCGCGCAGGTAAAGCTGGCCCTGCAGCGGGCCGCCGCCCGCCAGCAGGCCGCGCTCGAAGGGTTCGGAGGTGAAGCGGATCTCGGGGTGGCGCTCGACGTCCAGGAAGCTCTTCGAGCGCGTGCTGCGCAGCATCCAGCCGGGACCGTCGAGGTCGAGCTCGCGCGCATCCACGCGCACGCGCACCCGCCAGCGGCCGTCGGGCTCGGGTTCAAGCTCGCCTTCGATGCGTCCGAACTGCCCGGGCACGTCGCCCGACAGCCGCAGCTTCACGCCGAAGCTGGCGGCCGAACGGTCGGGATCGAAGCTTTCGCGGGTCGGGGCAGCCATGGCCATGCCCACCAGTCCGGCCAGGCAGAGTCCGCCAAGCCAGGACCGGATCATCCCGTCACGGCCACCAGAACGCCGCCAGTTGGGCGATGCCCGGCTCCAGCGCCGCGTCGGCGGGCAGGGACAGCACAGCGATGCCGCCGGCCGGCATGCCGCGGAAATCGCCCGACTGGCCGGAACTGAGCAGCGCCGCCAGCTGTTCGAAGCCCGGGTTGTGGCCCACCAGCAGCAGGCGGCTGGCGTCGCGGTTTTCGTCCACCACCTGCATCAGGCGGCCGGGCGTGGCGTCGTAGATGCGCGGCTCCTGCCGGGTTTCGATGAAGCCCAGGGCCGCCAGGGCCAGTTCGGTGGTCTCGCGGGTGCGGCGCGCGGACGAACAGACCACGCGGTCGGGGGTGTAGCCGTGTTCCTTCAGCCAGCGCCCGGCGGCCTCGGCCTCGGCCTGGCCCTGCAGGGACAGCGGGCGGTCGAAGTCTTCCTGGCCCGGGGCGGGCGGTTCGGCGTGGGCGTGGCGGAGCAGGATCAGTTCGCGCATGGCAATCCTTGGCGGCGGGAAGGGGCTTGCAGGTCAGAGCGATTTCTTGAGCCAGCGCAGCAGCGGCGCCCAGTCCTCCTGGTGGCTGCGGATTTGTTCGGAGTGGTAGTCGAACAGGCTTTTGCCGAGCGCGGCCATCAGCACGTAGGCCTGGGTGTCGCGCAGTTCGGCCACCACCGGGTAGGGCCAGGACTTGAGCTGGGCCACGGCCTGCTGGGAGGCGCTGGTCCAGGGCTTGAGGCGGTTGGCGACGATGGCCACGGGCAGCTTGCCCTTCTTCACGCGCGGGTGGGCCACGAGCGTGTTGAGGAAGGGCACGGTGGCCTCGAGGTCGATGGCCGAAGGCAGCACGGGCACGATGACGGCGTCGGCCATGTCCAGGAAGGCTACGAGGTCTTCGCCCATCGCGCCGGCCGGCGCGTCCACCACCATGCGCTGGATGCCATCGGGCAGCGACTTGTCCCAGCCCTTGCGGGTGCCGTCGAGTGGCAGCACGGCGGTGTCCATGTGGGCGCGCTTTTCGCACCAGTGGGTGGACGACTTCTGCCGGTCGGCGTCCAGCAGGGCGGTGGCCTTGCCCTCGACCGCGAAGTAAGCGGCCAGGTTGGTGGACACCGTGGACTTGCCGGCGCCTCCCTTGGAACTGGCGACCAGGATCGTGCGCATGGCGTACCTCCGCGACGAGAGAGACCTCACTCTAACCCGGCCAACGCGGCCTGAGGAAGGCGACCGAGCAGAAACTCTAATGCGGTGTGTGACCGTGGGGTTGACCCCGTTCACGGCGCTTTCGCGCACTGTCCCACGGGTCCCACATCCCACCAGCGGAGGGCGCATGCCTGCACCCCCGGTCCCGGGCCTGCATTCCCCGGATTTCGAGCGCGACAGCTGCGGTTTCGGGCTGATCGCCAGCCTCGACGACCGTCCCGACCGCGGGCTGGTGGACGCCGGTTTGCGCGCGCTGGCGCGGCTGACGCACCGCGGCGCGGTCGGCGCCGACGGCCTGAGCGGCGACGGCTGCGGCCTGCTGCTGCGGCGCCCGCAGGCCTTCCTGGCGGCGGT
>FSSH01006812.1_pt1 | contig 11573 bp, 13 predicted proteins | sample 1166101 | NCBI WGS metagenome assembly FSSH01 (sample SAMEA32972668, study PRJEB13176) | freshwater metagenome | biome: Drinking water system; feature: Biomass in drinking water that filtered by 0.45 um membrane; material: drinking water | place: USA | collected 2012-12-20 | depth 0 m | reverse complement strand
CTCTCAGCGGAAATCAACAGCGACATGAACGTTCTGGTCGAGGAGGTTCGCCGCAAGGTCGTGCGCGACGCCGCCCAGGGGCGTGCGATCCGGTGGGACATCGGCCCCTTGGGACGGGTCTATGGCGACCCGGTCATGCTGCGGCTGGTGGTCGAGAACCTGCTCTCGAACGCCGTGAAGTACACCCGCAACCGCCCCGAGGCCGTCATTGGCATCAGCCGCGATCCTAGGAAGGACGGCATGGCGGGTTTCGTCGTGCGCGATAACGGCGTCGGGTTCGACATGGCCTATGTCGACAAGCTGTTCGGGGTGTTCCAGCGGCTGCACCGCGTCGAGGAGTTCGAGGGCACCGGCATCGGCCTCGCCAACGTGCGCCGGATCGTCGAGCGGCATGGTGGCGAGACCTGGGCCGAGGGCGAGGTCGACAAGGGAGCCGCCTTCCACTTCACGCTCCCGACCAGAAAGGAAGCGACCTGAGATGTCGGACCTGAAGCCGATCCTCCTCGTCGAGGACAACCCGAACGACATCGAGCTGACGCTGGCCGCACTCGCCGACAGCCAGCTCGCGAACGAGATCGTGATCTGCCGCGATGGTGCCGAAGCGCTCGACTACCTGTACCGCAGGGGCGAGCATGAGAACCGCGACGTCCGCGACCCGGCGGTCGTGCTCCTCGACCTCAAGCTGCCGAAAGTCGACGGCCTCGAAGTGCTCGAGAGGATCAAGGGCGATCCGCAGACCCGAGCCATCCCGGTCGTGATGCTGACCTCCTCCCGCGAGGAATCCGACGTGGTCCGATCCTACAACCTCGGTGTCAACGCGTTCGTGGTGAAGCCGGTCGGCTTCAAGGCGTTCTTCGAGGCCATCAAGGACCTCGGCGTGTTCTGGGCCGTCCTGAACGAGCCGCCGCCCCGGAGCGGACAATGGCCGTCGAACGGATGAAGGACCACTCACTGGTGTCGCGTGGTGGATCTCCGTTCATTCGCATTCTGCTCCTCGAAGACAGCGATCTCGATGCGGAACTCGTCCTCGCGACCCTGGAGCGCGTCGGCATTCCGCACGCGGTCGACAGGGTCATCGAGCGGGACGCCTTCCGCGCCGCGGTCAGGACACGCTGCTACGACCTGATCCTGGCCGATTACGTGCTGCCGAGCTTCGACGGTCTCAGCGCCCTCGCCCTCGCGCGCGAGCATTGTCCCGGAATCCCCTTCATCTTCGTCTCCGGCACCCTCGGAGAGGACGTCGCCGTCGAAGCCATGAAGGTCGGGGCGACCGATTACGTCATCAAGCAGCGCCTCGACCGCCTGCCGCGGACGATCGTGCGGGCCCTCGCCGAGGCGCGGGCGCATAGCGAAAGGGAGGTCGCCGAGCAGGCTTTGCGCGAGCTCAACGAGACCCTCGAACGGAGGGTCGAGGCCCGTACCCGCGAACTCGCCGAGGCGACGGAGAAGCTGGAGCTCCAGGTTTCGGAACGCGAGAAGGCCGAGGCAGCCCTGCGGCAGGCGCAGAGGCTGGAGGCGGTCGGTCAGCTCACGAGCGGCGTCGCACATGACTTCAACAACCTGCTGACGGTCATCGCAGGCAACATCGCGTTCCTGGAACGAGTCGTGCCGGACGACCGCTCCAAGCGCCGCCTCGACATGATGAGGGGCGCCGCCGAACGCGGGGCGAAACTCACGGCGCAGCTTCTCGCCTTCTCGCGCCGTCAGAGGCTGGAGGCCAAGCCGGTCGACCTCAACCACACGGTCGCCTCGATGCGCGACCTTCTGCAGAGCTCCATCGGCGGCTCGATCCGGATCGAGACGATCCTGCAGCCCGGCCTCTGGCCGGCCCTGGCCGATCCGACCCAGATCGAGCTCGTCATCCTCAACCTGGCGATCAACGCACGCGACGCGATGGAAGTGGGCGGGTCGCTCAGCGTCGAGACGAGCAACGTCACCCTGCCGGCACCGACCCGGCCGACCGATCCGCCCCAGGGCGAATACGTCATGGTGGCGGTGAGCGACACCGGGACCGGCATTCCCGACGACGTGCTCGACCGGGTGTTCGAGCCGTTCTTCACGACCAAGGAGGTCGGCAAGGGGTCCGGATTGGGGCTCGCCCAGGTCCTGGGTTTCGCCAAGCAGTCCGGAGGCGGCGTCCGCATCGACACCCGGCCCGGCGAGGGGACATCCGTCCGGGTATTCCTGCCGCGGTCGGTGGGCGGGGTCGAGGCGGAGTTCGCGCCTCTCGTTCTCGGGGAATCCCTGATCGGAGAAGCGAACGGCTCGCCAGTGGTCCTGGTAGTGGACGACGACAGCGACGTTCGCGAGATCACGACGTCGATCCTGAGCGAAGCCGGCTACCTCGTCCGCGAGGCCGGATCGGGAATGGCCGCGCTGAAGATCCTCGACCGGGCTCAGGCCGACGAGTTCGACCTCATGGTGGTGGATTTCGCCATGCCCGGCATGAACGGAGCCGAGGTCGCCAGGGAAGCGAACCGGCGCCGGCCGGCCCTGCCGGTGATGTTCGTGACCGGCTATGCGGACACGGCCGCGCTGCGCCAGGCCGGCGAGGTCGGCGAGGACCGCATCGTCCAGAAGCCGTTCCGCGACGGCGAGCTTCCGCGCAAGGCGCAGGCCCTTCTCCGGACCTCGCGAGGGCAGGACAACGTCGTGGCCATGCGCCGCGACCGATCCGGGACCTGAACGCTTGCAGGCGACCGTGCTCGACCGGACGGTTTCCACCGTCCCGGGGCTGATCGACCGTCTCCGCGCCGAGACCCGCGACCTCCATGAAGCGCTGGAGCGGGACCTCGATTGGAAGAACAGGATGGCGACGCTCGAGGGTTATCGCGGGCTGCTGGCCCGCTGGTGGGGCTTCCATGCCGTCTTCGAGCCTTTGGTGGATGCCCGCCCCCCGCTTCCGGGCTTGGCAGGGCGCCGCAAGCTCCACCTCCTGGAGCGCGACCTGTCCCGCCTCGGAATGTTCGCCGACGCCATCCGGGCGCTTCCGCGTATCGACGCTTCATCGCTTCCGGACGACTCGGCCGGGATGACGGGCGCCCTCTACGTGCTGGAGGGATCGACCCTCGGGGGATTGGTGATCGCCCGTCATCTCCGCGCCGCGCTCGCCGGGACGGGGGCTGAGGACGTCTGCGCCTATTACCAGGCCTATGGCCGTGATCGCACCGGTTCGATGTGGCGGGCATTCCTCAACCAGCTCTCGGAAGAGGTCTCCCGTGCATCACATCAGGAGGTTGTCGCCGGCGCGCGTCAGACTTTCTCAACCCTCCGTCTCTGGCTGGCGCAGGACGGCCTGCCGGTCGTCGCGCCGCCCAAGGCTCCCGGAACCTAGGTGACGACCACGGTCATGGAGATCGCTCGGGAACCAATGGAGCAATCGTATCCTTTCATACTGTCGCGCTTTTGCCCGACCCTGGTTGAGAATGCCGAATGATCACTCCTCGTCTCGTCCCTGTGCAGTTCGGCTCCGCTTTCGATGGCGTCCTGCAAGGCGTAGCGTCAGGTCTGGCTGACCTCATTCCAGCGATCGGACTGCCGCAGCCGATTTCGACCGACCAGGAGCCTGCCGTTCCGCTGCCAAGGCAATATCATGCCGATACGGTTGAAGATCTGAAGATCTAAGCTGTAGTTCCTTCAATAAGATAAGGCATATAAATTTCAACTGTACATCGCTGTTTAATTAAAGCTCCAATCTCTTGAGTAAATATTTTCAATACTAATATTGAATTAAATATTGATCAGGCACCTTTAGTTGAGGCGGCGCGAGGCATGCCGTGTCGCGTGATGCTGCGGGCGTCTCACGCGCCGCCCCGCCGATGAATGGTTCAGGTTTACATTGCGGATGTCGCAGGTGGCTTGTGACAGTCACGCCGGGGCACGCTGCGGAGAGCAGCAGCAAATGCCCGACCGACCAATGACGAGTGCGTTTGTCGAGGTTGCGGGTGGGACGGCTCAATGTCTCCACGATGCGGTTGAACCAAAGCCTGCAAGAAGCGGCTCGACCGTCCGTCCCCTCGCCGGCGGCTACGATCTCACTCTGCCCGCAGCCGTGAAAGGTTCCGATGGAGATGCCGAGGTCTCGGCCCACCCAGAGGCCGACGACACGGTGAAGGGTGTCGTTGCCTGCTCTGCGATCTCAGACGCGCACCCGGTAAAAGTGGTCCCCGAAACTCTTTCGCGTCCGATACCCGTCAGACGGTTTGATCCAACCCCTCCTCAAGCTGTTGCAAGGCGAACGGCTGACACCGTTCAATGCGAGAGGATCGTATCGGCCGAACTTGGTCCGACACCCTCCGGCAACGGGATGTCGCTGCTGCCGTAGCGTGCGTTGAGGATGAGGTTGGGCCCCTCGTACAGATTGACCAGCCGCGCTACGACAACGGTGTAGGCGGACTGATCGGCGACAGGGTTCTTCGCATCGATGACAAGACGGCCTGCCGGCAGATAGATTGTGCCGAGAAGCATGCGGGCATTGTCGCTGATGATCCGGTACTGACGCAGAGGCGTGTCCGTCGGCGGTGCAGGAGGTACAGGCACAGTGCCCAGTAGGCCATCGGGTTCCGGGGGAGCGGCCGGACTGACGACAGATCGCTGCTCGAAGAAGAGCAGGCTTGCCATCGGACCGTCCTTAGGTGCGGTCAGGCTGATGATGCTGTCCTTGTCGAACAATAAGCCGCCCTTGTCCCCGGTAAAGAAGAAGCCAACGTTCTCGCCCGCCATCGCGGCCTTCTTCTTGACCACCAGGGCGCCGTTCAACATCACATAGACGCCCGGCCGCAATGTCACGAGCGCGCCGTCCGTGATCTCCAGGCCGTTGCAATACGTGCCAGGATCCAGCGTGTAGACACCCTTCACAATCTTGACCGGCTTCGTCGGATCGGCGGCGTTCACGTTGGCCGAACCGCCAAGGACGATACAGGATCCGATAGGCGGCGACGCCCGGCTAGCCAGCGGATCCTTGAGCGGCGGACAGTCGGTTGCAGGAGGGGGCACGAAGTTCATGCTGGTGCCCTTGTAACCGCCAGCCGAACACATCGTCAGCGCAGTGGCAACGGCACCATCACCGGCGCTGATGCCCTCTTGGCTCTTCGAGTTGGAGTAGATCGAGCAGTCCGGGGCTGCGAGCCGAGCGTTCTTTTCCGCGCTGAAGGCTTTCTTGGCTTTCGTATCGAGCGCCAGCAGGCACAGTCGCGTCGTGCCTACCAGCTTGGCGGTGGCATTGACGGTCAGGACGATCTCGGGGATGGGCAGCAGCTTGGCGAAGGTGAGCGGAACGGTCTCGCTCACGTTGACCCGGACGCTCGAATGGTTGCCCAGGACCTCGGCCGAGACGCGGGTGGAAGTCCCCTGGGGCGCCTGCGCGGCTGCCTGCGACGTCGTCACCGAGACGGCCGCGCGAATGGCGGTCGCGTCGTCGGCATTGGCGAGCTTAAATGTGTTCACGCCCGAGATGCTGCCGGTGTCGGCGGCGCGCTGCAATTCCCCTCGCCGCTTGACGACCGCGCCGTAGTCGAGGGCTGCCGCGCTCGCCGCCATCAGGATCGGCAGGAGCAACGCGAACAGCAGTAGGACGTTGCCCTGGCTGTTCTCTCTCAATGTCTGCCATTGTCGATACATACGCTTTACTCCCGCATCAGGACGATGCGAGCGCAGCTCTTTCCGAGTTCTGAATCCTTTCGGCTGAACTCGAGGACATCACCGCATTTGTCGAAAATTACTCGATCGTGTTGATTAGCTTTTGTTATTTTCGCACTGTCGATGTCTCGGGATGTCCGTGCCATCGTAAGGCGTGCATGAGGTCGCCTGGTTCACTCCCGACGCTAGACGATGCCGCGACCGACGGTGACGCTTGCTCCGCCATCTGATCATTCGGCCGACACGCCACCGGAGTTGCAAGCCGGCGGTCCGCCGTGAACCCGGACGACCTGCGCGACGGCCCTCTCTGGAGCCGCGGGCTCGCGCCGAACCGTGAGCAGCGTCCCTACGTGCGGCGCCACACGGCAAGGGTTGGCTCTGCCCGATGGACACATTCCGGCAAAGTCGCCGCATGAAACTCGTCCCCGCGTCACCCGGTCGCCTTCCGCCCCCATAAGGCGATCGGGATCTCGCCGGCGGGTCGGATCGTTTCGTAAGGAGGCGCCCGACCCGCTGCATCGCGCAGGCTGCCGAAGGCCTATCGCCCAGCGGGTCACGTCGGGTAAGCGAGGAGACGTCCTTGGCCTTCCGGACTGCCTTTCCGGCTGCACTGCTCGGCCTCGCCCTCGGTGGCGCGCCGGCCTCGGCACAGCACATGGCGCTGACACCCGGCGGGGAGGCGCCTGCGGGTCGGCCGGCGCCCGTCGTCGAGCGAAACGTCCCGCCATCCCGCCCTCGCGCGGAGGTTCTCGGCGGCGAGCTTCCGAACCAGCGCACCGGCCCGATGCGTCAGCGGGTCGTGCGGGATATTTGCATCGGCTGCGACCGATAGGGTCGTTGGCCCAACCGGCACATCTCGCGGCTTCGCAAAATCCTGACACGACTCACGCAACTGGATTGCAGATCCCGGCAATTCGAGCGTTTTGCGAAATCTCCGCTTCAGTCCCGCCATGGTGAGATACCCATGAAGGGGGATCCGATCATGACGATCACCATGTCCATCAATGCCGTCGGCCTCGTAAGGGCGACAGAGATGCTGCAGTCGGCGAGGAACGAGACCGCCCGCGACGAGAACGTCCAAGGCGCGGGGGGCGCAAAGCGGAGCATCACCGTGGAGATCGGCAGGTCGGTGGATGCCGAAACGCGGGAAGCGGAGAGCGAGATTCCGCTTCCGGCGTCGCAGAAGCGGGCCGTCGACATTCTGGTGTGATACGGCATCGAGGTTGGCGCGGCCATGCAACCCAGGCAGATCAGGCGCCTGTACTCTCTCTCGGGTAGCCCGTCGCTGGCTCATGCGGCGATGATGGGCTTCTCACGACAAATACCGTGATGCTGGGGCGCCGCGCGCGGATTGTCTGCCCGGCTTCGCTAATCTGGATCGCCACCGTGACGCCAGGGCGGCGGGCACCGAGCGTGCTCGATGGACGCTCGTGCGTCGGGAGGTTCTCGTCGCCCGCGATCCGGTCGTGACACATGAGAAGCCGGCAGGCGGGGCGCTGCTCGATCCCGAACCGGCCGTGTCGCGCCTGAATCACTGACGGGCGGCACCGCTGCCTTTGCCCGGTGCCACCGGATGCGACGGCTCCCTCGGCTGGCATCCCGCAACCGAGCCGGTACGATCGGAGGGCGAGGCGGTCGGGCCGGGGGCGACAGCGACGTTCCGGTCGCAACCGCTGGCATTGGCTTGGCCGGGCGCTGAGGTTTCGCCAGGATCGACGGGACCCCGCGATGCAGGCGACGGCGTCCCGTGCTGGGCGAGGGCAGGCGTGCCGAACAGCATCGCCAGGGCCGACAGAGCAATCAACGTCCTCATGCTGTCCTCCGGACCATCAGGCGAGAGCCTAGGACGGCGGTTCTCGGCTTCCGTTGCGGACAGCCGAAGACCGCGCGGCCCGTCCCTCGCTGTTGCGGCAATGGCAGATGCTTTTCGGCTCGCCATTGCCCTCTATCGGCCGCGCCGACGACGCCGCGATCGTCACTTCATCGAACGCCCTCAGGCAGGCGCGGAACCTGCCGGGGAACGTTACGATCCCCCGGCGGAGCCACTCGCGCCGCCGGTGCTTCCGGTGCTGCGGCCGCCGCGCGAAGGTTGGTTGAGATTACCGCCCACGGCCGAATCGCCGATGCTTCTGCGACCGCCGGTGACGTTCTGGCTGCTTGTCACGCCCATGCCGCGCTTCTTGGTGCGAGAGCGCGCATCGGCCTCCGTGCTCATCTGGACGAGGAAGAAGGAGGAGAGTGCCAGGGCACAGGTGGAGAGGATCAGCGTCTTCATGGTGGCTCCTATGTTACGAGAGGCAACACCGGGAGTGACGCGGATGTTTCCGTTGGCATGAGGAACGGCATCCCCGGCCGAGCCCGGTCCGGGCGTCCCTCGTGAAGCGTGAGGCAGAGGCTCGCGTCGGCCCGGCCTCACGCCTCGGCACCCGGCTAGCGGGTCGGCGCAGGGGCGCCCTTGCCCGACGCGCCCGGCGAGGAGCCCGAGCCGGCATCGTTGGCGCCCGTGCTGTTCGTGGTTCCCGAACGGCTCGTGTTGCCCGTCGAGGGTCCGCTACCCGCAGCACCCGGCGAGGAGCCCGACCCGGCATCGCTCGCGCCCGTGCTGTTCGAGGTGCCCGACCGGCTGGTCCCGGAACCGCCGGCCGCCGCGACGGCGACGGAGCCGAGGACGATCGTGCCGGCGACGAGGAGCGTTTTGACGTTCATTGTTTCTCTCCCTGATGGTGGCGTTCGCACGCGGACGTCAACGCAGCCTCGGGATGCGGCGTTCCGGCGCAGCAGAGAGCGGTAGGGGGAACAGCCTGCGCGTGTGTTCATACCGAAGTGGTAGAACACCCTCAGGGCAGCCTTGCGTGAAATACGCTGCTAGCGCATATTCCCCGACGGAGTTCGATTGGGACGACGACAAGGACGAGGTCGTCCAGGCGGTGCGGGGTTTCGGCTTCGCCGACGCGATCGGCGTCTTCCTCGGCAGGACCGTCGAATGGCAGGACACGCGCGATTACGGCGGTGAGGTCCGCATGATCGCGGTCGGCGAGTTCGACGGTGATTTCTATACGGTGGTCTACACGGACCGCGGAACCGTGCGCCGGATCATCACGGCTTGGTCGTCCGACAGGGAGGAGCGCCTGTTATGGCAAAGATGAGCCTGAACGATCTTCGGACGCGCGCCTCGACCGTCGATCGGGCGAAGCTCGACGCGACCACCGACGAGGATATCCGCCGCCATAAAGCCGAGGACGGTTATGGCGACATGTTCCTACCCGAGACCGTGCGGGAGGTCGTGCCGCCGAAGGCACTGCGCATCAGGCTGGCCTTGACGCAGCAGGAGATGGCTGACGCCTTGCGCATTCCTGTCGGGACGTGGCGGAATTGGGAGCAGGGGCGGGTTGCCCTCGATCCGGCCGCGCGGTCACTGCTGACGATTGTGCAGACGAATCCTGAGATTGCGCTTGGGGCACTGCGTATTTCGAATGAAACTTGAAATACTTTTACAGATGCGTAAAACTAAACTGGTGTAAAGTCGTTGTTTTAAAAATACTATTTCACGTTTACTCAGGGGCAGGTCGCGGAGGAAAAGGCGATTTATATTGGTCCACGGTGTTCGTAGACGCAGATTGCCCTGATAATCTTGTGAAAGCCGCGTCCCTTTCAAGATTTTTAATAGCGTTTTCCTGTGCTAACGCATTAGGATAGTATACACGGGAAAAGTCATCAGATCGAAGATGTTCAACCAAATTCAAATCCTTAGCAATCGCTTTCAGAAGAGCTTTTAATCTCTCGTCTTAACTAAATTGGTTCAAGTTATTTGATGCATTAAACGAACTATGAAGATCAACCCAACATTCCCTTACCTCTTTGTTGTCAATGAAAGCAACGTCTATTAGATTTAGAGCCCTGACGCCATCAATCGAATATAAAGTTGATCGTTCTTGCATCAAAGAGTAGAAGACAAGATTTTTTAATCTGCGAACTTCGCTTTTTTGTTCTGCGTCTTTCCTCATCGTTTCGGCCAATTTCGCTGCGTTGACTGGACCTTTCCAAGTAGCATACGCCGCAAACACAGTTGCCAAAAAGCTCAGAAACGCTGCAATTACACTGGCGTCGATCATTCTAGACTACCCAAATTACGAATTTTCTTGAATCTAGCGTTTATTGGTCCAAACTGGGTTTTAATTTCAATAAAGTCTCGGACCATAAAATCTGTTGGAAGGTGTATATCAACTGTAAATCTCAGTCCTTCCGGTCCAACCGTTTGCCCAAGAATAGTAGTTCCGGATTGATGCACAAATACATTTATATTCAAACTGATCGTTTGATTGAGAGTGATCAATTTGTAAGCACCATCATAATCCGCCGACCCGTCCGTACCAGCTACTACGCCACTTTTAAAAATCAAAAGTGTCAAGGCATTTTCTGATATGGAAGATAGGTATCCAGCATAGAATCCGTCGAATTGAGTGGACATGTATAGATATCCGCTATGAACAATTTCTTCTGAAGCGGGCATATTCACTGCGTCCCGCTCACCCCACTAACCCGCCAAATCACCTTCCCCACATCATCGCTGACCAGCAACGCGCCCGTCTTGTCGAGGATCACGCCCACCGGGCGCCCCAGCGCCTTCTCGTCCCCGTTGAGGAAGCCCGTGAGCGCGTCCACCGGCTGGCCTGCCGGCTTGCCGTCCTGGAAGGGGACGTAGATCACCTTGTAGCCGCTCTTCGGGCGGCGGTTCCATGATCCGTGCTGGGCCACGAACAGGCCGTTCTTCCAGGCCTCCGGCAACTGCGAGCCCATCGAGAAGGCGATGCCGAGCGAGGCGGTGTGGGTGCCCACCGCGTAGTCCGGCGTGATCGATTTGGCGACGAGGTCGGGCCGGGGCGGCTGCACACGCTCGTCGACATGCTTTCCCCAATAGGCGTAGGGCCAGCCGTAGAAGCCGCCCTCCTGCACGGAGGTGACGTAGTCGGGCACGAGATCGCTGCCGATTTCGTCGCGCTCGTTCACCGCCGTCCAGAGGGCGCCGGTCTTGGGCTCGAAGGCGAGGCCGTTGGGGTTGCGCAGGCCCGTCGCGTATTCGCGCATGCCTTTGGCGGGAATCGTGTATTCCCAGATCGCGGCGCGGCCCTTCTCGAGCTCCAAGCCGTTCTCGCCCACATTGCTGTTCGACCCGACGGTAATGAAGAGCTTTTGGCCGTCCGGGCTCGCGATGACGTTCTTGGTCCAGTGGTGGTTGATGCCGGCGGGCAGGTCGACGACCTTCTCGGGCGTCGCGGTGACCTCGGTCTGGCCCGCCTGATAGGGCACCTTCACCAATGCGTCGGCATTGGCGACATAGAGGTCGCCCCCGACCAGCGCCATGCCGAAGGGCGAATGCAGGCCTTTCAGGAAGACGTGCCGCTCCTCGGCCGTGCCGTCGCCGTCCTTGTCGCGCAGGAGCACGATACGGTCCGGACTCGGTACGCCGGCCCCGGCCATGCTTTTCACCTTGTCGGCGACCCAGTCGGCGATGCCGGTGGAGGGGTCGTCGGTCTTCGGCTTGTTGGCCTCCGCCACCAGCACGTCGCCGTTGGGCAGAAGGTGCATCCAGCGGGGATGGTCGAACCCTTCGGCATAGACCGCGACCTGCAGCCCCTGCGCGGCCTGCGGCTTGGCGCCATTGGTCCAGCGTTTGACGCGGGCGATGTTCACCGTCGGCATGATCGTCGGGTTGGGCTTGGGCAGCGTCGGGTTCGCGCCGGTGCCCTGTGCCACCTCGAGGCTGGCGCTCTCCGGATAGACGATGAAGCGGATGAAGGCCGCCCCGCCGAGCAGGACAACCGCCAGGGCCGACAGGCCGATTTTCGTTCCGGTGCGCATGGGCGTCTCTCCGCTGGCGCCCGATCAGGCGTCCGTCGTCGAGATAAGCCGGGAGGCCGGGTTTGGCTCCCGGCCTC
>FSSH01004819.1_pt1 | contig 11598 bp, 11 predicted proteins | sample 1166101 | NCBI WGS metagenome assembly FSSH01 (sample SAMEA32972668, study PRJEB13176) | freshwater metagenome | biome: Drinking water system; feature: Biomass in drinking water that filtered by 0.45 um membrane; material: drinking water | place: USA | collected 2012-12-20 | depth 0 m | reverse complement strand
GACGCAGCGGACTGCAAATCCGCGTACGCCGGTTCAATTCCGACCTCGGCCTCCATACCTGTAAGCCCCGCTTCGGCGGGGTTTTTTTTTTCGCCTTTTTCATTGGCGACGGATTTACGCGGATGCCCGCGGATTGAAGCCAGGCCAAATGGATCCTGCGTTATCCGCGGTCATCCGCGTAATTCCGCGGCAAAAAACCGCACCAAACCAAGGCCGCTGGCGGTGCCGCGCTTGTTGCGGCACCATCCGGGGCAGGGCATGCCCGGGTGGCGAAACTGGTAGACGCATGGGACTTAAAATCCCCCGGCCGCAAGGCCATGTGGGTTCGACCCCCACCCCGGGCACCACGTCGCCACAGGGGAACAAGAATGACGCTGCTGATCGGATTCCTTTATTTCGCGGTGGACCTGCTGGCGACGGTGCTGCTGGTGGCCACGTGGCAGCACACGCGCATCCGGGGCTTCCTGTGGGTGGCCGCGTCGGTGGTGCTGGGCATCGGCCTGCGGTGGGTGGGGCCGTACGTCTTCCGCTTCTCCGACAGCGCTGATTTCGAAATGATCAACATCGTGGCGCAGCTGGTCTTCATCGCCGTGATGGCGGTCGGCGTGTTCGGTTTCTGGGACATCTACCGGTGTCTCAAGCAGGCCCGCACCGCCACGCCGCCCGCCGCCTGAGCCTGGAGCCCGCGCCATGCTGCCTTCCCGCTACTGGCCTTTCGCCGCCGTCCTGCTGCTGACGCTGGCCTGCGCCTGGACGCTGCAGTGGACGCCGCAGGCCGTCTGGGGCGTGGCCGCGTTCGGCGCGCTGTCGCTGCTGGGGCTGTGGGACCTGCTGCAGCGCAAGCAGGCGCTGCGGCGCAACTTCCCGCTCACGGCGCGCTTCCGCTACCTGCTTGAATCCATCGGGCCGGAGATCCGCCAGTACTTCATCGAGTCCGACACGGTCGAGTTGCCGTTTTCGCGCCAGCAGCGGGCCATCGTCTACCAGCGCGCGAAGGACGTGCTGGACAAGCGGCCGTTCGGCACCCAGCGCGACGTGTACGGCGACAAGTACGAGTGGATGAACCACTCACTGCAGCCGTCGAAGCTCGATTCGCACGACTTCCGCATCACCATCGGCGCCGACCGCGCACAGCCGTATTCGGCCAGCGTGTTCAACATCTCGGCCATGAGCTTCGGCTCGCTGTCGGCCAATGCCATCCTGGCGCTCAATCGCGGCGCGAAGCAGGGCGGCTTCTACCACGACACCGGCGAGGGCTCGATCTCGCGCCACCACCGCGTGCACGGCGGCGACCTGGTGTGGGAAATCGGCTCGGGCTACTTCGGCTGCCGCACCGACGACGGCCACTTCGACCCGGACCGGTTCGCGGCCAACGCGCGCGACCCGCAGGTGAAGATGATCGAGCTCAAGCTGTCCCAGGGCGCCAAGCCGGGGCAGGGCGGCATCCTGCCGGCAGCCAAGGTGAGCGCCGAGATCGCCGAGGCGCGCGGCGTGCCGCAGGGCGTGGAGTGCCATTCGCCGGCGGCGCACTCGGCCTTCAACTCGCCGATCGGGCTGCTGCAGTTCGTTGATCGCCTGCGCGAGCTGTCGGGCGGCAAGCCCACCGGCTTCAAGCTGGCCATCGGCCACCCGTGGGAATGGTTCGCCATCGCCAAGGCCATGAAGGAAACCGGCCTGCTGCCCGACTTCATCGTGGTGGACGGCGGCGAAGGCGGCACCGGCGCGGCGCCGCTGGAGTTCACCGACCACGTGGGCGCGCCGATGCGCGAGGCGCTGCTGCTGGTGCACAACACCCTGGTGGGCCTGGACCTGCGTGCGAAGGTGCGCGTGGGCGCGGCCGGCAAGATCGTCACGGCCTTCGACATGGCCCGCACGCTGGCGCTGGGCGCCGACTGGTGCAATTCGGCCCGCGGCTTCATGTTTTCGCTCGGCTGCATCCAGTCCCAGAGCTGCCACACCGACCGCTGCCCCACCGGCGTGGCTACCCAGGACCCGAACCGCCAGGCCGCGCTGGACCCGCAGGACAAGGGCGTGCGGGTGGCCAACTTCCACCGCAACACCCTGCTGGCGCTGCGCGACCTGCTGGCCGCGGCGGGGCTGCAGCACCCGTCCGAAATGGGCCCCGAACACATCATCCGGCGGGTTTCGTCCACCGAAGTGCGGTCCCTGGCCAAGCTGCACCACTTCGTGAGGCCGGGCGAGCTGCTCGAGACGGTGCCCGAGCACCCGGTGTTCCAGGTGTTCTGGGACCAGGCCCGGGCCGACAGCTTCGCTGCGCCGGCCAAGGCGCGGGAAATGCAGGCCAGCAAACTGCAGTGACCGGGCAGGTTGACCGGCTTGGGCCGGGCCGCGTAAACTTTGCGCTCTCTTCCGGGCGGTTAGCTCAGCGGTAGAGCATCGCTTTCACACGGCGAGGGTCACAGGTTCAAGCCCTGTACCGCCCACCAGCTCCAGGAATGGCCACCCCCGGGTGGCCATTTTTTTTGGCGCTTCCCGGGGACTGGCGCCGGCGCCATTACTCCAACTGCGCCTTGGCGAACTCGGCGTCGAGCTTTTCCATGGCGTCGCGCGGCTTGAGCTTGCCGGCCTTTTCGTAGGCGTTGGCGACGTCGTCCTCGCGCTTCTCGCCGTGCAGGAGCAGCAGCAGGTTGCCGTACTCGAGGTGGGCGATGGGCGATTCGGGCGTGAGCTTGAGCGCGGCGGCCAGGTGCTTGTCGGCCTCGGACGCCTTGGCGCCGTAGGTCATGCCGCCCACCAGGGCGCCGATCTTGCTGATGATCTCGGCGTGGTACAGCCCCAGCGCGGTGTGCGCCTCGGCGTGCTTGGGCGCCAGTTCCAGGGTGGTTTCGAGCGCCTTGCGCACCTTGGTGGCCAGGCCCATCTTGAGCGCCTTGGCGATGCTGATGTGCTGGCTGTAGCGGCCCATGCCGAAGGCGAAGCGGTAGTGGCTGTTGGCTTCGCCGGGCAGGGCGGCGATGGCGGCTTCGGCGAGCTTGCCGACCTGTTCGTAGCGTTTGAGCTGTTCGCCCTCGTCGTCCACCAGGTAGGTGGCGTGGATGCCTAGCGCCTTGCAGGCCACGGAGGCGCCGACCGGGCCCAGCGCTTCACCCGATTCGTACGCCTGCTGGAAATCACCGCGGTGGAAAGCGCGCCAGGCGTCCTGCAGCGCTTCGGACAGGGCCGCCGCATCCATGCCCTTGGGCGCGGCCTTGCCGGCGGCCTTGATCAGGGCGGCGGCGCGCTTGTCGTCCGGGAAGGCTTCGGTATCGCCGGCGTGCAGCGCCGGCCAGGCCTTCTTGAGTTTGTCGCCGGCGTAATCAAACGCCTTGGCATCGTGGGGGAACCGGGCCCAGCTGGACTTCTTGGCAGCCATCGACGCGCACTCCGTGCAAAGAGAGCCAGCATCGCGCGGCGCCCTGCCGGCCGCAAGCGCGCGGCGCCGGGCCTAGTGTGATTGCTCAGGGTCCGGCGACCACACTCAAGGCTGATCAAGGCCATCCCGGCCCCAAGCAACGAGGTGTCCCATGGTTCGTTCGACCCCGACCCGCCGCCGCAGCCCCCGCAAGACCGAAGTCAGCCCGCGCACCGTGGTGCTGGCCGGCATCGGCGCCGCTTCCCTGGGCCGCAAGCAGGCCATCAAGTCCATCGACGGCCTGTCCGAGCTGCCCGAAACCCTCCGCCTGCGCGCCGAAGACGCCGCCCGCGAAGCCGGCAAGAGCGTGGCCAGGTTCCGCAAGCAGGCCAAGGCCAAGCTGGCGCCGGTGAAGAAGCAGGTGGCCGGCTTCGCCCAGCAGGCGCAGGCCGAGTTCGAGACCCGCTTCGCGCCGGTGCTGGTGAAGCTGGGCGCCAAGGCTCCGGCCAAGCGCGCCGCGCGCAAGTCCACCCGCACCGCACGCCCGGCCGCCAAGCGCACCCGCCGCAGCGCCTGAGCCACCGCAGACTCCCTCCCGTCAGTGGGAATTCAGCGCCCCGGCCCCGCCGGGGCGTTTTTTTTCGCCTCAGGGGTGCGCGCGCTGCGCGGCCTCGAACGCCGCCAGCTGTTCCGGCGTGGCCTCGGCCTGGTGCCGGGCCTTCCACTCGGCGAAGGGCATGCCGTAGATCATTTCGCGCGCGGCGTCCTTCGACAGCGGCGTACCGGCAGCCTGTGCGGCCTCCTGGTACCAGTTCGACAGGCAGTTGCGGCAGAAGCCGGCCAGGATCATCAGGTCGATGTTCTGCACGTCGCTGCGCTGGCGCAGGTGTTCGAGCAGGCGGCGGAAGGCGGCGGCCTCCAGGGCGGTGGTGTCTTGATTTTGCATATGGCGGGGCAGGGAACGCTTCGGGGATAATCGCGGCTTGCGACCCGGGTCATTCTGCGCCCGATCCGCCCCCACTGCCCCCGGAGCGCCATGACCGCCCGCATCCTCGACGGCAAAGGCATCGCCGAAGACCTGCTCGACGACCTGGCCCGGCGCGTGGCCGTGCGGGTGGCAGCCGGCAAGCCCGCCCCTGGCCTGGCCGTGGTGCTGGTGGGGCAGGACCCGGCCTCGGCCGTGTACGTACGCAACAAGCGCCGCGCGGCCAAGAAGGTCGGCATCCAGGCCATCGACTTCGACCTGCCGGCCGACACCGGCGACGAGGAATTGGCCGCGCTGATCGACCGCCTCAACGCCGACCCCGCCATCCACGGCATCCTGGTGCAGCTGCCGCTGCCCGGCAACCGCGACGCCAACTGGCTGATCCACCGCATCGACCCGCGCAAGGACGTGGACGGATTCCACCCGGAGAACGTCGGCCACCTCGCGCTGCGCCAGTTCGGCCTGCGGCCCTGCACGCCGCGCGGCGTCACCACCCTGCTGGCCTACACCGACCGCCCCGTGCGCGGCCAGAGCGCCACCGTGGTGGGCGTGAGCAACCACGTGGGCCGGCCGATGGTGCTCGAGCTGCTGATCGCCGGCTGCACTACCACCAGCTGCCACAAGTTCACCCCGCGCGAAGTGCTCGAGCGCCACGTGCGCGAAGCCGACATCCTGGTGGTGGCCGTGGGCCGGCCCGGGCTGGTGCCGGGCGAGTGGGTGAAGCCCGGCGCGGTGGTGATCGACGTCGGCATCAACCGCCTGGACGACGGCCGCCTGGTGGGCGACGTGGGCTTCGAGGCGGCCGCCGAGCGCGCGTCCTGGATCACCCCGGTGCCCGGCGGCGTGGGCCCGATGACGGTGGCCACGCTGATGCAGAACACGCTGGAGGCGGCCGAGGCGTTCGACGCCGTCGCCGTCGCGAAACAATGACGCGGCAGCCTCGACACTCATGACCATGACCCTTTCGCCGTCCCGATGCCTGGCCCTGCCGGCCGCCCTGCTGGCCACGCTGCTCGCCGGCGGCTGCGCTTCCATCGTCGGCAAGGCCGGCGACCGCCTCGCGGCCCAGCTCGGCAGCGCCGTCACCAACAGCAACGACCCCGCCACCGTGCGCGACGGCCTGCCGGCCTACCTGCTGCTGATCGACGGCCTGGTGGAAGGGCAGGTGCCCGGCGACAAGCGCAACGCCTCGCTGCTGTTCGCGGCCGCCGAACTCAACGGCGCCTACGCCGGCAATTTCACCGGCGACGACCGCGAGCGCGCCAAGCGGCTCGCCGCCAAGGCCCTGGACTACGCGCGCCGCGGCACCTGCGCCCAGGACAAGGCCCTGTGCGCGGCGATTGACCAGGACGTGGACACGTTCACCACCGCCGTCGCGGCCGCGCCCAAAGCCAACATCGGCGGCCACTATGCGCTGGCGGCGGCCTGGGTGGGCTTCCTGCAGGCCAACAGCGAAGACTGGGGCGCCATCGCCGACCTGCCCAAGATCGAGGCGCTGCTGGCGGGGGTGGTCGCCACCGAGCCCGGCCACGCCCGCGGCATGCCGCGCGTGTACCTGGGCGTGCTCAATTCGCTGCGTCCCGAGGCGCTGGGCGGCAAGCCCGAGGTGGCCCGCAGCCATTTCGAAGCCGCCATCGCGATGAGCCAGGGCCGCAACCTCTACGCCAAGACCCTGATGGCCGAGTACTACGCGCGCCTGCTTTTCGACCAGCAACTGCACGACCGCCTGCTGGCGGAGGTGCTCGCCGCCGATCCGGCCGAGCCCGGCTTCACCCTCACCAACGTACTGGCCCAGGAGCGCGCCAAGGCGCTCGTGGAATCCGGCAAGGACTACTTCTGAGCGCCACCCCGCCAAGGATCCCCGCATGACCAGGCTGCTGTTCTCCCTCCTGATTTCGCTGCTGCTGGCCACGCCCGCCGCCGCGCAGGTGATCAAGATCGCCACGCTGGCGCCCGACGGCTCGGCCTGGATGCGCGAGCTGCGCGCCGCGTCGGCCGAAGTGAAGCAGGGCACCGGCGGCCGCGTGGACGTGAAGTTCTACCCCGGCGGCGTGATGGGCAACGACGCGGTGGTGCTGCGCAAGATGCGCCTGGGCCAGCTGCAGGGCGGCGTGCTGACGTCCAGCGAGCTGTCGCTGGTCTACCCCGATGCCACCGCCTACAGCCTGCCGTTCCTCATCAGCAGCTGGGACGAAGTGGCGCGCGTGCGCGCCAGCGTGGACCCGATGCTGGCCAAGGGCTTCGAGCAGCGGGGCATCCGCATGCTGGGCGTGTCGGGCCTGGGCTTCGCCTACCTGATGAGCGACCGCCCGCTGCGCACCCGCGCCGACATGGAGGGCATCAAGCTGTGGATCCCGTCCAACGACGAGATCGCCGCGCGCACCTTCAAGATGGGCGGCATCAGCACCATCCCGCTACCGCTGGGCGACGTGTTCACCAGCCTGCAGACCGGCCTGGTGGACACCGTGGTGAACACCCCCAGCGGCGCCATCGTGCTGCAGTGGCACGGCAAGGTGAAGCACATGGTGGACCTGCCGCTCACCTTCGTGGTCGGCTACCTGGTGCTGGACGAAAAAGCCTGGAAGAAGGTGTCGCCGGCCGACCAGGCCGTGCTGGCCGCGGCGTTCGCCAGCGCCGGCAAGCGCATGGACGCCAACATCCGCCGCGACGACGCCGCCGCACTGGCCGCGATGAAGAAGCAGGGCACCGTGGTGGCGCCGATGGATCCGGCCGAAGCGCAGCGCTGGCGCGCCTTCGGCGCGAAGGTGACGGCAGAGATGGAGGCTGAGAAGGCCATCTCGCCCGACATCCTGGCGGCCATCCGCCGCGCGCTGGCGCAGCCCAAGGCCCCCTGATGCCGGCACGCTGGCTCAGCCGCCTGCACCGGGCCGAGGACGGCCTGCTGGCGGCCCTGCTCGGTTCGCTGCTGCTGCTGTCGGTGGCGCAAATCGTGCTGCGCCTGGTGTTCGACGCCGGCCTGCCCTGGGCCGAGCCGGTCAGCCGAGCCGGCGTGCTGTTCCTGGCGCTGCTGGGCGCCCTGGGCGCCACGCGCTCGGGCAAGCACATCGCCATTGATGCGCTGCCGCGCTTCCTGCCGCCGGGCCCGCGCCGGGTGGTATGGGCCATATCGCAGGTCGCGGCGGCGGCTCTGTGCCTGGCGTTGGCGTGGCTGGGCTGGGGCATGGTCGGCATGGAGCGCGAAGCGCCGGTGCCGTTCGTGGCCGGCATCCCCAGCTGGGTGCCGATGCTGGTGATACCGCTGGGCTTCGGCCTGATGGGACTACGCTTCCTGGTGGCGGCCTGGATCGAGCCGCCGGTGGCGGTGGTGATGGGCGAGCAGCCGTGAGCCTCACGCTGGGGCTGCTGGTGATCCTGCTGTTCGCGGCGCTGGGCACGCCGCTGTTCGCGGTGATCGCGGCCATTGCGCTGCTGGGCTTCCACCTGGCCGGCTACGACCTGATCGTGGTCACGGTGGAAATCTACCGGCTGGGCGACATGCCGGGCCTGATCGCGATTCCCCTGTTCACGCTGGCGGGCTACCTGCTGGGCGAGAGCCAGGCGCCCAAGCGCCTGGTGCGCTTGTCCAATGCGCTGCTGGGCTGGCTGCCCGGCGGGCTGGCGATCGTTGCCATCGTGGCCTGCGCTTTCTTCACCGCCTTCACCGGGGCGTCGGGCGTGACCATCGTGGCGCTGGGCGCGCTGCTGTATCCGGCGCTGCGCCAGGCCGGCTACGACCAGCGCTTCAGCCTGGGCCTGGTGACGTCGGCGGGCTCGCTTGGCCTGCTATTCGCGCCGTCGCTGCCGCTGATCCTCTACGGGTTCGTGGCGGGACAGATGGGCACCGACCCGGCCGTGACCATCCCCGACCTGTTCCTGGCCGGCGTGGTGCCCGGCCTGCTGATGGTGGCCATGCTGTCGGCCTACGCCATGTGGGTGGGCCGGGGCGTCACGCAGTCGCGCCACCGCTTCGAGGCGCGCGAGCTGTGGCGGGCGCTGAAGGAAACCGGCTGGGAGCTGCCGCTGCCCTTCATCGTGCTGGGCGGCATCTACTCGGGCGAGCTGGCCGCGAGCGAAGCGGCTGCTGTGACGGCACTTTATGTTCTTGCCGTAACTGTCTTTATAAAAAGGGAAATTTCCCTTTCAAAACTACCCGGCGTGATGGCCGATTCGATGCGCCTGGTGGGCGCGATCCTGCTGATCCTGGGCGCGGCGCTGGCCCTGTCGAACTGGCTGGTGGACCAGGAAGTGCCGGCCCAGCTGTTCGAATCGCTGCGCCAGCACGTGGACAGCCCCTGGGTGTTCCTGCTGCTGCTCAACCTGTTCCTGCTGGTGGTGGGCATGCTGCTGGACATCTTCTCGGCCATCGTCATCCTCACGCCGCTGCTGCTGCCGGTGGCCGCGGGCTTCGGCATCCACCCCGTGCACCTGGGCGTGGTGATGCTGGCCAACCTGCAGCTGGGCTACTTCACGCCGCCGGTGGGCATGAACCTGTTCATCGCCTCGTACCGCTTCGGCCAGCCGCTGACCACCCTGGTGCGCGCCTGCGTGCCGTTCTTCCTGGTGCTGGCGGCCGCGGTGGCCCTGATCACCTGGTGGCCGGCGCTGTCGCTGGGACTGCTCTGACGCCGGGCTGCGTTGCACCCGCGGCAACATCGCGGCCCCCCGGGCGGCTATAATTCACCGCTTCCCAGCTACCCGGAGCCGCTCCATGCTGCGCATCCAGGCCGAAGCGCTGACGTTCGACGACGTCTCCCTCGTTCCCGCCCACTCCACGATCCTGCCCAAGGACGTCAGCCTGAGCACCCAGCTCACGCGCGGCATCACGCTCAACCTGCCCATCGTGTCGGCGGCCATGGACACGGTCACCGAGGCCCGCCTGGCCATCGCCATGGCCCAGCTGGGCGGCATCGGCATCATCCACAAGAACATGAGCCTGCAGCAGCAGGCGGCGCACGTGGCGCAGGTGAAGAACTTCGAGGCCGGCGTCATCCGCGAGCCCTTCACCGTGGGCCCGGACACCACCATCGGCGAGGTGATCAAGCTCACCCGCGCCCGCAACATCTCTGGCGTGCCGGTGGTGGACGGCGGCCAGCTGGTGGGCCTGGTGACCAGCCGCGACATGCGCTTCGAGAAGAAGCTCGACGACCCGGTCCGCCACATCATGACCAAGAAGGACAAGCTCGTGACGGTGCGCGAAGGCGCCACGGACGACGAAGTCCTGCAGCTGATGCACAAGTTCCGCATCGAGAAGGTGCTGGTGGTGGACGACAGCTTCGCGCTGCGCGGCCTGATCACCGTCAAGGACATCCAGAAGGCGCGCGACAACCCGTTCGCCGCCAAGGATGCCGACGAACAATTGCTTGTTGGCGCCGCGGTGGGCGTGGGCGGCGACACCGAGGCGCGCATCGCGGCCCTGGTGGCGGCCGGCGTGGACGTGGTGGTGGTGGACACCGCCCACGGCCATTCCCAGGGCGTGATCGACCGCGTGGCCTGGGTGAAGAAGACCTTCCCCAACCTGCAGGTGATCGGCGGCAACATCGTCACCGGCGACGCCGCGCTGGCGCTATACGACGCCGGCGCCGACGCGGTGAAGGTGGGCGTGGGCCCCGGCTCGATCTGCACCACGCGCATCGTCGCGGGCGTGGGCGTGCCGCAGATCACCGCGGTGGGCATGGTGGCCGAAGCGCTCAAGGGCCGCATCCCGCTGATCGCCGACGGCGGCATCCGCTATTCGGGCGACATCGCCAAGGCCCTGGTGGCCGGCGCCAGCACCATCATGATCGGCGGCCTGTTCGCCGGCACCGAAGAGGCGCCGGGCGAAGTGGAGCTGTTCCAGGGCCGCAGCTACAAAAGCTACCGCGGCATGGGCTCGCTGGGCGCGATGGAGCTGGGCAGCAAGGACCGCTACTTCCAGGACGCCTCGGACGCCGACAAGCTGGTGCCCGAGGGCATCGAGGGCCGCGTGCCCTACCGCGGCCTGCTGCGCAACATCGTGCACCAGCTCTCCGGCGGCATCCGCGCCTCGATGGGCTACGTGGGCTGCGCCAGCATCGAGGAGATGCGCACGCGTCCGAAGTTCGTGCGCGTCACCAACGCCGGCACGCGCGAGGCACATGTGCACGACGTGCAGATCACCAAGGAACCGCCGAACTACAGGATGGGCTGAGGCCACATGACCGATATCCACAGCGACAAAATCCTGATCCTGGATTTCGGCGCGCAGTACACCCAGCTGATCGCCCGGCGCATCCGCGAGTTCGGCGTGTACTGCGAAATCTGGGCCTGGGACCACGACCCGGCGGAGATCGCCAAGTACGGTCCCAAGGGCATCATCCTGTCGGGTGGGCCGGAGTCGACGGTGGAGGCCGGTTCGCCGCGGGCGCCGCAGGAGGTGTTCGACGCCGGCGTGCCGATCCTGGGCATCTGCTACGGCATGCAGACCATGGCCATGCAGCTGGGCGGCCGGGTGGAGTCGGGCCACCACCGCGAGTTCGGCCACGCCGAAGTCGAAGTCACCGCACAATGCGCGCTGCTCGACGACCTCAAGGACCACGCCGGCAGCCCGCCCCGGCTTGACGTGTGGATGAGCCACGGCGACCGCGTCACCGCGATCCCGGAAGGCTTCAACGTCACGGCCCGCACGGGCGCGGTGCCGATCATCGCCATGGGCGACGACGCGCGCCGCTGGTATGGCGTGCAGTTCCACCCGGAAGTCACCCACACCAAGTCGGGCGAGCAGATGCTTCGCCGTTTCGCGGTGGACATCTGCGGCTGCGACACACTGTGGACGGCGGCCAACATCATCGACGACCAGATCGCCCGCGTCCGCGCCCAGATCGGCGAGGGCGACGTGCTGCTGGGCCTGTCGGGCGGCGTGGACTCGTCGGTGGTGGCGGCCCTGCTGCACCGGGCGATCGGCGAGCGGCTGACCTGCGTGTTCGTGGATACCGGCCTGCTGCGCTGGAACGAGGGCGACCAGGTGATGGCGATGTTCGCCGCCGAGGCACAGAAGGGCGGCATGGGCATCAAGGTCATCCGCGTGAACGCGGCCGACCGGTATTTCAACGCGCTGGCCGGCGTCACCGACCCGGAGGCCAAGCGCAAGATCATCGGCCGCCTGTTCGTGGAGATCTTCGACGAGGAAGCGTCCAAGCTCAGCAACGTGAAGTGGCTGGCCCAGGGCACCATCTACCCCGACGTGATCGAGTCGGCCGGCAGCAAGACCGGCAAGGCCCACGTCATCAAGAGCCACCACAATGTC
>FSSH01002338.1_pt1 | contig 11609 bp, 4 predicted proteins | sample 1166101 | NCBI WGS metagenome assembly FSSH01 (sample SAMEA32972668, study PRJEB13176) | freshwater metagenome | biome: Drinking water system; feature: Biomass in drinking water that filtered by 0.45 um membrane; material: drinking water | place: USA | collected 2012-12-20 | depth 0 m | reverse complement strand
GTCCGATAAGATATGTTATGTATATTCAATGGATAATGAGGGGTGTTGAGGGTCAGCTGGCGGGGCTTTCCGGCATTTTCTTTATTCGGCGGTCTTGGCAGGCGCCACCGCCCCCGGTTGTCATTTATATGCCAGCTTATATTTGGGGCACTCCATTGCCGCGATCCCGCCCCCGCTGCGTCCGATAACAGATCCCAATAGCATCTCAACAAACACCAAAGCTTGGGATCATCTGAATCTACTCTATAAACTCTACCCGGTGGCTTCTCTCGAAGCGGTAGGGCTTCTCTGGCTTACTTCGTGCCGACGAAGCCCAGGGAGCTACCTATCCCAGACACCCACAATCTCGTAGCTGGCCGCTCCACCGCTTACCTGAAATTTTGCCTCGTCGCCCTGGACGCTCCATCGCTCTCTCTCTTACTCTGCAAGCCCGTAGCCCTCGCCACCGCAGGTATACAAAGAAGTCGCATCCATCGAATTAGCCATTCGCCATCAGCTTCCAGTAAGACTATGGAGATAACACTAAGACCTGATGGCAGGATAAAGAGTGGCACAAGAATCCCAAAGAGTGTCAACTGGCGCCCCCATCGACTGATACCGACTAACAAATCTGGTATGAGAATATCTGAATCGCCCACCAATTCACTACCTTCAGTGATACTGAAGCTTTTCCCTTTTTGCATCGTCGCTGATTTTGCAGAATTCAATCTCTGGTCTATCAATAGAAGCTAGGCTCAGAATCTAGACCGGCTAGGTCACTGACGCCTAATTCTGGGCCTCGCTGTCTCATCAAGACACGTTTTGAGAATCCACCCTCCTCTGTGAAGTGTCGACTTGGAGCTACCCCGTCGGTAAAGGCCCCATGACCCACTTTGGGCTGGGCAATGCCCGCTACTGCACTGTTCCGAAAGGTCTAAAAAAACAACCAGAACACTATGGTCGGCACTTAAATACATGCAGTACAAGCTTTTCCAGATAGTGGTAGCATGCATTTTTTAAATTTGCTGCCGTGGCAGCGTCATTAATGCCCATATATTGGGCATTTCCGAAGCACTGGCAGTGTGCCTTTATCCTGCTACTCCGTAGCCCTTAGGCCAGCGCCGCTTGAGCTCTCCTACAACCACTCTTGACCCTTTGGGTTGAAATTGAACATTTGTATTATTGTATTGGTGGGGCTCTTGCCTACCCCTTTAATTTTGGAGTTTTTATGACGCTCTCTAAATTCGGGGAGGATTTAGCTATTGGTATTGCTGAATAAAGGTTCCTTCTTCTCTTCCTGCCGTCGGCCTTTTCATCTATCTTTGCCGCCGGTGAACCACCTATCTTTGCCTGTCATTTTCCATTTTTTGGCATTCTGTAATAACTTCCCAGAAGACCTCCCTCTCATCAAGAAGGTCTGCCCAACACAACTTCTCGACATCCACGCCAAACAGCCATTCGTTTTCTATTAACAGTTCGCTATAGACTTCTTCATTTACCGGGGCTTATAATCCCTCATATATTCAGCTTCTTGAGCCACGAGACTATCAGAGCTACGCCACCATCACCGGTATTAATGAGCTCACATTAAGCCCCCGCTTCATCCCTATTGTTAGGGCTCTCCGTTTTGCCCATTCCTTAGAAGTTCCGCCGACCATTTACCAAACCAGCTCCCGAAATTAGTGCTCACCCCGCGTTCGACTCTGTCGTTCCGTTTGAGTCTACTTGCCGCTGCCTGTTGTTGGTATTACCTCTTGGCTATCTGGTGCGCCTTTCGCCTGTAGCTCGTGGTCGCTTGGCTTCTTCGTGAATGTGCTGCAAAGTGCTTAGTTCCCCTTCAGGTCTAGGGATACAGAGCTTCGTCTTTTCCGGCGTCGCTGAGAGTACTGACTCAAATCCACTCACAATGAGGATAAACACTATGGCCGCTGATACCGCCACCTATACATATGACAACCTCGGGCGTCTCAAAACCATTACGTACACTAACGGTACGATAATTACCTTCAATTACGACGCGGCTGGGAACAGAACGTCGATCGTCACTAGCTGTCCTTCTGGCACATGTTGAACATTTCGCCTGACAACGAAAGTTTACAGGCAAACCCTCTGTTTGTCTGCTTTTCCCAAATTATCCACGCAAACCTAAATATTGAGGCAAAGACTATATGTCTACTACCCCAAACTCCCCAGCTCCTTTGACCGGCGCCGCTGACGCCATCATCGCTGCTTCCAGTCCTTCCGCTACCTCTCCGCTGGCTGGTACTACCTCCCCGGCAGTTGAACAGACCATCAAGAACAACCCAGGCACTGAAGAGCGCCTTGGCTACAACTATGAAGGCGCCAAGCAGTTTCCTAATGACCTGAAGAAGCGCACTATCCCCGCTCCTGCCAGGAAGCAGTTTCCTCCTGCAACTCCGAAGGTTGCCGCCTTTGCTACCAACACGGTTCAAGGCCCTGCTTCTATCGTTGAGCTTTCCCGCGCCCTCAATGTTGAAAACAACGGCCCTCAGCTCATGTATGAGTGGGTCTATTCCAATATTGAGTGGGAACCGGGTTGGGGACTTAATAAAGGCCCCGTTGGCTCAATTGCTGATGGTCTTGGAAACCAATTCGACCAGAGCGCCCTTCTGGCTGCTCTTCTTCGCCAGGCCGGCTTTACTGCCCATATTGTCATGGGGACCATCCGCTTAAACGAATCTCAGTTTAATGCCTGGTTCGGTACTGACAGCATCTGGGCTGCCCGTAACTACTGTTTCAACCTCTTCATTCCGGTTGTCACAGAGCCTACTTGGGACGGCACCACCTACTACATGGACATCAAGCATGTCTGGGTTCGCTGGATTGACGGTGCCAACACCTGGAACTTTGACCCCAGCGTCAAGTCCTACACCCGCAAGACCGGCCGGACTGACTTGGACACTATCCTTGGCTACAATGCCGCGACTTTCATGAGCAATGCTCAGTCCGGGGCTTCGGTGACCACGGATTATGCTCAGAACCTTAACAGGGCCAATGTTCGCAGTGATCTGACTACCTTCTCTACCAACCTGGCTAACTGGATCAAGGCCAATGACCCTGATGCTCAAGTCGATGACCTTATTGGCGGTCAGGCTATCAATGCCCCCACCTTGCCGGTTCTTCAATCGACTCTGCCTTACCAGGCCCCTGGTGACACCCCGACCGTTTGGACCGGTGATGTTCCGGCTTCCTTCAAGCCCACTCTTCAGGTTCAGTTCCCCAACTGGAGCACCCCTGGTGTTTGGGACATCGACTGGCAGACTACTTCCGACCAATTGGCCAATTCCCGCCTCTCCCTCTTCTATGACGGAAGTCTGGTTCCTAGCCTCTATCTCAATGGGACGGCGGTTGATACCGGTTTGGCTCAGCCTCCCGGCACCTATACCTCAATCCTTCTGACGGTCACCCATCCCGCCTATGACGGCGCCAACTACCCCCTGACTTACCAGCGCTACTACCAGACCACCTTCCAGTGGTGGCAAGGTGCCATCTATGCCGGTGATTCCTTCCTCATCGCCAACGCCTGGGGTAACCTTGGCCAAGGCCAGCTGGACTATCATCAGAACGAGGTTGATAAGGCTCTGGCTGCTGGCGGCACCGATACTTCCGAGCCAGTGCTTGGCTCACGGCTGGCAATGACCTGGTATCGCATGGCTTCTGCCTCTTCGCGGATCTGCGATCTGGTCAACCAAATCAAGAAGTGCCGGACTGTCTACAGCCATCAGGTTGGAGTTATGTCCTTCAAGAACACGGTGACGGGTCAGTTGGGTGCTGACATTGGCGGCGTGTCTGGTTCAAGCACGAACCTGAACAACGACATGACCCAGATTCCCAGCAACGACACCACCATCTCCATGCACGGTGTTGCCCTGGAAGCTTTGACTCTATCGCAGGTGGCAGGGACTTCCCCTGGCATCAGTGCGACGACCATCGTTGACAAAGCTATCCAGCTTGGTCAGAAGATCTACAAGGGAACGACCTCTAATTGGAACACCGGTTCCAACATCGAGGCTGCACTTGTTGCCAATGGCTACAGCTCTACAGACATGGCCAATCTCTACAACTGGTACATCCAGTGGGGGAATGATTTGGTCATCGGTGAAAATCCGGCTGTAACCCTTGCTACTTGGACGGGTTGGGCTTATTGGGTCTATCCCACATCCGGCGCCTTCGGCATCATCAACGGTGCTTTCAAGGGTGGCGGGAAAGAGGGTAAACCGATAAAGAAAATTCCGATTCAGGATGAAACCGGAACAGAAAAGAAAGATCCAGTTGGGTCTTTTGATGGTTCTTTCATTCTGAACACGAACGATCTGGACTTGGGAAGCATGGCTTATCCATACTTACTGAGCTTTGGTCGACGCTATTCCTCAGGCAAACAGTATCTGTCTTCTCCTCTTGGTCGTGGATGGACAAACAATCATGAGATCACTGCACGAGTGTCTAGCGATGAGGATCTTGCCACCGGTGAAGAGTATGCCCTGCCTGCCAGTTCTACCCTGGCTGAGTTGCTGGTTTGCACTGATATCCTCTCAGATTCAGCAAGACCAATCGCGAAGCTTGCTACGCTTTCTATTGCAGATTCTTGGTGGATAGATCAGATCTTTGACAACGCCGTTGTTGTTGGATTCCCTGATCAATCGAGAGTGTTCATAAAGCTGGCTGACGGGTCTTTTGCTCCACCAGTGAACTTTCCCAATACGTTGACGATTGTAAGCGGTCTTTATCGATTAACTTCGGCAGAGGGGCTTCAATTCAACTTCAATGCCAGTGGTCAGATTGCTACTCTGGTTTATCCAGCCGGAATAACGCTGACATACACTTACTCGGGAGGAAATCTCAGCCAAATCACAAACGGGATGGGACGGACATTGACCTTGTCCTATACCTCCGGCAAACTCTCAAGCGTTTCAGACGGTACCGGTCGTTCTGTGTCCTACAGCTACGATGCCAGCTCGAATTTGACGCAGTTCACGGATGCCAACAGTAAGGTTCACAGCTATGAGTACGATCAACCTGGTCGCCTAATCAAGCAGTTTGAGCCTGCTTTTCCGCTTGTACCCTTTGTTGTCAACACCTATGACTCTTTGAGCCGCGTAAAAACTCAAGCTGACGCAATCGGCAATACGCACCAGTTTTACCTGGCTGGTTCAAGGACACTGCTGCTCAATCCGGCTGGCAACAAAGAAGTCCTTTATTTCAACAAGCTTGGCTCGACAATCAAAGAAATCGATGGGCTTGGCAATGTCACGCGCACTGTTTACGACGGACTTAATCGAGCAATCGAGATAATTTATCCCGAAGGCAACAAGCTGACGAAAACGTTTGACAAAAACGACAATCCCCTTGTTGTGACCTGGATTCCAAAGCCTGGCTCTGGTCTTTCCAATGTAGTGGAAACTTACACCTACCACCCGACATGGGCAAAAGTAGCCACCTATCAAGACGGCAGAGGCAACACGACATCATATTCTTATGATGCCGCGACTGGCAATTTGCTGTCTATCCAGAAGCCCATGGTCGGCGGTCTCACTCCTACAGTTTCGATGACTTATAACGCTCGGGGTCAGCTTCTTACCCGGACGGATGAGACAAATATCGTGACGAAATGGAGCTATGACACAACCACTGAGCGCCCACTTTCGAGGATTGATGACTTTGGGACCGGTCGGCTCAATCTGACCACTTCCTACGGTCATGACGCCGTCGGCAACATCACTTCGGTGACAGACCCTCGCTCAAATACCACCGCATTCCAATTTGATCCGCTTCGCAGAATGACGCAGAAGACTGATCCAGCACCTTTTAGCTATGTCACAAAATGGACTTTCAATGACAACGGGAGTCTCACAAAGCTTGAGCGGCAAACCGGTGGCAGCCCCGCTTGGCAGACCTATAGCTGGACTTATTCCGCCAGCAATGAGCGGCTTTCCGCTACGGACCCCGCTAACAACACTTCCACCTGGACCTTCAATAACTTGGATAAGGTGCAGAGTTTTACGGATGCACAATCCCGAGTCTGGCAATATTCTTATGACGCCAATGAGCGCATAAGCACTATTACTGACCCGACTAGCGCTGTCACGGAGACTCGAACATACACCGCCAATGGCAAGCTTGCCTCGGTCTTGGACGCTCGGAGCAACGTAACCCAGTTCAGCTTTGACGGATTTGACCGTCCGAACAAGGTAACTTACCAGGATGCCACATTTGAGCAAAACAGCTCATATGACGCCAATGGTAACGTCTTGACCTTTGTCACGCGCTCCGGTAGCACAATCGTGAACACGTTTGATGCTCTCAACCGACTCTCGACCAAGGCTCCTGCTGGGCAGCCTACGGTCACAGCCACGTATGACCTTGCAGGTCGCCTGACTCAAATCAGCAAACCGGTTGTCGCAGGAGACCCATCCTCAGGAGCGCTCCAGCTCTTTTACGACACCGCCGGTCGATTCTTCAAGGAGCAATATCCAGACGGCAAGACCGTCACTCATGTGCTCGATGCTAATGGAAACGTCACGAAAACGACTTATCCCGATGGCTACTTCGTAGACAGAGTGCTCGATCAGCTCAACCGTCTGACAAACATCAAGTTGAATGGAAGTGCCACAAGTGCGGCTACTTTCAGTTATAACCAGTTGTCGCAGAGAACCGGAATCACCTTTAGCAACGGCACTTCGGTGGTCTACACCCCGCAGTTGAATGAAGATCTGACCGGAATTACCCACAACTTTGTGGGCTCCAACGTCTCCTTCACCTATGGATTCAACAACGTCCATGAGCCTTTGAGCATGACCGTCAGTGACAGCACCTACATGTGGCATCCTGCCGCAGCCGGGACTGTGACTTACGGAACGGCCGATAACGTCAATAAATATCCCACGGTAGGAGGTGTGGGCTACAGCTACAACGGCAACAAGTGCCTGACTGGAGATGGTGTCTGGACTTTCGGTTATGACACCGAGAACCATTTGCTGACAGCCAGCAAGACTGGTACCAGTGCCAGCTTCGTGTATGACCCCTTGCACCGTCAAAGCCAGAAGACAGTAGGCTCTACTAAGACCCGCTATGTCTATTCTGGCTGGCAGCGCATCGCCGATTACAACGGAACTAGTGGTGCTCTTCAGCGCCGCTATGTCTACGGAACCGGTTTGGATGAGCCTCTGATCATTGTGACCGGAACAACTCCGACGTTCCTACACCACGACAAAATGGGCTCGATTGTAGCGGTCAGCAACAACTCAGGGGCCGTGGCTAACAAGAACAAGTTCAGCCCCTTTGGAGAAATCACGACGCTCGGTGGAACCACTGTCGGATTCACCGGTCAGCGCTATGATTCCGAGCTTGGGCTCTACTACTTTAAGCGTCGGTATTATTCACCGAAGCTTGGCCGATTCTTGCAACCAGACCCGATTGGCTACACCGGCCCAGACTTCAATCTGTACACCTATGCGCTTAACAGTCCCTTGGTGTTCACAGATCCCCTTGGCCTCAGTATCAAGTTCAAAATCCCTGACTGGTTGCAGAACCTAATTGACAAGCTGTTTGGGAAAGGTGGTAACAATCCCGGCGGCAATCCTGGTGGCGACCCAGGTGGTAAAGGTGGAAACACCGGTAAGGGCGGCGGCGACGGCGGGCAAAAAGGTTCCGGTCCCGGAGGCACTGGCGGCCCTGGTGGTCCTGCTGGTAAACCAGGTGGTGACGGCGGCGAAGGCGGCGAGACACCTCCAACTACTCCTCCAACTACGCCTACGGACACGCCTCCGAAGACGCCTGAAGGTCCTGGGTTTGGTCCAGGTTGGGGTGAGGGCTGGCACCCTGGATATCCAGGCAGCCCAGAAAGTGTCCCACCTGATGCACCACCGGTGAAGCCGCCAACGGCAGGTGGTCCAAACCCACCAAAACCTGGTGGTCCACCTCCGACAGGTACACCTGACAGCCCAGTTGTTGGTCCAGATGGACCTTTGCCACCGAATGACCCATATCCAGGCATTTGGTAAAACTTAAGAGCAACTTCATAGTTTGGAGAGGGCGATTAGATATCGCCCTCTCTTTTTTACTGCGGCGGAGACCGATTGCAAAAGTTAAGGTTTCACAGAACCGGTGCCTTGCACTGGTTCTGTTATCTATTCCAGATAAATTGGAAAAATTATCGAGATCATTCTACGGAGTTCAGCAGCTTATTTTGACAATACTTTTCAAGTTCTAGAATAGTTGTGTCATTTGGGAAGCGCTTCAAAAGCCAATGTGCGTATTTGTCAGCTCCAGAGAATTCCTGAGTCTGAATATAGGTTTTCAATATCTGCAGAATACAGTCTCGCATAGTAGGGTAAAGTAAACGGCTAGAATCAACCACCTCAAAGGCTTCTATCATTTTTTGTGTGTTTTTTACGATTTCACAGTAATCTGCTGTCGTGGTAGCAATTCCAGCCAACTGAAAGTATGTACGAGGATTTTCAGGAAACAGTTTCGATGCTTTTCTATAATAGAGACGGGCTTGGATATAATTTTTTGCGTTCTTGGCCTGTCTTGCTTTTTCGACTAGCACTTTCCACTCATTCACCATAGGCGTTGGAGATATTATCAGTGGCGCGACTGTTTCTTCAAATTTGACCTTTGATGCAAAGTACCTCCCATTTACAAAAGCTGCTACATATTCGGCAAGTGCCTCGATAACAGAGTGACAGGCATATTCACTTGGCCATGTTTTTGAAAAAGCTTCATCTTTTATACTTTGAGGGTTAACTCTATATTCCTGAAGTACCGGAGCTGCTATTTCAAGCCATTGCTTAGAAAATGCAGCCAGTTCCATATCGTCTGCAATATGTGTAATTTCGTGTGCGAAGTTATGAATTTGTCCATAGGAAAAGAAGAATGCATCTGGTAGGAGAATGGTTCTTTGTCCAGAAAAAGCTATAGGCTCACTTTTGTTTCCAAGAACCAATCTGCAAATACGAAGCAAGTTAATTGGGGAACCAATTGATGCTAAGCGGAGAAGCCCAGGTGCACAATGACTTAGCTGAGATACTAAAGCTAAAATCGTACTCTTTTCATCCTGGGTCCATGGCTTAACTGGACTCATGCCAACATCTCTCAAAACCAGATCGGAATCGATTGAATCATTAAATACAAACGGAAATTGATGGGTTCGTAAATGCGGTTCTTCAAAGAAGCTGCGTTTCGGATTGAAGTTGTTGATCGGGCTTGCCAAAATCTGAATCAGGTTTCGGAATATTGAGAATTTCAAGGAAGTGAAAGCCCCCTGCTTATCGGATGTGGGTTTCGCCACTTGAACTGAGTGCAATTCGCTGAGAATGGCTGCTGGCGCTTATTTCTGTACTTTTCCCGGTGGAAGTACAGTTAAACCAATAAAAGTTGGGTGCAATTAAACCAAGGAACAAAATGGCAACACAGGATTTGATTGAAACCGTGCGGCCTAAAAGGCTTCGCCCACAAGTTATTCGGAGAACGATCATTTCGAGTTTGTCAGGCGCTCCATAAGCTTTTCGTTCTGCACCTGCAACGTAGCTACCGTGCCCTTTAACTCAGAAGCCTTGGCAGCTTCAATCCGCAAGCGCTCTACTTCTTTCTCTTGCTTTTCCACAAGCTTCTGAAGCTGGTCAACCATCGCCTTATGACCAACAGCCTCTTTCTGGGCTTCGTGGCAAGCGGCTTCTACTTCAGCAAGCTTGGCGGTCAGTCTTTCTATCTCCTGGGCGTCGGCCTCGCTTTCTGCTTCCATCTTGCCGATTGCTTCCAGGGCACCGTGGAATTGCCGCAATGCTGCTGCTACTTCTTCTTTGGCCTTTTCTTTTACTTCTGCCACCTCTCGACCGGCCTCCTGGGTGGCCAGCCTCCATGAATTGGCAAAGCCGGCCATTACCGCCGGTGGTATTTCGGTAGGTTCGTTTTTTACTTCCGCCGGTCTGGATTGCTGCCAGGCTTCCATAAGTTTGTAGATAGTGCGCAGGCTACCGCCCCCGAGAGCATCAAGAAGGGCCACGGCCGTTACCTCTTTGCCTTCTGCTTTCAGCCGATTGGCGGTCTCAAACAGTTCATCAGCCTCAATTGCCCGTCTACGTGCCATGGGTGAGCCCTCCAGTGAGCGATGTTGCAGGGTTAGTCTAACACAGATCCGCTTTTTATTTTTATCATCATTTTATTATCACCATTATTACCTATTTGGGTGCATTATTCCCCGAAAAGCCCATTTTTGGACCTTCCGCGCACGCGCGCCCGTTACCTCCACCGCCCCAAACCCCCACAGGCACCAATCTGGAATCAGCCCGCAGCCCTGGCCCTCGACGGAACCCTCCCACCTACCCTGACGCTATGGCGGACCTCTTCCAACTACACACACCTCTCTAGCACAAGACGCCCCTTGTAGCCGAGGACCAGAAGGACCACTGAACAAAAGCAGAAAACCAAGAGAGCCATCACCAACAGCCCGGAGGCTTCCCTCCTCCAGGGGTTCAACACCGAAGCCTCCGATAAGCCCAACCCCAGGCAATAAAGAAAGCCCCCCCGCCGTCTCAGGCCGCAATGCCTGAATACCAGAAAGCCAGGGTCCTAGAGGCAAGCTTGCCGTAGGCACCCGAAGGGCTTGAGCTTGACTCTGGGGGTTTTCTGGTAGGCTATCTTGCCAGGCATGGAGCAAGGGGGGGTCTACCGGGAAGTCCTGCAAACCACTGACCGCTAGATCAATTGACCCCTGCTCTGAAGGCACCGGATCGAAAACTGGAACTTCCTCAGCAGAACCAAGAGAACCAGAAGGAAGAGACTCAAAAGAACCCCCAGGGCAGTCAAGAAGCGACAACAATCCCCCCAGCCCCCCCGCTATATATTCGCCTGAGCAGCGAGCCAAGAGGTCTTCATTCCTAGCTACGGTATTGCGGCTGGCTTTTGCTCTTCTGGCTACGGCCGCCTTTGTAATCAATACGCCTTCCGCTTCCAGTTGCGCGACAGCCATCGCTATCCTCTGTCGCGCATCTAGACTCCGGTCAATGTTTGCCTGGGCAAGCTCTTCTATCGTGAATCTCTTGCCTGTTTTTTGGTGCAACCACTTGAGCCTTCTTAGTAGTCTCTCCGTTAGCTGGTACGGTTCATATTCTTGTATTAGAGGGGTCTGCTTGCTCCAAGAAGCTGCCCTTTCAATGTCGGCACCTACTTCATTCCATCTTCCTGCGTTTATGTCCTCTGAGTACCCGTTATGTTTCTCTTTCAGGCACTCCCTTATTAGCTGCTTCCGCCTCTCTATGTTTCGGTGACCTGGCATAGCGTTTACACCCGCCGCTTCATCTCCATACCAGAGGTAATGACCCAGACACAGAATTGCATCATGCCTTTGCTTTGGTCCTGTTAGCCCTATCTGCCAGTATTGCTTGCCTCTCTGGTACTTCTCCCAATCCAGCCCTGGTCTGAATAGCCCGGTGAATCCCTCTTCGTTTAGCCCTTCTTCAGCCTCCTGGTCTTCGCCGGCGCCGGCAACGCCGGCGGCATAGATTTCCAGCCCTATCAGCGTTTTGACTTCTTGCCAATTGGACCGACTACCCTCCAGGTCCCTCAAGAAGCTAGCTATTGCTTCTCTTTGGCTTATCTCTTCTCTTCTG
>FSSH01003205.1_pt1 | contig 11624 bp, 7 predicted proteins | sample 1166101 | NCBI WGS metagenome assembly FSSH01 (sample SAMEA32972668, study PRJEB13176) | freshwater metagenome | biome: Drinking water system; feature: Biomass in drinking water that filtered by 0.45 um membrane; material: drinking water | place: USA | collected 2012-12-20 | depth 0 m | reverse complement strand
AAGGAGCTTGCTAATCAGGAAATTTTATGGATGATTCGAAGCTTACCATCCACGGCACTGGATACCCGCTTCCGTGCGGCTATGACGCACAGCTGAATATTCTTGCCAATCAGGAAATTTTTTATGAGTCATATTGTGACCCTGCCAGATATCCACACAGTATTCGGCAACAATCCGAAATGGGCTAACACCGCGCCGGAGTTCAAATTCCACCAGACATTGCTTTGCTAACTCCGCTCATTTTAGCGAGGCCCTTCACCCGTTTGTTGCTTCGTCGCTTCGAATAGGTAGCACTCTTCTTTAAGGAAAATGTGCGAGGGTCATAAGACAGGCTCTTTATGTGCATTGACGACCCCGAGATGTCGCCTAAAGCCGTCCCCCCATTTTTCCCTGCACACTGCTTGCCCGCGCCAAACCCGCCGGCCATCCTCCGCCCGAAATGGGCGAAAGAGACCATTGAGTTCCCTATCGTCTGAAGGTGGCCGTGACGGTTTTGGCATCGTCCATCGTGATCGTGCAAGTGGCACGACGACCGGTACAGGCACCGCTCCAGCCGACGAATTTCGCCCGCCAGTTGGCGGCGGCACGGAGAGTGACCCGAGTGCCGGTATCAAACGTTTCTTCGCAATCGGAGTCGCAGTTGATCCCGGCGGGCCGGCTAGTCACACGACCGCGCCCGCTCACTATCACCGAAAGCTTTGGTGCAGGCGCAACCGTCGACTCGGCCCCCCAGTTGGCGTCGAATGCATTGCCCGAAGTCGTCAGAGAAACCGCTGCTCCGGTAATCGCCAACGGCGTTACCGCTTGCCGTGCGATTGTGATCGGAGTAATCGGGAGCGTGGCAGGAGCAGGCATGGCGAACAGGTCGTATCCAGCACCCGCTGCCCGCTGAAATAGAATCTGCGTGCCGTCGGGCGACCACGCGGGGAACAGGTCATTGACGGTGTCATCAGCAGTGAGATTCGTGGCCGCGCTGCCGTCAGGGTTCACGGCCCAGAGCTGCCAAGGTCCGCAACACGCTGGGACCTGGGCCTGGCTCATGAACACGATTTTGCTACCATCCGGTGACCAGGCCGGAGCTCGATCCTCCTCAAGGTACAAGGCTCGATCGCTTCCAGGCTCACCCGCCGAGACCACTACTTCGCCGCTTCCATCGACGTTGGCAACCACAATCTCATGCTGGGATCCCTGGACCGGTTCACCGGTACTCGGATCCGGATAGGTCTCGGGGCGCACGTCGACGAACGCGATCTTCGATCCGTCCGGAGACCATACCGGTTCCATCGCCGCATGCTCGGTCACGACCGTCTCAGCGAGGGTGTCGAGATCGACGATGACGACTGCTGCGGCAAGACCCTCCCGCTCCTTCATCACGGCGATTTGCGAGCCGTCAGGTCCCCACGACGGATCAAGTGCACCGCTGACAATCGCCGTCTTCCCCGAGCCATCGGCGTTCATTACCGATAAGGTGCGGGTGAATGAATCCGAGATGAAGGCGATTCGGGAACCGTCGGGCGACCACACCGGGCTAAACTCGTCGATGTCAGTCGTGTCCGTGAGGTTTACGGCACCCGTGCCGTCCGGGTTCATTACCCAGATGTCCTGCTGCTCGGTCGGTCCGAACGGAATCGTGCTCGCCCCCCGCGCGACGTAGGCGATCTGGCCGTTAGGCGCAATCGCCGCCAGCGCCGAAGCAGACGTCAAGACTAGGGGTACGATAACGCCTGCCGTAAGCGTGGCCACGACGGATATTCTAGATCTACGAGACATGTTTGCTTCTCTCCACTCAGTTAACTTAATTATTATGAATACACCCGTATATCGCCTGACGAAGGACAAAGGTTCAATCGAGGCTATTACAAATGTTTCCCGATAACCCGCGTTGGATAGGAAGAGGCGATAGTCGAAATTCATAGAAAACCTTTCCAAGCGCCATTTGATGGATGTTTTCTCTACCCCAAGTCTGCCGACCCACGACGACAATCTCGCAGCTCATGAGCTTTTTTCTGCCGAATAGCCTTTTCTCGGGCGCAATGGGGGGCTCATTCTCGGAAAATCACAGACTTTAGGGTGACAAAAACGGGTTTTAGCATTTCGCATCTGCTATTCGTTTTAGCAATTGTTGGTTTGGTTATCGGAATGAAACGTTTTAAATCGATTGGCTCTGATTTAGGCCCGTTTATCAAAGGATTTCGTCATGCTTTAAAGATTGTCAGGCCAACCGCAATTCTATGTACTGTAGCGTACAGACGACGACTAATACCGGGATTAGGCTTTGCCTCGAGAATAAAAATTAAGCGATAGTGAAACGCTATCGGGTGTTTGGATATTCCATAAACCAAGAGGTATCTCCGTGGCTAGAATCAGACGTATCCATTTAATCAATCCGAAGGCCGATACTTTTGCCACTCGCCCCTTATTCTTCGGTAAAGCCCTGTATTCGCCGGTTGCGGGATTATTAGCGGTGGCAGCAGTGATTCCGGAAGATGACTATGAAATCATTCTGACCGACGAGAATATCGAACCCATCGATTTTGACTTGCAGGTCGATCTGGTCGGCATCTCGGCTATGACATCCTATGTGAATCGTGGTTACGAGATTGCCGACAGCTTCCGGGCGCGCGGCATACCCGTGATCATGGGCGGAGTACATGTCAGCTATTTACCCCAGGAAGCACTAAAACACGCTGACGCCGTGGTGGTTGGGGAAGCCGAGTTGGTGATGGATAAAGTCCTTGACGATTTGCACCATAACCAAATGAACGGCATCTATAAGGCCGAAAACCTGCATTCGATGTCTAATATGCCAATGCCACGGCAAGGATTGCTGAAGAGCAACCGCTACATCAATAAAGGGTTTGTGCAGACTTCCCGAGGCTGCCACCACGGTTGCACCTTTTGCGCTGAACCGACCATGTATGGCTTGCGTTTTCGCTATCGCCCGGTCGCTGATCTTATCGCCGAGATTGAGCGCATGGATGAACGGGTGATTTTACTTAACGACGCCGATTTTTTCGGTACGCCGAAACGGGCCATGGAAGTGATGAAAGCCTTTAAAGGGCGCGGGCTAAAATGGCAGGCGGCGGTCAATAGTCGCGATGCCCATGACGAACGCTTGCTGGAATTGGCGGCGGAAAGCGGCTGCTTTATGCTGTCCATTGGCTTCGAGTCCATCTCCAAACAAACTCTACGTAACGTGCATAAGTGCCAGAACAATCCCGACTCTTATCTTGAACTTGTTGAGAAACTGCACCGTTACGGCATCATGGCGCTGGGTTTGTTTATCTTCGGCTTTGAAGGCGACGAACGGTCGGTGTTCGAGGAAACCTTAAAGTTCAACATCGACGCCGAATTCGATATGTGCGGTTATTCGTTATTAACACCCTATCCGGGCACCATCAACTGGTTTGAGATGATGCGGCGCAAGCAGATTGTTTCTTTCGATTGGAATAAATACGATCAGTCCCACATCGTTTTCAAACCGGCAGGCTTATCGGCAGAGCAGCTTTATCGCGGCTATTTAGACACCTATGACGGATTTTATACGCTGCCATCGATGTTGAGCCGCTTTCCCTGGGACGGCTCGCGCAATCGGGCGAATTGGGCTATTTATAATGCTTTCTTTCGCAAGGGAGGTGTCGTCACCCGCGAGTTTGACCAGTTGGTCGCAAAACCGACGCCGGAACCTGAGTTTGCGGCTATGCCGCCGTTGATGCCACAAAAAGCCGAATGGCGAGAGTTAGTATTGGGAACAACTGGGGCTGCGCTCGCGGCGGCTTCTGAATAAATCTGCAACCACGCTGCATGGCCCCGGTATTCCTGTATCAGCGCGGCCTCTGTGTCAGTTAACTTTTTAAAATCTTAAGCAAACTCTGGCAAGTCGATTCCATTCATACCGCCAAGTACGCAAGTGGTTTGCCACGCGCTCGACAACTGCTACCGCGTTGCTCTAACTCCTGCATCCTTGCAGGTCGACCACGAGCGGAATCAATAGCATACCGTCGCCTCTACGCCCTGTGGGTACTGAGCACGCAGTAGGACTTAATCGCAGCGTTCTTAGGAAGATTGCTCTGCTTCAAGCAAGTGTTGATTCAGCAAGTCGAGGATATGATCGCCCTTTAACTGGGCAGGGTCGAATCCTGATACCTGCATAATGTCGGAAAATTTGGCTGATGCTTCCGAGTTAGCGCTTCGGTAGGCCATCGACCAGTTTGAAAATTGGCGGCTTGCGGTCGGTTCAAAGGCAATGACGGACACTCGAGAATGCCTTGGGTCACACTGGATGCGCTCGAAGGTATCTTGAATATTGTCATGCGGGCCTTCTAAAACCTGTGCGAAGCAACCGGCATTGAACATCAATGCGCCGGTGAGCTTGGCACTGGGGTTCTTTTCTCGGGCTTTTTCCAGAATCTGTTCAATTTCGCGACGAACGCTAGCGTCGTCACCGGTAATTTCATTACGACTGATATAAACCAGTCTATAGAGTGGTTCAGTCATGTTGATTCCCTTGTGATTGCGCTGGGTTTTTTAGCTCGGTAATAAAGTCGGCAATGCTATTGGCGGCGATGGGACGGCTGATCAGATAGCCCTGCGCCGACATGCAGCCTCCCGCCGCCAGTTCGTCAAACTGTTCTCTAGTTTCCACACCTTCGGCAATCGTGGTCATTTTAAGGCTGGCGCCCAAGCTAATGATGGCCTGAACCAGCGCCCGCGATTTCGGTGAATTTTCGCCGCGCACGAAGGATTGATCGATTTTAATTTTGGAAAACGGAAAGCTGTTCAGATAGCTAAGCGACGAATAGCCCGTGCCAAAGTCATCCATGGCAATGCCTACACCCATGTCTTTTATGGCCCAAAGATGTTTCTGCGCTGTGTCATAGTCCTTCATCATCACGCCTTCGGTAATCTCCAGTTCAAGACGTTCCGGTGCCAGGCCCGTGCTGGACAATGTATCGCGAACAATATCAACGATGCGCTGGTTCTCAAATTGAATGGGCGAGACATTGACCGCCACGGTGAAGTCACCGTCCCAACTCATGGCTTCTTTGCAAGCCGCGCGCAAAGTCCACTCGCCGATGGCGTGTATTTCGCCCAATTCTTCGGCTAGCGGAATGAAATCCGCCGGTGAAACCAGTCCTCGGGTTTTGTTATGCCAGCGTATTAACGCTTCGAAACCCTGTAGCGCACCGGTAGACATATTGACTTGCGGCTGATACATCAAAGTAAATTCTTTCAGGCCTAAGGCGCGGCGCAGGTCTACTTCCAGATTGCGCCTTTCAATCGCCCGTTGGGCGAGTAAGGGTTCAAAAAATTTGACGTTGCCGCGTCCGGCTGCCTTGGCTTCATAGAGCGCCAGGTCGGCGTGCTTGAGTAGATCGGCAACGCTATCCGTACCATGGTTGATCGCCGCTATGCCTACGCTTGCGCCTATGTTGACTTGCTGGCCATCGATCAGAAACGGACGACTCATCAATTCAACAATACGCGCGGCTACCGATTCCGCGCCTATCGGTTGCAAGCCTATGGTATGCAAGACCACGAACTCGTCTCCCCCCATTCGAACCACTGTGTCACTGAGTCGGGTGGCCGATTTGATGCGTTTGGCAACCAATTTCAACAAGGTGTCGCCAGCGCCATGACCTAGGGTATCGTTGACCTGCTTGAAGCGATCCAGGTCGATCATGATTACTGCCAGCGATAATGCATCCGGCGCGCTCGGTTTCCAGCCCGTAATAACCTGGTCCAACAGCAAGCGGTTGCCGAGTCCGGTTAGCGGGTCATGCTCCAAAGCGTATTGGGGCGTCGATGCGGATTGTCGCTCGGCAACTACGATCCGCAGTCCGCTACCAGCTGCGGCAATTTGCAAATTTAACGGCTGTGAGTCGCGCTCGAGGCGCAATTCCAAACTGGCTGGGACTGGCAACTTTAGCGCTTGTTGCAGGTCGGTAACGGAGCAATTGAATCGTGAACCGAGATGATCCAACAGAGAGCGTCCGCCTGCGGATTCAGGGTCTGCAAAGGCTATCATTTCACAGAACGCAGGGTTGCTAAAGGCGATACTGCCATCTGCATCGAGCGCAACAATACCGATTGAGGATGATTTTATGCTGTTAACTAGCGATGAAACCGATTCATTGGGCATAAATTTAGTCTCAAGCTCTTGTCTGCAAAGACTTACACTTCTAACACGTTTAAGTTCATTTTAACAATGATATTGCCTTACTACTGGTCTGCTTGGTAAACAGGGTACGCTTACACCAGCCATGGCACTGGATACCAGCTTCTGCGCGGGTATGACGCTTAGCTGCCGCTTCTTGCGAATCATGTATAACTTTGATGGCAACCTGAACCCAACATGGCAGGGTGCTCTAATCCGGGGAACGGCGAAGCGTCCTAATGGATGTAGTGCCTGCTTAATCTTTATCAATCTCGTAATTCAGTTTTATTCTCTGTGAGGTACCGGCTTGCGTTTCAAGGTTTATCGCATCGGTAATGTTATGTTTCAAAACCATGACGGCCTGCTTGTTGAACAAACCTACTTTGGTACCCAAATAAAAATCCGGGGTTAGATATTCGCCCATAGTGACGAGCGTGTCCTGTAGGGTTTCGCCTTCCTGCACGTCAAACTCATCTATTCCCAACTTGTCGGTAATCCAGGCAGCATGACCGCCCGCATACGACATTGCAGCGCTGGCCAGCATATTGCCTTCCGCTTTGCTGACCTGGCTCAATGAGCGCCCGGTAACCAGATAGGCCAATGCTTCCGATTCAGGCAGTGCCGGGTCTGAATATATCCGGGTCTGCGGTTTCTGTAATGAGCCGCTCAAGCCCAGAATGGCGGTGACTTTTCTATTTTTTGACACGCGGATAGCTTCAACATCCATCCACGGATCATCCAGCGGGCCGTTGAATACCAAGTGCCCTTGGCGCACGTTCAAGTCTTGTCCATAGCTTTTGTAACGGGCTTTTAACATGTCGATTTTACCGAATACGCTGGTTTTCTCGCCGGCTTTGGTCAGGTGCAGCTTACCAGCCAGATCGGTGTTAAGGCCGCGCCCGGAAAAGCTGACCTGTTTGCCCAATTCAAGCTCAATGTTCAAATCAATCCCAAGCGCAACCGGCATGTGTGCCACTTGATGTTCCTCACCGATAATGACTTCATCTGCACTGACTTTTACCGCATTCTCAGGAAACTCCTGGAGTGCAAGTATTGCTTTAGGAATTTTCAAGGTGCCGGTAACCTTTCCTTGTTTATGGGCGTAGGCCAGTTTCAAGTTCGGCGAGAACGATATTTGTGTATCGGGCATTTTGGCAACTTCAAAATTTTCGCCCAGCAGCGTTAACTCAAGCGGCCAGCCAGTCTCAGCCACTAAACTGGCAAAGCCATCGATATTAATCGCGCCGTCACCTGATTTTGCAGAGCCACTGATTTGCATACGCTGGTCAATATCGCCTAAAGCCAGCGCCTTGAGTTTGATCTCACGCAGGGTGATACCCAGATCATTCACCTCAATAGAATCGCCGATAAACTTTACTTCACCTTTGGCGAGCGGATTTGTCAGCGTACCTTGCACAGCCAGATCAGCAGTTAGATGCCCCTTGATGTTTGCTAGCTGAGGAACCAAGGGATTGAGTAATGATAAGGTCTCTACTGATGCGCTTATCGTGCCTGATAGCGTTTGTTTTTTGCTATCCAGGTTAAATTGGCTGCGCAGATAGTCTTGGTCAGCCAGTTTTAAGTCGAGATCCGCTGAAATAGCGTCACCGTCAATGCTACCCGCTAGTGACGATGCCGCCACGGGGATTTTGGTGGTCGCCTCGCGGTTTTGCAAAGAAATCAACAGCGGCGGACTGTCGATACGATAGCGTCCGGCCATTACGCCTTTGTGCTGCTGCAAATCCGCATGCATGTTTATCAAGCCGTTAAATTCTATGGATTCACTGAGGTGTGTGGTGTTCAAAAGCTCGGGTAGTAATGCTCCATTCAGTTCAATGCTATTGCGCTGATCACCCGACGCCACCGCAGTCAGTGTCATATTGCGCAGTCCAAGGCCTTGTTCAAGCAGGTTTACCGAACCTTGGCTGAGGTTTAGCTGCCCCATGACGATGGGGTTTTGGATTGTGCCTTTGATACTTAGATCTGCCTTCAGCAAGCCCTGGGTGGCTGATAGCTGCGGCACAAAGGTTTCTACCACGGCCAGTTCACGCATCGATACGCTTAGTTGGCCGCTGATGGCCTGACTATTCCCCGTCTGCCATTGCAACTGGCCGCGGAGATAATCCTGCTGGGCTAGCGCCACATCGAATGTTGTGGACAGCATATTCGCCTTAATAGCGCCCGATACAGCCGATGCGCCAAGCGCCAAGGTCTTGTCGTCTAAGGACAATGTAGCCGGGGAAATACCCACCTGAAAGCGCCCGTTCAGCAAGCCCTGTTGTTGACTTAGTTCTGTGTCAGCGTTTAGCGTAGCAGTGAGCGCAACGTTGACCGGCAAAAACGGCTTTAGCAGTTGAGTAGGTAGCGCCGATGCCAACAGTGTGGCGTTAAAGTCGCCGTTGGCTTGATAACGCCCTTGCGTGCACAACGCGGCATTATTTTGCGCCAGGCAGATTTCAGACCATGCGGTATCTAGGCCTTGCGGCAGACTCGTCACGGTAATGGTGGGCGGGCGTTTGAGTTGCCACAGCCCATTCTCTTGGCTAAATAAATCCAGTTCAGAGAGATTCGCCTGCCAATTTCCGGCAAGAAAGCTGCCCGTCAAGGCGGATGAGATATTGCTGTTACGGGAATTTACATACATTTTGAAATAGTGCTGGGCAAGCGAACCCCTGCCCTCCAATTGCGCGCTGTCTATTTGCAGGTCGGCGGTTTTCACAGCCTTAGCCGAGAACAGTAGTTTTGAGGTTTTGCCAGCATCGGGAGCATAATCAAGGTCGATCGCTAACTGCTCGGCGCGGTGCTCGGCAAAACGCAGGCGTTTAGCCTGTAGCTGCAAGTTTATGTTTGGCTTTTGCCGGGTTCCCTGCATGACCGCAGCGCCTTTCAAGCTGCCCGCAAGCGCCGGGTGTAGGGTCTGTAGCGCGGGCGAATCGATTTGCAGTTTAAGCGTGGATTGGGATTGACCGATGTTGCCGTTGGCAGTGAGGCTATTCACCCCCGAACGGACTTCCAGGTTATCCACCTGAAATTGATCGCCATCTACGAACAGTTTGCCATGTGCCTTAACCGGGGTGCCGCGCAATTGGCCCGTCAAATTGGCAAGTTCGACGTCCAACTGCAAGCTGTCGCCAAACTTGCCATTGATCTGGCTGTTAAACGTGAGATTGCCGGACATTTCAGGCAGCAAAATGGCAAGGTTAAAGTCGTGTGCCGCGGCGGCTATGGCAAAACTCGGGTCGTCATGCCAATCCACATTACCGCTGAGTAAAAACGATCCGGTGGTTGATGCCAACGCCAGTTTTTCGATAGTCATGGCCGTTTGGCTACCCTTGCCAGTAAAGCTCAGAGTCGCGTCCGACAGATATTGCTGGGATAACTGCCCATTCAAGCTGATGTGATAATCGCTCAACAGACCGCTAACTTCAACGCTACCTTGGTCGCTTTTTATCTGCGCGGTGCTGCCATTGATAGGCCAGACCAGATTATGCCAGTCGGCATGCGCCGTAATGTGCGGCGCATTTTCCAAATCATCCAACTTGCCTTGTAAATTCAATTTAAAAGGCGAGGATACTTGGTGACTGAATGACAAGGCCTTCAGATTACCGCTAAGTGTCGTGGCGCCTTGCAATTCACCATTTTGTTCGGAATTGAGTTGCCAGGCGGCTGTAGCATTAAAATCAAAATCCTTGTTTAAGGCTATTTGTCCTTGCACGCTGGCGTTGACGACCGAGTCGTCTATGGTCAGCGAGCCTATTTTGAGTTGATTGCCGTCTGTGTCGATGGCGAACTGTAGTTTTTCAAGGTTCTGGACAAAATCGCCTGATTGATAGGTCACACGATTTAGTGAGGCGTTTTCTATCGTGATTTGCAGCGGTAGAGTTAACTCAAACGTGTCGGTTTTTTGGGTGGTTGGGGTATCGGTAAGGCTTACATGCAAACCGTCGATTGTTATGTCAACCAGGTGTAAGCGTCCCCTAAGTAGCTGTTCGGGTCGCCAGCTAACCGCCAGCTTATCGATGCTGATGGTTTCAGTGGCGCTTTTGTACCGCACATCCGTTAACGAAAAGTGGTCGAGCAAGCGGCCTTCGATGTCTGCATCGACAACCTGAACGGAGGAAACCGACAAAATCTGCTTCAACAGCCATTGGCTGGCGGCTTGATTACTGATTAAGCCGAATAGGCCGGCCGGGATAAGCAACAACAGTATCAATAGCGCTCTGCGTTTATTCATATGCGCGCGCCTGCGGCAAAATGGATTTGAAACGACGAGTCGGATTCATTCAACGGCACCGCAAAGTCGACGCGAACCGGCCCCAAAGGCGAATACCAGCGCACTCCCAAGCCCGCGCCGGTTTTAAATAACATGCTATCCGGATTAAAGGCGTTACCGCTGTCTACAAAGGCCGCAATGCCCCAGTCATCGAAAACCGTTTTTTCGTATTCGATGCTTACTACGCTCAAAAACTTGCCGCCTATGACATTACCCAAATGGTCTTTCGGGCCCAGTTCTTTGTAGCCATAGCCCCGGATACTGTTAATGCCGCCGGCGTAAAACCGGTAAGACGGCGGTAATTTGTCAAACTGATCCACCAGCGTGGCAGCCATTTCTGTGTGCAGTATGAATTTACTATCCCAAAAAAACGGCTGCATCCAGACCAGAGACAGGTCGGTTTGCAGAAAACTGACATCCGATAAAGGATTTTCATAGCTGCCGCTGAGCGCAATGTTTGCCCGGTAGCCTTTACTGGGCCGCAAAGGGTTATTGGAGACCGATTTAAGCCAGTTGCCGCCCGGTACCAATAACAGTGTCTTGGTGCGAGTTGGGCCGATGGTAAAGTCTTCATAGTCAAGATCGGTATACAGCGTCTGCTTCCAATTGTTGGCTAAGGTCTGTTTTAAACGGGCTGACAAGATTGACGAGACCGTGTCGAAGGTGTCGGTTTTTTCGCGTTTGAAGCCACCGCCCAAGCTGAACGCATCGTTGAGTGGGTTAGCCAACGGGACGTTGTAGGTCACGTCAGCCGTCGACAATACCGGCGATAGATTGAGTTCCGAGCTTAAAAAATGTCCCTGTTGATTCAGGCGGCGGTTAGTGTAAGCCGCGCTTAGCAGCGGGCCGATATCGGTATCAAAACCAACACCAAAACTGTAATGATGCTGTTTTTTGGCTTGCAGTTTAATCGTGACGGGCACACCTTGCTCAGCGCTCAAGGTATCGGGAACAATATCAACTGTGGCGAAATAACCGCTTTTTAAAAGGTTGGCATGGGTCTTGGCCAACTGGCTGCCGTTATAAAAATCGCCGCTGTTGATCGAGATATATTTGGCGACGAACGCAGGATTTAAGGCATCCTGATGCACAACGATTTCATCAAACACCTTGCGCGGCCCGCTATCAAACACCAACTTGATTTGGGCTTTATTGCGCTGCTTGTCTATCAACAATTTTTTTTCGGTAAAGCTG
>FSSH01003314.1_pt1 | contig 11626 bp, 11 predicted proteins | sample 1166101 | NCBI WGS metagenome assembly FSSH01 (sample SAMEA32972668, study PRJEB13176) | freshwater metagenome | biome: Drinking water system; feature: Biomass in drinking water that filtered by 0.45 um membrane; material: drinking water | place: USA | collected 2012-12-20 | depth 0 m | reverse complement strand
CGAAGAAGCGGGGATGCTCGGCCACGACCTCGTCGTCCAGGCGGACCACGATCCGGTCGGCGTAAGCGCGCACCTGCACCGCCCGCCGTGCCGCCTTGGCCATGACCGAGTAGCGGTTGCGGTCGAAGTTTATGAGGCAGGTGCCGGTCACCGCGTGCGGCGTCTCGTGGAAGCCGTCGAACGGCGCCAACATCGCCTGGAGCGCCGGACGTTCGGCGTCCCATGCCTGGGCGATGGTCAGCTCCTTCTGATCGGGGTGCTGGTGCAGCGCCGCCCACCGGCGGCACTCCGCCTCCAGCCACCCGTTCAGCTCCTCCAAGCTGGCGAAGCGTAGCCGGGGCTGGAAGAACCGCCCGCGCATCGTCTGCACCTGATGCTCAACCTGGCCCTTCTCCCAACCTGCTGCCGGCGAGCAGGCGGTGGGCTCGACCATGTAGTGGTCGGCCATGATCAGGAAGCGCCGGTTGAAGACCCGCTCCTTGCCAGTGAACACGGTCGTCACCGCGGTCTTCATGTTGTCGTAGATCCCGCGCGTCGGCACGCCGCCGAAGAACGCGAACGCCCGCGCATGGGCATCGAACACCATCTCCTGCGTCTCACGGGGATAGGCTCTCACGTACACAGCCCGCGACGCGCACAGCCGCATATGTGCGACCTTCACGCGCATCGGCTTGCCGGCGATCTCCACATCCTCGTGGCTCCAGTCGAACTGGTATGCCTCGCCGGGCCGGAACATCAGCGGGATGAACGCCGCAGCGCCGTCACCTGCATCCTTGCGCCGCTCGTCCAGCCAGCGCTTCGCATAACGCCGGACAGCATCGTAGGAGACCGTCAAACGCTCTCCTGAGCTTGTCGGTAGGCCCTCGCGCACCAGCAGATCGTGGATCCGCGTCATCCGCAGCCGTTCGCGCCGGGGCCGCACCTCGTTCTCGGCCAGCAGAGCGTCCAAGCGCTCCTGGAAAGGGCCGATCCGGGGAAGTGGCTGCACCGAGCGCCGATACGCGAAGCCCGCCTCAGGAGCGCGGATCGCCTTCCTCACCACTTTGCGCGACAACCGCAGATCCCGCGCGATCGCCTTGATCGACTTGCCATCGGCGTGCTCGCGCCGGATCCTTACTACCGTCTCCAAAATCAACATCCCGATCCCGCCGTCTGGTCATCACCAAACGGACGCACCTAAACCATCGAGATGGGGGTCCCTTTTAGACGCCGATCACCCCCATAACGGGGTCCTTCTTGCACGCCGATCCACAACCCGGACACGCAAATCCATCGAGAGAGCCATTCCATGCTGGCCTCCTTCACCAGCATGGATTCTGAATCAGAAATCACGCGCGGCGGAAATCCCCCTTCGATTCAAAACGGTCGAAAACCGCTCTAAAGCATTATAACAATAGGTTAGGTGGGGTCTGTGGATCCCTCCTCCGCTACCATCCCCTTTTCCGGAAGCTTCCACAGACTTCCGGATTCTTCCAGAAAATCGCAGAACTGCTAGGGGTTGCGGGTGATTCGCGTCCATGTTCAGCCGAGCGCTTCCGCATGCAGCCAGATTTGGCGTGGGGGTATTTAGCAGGGTATCCGATCTCGTCCATGACCAGTAGGTCGAAGTGATCGTGCTCCAGCTTCGTCAGTGACGTGCTCCCCAGATTGTTACCGTTCAGAGGTAGAGTCTCGCTCCTTCTTGATCCGGCGCCCTAAGTCGAAGTGATGTCGGTAGACTCCGGGACGCCGGATCACTCCTTGGCAATGCAGAATCTAGATGACGCCAAAGGCTGTCATGGCAGCTGCTACACGCTCAAACCCTGCGATATTTGCGCCCAGAACATAGTCGCCAGGGGCGCCGTATTCCTCGGCGGTCTCGGCACAGGTATCATGAATGTTGCGCATGATGGCGGCGAGGCGTTCCTCGGTTTTCTCGAAGCTCCAGCTATCGCGCGAGGCATTCTGCTGCATTTCCAGGGCTGAAGTCGCAACTCCGCCGGCATTGGCCGCCTTGCCAGGTCCAAACAGCACTCCCGCGCCCTGGAATTCGCGGACGGTATCGGGCGTACAAGGCATGTTTGCCCCTTCGCCCACAGCCACCACCCCGTTCTTGACCAGTGTGCGCGCATCCTTGCCGGTCAACTCGTTCTGCGTGGCCGATGGCATGGCAACATCGCACGGAACATCCCAGATCGAACCGCCCTCAATGTAATGGGTGCCGTTGCCTTTCCTGCGCGCGTACTGCGAGATCCGTTCGCGGCGATTCTCCTTGATCTCTTTGACCAGATCGAGATCGATGCCATTTTCATCGACAATGTAGCCATTCGAGTCCGAGCAGGCGATGACGATGCCGCCGAACTGCCGGATCTTTTCGATCGTGTAGATTGCCACGTTGCCGGAACCCGACACCACGCATTTGCGGCCCTCGAAATCCATGCCCTTGGTAGCGAGCATGCTCGAGACGAAATAGGTTGCCCCGAACCCGGTGGCTTCGGTCCGGGCCCGTGAGCCGCCATAGACCAGCCCCTTGCCGGTCAGCACCCCAGCTTCGTACCGATTGGTCAAGCGCTTGAACTGGCCAAAGAGGTAACCGATCTCGCGCCCGCCAACGCCTATGTCGCCAGCAGGCACATCGGTGTATTCGCCCAGATGCCGTTGCAATTCAGTCATGAATGACTGACAAAAACGCATGATCTCACCTTCAGAGCGTCCACGCGGATTAAAATCCGAGCCGCCCTTGCCACCACCAATCGGCAGTCCTGTCAGCGCATTCTTGAAGATCTGCTCGAACCCAAGGAACTTGATGATCCCGAGGTTGACCGAAGGGTGGAACCGCAGGCCACCCTTGTAGGGGCCGAGCGCGGAGTTGAATTGGACGCGAAAGCCACGATTGATCTGCACCTGGCCCTGATCGTCAACCCAAGGCACGCGGAAAATGATCTGACGTTCAGGCTCGCACAGACGCTCTATCAGGGCATGATCGGCATAATAGGGCTTCTTGGCGATCACGCGCCCGAGACTTTCCAGCACCTCGATGACGGCTTGGTGAAACTCGGTTTCGCCGGCATTGCGGCGCAGCACCTCGGCGAGGATGGGTTCAAGCTTTTCGTCAATCTTGGTCATTGAAATTTCCTGGGTCCGACGCTGGGGTGGGCTTCTGCTTGCGTCGTGCATAAGCGAGAGTGACCGACTTTTCGATAGACGTGCTACCGTGCTGGCAATTGTGGTCGTGCTGACGGAGCCATGCAGTGCTTTTTAAACGTTTTTTGGTCTTTGGCTGCGCCCTTCTTGCGGCTGTTGTTTCTGGTGCTTTTCTCCCTGCGGCTTGGGCCGTCTCCGTCTTCGCAATTTCGGGGGTCTTGGCGCTGATCGGTCTGTTTGACCTCGCACAGCCGGTCCATTCGATCCGACGCAATTACCCGATCATTGGTCGTATGCGCTGGTTTTTCGAGGATATTCGTCCGGAGATACGCCAGTATCTGATCGAGGATGATCATGAGCAGCTGCCCTTTTCCCGGAGTCAGCGGTCACTGGTCTACGCGAGGTCGAAGAACGAAAGCAGCGAGCGCGCATTTGGCACCCAGCTTGATGTCTATGAAAGCGGCTATGAATTTATCGGGCATTCGAACCGCCCGGTTCCCCCCGGTGATCCCGCCACGTTCCGCGTCGACATTGGCGGCGGCGATTGCAGGCAACCCTACCGAGCATCCATCCTGAACATCTCGGCGATGAGCTTCGGATCGCTGAGTGCCAACGCCATTCTTGCACTGAACCAGGGCGCAAAGCTGGGAAGCTTTGCCCATGACACCGGCGAGGGGAGTATCAGTCCGCACCACAGGCACCATGGCGGCGATCTGATCTGGGAAATCGGCAGCGGGTATTTTGGCTGCAGGAACGCCGATGGTGGTTTTGACCCACGGGCCTTTCAGGAGAAAGCCACAGATCCGCAGGTCAGGATGATCGAGATCAAGCTCAGCCAGGGCGCCAAACCTGGCCACGGCGGAATTCTGCCGGCCAGCAAGATCACAGAAGAGATCGCCCAGACCCGCGGTGTGCCAACGGGCCAGGACTGCATTTCTCCCGCCCGGCACAGTGCCTTTTCCACGCCGAACGAGTTGATGGCCTTCATCGCGGAGCTCAGGCAGCTTTCCGGCGGCAAGCCTGTCGGGTTCAAGCTGTGCATTGGCCAGCCGTGGGAATTCATGGGTATGGTCAAGGCCATGATGGACACAGGCATCCTGCCCGATTTCGTCGTGGTCGATGGCGCAGAAGGCGGGACAGGCGCGTCGCCTCTCGAGTTTTCAGATCATCTCGGCATGCCCATGCGGGAAGGCCTGCTCTTTGTGCACAACACCTTGGTCGGCACGGGCCTGCGCGACAGGATCAGGATCGGCGCTGCGGGCAAGATAGTCAGCGCCTTCGACATCGCTGCGACGCGCGCCCTGGGTGCCGACTGGGTGAATGCCGCGCGAGGGTTCATGTTTGCCCTCGGGTGCATTCAATCGCTGTCCTGCAATACCAACCGTTGTCCCGTCGGCGTCGCGACGCAGGATCCGCTGCTCCAGCGCGCCCTGGTGGTGCCCGAAAAGGCCGAACGCGTGTTTAATTTTCACAGGAATACGCTGCATGCGCTGGCGGAAATGCTGGCCGCCGCAGGCCTCGATCATCCCGGCCAGATCGGCCCGCATCACTTGGTGCGTCGGGTCAGTCAGACCGAGGTGCGCCTGTTTTCGCAACTTCATACCTTCCTGGCCGAAGGAGAATTGCTAAGCGGAAGCTGTCACTCCAGTTTCTACAAGAACGTGTGGGACATAGCCCGTGCCGACAGCTTCGAGTTGTTGTGACATCTTTTCCGGCGCAGCGTGAAGCCTGGATAATTGATAGTCCGGCCACTGGGTGCACGTTTGTCAAATCAAGCTGGCCGAACGGCTTTGCAGTGGCCTGAAGGAGGCCGAAGGCAGGAGTAGGATTGGATCTTTGAGCCCGCAACAGGAGGTTGGAAGCTCTCGGGAGACTTCCCCTCGAGCAACTGCTATCGGGCCGAGATGAGAAGACTGTTTCCCGGCGCTGGCAAGGCCGATTTCGCGATTGATTTTGGCACGGCCAATACGCGGGTGGTGTCGGCTGATGGCGGTGTCCTGTTCGATGAGCCGTCGCTCTGCTGCTTCGCGGGGCGCGTCGATGCCGGTGAACTGGTCACTGCCGGAGCTGCCGTCGGCCCCATGCAGGAGCGTGCATCCGGAGACCTGCGGATCGTGCGCCCTCTGCATCGCGGGGTGCTTTGCGATATCGCGGCGGCCCGCGACTATCTGGCCTATGCCGTGCGATCGAGTGTCGGCCAGCGCAGGCTCCGCTCCTTTCGCGCAATCATCGGAGTGCCAGCTGACGCTACCAACGCAGAGCGTGGCGCGCTGCTCACCGCGGCAAACGATGCTGGTCTGGGGGCTGTCGAACTGTTGACGGAACCCTTGGCTGCCGCGTGGGGAGCAGGCCTTCAGGTCGATCATCCCCGCGGCTCCATGATCGTGGAATGCGGTGCCGGTACGACAGAGGCGGCCGTCCTGTCACTGGGCGGAACCTGCGCGACTGCATCCCTACGCGGTGGAGGCGATGCGCTTGATCGCGCGATTGCCGATCATCTCCATTTTCAGCACAAGTTCCTTATCGGCATGAACACTGCTGAACACGCGAAACGCGACATCGTCAGGATGCTCCAGGATCAGGCAGCCCCTGCCGCCACGATCCGGTTGAAGGGGCGCGACCTTGTGAACAGATTGCCCGCAGCCCTGGAACTGCCGATAGGTGATCTGCTCCCCGTGGTCGAAAAGCATATTGCCGGCATCACCAGGATGGTTGTGAACCTGCTGGGCCAGATATCGCCCGAACTGAGCCGGGATATCCACGATGACGGCATTGTCATGACCGGCGGCAGTGCAGCCATCAATCTTGTCCGGCCGGCATTGGCCCAGGCCACCGGGCTGCATGTCGCCCTCGCTCCGAACAACGCTTATTGCGTGGCAAATGGCCTGCAAAAGGCGCTCCTGCACTGATCGGGGCGTGACACTTGGTTTGACTTGAGGGTCGCTTGCGGCCATCATCGTGCCATGTTCCGGTTTGCCACACGTCAGCGTCAGCGCTGCCATGCGAGTTCGCTTCTCGTGGGCCAATAGCCCCGGACAGCGAGAGCTACGTCCGGCGCAGTCCGGGGCAAAACCGATCATCCCCCTTTATATCGCGCTTTTCCAGCGCACCGCGCCTGCATGACCGGCGCTGACGGAGATCACCATGACCACTCATCGCAAGGCCCAGGCGCGGCCAGCAATCCAGATTCGCGAAACTGACGCTGAACGCATCAGCAACCTTGCCATCGAGGCGGAAGATCGACTGCCGCAGGTGGCCGAACTGCTGCTCGCCGAGATCAACCGCGCCACGATTGTGGAGGATTCTCGGCTGCCGCAGAATGTCGTCGCCCTTCAATCAACGGTAAAATTTTTGGATGAAGCGAGTGGCATTGAGCGCACGCTACAACTCGTCTACCCTCAGCATGCCGACATTGCAGCGGGACGAATCTCGATCCTGTCACTGGTTGGCGCTGGCTTGCTCGGCCTGAAACCTGGACAGTCGATCTCATGGCCCGATCGTGCCGGAAAGCAGCGGGCCTTGCGGATCATGGAAGTAAATCAAAGATAGTATCGATAACGGCGCATTGCCAAACACCGTCATTGCCCCCCACAAGCGCAACCGAAGGCCTTCATGCGAAGCCGAAACTGCAACCGATGTTCGGGTGGGGTGACCCCACCCGAACGTTCGCCTGGCTCAGCGAAAATTTCTGCGCTGCACGATGTTGACGTTCCCGAGCAGGATCACGGCGCCCACGAAGGCGATGATCAGTCCGGTGAGCGAAAACTCCTGTATACTGCCGCTGATGCCGAGCAGTGGCCCGGCAACCGCGTTGCCGATCGGCGAGCCGATGCAGACCACAACGATATTCCAGAAAATGCCTATCGAGGCATCGCGGTTCATTACCAGCCTGGCCAGCCAGCCGGCGATACCGCCCACGATCAGTGCTATGATCCAACACGTTTTCTCTTCCTGCAGAAGCAGACCGTTGACTGCGGTCGTGGTCAGCAGCCCAGTGTAAAGAGGGGTGTTGAAAGCGCCGATGCCGAGCGTGCCCAGCACGAGCACCGGTTTCCATGCCTCTTTGAGGCGGGCCATATCACGTCGCAGATATGGCCAGGCAAATGGCAACAGCAGGAGCAACGCCAGACTCCAGCGTCAGAAAGCGAGTGCGACGGGCGGGATTAAATCGCGTGCGCCTCGCCCTACGATTGAGTGTCCCCGCCCAAAACAACGCCGTGAGTTTCAGCAGCAGGTAGGGTCTTTCCCAGATCCAACCAATCGTAAGGACAAAAATGAAAGGCCGTTACGAAGGGCATCCGGGTTATGGCAGGATCAAGGTTGCAGCGAATTAGGGTGCGAAACATCTGTCGAAGGGCACTTGTCATGTTGCCTTTCGTTTTGCCGCATGCATCTCTGCGCGGGAAAGCAACGCATCGAGATCTTCTCGGCTGATGTCGAAGATTTCGTGCATATCTTCAAGTGCGGCATCAATGTCGGCAAGATGCAGGCCTGCATCGGGTGCTGGTAAGGGTCGATGCGGGTAGGAATGGCTTGTCAGCCTGTGAAATAGCAGGCCGACCATTACCAGAGTTACCGAATTGATGCCGACCGGCAGCAACGCAAATCCAAATCCCGCGGTATGGATTGCGTCTGAGCCGATCACGGCGGTCAGAGCTGATGCGCCCCCGGGAGGGTGCAGGCAACGCAGTAACGACATGATCAATATGGCGGCTCCCACAGCAATGCTGGCGGCAAGCTCCATATTCGGGATTGCCTGGTAAATCACGACGCCGATCATGGTTGAAACGATGTTGCCGCCAATGACTGGCCATGGTTGCGCCATCGGACTGGACGGGACGGTAAACACCAAGACAGCCGACGCTCCCAAAGGCGCGACGACCAATGGGAAATCCGACCCATGAAGCGGCAGCGTCGAACATACCAGTATAGAGAAGGCTATGCTGAACGATGCGCCAAAACAGGCCAGCAGTCGGTCGCCGCTGCGGACACCCGCTAGAATGGGCTTGAACAGTCGCAAGCCAGTTCATCCTTTTTCAGTCATGTGAAATGCTGCCCGAGCCCAGCCTTTGGCTACAACGGAACGGGCCTTGATGATGCAAGCCCGGGACCGAGAGCGGACCCGGGCTTGCCATTCTGGTGCTGTAGGCTTTCAGGCTGCGAGCAATTCGTCTGCCGGGCCGAAGAACTCGTAATGGATCCGGTCCGATCGCACGCCTGCCAATGACAGGGCCGACACGGCGTGGCGAAGAAACGGACGAGGTCCGCAGATGTAGTAATCGGCGTCAACCGCCGGGGTGTTTGCGATCAGCCACTCGTCGGTAATGATCCCGGCATGATCGTAATCGCGTCCAGCCACTTCATCTGCCTGCGGCGTCTGGTGGAAATCCGCGACCCGGATCAGCGAGGATTTGCTCGCCAGTTGGCGTACATGATCGCGCATGGCATGGGTGGCCCGGTCATGCGTGCCGTGCAGATAATGCACCGGGACATCGACGTCGCGGGCGACCAGAGCTTCCAGCATGGCAACCATTGGCGTCAGACCAACACCGCCCGACAGCAGCACGATGGGCCGCTCCACATTATCTGCAAGGAAGAACTCGCCAGCGGGCGCGGCAACCTTGAGAACAGCGCCCGTGCCGGCCTTTTCATGCAACCAGCCCGACGCCAGCCCCATCGGCTCACGCTTGACAGATATGCGATACGTTGCCCCATTCGGGGCGGACGAGATCGAATAGTTGCGCTTCACCGGCGGATGGCCGTCGATTTCGAACCAGAAGGTCAGATACTGCCCGGGCTTGTGCTCCATGACCGGACTGCCATCAGCAGGACGCAGGATGAAGGACTTGATGACGCTGCTCTCCTCGATGATTTCCTCGATCCGGAAATCCCGCCAGCCATTCCAGCCACCGCCACTGTCCCGCTGTTCGGTATAGATGCGATCTTCGCGTGCAATCAGGATGTTGGCAAGGAACCAGTAGGCTTTGCCCCAGGCTTCGAGGATTTCGTCTGTTGCCGCATCGCCCAGAACGGCTTTGATCGCTCCCAGAAGCGCTTCGCCAACATGGGGGTAATGCTCTGGCAGGATTTGCAGACCGACATGCTTCTGGGCAATTCGCTCCACGGCAGGAGCGAGGGCGGACAGGTTCTCGATATTGCTGGCATAGGCCATTATTGCGCCGGTCAGCGCGCGCGGCTGTGCATCTGAAACGCCATGATGCGACTGGTTGAACAGATCCCGGATGTCCGGGTTCTTGAACATCCGCGAATACATTTCATGAACGATGTCGAGGCCGTGGGCTTCGAGCGCCGGAACGGTCGCCTTGACTAGAGCGATCGTCTGCTCACTGAGCGGCTGGGTCATACATAAACTCCGGTTGGTTGATCTGTGAGGTGGGAAAACAGGTCAGAAGGGCGGCTGGTCATAGAAATCGACCTGCATTTTCATGGTCCCTGTCGCGGTGACGAAATGAGGCTGCTTTGGCAGCACCAATCCCGGCTTGTCCGGTGTCAGAATGCCTTCCGAAGGTGGGTCGAGAATGATGAGCCTGAGTTCGCCCTCAAGCACCCGGATCACTCCCCACACGCCTTCCTTCGTGTCGTGGCGACGTCGAAGCGCCGCAGGGAGGGTGTCCTGATCGAAGATCGGGGTCGAGCGATAAGGCTTGATCTCTGCCATGATCAGGCTGCCTTGGGCTTTGGCTGGACGGTATCTTGCGCCCTGCCGAGCCGAAAGAACATGGCAAGTTGCAGGCTTTCAGCAATCCGCTCAGCCTTCGCCTGAAGAGCCTTGGCTGCATCGGGGAACATCAGATCATCGGTGGTGCTTTTCCAGAGGTTTAGCCAACGGCTGAACAGTGCCGTGGTAATCCGGTCGCGATGCTTCATATGGGCAGGCACGGGCTGCCCTTTGTAGCGCCCGCTTGTCAGCATGATTGACGACCAAAACGCGGCCAATTTTTCGAGATGTTCGGGCCAATCATCGATGGCATCGTCAAAAATCGGGCCCAGCTCGGCATCAGCCCGGACCCTCGCGTAGAAGGCTTCAACGAGGGTAGCCAACCCGTTTTCGGACAGATCCAGTCGTTCCATCGAGGCGACTCCAAAACATGCTCTAACGATGCATCTATACGGCCTGTAGAAATCATGCAATATAGATACATCATTAAGGTAACCAGATGCACCTGACGCGCTACACGGACTACGCCATGAGGGTCCTTCTCTATCTCGGACGGCAACCGGAAAATCTGTGCTCAATCGCCGAGATCTCTGGCGCCTACGTCATCTCCCAGAACCATCTCATGAAGGTGGTCAGCGATCTGGTGAGTGCAGGGTACCTGGATAGTGTCCGGGGACGCCATGGGGGTATCCGACTGGCCAGGCCACCAGGACAGATCAATGTCGGGGCCTTGATCCGCCACACAGAGCAGGACTTCGAGCTGGTGGAGTGCTCGTCATGCCTCATCGCTTCAGCCTGCGGTTTGACCAGCATGCTCGACGAGGCGCTAGCTGCCTTTCTCGAGGTTCTCAATGGCTATACGCTAGCCGATGTCCTGGCGCGTCAACCTGATTTTTCCCGGTTCCTGCATCAGAAAGCCACATCGTGATGGGCGGCTTGTCGGCACGTCGGTCTTGACCCAGTGAGCGACAAGCAAACATCGAATATGATCGATGACCTGCGCGAAGGCCAGATTGTCGATGGCGTAGTGAAACGCATCAAGCGATACGGCGCCTTCATCGATCTTGGCGGCCTCGATGGCCTGCTGCACATTACCAATATGAGCTACAAGAGGCTCAAGCATCCTGGCGAGGCTGTCGAAGTCGGCGACCCGGTCCGCGTCCAGATTCTTCAAATCGACCATGAGATGCAGCGCCTCTGGCTCGGTATGAAGCAACTGGAGAGCGATCCATGGGAACGTGCAAGCAGCAGGTACCCAATAGGCGGCAAGGTTCGCGGCGTAGTAACAGGGGTGACCAAATACGGTGCTTTCGTAGAACTGGAATCCGGCATTGAAGGGCTAGCACATGTTGCTGATATGAACTGGAGTAACCACTTCTCCGACCCCAGTGAGATCGTTTCGAATTTCCAGGAAGTCGCCGTCATCGTAGTGCAGGTTGACACCGATAAGCGCCGCATCAGGCTTGCCCTTTGCAGTGATGGCTGAGGCCATGTGCTGGGCATGTTCGAGCCGAGCGCACCTCTTACTGTTGCGGTCATGCTCACCAGCTCACCCTCGCTGCAAGCTAGCCCTTAGTGGTCAGCCTGATTTGCCATCGATGCGGGGACTCGAATAAATTTTCGAGTGGTGCATGGCCCAAGGTGCCAGACCGAACAGAAACAGGGCCGCCGCAAGCAGAAGTTGGGGTGGCGACTCGTCCATCAACGCAGCTGCTATCCGCAGCATAGCTGTAGTGTCAACGCCGGTCGGATTCCAGGCCAACGGGGCGGAGTAAAAGCAGGCCATTGTTGATGCGGGCCTGACGATATGAAGAGGGCCCCGAT
>FSSH01005560.1_pt3 | contig 11629 bp, 15 predicted proteins | sample 1166101 | NCBI WGS metagenome assembly FSSH01 (sample SAMEA32972668, study PRJEB13176) | freshwater metagenome | biome: Drinking water system; feature: Biomass in drinking water that filtered by 0.45 um membrane; material: drinking water | place: USA | collected 2012-12-20 | depth 0 m | reverse complement strand
GCCCCATCACCGAATAAAAGCAGGTCGTCTTGCCGGCGCCATTGGGGCCGAGCAGCCCGACCACCTCGCCATGCCCGACCGACACCGAAACGTCGGTGAGCACCGGCCGCTTGTCGTAAGCCTTGGCGATCGACACCACCGACAGGCCGGCGCGCTCCGCATCGGCGGGGGCAGACGCGCGCGGCGCGGCAAGGCTGGTCTGGTCGTCCATCGCTCGTCCTTCTTTGGCCTTTAATGGTTACTCGATTCTTGCCGCGCGCGCGACTGGCAGGATTCATGCATGGATCGCAGCGCCCGTCCTAGCCGCAATTGCCGCCTGCGGGAAAGCGGGGTGCGGCGGTCCGGGGTTAATTGGCGGTGCCGGGCGTGTCGCGCTTGGGCACCGAGAAGCGGCCCGTCACGCGCCCGCCCGGCGCCGAGCCGGTGGCCCCGGCGGCTGCGCCACCGCCGACCGCCGCGCCGTCGATCACCGCGCGGTTGGTATCGAGGTTGATCGTCAGCCGGCCGCCACTCACGACATTGCCGTTGCTCTGCCGCAGCGAGACGCCGCCGAGCATCGTCACTACCCGGCGGTTGAGATCGTAAATCGCATAGTTGCTGCGCGCGGTCTGATCGGGGCGGGTGACGACGACGTCGCCGGCGGCATCGAGCCGCGAGACCTGCGGCGATCCGTCGATCACCTGGCCGGTATAGGCCACCGTCATCCGCGCGGCGGTGAGCGTCATCTCCGCCTGCTTGACCGCGACATTGCCTGACAGGATCGCGCGATTGGCCTTGTCCTGCAATTCGATATGATCGGCGCCGAAGTCGATCGGCGCGTTCGAATTGTGCCGCGTCTGCGCGCTCGCGAGCCCGGCGGCGATGGCGAGCGCAAGCGCGGGGGCGGCAAGGATCAGGCGGCGTTTCATCGCCGCGCTATTTCGCGCGTCCCGGCACGATCCGCAAGCGCGCATTGCCATCCAGCCGCACGACATGCGTTTCGAGATCGGCGGTCATCCGGTCGGCGCTGAAGCTGCCCTGCGGCACCCGCCCGGTCACGCCCCTGCCGCTGCTGAGCCGCCGCGTGCGCAGATCGACGGTCGCATCGCGGGTCTGCAGGTCATAGCCATTGGCGGCGGTGAAGGTCACCGGCCCGTCGAGCATCACCTGCTCGCTCTTCATGTCGTAGCGCCCCTGATCGGCGCGCAGCCTGGCGGGGCCATCGGCCAGGCGAATCTGCGCGGCCAGATCGGTGAGCTGCACCACCGGCTCGGCCGAGCTTTTCTGCACCGCCGATCCCGCGCTGATCGAAAAGGGCCGCCCGAGCTGATCGGCACCGCGATACATCGCTGCCTGCGTGCTCATCCGCTCGCGCGCGACTTCCACCTTGGTCTTGTCGAGCAGGAAGCTCACATCGCCGCTGCCGCGCAGCGGCATGAACACCAGAAACGCGAACAGCACGCCCACCAGCATCGGCAGCACCACCCGCGAGACCGCAACAACGCGGTCGTGCCGGCTGCCGGGTGACGCCCAGCGCTGCCGCTGCGAGCGGACGCGCAGCGCGACTTCAGACATGCGCGAAGATGTCCACTTCGGGCCAGCCGGCCAGATCAAGCTCCGCGCGCGCCGGCAGGAAATCGAAGCAGGCCTGTGCCAGCGCCGTGCGCCCTTCGCGCGCCAGCCGGCGATCGAGCTCGGCCTTCAGCGCGTGGAGATAGCGCACGTCGGACGCGGCATAGTCGCGCTGCGCCTCCGACAGATCGGGCCCGCCCCAGTCGGACGATTGCTGCGCCTTCGACAGATCCTGCCCCAGCAGCTCGCGCACCAGCTCCTTCAGCCCGTGGCGATCGGTATAGGTGCGCACCAGCCGCGAGGCGATCTTGGTGCAATAGACGGGGGCTGCGCGCACCCCCAGATAATGGCGGATCGCCGCCAGATCGAAGCGCGCGAAATGATAGAGCTTCAACCGGTCGGGATCGGCCAGCACCGCGCGCAGCCGGGGGGCTGCATAGTCGCTGCCGGGCGCGAAGCGGACGAGATGCTCGTTGCCGCCGCCATCGCTGAGCTGGACGACGCACAGCCGGTCGCGCGGGGTGATGAGGCCCATCGTCTCGGTATCGACAGCGATGGCGGCGCCGGGGGCAAAAATGCCTTCGGGCAGGTCTTCTTCGTGGAAATGGACGGTCATCGCCGTCGCCTAGCCGGTTGGCGGCCTGCGCTCAATGGCTGGTGCACGGTTCGCGGATATCGGGCGCCGGTGATTCGGGCGGGCGGCACGCCTCCGCTTGCCCGGCGGCGGAAGCGTTTTCGGCCGGCCGAAGGCGCCGGCCAGGTGACGCCCGGCTGCGCAATGGCTTCCACCGCGCCTTTGCGGCCTGCGCAAGGGTTTGATGTTCAGCAAGATTGGCCGCGACGAATTTGTTCGCAGCAGCCCCGCTTTTGCGTTATGAAGCTTCATGGCGCATCCAATGACACGCGCCCGAAGGCCTGCGTTTGTCGTCCGACGCTCGGGTTTTTGCATGTGATTTCGGGCGAACCGGGAAGACGAACAGGGCATGAGTTTCGATAAAGGGCGCCGCGGCGAACGTGGCGGGCGCGGCAGAGATAAGCGCGACGGTTTTGGCGGCGACGAGAGTTTCGGCGGATTCGCCGGCGGCGATCGGTTCGGCGGTGGCTATGGCGGCGGCGGTGATCGCTTCGGCGGTGGTGGCGATCGCTTTGGCGGCGGCGGCGACCGGTTCGGCGGTGGCGGCGGTGATCGCTTCGGCGGCGGCGGTGGCTTCCGCGGCGGCGGTGGCGGCGGCGGTGGCCGCATGCCTCCCCAGGTCGTGGGCGAGGGCACCGGCGTTGTAAAATTCTTCAACGCGCAAAAGGGCTTCGGCTTTGTCGTGCGCGATGACGGCGGTGAGGACGTGTTCGTCCACATCAGCGCGGTCGAACAGGCCGGGCTCACCAGCCTTGCCGAAGGGCAGCCGCTCGGCTTCACCCTGGTCGATCGCGGCGGCCGCATTTCGGCGACCGATCTGAAGATCGAGGGCGAACCGCTCCCGGTCGACGAACGCGGTCCCCGCCCGGCCCCCGGCGGTGCCGGCGGCGCGCCGCAGCGCCAGCTCACCGGCGAAAAGGCGACCGGTACGGTCAAGTTCTTCAACGCGATGAAGGGCTTCGGCTTCATCCAGCGCGATGATGGCCAGCCCGATGCGTTTGTGCACATCAGCGCGGTCGAACGCGCCGGGATGCCGACGCTCAACGAAGGCGACCGGCTGGAGTTCGAGCTCGAGGTCGATCGTCGCGGCAAATATGCGGCGGTCAATCTCGCGCCGGTCCAGTAAGCGGACCGACCAAGGATTGCATGGGGGCGGTGAACCGGGTTCGCCGCCCCTTTGCTTGCCCGCCATCGCACGCCCTGCCGAGACCGAGACCATGACCCCGCCCATCGCGCCCGATATCCGCCTCGCGCTGCCGGGCGATATCGCCGCGCTCCACCGGCTGATCGAATCGGCCTATCGCGGCGATGATGCCCGGCGCGGCTGGAGCCACGAGGCCGATCTGCTCGGCGGCCAGCGCACCGATCCCCAAACGCTTGAGGCGATGCTCGCCGATCCCGCACAGGCGATGCTGGTGCTGACCATCGCCGGCACGATTACCGGCTGCGTCAGCGTGGCCGATCGCGGCGGCGGGCTGGCCTATCTGGGGTTGCTCAGCGTCGCTCCCGATCAGCAGGCGGCCGGCCTCGGGCGGCGTCTGATCGCGGCGGCCGAGGCGCACGCCGCGCGCGCCTTTGCCGCCCGCCGCATCGAAATGACGGTCATCCGCCAGCGGCCCGAACTGATCGCTTATTATGAGCGGCGCGGCTATGTCCGCACCGGCGAGGAGCGCCCCTTTCCCTATGGCGACGCCCGCTTCGGCGAGCCGCGCACCGATGCGCTCGCCTTTGTGGTGCTGGCCCGCGATTTGCCCTGAGCCCGGCGGCTGGAGCGGCGATCAGCGCAGCAGCGTGAGGAGGCTGCCAGCGAGCCCGACGAGCACCAGCAGCGTGATCGCCAGCGGCAGCCGCCTGTTCGCACGCAGCTTGGCCACCCAGCGCGAGATGGTGGCATCGTCGCGGTTGCCGGTGAACGCCCAGGCGAGCAGCACCAGCCACAGCGTGAACGACAGCAGGGTCAAGGGGGTGAGCTGGTAGATCAGCCGCCGCTCGGGGTGTCGCTTCACCAGTGCGATGAAGGCCGGGGCGCCGAGGATGACGACCAGCACGGCCAGGACGATCAGCAACAACAGGCCACGCGACATCGGCTCATCCTTTGGCAAAGATCAGGGTTTGAACGGATTGGAGAACAGCGCCTCGACCGGCATGTCGAGAAACGCGGCGAGCTTGTAGGCGAGCGGCAGCGACGGATCATATTTGTCGGCCTCCACCGCATTGATCGTCTGCCGTGAGACGTCCATCAGCACGGCCAGCTCGCCCTGGCTCAGGCCGCGCGCCATGCGCTTTTCGCGCAGGCAATTCTTCATGTCGGCGCGGATCGGTGCGCCAGCCACCAGCCCAGCCGCCAGGCCGCATAGCCGGCCAGTTGCAGCGCCCACACCAGCGCCGCGCCGGCGAACACCGGGCTGCGCGCGCCTGCCAGCATCAGCGCCAGCACGAGTCCGAGCCCGCCGCCAAAGCCGCCGCCCCAATACCAGCTGAGCAGGCGGCTATCGCGCTGCATGTGATCGAGCATCCGCCAGTGCGGCAGCGCGGCGACGAACGCGCCGGCAAGGACGATCGCCGCAAGCGGCCCCGCGACCGCCAGCGACAGGCGCAGCAGGAAAATGCCGATCAGCAGCCCGGCGATGACCGCGGCGAGCAGCGAGCCGGCGATCGCCCGCCCGATCTTCACCTGTCGCGCCGTCACGGCCATTGCGGTCTCCCTGCCCCTGTAAAAGAAGTTATACAGGGCGGCGCTCCTGTCAAATTCTTTTTACAGGCGGGGCGCGGTTCGGCGGGCGGCGCCCTTTACGTCACCAGCCGCCTGAGCGCGGCGATCGTGTCGGCTTCGGCGGCGGGCTTGTCGGTGCGGATGCGGGCGATGCGGGGAAAGCGCATCGCCACGCCCGATTTGTGGCGGGTGGAGGCGTGGATCGAATCGAACGCGATTTCGAGCACCAGCGACTTTTCCACCTCGCGCACCGGGCCGAAGCGCGCGAGCGTGTGGGCGCGTACGAAGCTGTCGAGCGTCTTCAGCTCCTCGTCGGTGATGCCCGAATAGGCCTTGCCCACCGGCAGCAGCGTGCCGTCCTCGGTCCAGCAGCCAAAGGTATAGTCGGAATAGAAGGATGAGCGGCGGCCATTGCCGCGCTGGGCGTACATCATCACGCAATCGGCGGTGAAGGGATCGCGCTTCCATTTGTACCATAGCCCGGCGCGGCGCCCGGCGACATAGGGGGCATCGCGGCGCTTGAGCATCACGCCTTCGATCGCGGCATCGCGCGCGCCGGCGCGCAGCCCCTCGAGCGCGGTGAAATCGGGCGCGTCGATCAGCGCGCTCAGGTCGAAGCGGTCGGCGGGGAGCCGCGCCACCGCTTGCTCCAACCGCGCGCGGCGGTCGCGCCAGGGCAGCGGGCGCACATCCGTGTCGCCATCGAACAAAATGTCGTAGAGCCGCACGAACGCGGGATAGTCGGCCAGCATCGCCGCCGACGGCGTCTTGCGCCCCAGCCGCTGCTGGAGTGCGTTGAAGCTGGCTGCCCCCGATTGCGCGAGATCGATGCCTTGTGCTGTACCCTTCACCATCAATTCGCCGTCGAGCACGCCATTTCGGGCAAAAGCGGTCGCGATCTCGGGAAAACTGGCGGTAATATCGTCGCCGGCGCGCGAATAGAGGCGCGTTTGGGCGCCCGCGCGGACCAATTGGACACGAATCCCGTCCCATTTCCACTCGGCGGCATAATCGGCGAGATCGACGCGCAGCTCCTCGAGCGGCTGGGCGAGCATGAAGGCGCGGAACAGCGGCAGATCGCCCGCCACCGGCGCTTCGCTGCGCCCCTCCGCCCAATCGAACAATGCCTGATAAGGCGGGGCAAGGCCGTGCCACAGCTCCTCGATCGCGTCGATTTCGAGCGCAAACGCCTGAGCAAGGCCGGTTTTGGCGAGCCGCGCCGACACGCCGATCCGCAGCGCGCCGGTCGCCATTTTGAGCAGCGCGAACCGCTCGCTCGCATCGAGCCGGTCGAGCATCGCCGCCAGCACCGCCGGGGCGTCCGAGCGGGAGACGGTGCGCAAGGCGTCGACCACGCGGCCCAGCGTCAGCTCGGGCGCGGCGTCGCGCGGTGGCGGTGTAGCGGGCCAGAGCAGCGCGACCGTCTCGGCGGTATCGCCCACATAATCGCGGCTCATGCGGAACAGCACCGGATCGACGCGCGCCTCGATCAGCGTGCGGATCAGCGCGGGCTTCACCGCCGGCAGCTCGAGCGTGCCGGTGAGCGCGGCGAGCGCCCATCCGCGATCGGGATCGGGCGTCGCGCGCAGATAATCGGCGATCAGTTTCAGCTTGGCATTGCGCGAGCGGGTGTAGATGAGCGCGTCGAGCAGGCGGGCGAAATCGCGCATCAGCGCCGCCACTCGCATGTCCGGCGGCGCTGCGCGGGTGCGGGCCGGGCGGAGTCCGCCACGTTCACCCGCGCGCAAAGAACAGCAGCATCACCAGCCGGCCGTTCACCAGCGTCTTGCCAAAGCCCGGCGCGGCATTGTGGAACAGCCAGGGGCTGAACAGCAGCAGCCGGTTGAAGCGCATCGGCACGGTCATCAGCTTTTCCCAGCGCGCGGGCTTGAGCGTGTCGGCGTTGACGGTCTGCGCGATGGCGGCGTTCACATCGGCAAAGCCGCTTTGCGCCAGCGCCAGATCGGTCGTCGGGATGCGATCGAGCCCGGTTGGGCGGTGGCGGAAGAAATCGGTGCCGCCGCGCGCCTGATCGTCGGGCGAGAGGTAGAGGATGCCCGAATAAAAGCACGGATCGACATGCACCCCGCTCGCGCCCCTGTCGCCGGCCAGCGTGATCCGGCAATGGCCGTGGCTGGTGCCTGCCATCGGCACGAGCGGCACGCCGACCCGCGCCGATACGGCATCGTCGAGCCCGCGCACCGCCAGCGCCCGGCTGGAGACGAGACCGGGATAATTGCCATGCTGCGCCTTCGGATCATAGCCGAGCCCCAGCGCCGCGCCGCGCAATTGATGCGGATCGCTGAGGAAATCGTCGATCACGATGAGCGAGGGCAGCATCGCCGGCCAGTCTAGGCGGCGGCGGCGCAAAGCGAAAGGCGGGGAAGCGGCCCGCTGCTGTCACCAATTCGGCTTTGATTGCGTAACAGCAATATTGCGCGCCGGTTTGCCGGCCGAACCCGATTGAATGAGGCCTGCCATTGTCACCCTTTGATGCCGCCGGCGCGCTCGCGCAGGCGACCCTGTCGATGCACGCGTCCGGCGTGCCGCTGATGCGCCGGCTGCTGCCCGCCGACGCGCCGATGCGGCTGTGGGACCATTATCCCGCCGACGATATCGTCTGCGCGGTGAGCGGCGCACGCGCCTTCTACCACGCCCATCCGCCCGAGGAGCGCGGCGCGGACGAGCACGGGCATTTCCATTTGTTCCTGCCGGTGCGGGCGATGGCGGCGCCGGCGCTGCCGCTGATCGCCCCGGATCGCCCCGCGCAACCGGGGGACTGGGTGCATCTCGCCGCGCTCGCGGTGACCGATGCGGGGCTGCCGAGCGAGATCTTTACCGTCAATCGCTGGGTGACCGACGAGTGGCTTTACCCGGCGCATTCGGTGGCCCATGCGATCGATCGCTTCGATCTGCGCGGCGCGCCCGGCGATGCACTGGTGAACGCGTGGCTCACGGCAGTGGTTGCCTTGTGCGCGCCGCTGATCGCGTTGCTGCTCGCCGAGCGCGACCGGGTGCTGCTGGCTCATGATCCCGCCGGCGAAGACCGCGCCTATGAGGTGATTTCGCGGGCACCCGTTGATCTGCAGGCGCTGTTTGATGCGGCATTGGGCGGATAACCGCGCGAACCGGGGACGATCGCGCACGCTTGGGCGTAACCCGCCGCGCCGGGCCAGCGAAATCCGGACGGGACGGCCGCCAGCTTCAAGGATCCAATGATGCGCCCTTCGATCAATCTCGCCGCGATGCTCACCGTCGCCGGCGGCCTCGCCGCCGCCACCCTGCCCTCGTCCGCGCGAGCCAATTGCTCGCCTGCCGCCAGCACCAGCGGCCATAGTCCCAGCAGCGGCAGCGCTGTCGGCAGCTTTGGCCAGCAGGGCGATCAGTTCGATCCGGCAGCCGAATATGAAAAGGGGCTGAAGGCCTTCACACTCGGGGATTATCGCCGCGCGAAGGCGGCCTTCACCCTGCTGTTGCCATATGCCGAAGGGGAGGCCTCGGTCTTCTACCTCGCCGGCGCCTCGCGCATCGGCCTTGGCGATCACAAGGGCGCGGTGAAGCTGCTCGAAAAGGCGGTGAAGCTCGATCCGTCGATGTTGATCGCGCAGCAGGACCTGGCGATCGCCTATGCCCGCACCGGCGATCTGCCGCGCGCGCAGGCGATGCTCGCGAGCATCGAGGCGAAAGCGGCACAGTGCGGTGCGGGCTGCGACGCCGCCGAACCGCTCCAGGTCGCGATCGAGGCGGTCAAGGAAGCGATGGCCGCCTGACGGCGCCCGCCGATCAGCGCAGCGCCACCCGGCTCCCCGCGTGGCGCTCGATCCGCCCGGCCAGCTCGAGCTCGAGCAGCACGAGCTGGATGATCGCCGGCGGCCGCGCCGATTGCCGGATCAGTTCGTCGATCGCCACCGGCACCGGCCCGAGCAGCGCGGTGATCGCGCGGCGGTCCGCGTCGTCGGCATCGCCCGGCGGGGGCGCGCGATAGCCGGGGCCTGGCTCGCGCAGCATCCGCCGGTCGATCGGCCCCAGCGCCTCGATGATGTCGGCGGCCGATTGCACCAGCGTCGCGCCTTCGCGGATCAGCAGGTTGCACCCCTGCGCGCGCGGATCGAGCGGGGAGCCGGGCACCGCCATCACGTCGCGCCCGGCTTCCGCTGCCAGCCGGGCGGTGATGAGCGAGCCCGATCGCGGGGCCGCTTCGACCACGACGGTGCCAACCGCCAGCCCTGCAATGATGCGGTTGCGCTGCGGGAAATGGCGCGAGCGCGGCTCAGTGCCCGGGGGGTGTTCGGTGACAAGCAACCCTTCACGCGCGACGCGCTCTTGCAGCTCGGCATTTTCCGGCGGGAAGGCGATATCGATGCCGCTTGCAATGACGCCGATCGTGCCGCCGTCGACCGATCCCTGATGCGCGGCGGTGTCGATACCGCGCGCGAGCCCGGAGACGACGACAATCCCCTCGTCCGCCAGTGCGAAGGCAAGATCGCGCGCAAAGCGGCAGGCCGCAGCCGAAGCATTGCGCGCGCCGACAATCGCCACGACCCGCCGCAGCGCCAGCGCCGGGTCGCCGCGCACGATCAGCACGGGCGGCGCCGTCTCAAGCTCGGCCAGCAGCGGCGGGTAGTCGTCGTCGCCCAAAAACAGATAGCGCGCCCCGAGCCGGGCAACCGCTGCTTGCTCGCGCGCGATGATCGCGGCGTCGGCCACCACTGGCGCTCGTCCCCCCGCCCGTGCGGCAAGCATCGGGATTGCTTCGATCGCCGTGGCTGCCGTGCCGAAACGCGCGATCAACTGGCCATAGGTCACCGGGCCGATATTGGCCGACCGGATCAACCGGAGCCGATCGACGGCGTCGTCAGCCATTCTTGTTGCTGCCGATGCGCGGCTCGGCGCCTTTGACGAGCCGGTCAATATTCTCGCGGTGCTTCCAGAGCACGATGGCGCTCAGCGCGAGCAGCACCAACACCAGATCGATCCGACCGAAGAACGCGGCGGCGACCGGCGCGCTGACCGCCGCCGCCATCCCGGCGACCGACGAAATCCGCACCAGCCCCAGCAGCCCAAGCCAAACCAGCGCGTAAACCAGCGCGCTCGGCGGGTGGAGCGCGAGCACGATCCCCATCAGCGTCGCAACGCCCTTACCGCCGCGAAAGCGCAGCCAGACGGGGTAGCAATGGCCGATGAAGGCAGCCGCCGCCGCCACCAGCTCGCTGCCAGGCCAGAAATGCGCGGCAATCGCCACGGCCGCCCAGCCCTTGGCCGCATCGAGCAGCAGAGTCGCGGCGGCCAGCCCCTTGCGCCCGGTGCGCAGGACATTGGTGGCACCGATATTGCCCGAGCCGATCTCGCGCAGATCGCCCGCGCCCGCCGCGCGCGTCAGGAGCAGCCCGAACGCAATCGACCCAAGCAAATAGCCAGTCAGCGCGGGCAGCAGCAGCGTCATCCAGTCCATGTTCTGCGCCACGCATGCCCCCCAATCTAGCCGCCTCAATAGCCGTCAGCGTGCCAGGCACGCAATAATCGGCATCACGCTGCATCAATTGCCAAAATGGCGCATTGCCGCCATCTGACGCGGATGAGCGATCCGCGCCCCGTGCTTTTTTTCGATTCCGGTGTCGGCGGACTATCTGTCCTGGCGGCAGCGCGCGCCCGCCTGCCCTTGATGCCAATCGTTTATGCTGCCGATTCGGCGGGCTTTCCCTATGGCACAAAGTCGGAAGCCGAGATTGCCGTCCGCGTGCCGACCTTGCTGGGGCGGCTGGCCGAACGCTATCGCCCCCGGCTGATCGTGATCGCGTGCAATACGGCGTCGACGATTGCGCTCGCAGGCGTGCGCGCCGCGCTCGACCTGCCCGTTGTCGGCACCGTCCCCGCGATCAAGCCTGCGGCCGAGGCAAGCGTCACCCGCGCCATCGGCGTGCTCGGGACCGATGCGACGGTGCGTCAGGCCTATGTCGACAATCTCGCTGCGCAATTTGCCGCCGATTGCCTCGTGCTCCGCCACGGCTCGGCCGATCTGGTGGCGGCTGCCGAGGCCAAACTCAGTGGCGAGCCGGTCGATCCTGCGCGCTATGCAGCGGCGCTTGCCGGATTGCTCGACCAGCCGGGCGGGGCGCGGATCGATACGGTCGTGCTCGCCTGCACCCATTTTCCGCTGGTGCAGCCCGAACTTGCGGCGGCGGCGCGGCGCGCGCTGGTCTTTGTCGACGGCAGCGCCGGGATTGCGCGGCGGATCGCCTATCTGACCCAAGGACAGGCATGGCCCGACGCGCCCCCTGAAAGCATTGCTGTGTTCACAAAGCTCGGCGCACCCGAAGCGGCGCTGGCGCCCGCGCTCGCGCGCCACGGCCTCACCCGTGTCGAGGCGCTGTAGCGCGGCAAAAGCGATCTGGCTGAGCGATTCTGTGCCCTTTCACGGCCGCACATTCGTCGCTAAGGCGCGCGCCATGGACTCCTCCGTGCCGACTCCGCGCGTCGATTATGCCCGCGCCTTCACTCAGGCGATCGACCGGCTGCATGCCGAGGGCCGCTACCGCGTCTTCATCGACATTTTGCGCAACAAGGGTGCCTTCCCCAATGCGCGCTGCTTCGCCGGGCATAACGGCCCCAAGCCGATCATGGTGTGGTGTTCGAACGATTATCTCGCGATGGGCCAGCACCCGGCCGTCATCGCGGCGATGGAGGAAGCACTCCACGACGTCGGTGCCGGCTCGGGCGGCACCCGCAACATC
>FSSH01004057.1_pt2 | contig 11637 bp, 4 predicted proteins | sample 1166101 | NCBI WGS metagenome assembly FSSH01 (sample SAMEA32972668, study PRJEB13176) | freshwater metagenome | biome: Drinking water system; feature: Biomass in drinking water that filtered by 0.45 um membrane; material: drinking water | place: USA | collected 2012-12-20 | depth 0 m | reverse complement strand
ACGGCCGCCGGCTGGGGTCAGGAAGCCAGCCAGGCACCGGCGCCTACTCCGACACCGGCTACGGCCGCCGGCTGGGGTCAGGAAGCCAGCCCCGCACCGGCTCCCGCACCAGCTCCGACACCGGCCCCGCAGGCTGCCGTCGGCGGCTGGGGAGAGACGGCATCACCCGGCACCGCAGCCTCCGGCTGGGGTGAGACACCAGCACCAGCCAACAACACAGCCGGCGGCTGGGATCAAGCCAACTGGAATCCGGCTCCGACACCGGCAGTTTCCACCCCCCCGGCCCCTGCGCCCGCACCAGCCCCGACGGCAGCAGCCGATCCCTGGGCTCAAGCTACACCGGCCGCCGCTCCCGGTCAGAATTGGGGTCAGACCCAGGGCTGGTCACAGAATGCCGCACCACAAAATCAACCGCCCGCACCCACGCCCACTCAAAGCCCCGCTCCAGCCGCAGATCCCTGGGCACAGCCACCAGCAGCGGTAGTAACGGAAGTGGCCCCGGCAGCACCGGCGACAGGCGGATGGGGCACGCCGCCCGCACCGACAGAAGCCAAACCGGCCGGAGGACAGAAGCGTAGTTGGGCCACGGCAGAACCCGACTTGATTGAAACCGGTACCTTCAGAGCCTTCACACCCAATCTGGACAACCAGCTGGGAGCCAAGGGTAGACCGGAACCACCCAAGCCGGCAGCCAATCCTTTCGCCAGCACCCAGGTGGGCGGACAGCCCATTGGCGGTGCCCAGCAACCCGCCTCCGACAACCGCTGGGACGTTCCCATTTCCGAGAGATTACCCCAGCAGCAAATGGACGGCCAGCTACAAGTACAAATACCGGGAGTCAACCAAGCGGCCGCACCCGCTCCCGTACCGCAACAACAAGCACAGCCGGCGTCAGAGAACCGCTGGGATGTTCCCATCTCGGAACGCGTGAAGATGCAGCAAGACGGACAGCAGGTCATACCCAAACCGGCCCCGGTCAGCCCCGTAGGCATGCCCGGCACACCCGGAGCAGGCATTCCTGTCAATCAAATTGTCGAAAAAATGGGTGAAGTGCTGGAAGGTGGTAAAGGCCAGCAACAAGCCGCAGACAATCGTTGGGATGTGCCGATCTCGGAGCGCATGAAAATGCAGCAGGCCGAAAGTGGCAGCCAAAACCAGGTGCAACCGGTGGCGGAAGCCTCACCGGTTACTTCCAGCGGCTGGAATCAACCGGCATCAGCCTCAGGCTGGGAACAAGCCCAGGCTCCGATCCAGCCGGGCATGCAGCCTGCGCAAGAAACACCATGGGGCAATGCGCCCGCAAGTACACCCGCGCCGGCCCCTGCCCCGATTCAGGCGGCTGCAGAAAGTTCTCCCTGGGGCAACACCACCCCCCAGCCTGCCCAGGACAACGGTTGGGGCCAGCCACCGGCACCGGTGCAAAATGCACAGGATAGTTCCCCCTGGGCAACTCCTGCAGCACCACAACCGGCAACGATGAGCGGTTGGTCGAATACTCCGGCCCCTGCGCCTGCTCCAGTGCAGACAGCAGCCGAAAGCTCGCCGTGGAATACAGCACCGCAAGCCCCCGCAGCCTCCAGTGGTTGGAATCAGGCTCAACCCCAGGCACCGGCCAATACCTGGGCCAGTGCCCCTGCACCTGCCGTAGAGGCAGTCGAAAGCACTGCACCGCAGGCGGTATCAGGGGGCTGGGCTAATGAAGCGCAGGCACCCAAAGCCGCCGAGATCACCGACAAAGGTAAAGCCGGTGGATTATTCAACATCGACAACAATGCCATCGACGAAATATTCGGAGGCATGGGAGTAACAGAATCTGTCAGTCAGACTGTGGTAAACACTGGTGCTGGTGAAGGCGGCCATTCTGCACCGGCTCCTGCTCCTGCACCTGCACCAGCACCGGTGCAACCGGCCAGTCCGGCCGTTGAAAGTTCGCCCTGGGCTACAGCTCAACCGGCACCATCACCGGCACCGACACCCTGGACGGCGGCTCCGGCAGCCAGTGCCCAGGCCAGTTTCGCGCCGCCTCAGAATCCGGCTCAAGCACCGGCCGCTGAAGTTCCGGCAGTGCCCGCCCAAAAGGGTCTGTTCCAACTGAACGACAATGAAGTAGACCAGATATTCAATAAGATGGGTGTGGAAGAACCCTCTATTCCCATCGCGAAAACAGGAGAAATGGCGGCAGCCTTCGCTCCGGCGGCGGCAAGCCAGGGGAATTCCGGCTGGGCCGCTCCGGCAGCGGCAGCACCGGCAGCCACCCCCTGGGCCCAGGGACAGGCCCCTGCGGCCGCCCCCATGCCCACGGCCGGAGCCTGGCCTGCAGCCAGTCCCGACGCCAATGCCAACGCTAATGCCTGGCCATCGGCACCGGCAACCGGCACCAGCGGCTGGTCGAACCAACCGGCGCAAGCACCGGCCCAACAGCCATCGGGACCGCCAACCGGTAATCTGTTCTCCGTCGATAACGGCGCCTTGAACTCCATTTTCAGCGGCGGTCAACAACCTGCCGCTCCCGCACCGGCACCCATGGCTATACCGCAAGACCTCGGTCCGGCTCCGAAGATAGAAGGAGTTGGTCGCCTCGATGCCAACGCCGACAACTCACAGGACACAGGCTCCGGAAGAATTGCAGCCATCGGCAAGTTCCTCCTGGATCAAAAGGACCTGGACAAAATCGGCAAGCTCACCAATTCCGATCTGGCCGAAGGCAAGCTGAGAATTCTCACCATGGAAGCCTCTCAAGACCTGCAAGAGTTGCTGGCACAGATAGGCAGACAACAGGGTGTAATCGGCTCGGTAATTGTCGGACATGACGGGCTGCTCATAGCCAACACCATGCCTTCGGACATGGATGCCGAGTCAGTGGGAGTCTGGGCTCTGGGCGTCTATATGAACACCGACCATGTCACCAAGAAAATGGGTCATGACCGTGTACACCAGGTTGTCTCTCGCACACCAAGAGGCTATGTAGTCATAGCCGACTTTGGCGGTGGACTGCTGGTGACCGTCACCGACGGCAACGACACAGATCAGCTCATTCCCCTCATGCGCACCATCACCTTGCTGGTCAACTAAGGTCCACAAGAACCAAAAAAACTCGCCTTTCTCATTGCCGATGAGAAAGGCGAGTTTTGTTTTGGGTGCTGCCCTAGTGATTGAGGATATAGCGGCTCATAGTTCGCACACCAAAGGCGGTGCCGCCTTTGTTTAGTTCATCTTTGTCTCTGTCCAACCAGGAAACCCCGGCCACATCCATGTGCACCCAGGGAAGATTCTCGGTGAATTCCTTGATGAACATACCGGCCGAACTGGAACCGGCTTCTCCCCTCGAACCGGCATTCTTGAGATCTGCGATATCGCTCTTCAATCCTTCTTTGTATTCATCAAAGAGGGGCAATTGCCAGAACTGCTCACCACAGCTCTTTCCGCTTTCAATAAGGGCGGCGATCATCTGGGGGGATGTGCCCATGATACCGGCCGCCACTCTTCCCAGTGCTGTCACTACGGCTCCGGTCAAAGTGGCGATATCGATAAGTTCATCCACACCTTCCTTGATGGCATAAGTAATGGCATCAGCGAGAATGAGCCGTCCCTCGGCATCGGTATTGTTCACTTCAATGGTCTTGCCATTCATAGACTTGAGCACGTCACCAGGATGCAAGGCATTGTCGCCGGGCATATTCTCGGTTGCCGCCACTACCGCCAGTACCGACACCTTGGGCTTGAGAGCACCAACAACCTGCATGGTGGCAAGAACGGTGGCGGCACCGGACATATCATATTTCATGTGCTCCATACTCTGAGCCGGCTTTAAGGAAAGTCCGCCTGAATCAAAGGTGATGCCTTTGCCGATCAAACCAACCGTCTTTTTGGAGCGGCTATAGTTGTATTTGAGAACAATCAAACGGGGCTCTTCCTTGGCCCCTCTTGCCACACCAAGAAAGGCACCCATACCGAGTTTCTCAGCCTGGGCGGCATCGAGAACCTTCACATCGAGGCCGTGGTCCCTGGCGATTCGACGGGCCTCATGGGCCAGTCGAGTGGGAGTCATGTAAACAGGCGGCTCGGCAATCAATTCGCGGGCCAGGTTAGTCGACTGAGATATGGTCAGGGCCCGCTTGACGGTAAGATCAAATTTCGCCTTGCTTAAGCCGCTAGTGAAAGACAGCGACCAGCGCTTGAAGAAAGGTTCGCTTCTTCGACTCTCGTCCTGACTCTGTGTTTTATAACGAAGGAAACTGAAGGACGCAAGGACAAAGCACTCCAGAGTTGCTTCCAGAGCCATTTCTTCCGAGAGCTTTTTGGCATCACGCAAATGGATACAAACTGCCCGTACACTTTCAGCTGTGCTCTTTTTCCGGCTGCTTGTGCCGGCATCATGGTTGACCTGGGGCATGGCAGCAAGGCGCCTGGCTACCTGCGCCCCGAGTTTCCGGTAAACGGCGGCATTTACATCGGTTTCTTTGCCCAGACCATAGAGACAAATTTTCTTAAAGCCCGCGGCACCATAGGTAGGCAGCCAGACCTGCTGTCCACACTTGCCGCTAAATCCCTCTTCCTGAGCGGCAGTTTTCCAGGAAGCAAGGGCCGCTTTGTCGAACCCTTTGTCGAGGGAGGCCAGTAATTTGGCAGGATCTTCCTGGGCATAAACCGGCAGAACCAATACATCTGCATCGAGATGGCTGAGTGAGCGCCCTTCCAAGTGTACCTTCATTTGTGCCTCCTGAACTAATTGGTATGAGTATTGATAACACGTGCAACGATATCGTCGACAATCTTGCTGTCATTGGAGTCCAGCTGCCTGCGACAGTAAGCCAGATAAGCTTCCATCCAGCGCCTCAGTTCAAGCAGTACAGCCGAAACAGGCACACCGGAGCGTTTCATCTGCGACAAATTTACTGAAATACGACCTTCATGATCAATATGAAAACGGGTCTTAGCTTGGGAATCACCGTGAACATAGTGCAAGGATGAATTGAGCAGCATTTTGTTGTCTTCCGGACCGATCATGAGCTGCAACTCTTCGGTAATCTTTTGAAAAATTGTCAGCGGTCTGAAAAGACTTCCCTGCTGAATATTGGCCAGGCGCAACTGCACCAACAAATAAATGCCTTTAAAAATCATATGAGTGGTCCAATTATCATAAGATTTGACCACCTCATCAAGGGTGGAAAGCCCGTCGATAAAGCCGGCCAATTCCGCGATCTTTCGCCGGTCTTCGGCCAGTACCGGACTCTCATCCAGATACTTAAGAGGCTGGCTGTGCATTTGAATCCAGAGCGCTTCGAAGTTCCAGACCCGCTCCAGAATCGAATCCCGTCCTTGCGGAAAACCGGCAATGATTTGAGCCATCTGATCTTGATAGAGAGCCGAATCCAGGAGCAATCTATCCAGGGACTGGCTGAGCCTGGCAGTATCATCAAGTTCTTCCGAACGACCCTTATCGCGAAAGACAAAAATTCCTTCGGACCAGGTGGTAATGAACTCCACCATGGCTTCATAACCCCGCAATTTATTGAGGCGCGCATGAGTCGGCCGTCCCGATTCAAAGGCCACAATTATTGTCTTATCCCGATTATCCACGGTAAGAAGCCCGGTCTTTTTTGCCGTAGCCAGAGACTGCAGTAGTCCGGCGGTATCAATGGCACCCAGACTGCCGATCATGGAATCACGCATGGTCTCGATATTGACCGATCTGGAATTACCGACGGCATCATCCTCGGTGCGCTTATGATAGCCGCCGTAGAGATACTGATCATCGAGCAAAACTTCCAGTTCACGCGTGTTTATGAAGCCCGCCCGCACACAAAGAAGCCCCAGGAAGCTGCGCTGTGATTTTCCCCAACCCTCTTCCTGCTGTTTCTCCAATAACTCACGCAACTGCCTTTCATCGATAATACCGCTCGCCACAAGATAGCGCCCCAGGCGAAAAGGTTTGCGATTGTGGTAGCAATTGGAAAGAAACTGGATGCGGGAAAAAACAGGATAGATCAAACGAGCCGCCTCGAATTCCTGCAAAATTCGCAAGGCTTCATCAGAAGGCAGCTGGTGTCTTGCTTCCACATTGCGCACAATCGATTCCACTGAGGCATAGTCGTCGATCATCTGCATCACCCAGTTCTGAGGAGCAGGCAGGGTAAAGTCGTTCTTGACGGACTTACCGTAGTCCGACATAACCGGTATGGATGTGGAAAGAATGTGATTGGCGAGAGTGCTTCCGCCACCGCGCAAGCGCCGCCGGTCGATACCGGATACAGTGGCACAAGCATAATCGGCGAGCAGCGGATAGCGTGTGAAGATTCCGAAAGGACTATCGTAGAAGTTGAAGGTGAGGCCACCGGCGGGATCATCCCTGGTGAGAGTTATAGCCCCATCACCCTTGACGAAGAGCAACACACCATGAGGCTTGAGAAGCTTCTTGCCGTAAACGGCAAACTTCACAAGGGCATCCAGAGGCAGTGAAAAACCGGTCTGCATCAGATCGATGATCAGACCATCCAGGCTCTTGCCGTTCTCCACCAACTTATCGAGTTGACCGTAGAGATTTTCGCGGTAAGAAAAGGTGAGAAAACTCAAAGACGAGTTAATAAACCCTTCTTTGCCCAGATCGGGAAGCTCTTCCCGCCCAGTCAATACTACTTCCTCACCACTTCAGCCTCTTTCTCTTTCATCGGCTCGCTCCCGCCTTGGGGACGGCGCCCGGCTTGGCGGAGGCCGTGGTGGGGGCGGGGGCATGGGGTACAACCAGGACCCCCATCAGACTCTGAGCGATGGGATCGGGAGGAGCTATGAAGAGAGCCTTGATGGCCACCTGACCCTTCAACTTGCCGCTGAGAATACGACCGACTTCGATGATCAGGTCGTCCTTGCCGGAGGTGATGAGACGAAAGCGCGCACCGCCGCCGGCCGGACCGGACATAGGAACCAGGCGCATGGGAGGCGTATTGCGGCCGATCAAACCCATGTACTTGGGAATGGAAATAAGTTTGGGGTCGATAAGCCAGCTTTTGGCGATTTCAGCCCGCGAAGCAGCCAGCGCCTGGGCAAAATTCATAGCCACGGAGTGAGGACCGTCCTCGGGCAATTTGCCGGAGATGCCGTAGCGGCTACCGCTGAATTTCAATAAGACTTTGTAACCAACAGGCTGAGCCCGGGGCTTATCGGCATCCTTGACCGGGTCGGTGCTGACCGGCGGCAGTATGGTCAGAAGAATATCGTTACCCGAGAAAGAGGCTCGTCCGGCTACATTCTGAGTGAAAAAGGGCGGTAAGCCGGAGAAAAGCTCCGGCGCTTCGAAAAGTACACCATTTTCCAGCTTGTACCCTTTGAACCAGAGGGTACCGGAAACCCGATCGCCGCCAATCAAGGCCAGCAATTTGCCGCCGTGGCCGGCTGCCTGTGCAGGAACCGGACTGGGCGCCGGTTTGGCAGGCGCTTTCAGGGGCGGCTTGGCCTCGACTCCCAGGAGACGAGCCTCACGCAAAGCGGTCAGTTGCGGCATCGGAATGAGAAAGACGCGACCCTGGCTGGTCTGAAAGAGGGCAGTATGACTTTCCCTGGGCAGTTGAAAGCTAAAGATACGACCCACGGCCATTTCCTGAATCTTCAATTTGAAATCGGAAAGGGATGGATTGGACTGCACAAAAAGCTGAATATCGTCGTGCTGCAAGCTGGGGCTGGCAAGGACGTCCTTGAACAGGTTGAAATACTTTCCCCAGGTGATGTCGTCGGGGCTGGTTTTGTACTCCTGGGCCAGACCCGCCAGTTCCGGCACAGTCATGCTGGCCAGGCTCATAGACCTGGGCGCGCCGGCTGAGGCACCGGCGGGGGAGGGCTCACCGGGCTTATCGACAGCCAGAGCAGGGGGCATAAGGGTCAAAAAGCTGGAAAATATCAGACCGGCGCCTATTAGAGCCGAGCATTGTCTCAGCAGGCAGTTTTTCATTTGGTTTCTCTGGTAATACATCGCTTATCTCAAGAGTGCATAGTAGCCATACGTCGGCAGTAGCCTGAAAACTCTGTGAAGTCCCAAGGAGATCGAGACCTTCAATTCTAACCGCTTGACCTGGCAGAGCCGGTTTTCCCGGGGTGAACTCGGCCTCAGTTTGAAGTAGGCGACAAATCCGAGACAGTCCGGTTTGAACAGGGTCCGAATCTGAGAAAAAAACTTTGCCAAAAGCGTGGGAATTCTCCCATGATACGGATAGACACGAGCCCTCGCCGGTTGTACATTGAATCTACGCCAGCAAGGACAGCCCCATGCCACCAATGGAATTCAACTCAGCCGAATCATTTCATGCCAGTGGCACCGCAGCACATGGTGCCGAATCCCTGGCCAGAGAAGTGCAAAGTCAGGTTTCAGCCGCGGCTAACCTTGGCGCCGACAAACTAGCAACAGCCCTACCAGCCCCCGGAGCCGATGCCGCTCTGGGTGTAGGTGCAGTACCGGGGGGCGAGCAGGCACTATCGCCGCTCATGTCCATCATCGCCAAGATGCCGGGACACATAAGCCTGATCTCCTCCTTCTTTGAAGGTCTGGCAAGCTTCTTCTTGCCGCAGCTCGATATGCTGAGCGCCTTCGACCCCGCCAATATGGGTCTCGATTCCCTCTTCTCGCCCGACCACATGGGTATCGACCTCTCCCTCCTGCCCGATGATGCTCCCTGTCTGAGCACCCTCGATGCCGGTCCCACCTTGAATTTCGCTAAAGGCGACTTCCTTTCGAACAAACTCAATTTCTCGCTCGGGGATGCACAGGCTTCCAGCCACGCACTCTCCAGAGACGCCATGAACAGCTTCAGAAGCATGAATGTCTCAGGCAATTTGCTTGGCAAACCGCAGTTTGAGGGCACCGGTCTCCTCTCCGGACCGAGCATGCAGGAAGGCATGAACGCCAGTCATCTGGCTTCCAACAGCCGCCTATTCTCCGACAGCATCGGTGGTTCCTCCGGTAACTTCGCCAACAGTATGGGCACAAGCGCCGGCAGCGCCATGAATGTAAACGGCACTAATATAGGTACGGGCACAAGCCCGGTCACCGGTCTGACCGCCAATGCCAATTCCATGAGCGCCGCAGGTGGGCTTTCCGACATGAAGGGCTTTGACCTGGGCAGCCAGAAAGTGGGTCAAAACCTCTTCAGTGGTGGTTCGGACAATGTATTGGCCTACAACAACAATGACTCCTTCCAGTCTACAGTCTCCGCCCCCAAGGCCGAGACGGCGGATCTGGGCGGCATGAAAGCCAAGGCCCTCAGTCTTGATGGGAAGACAGCACCGCAAACCGACATAAAAGATGCCGGCGCCGGCCTCGAGAAAGCCGGCAGCCACGGCAAAGAAGTCAGCGAAGTGGCTAAAAACCATCCTAAAGAAGTGGCGCGCACCCACAAGTCCTTCGACCGCACCAGCCATTCCGTCAAGCATACCCACTCGGCCCATCAGGCTGCCAAACCAACCAATACTCAAACAGCCCAGCCCAGTGAACCGGTCAAGAGCCAGGAAGCACAAATGGGTCAGGCAAACGGTCAGCAGATGGGCGACGCCAACCAAAATATTGCCCAGGACGCCGGTCAGACAGCCCCCGAAAGCACAACTTCTTACACCATCAAGTCAGGGGACTGCCTCTGGAATATTGCCAAAGACCAGCTCGGCAATGCCACAAAATGGTCCGACATCTACAAAATGAATGAAGGCATCCTCGGAGCCAATCCCGACCTGATCCGCCCCGGCACCACAATCCAATTGCCCGGCGCGGGGGCCGAAGCCAGCGCCAATATTGCCTCCTACACGGTCAAACCCGGAGACAATCTCTGGGACATTGCCAGAGAGCAACTGGGCGACGGCAGCAAGTGGGGTGAACTCTACAAAGCCAATGAGGGCGTCATCGGTTCCGATCCCCGCCTGATTCAGCCCGGCCAGGAACTGGCTCTGGGCAGCAGCAATAATGCCGCCATGCAAATATCAGCTCAGCCGGACCCCAGCAATATGCCGGTCGGTCAAGATCCGCAGAGCCTGGGTCAGACTGCCATGCAGCAGCCCGCCAATACCCAGATTCAAAACTATGAAATGGAAGTGCAAACACAGCCCACCTACGCCAACAATTCCATGCAGAATTTCGAAGCAGCACCCATGAACAATCAAGGTAATTTCAGTCAAGGTAATTTCAGTCAAGGCAGTTTCAACCAGGGCACCTTCAATCAGGCGCCCAACCAATTGCCCAACCAGGGCGCCTTGCCGGCTAAAGTCATGCCCACCCAGGCTCAACCTGATGCCTTGATTCCGCCGGCACATGCCGCTGATGGTACCTTCACCAACTTTGAAACACTCAACTTCAATGAAACCGGTATCTCCGGCAACAAAGCAAGCAGTGTCAACTCCAACATGGGTTCAGATCTCTTCCATTTTCTCAACAAACGCAAGTAACTGTCGGCTGGCCCTGACCGTTAAGTAAAAACGACCTGACTCTCACTGGCGCGAGCTTTGGCCTGCGGCTTAAGGAATAAGCAATGCTGCTTTTTCCTTGACCTCCTTCAGACCGGCAATCTTACCAGGCTCCGCCACGGCAGTCAGAGCCGTCATTCCGAGTTTCTCGGCACTAAGCCCCGCCTCCACAAGGGCGGGCAGCCCATAGACCAGACAGCCGCTGCGCCGGGCCATCTCTATCAGTCGTCCCACCGCCTTACCGGAGAGAGACTGACTATCAAGGCGCCCCTCCGCCACCACCACGGCCTGGGCGCGCTCCAGTTTCTCCTGAAGATGCAATTCCTGAGAAAGCCAGTCAAAACCTGAAACAATCGGTGCATCAAGCACCATGCTGAGACCGAAACCAGCACCGCCGGCACTACCGGCGCCAGGTAAATGCCGCCCCTTGCGCCCGAGGGCCGACTCCAGACAATCGGCAAAATGTGCCAGAGCCCGGTCCAGCAAAGCTACTTGTTCAGGATTCGCCCCTTTCTGGGGCGCAAATACATGAGCGGCGCCATCCGGTCCGGTGAGGGGATTATGCACATCAGAAACAACCGTGAAGTTGCAGCCCTGGGTTAGTTTTTGCAAATCCGAAAGGTCGATGCCGGCAAGAGAAAGCAAAGCAGCGCCACCAGCAGCGATATCAGAACCACTGCCGTCGAGGAAGCGTGCCCCCATCATTTTGAGGGCGCCGCTGCCACCATCAGTAGAGGCACTACCGCCGACGGTGAGATAGAGCCGCCTGGCGCCGCCTTCAATAGCAAACCTTATGAGTTGTCCAAAACCTTCGGTCTGGGCCCCTAAGGGGTCCAATTGCCGCTCTTGCAAGAGAGCAATACCAGAGGCGCCGGCCAGTTCGATCACGGCATGATCGGGAAATTTCAGGTAACGGGAAAGACCGATGGCGCCGGTGGGTCCAGAAACCTCTTTATAGACGAACTCCCCACCTTTGACTTGCTGCAAGCAGGCGAGCGTGTCATCTCCACCATCGGCAAAGGGCTCCATCTCGCTGCTATGCCCTTTCTCTTCGAGCACCACGGCGATTGCCTGAGCCAGCTCCAGGGCGGATATCGAACCCTTATACGAACAAGGACAAACTAATATATGCAATTCAAGTTCACTTCCGAAATAATGAAATTCTCCGCTAAAGATGCAATTCCATAGTTTATCGGTTACTGT
>FSSH01000377.1_pt1 | contig 11639 bp, 12 predicted proteins | sample 1166101 | NCBI WGS metagenome assembly FSSH01 (sample SAMEA32972668, study PRJEB13176) | freshwater metagenome | biome: Drinking water system; feature: Biomass in drinking water that filtered by 0.45 um membrane; material: drinking water | place: USA | collected 2012-12-20 | depth 0 m | reverse complement strand
TCATTGACGGACACGACCCCTGAGGTGTGAGAGGGTCACTCGACCACCTTCCTCATGCGGTTTGCCCTCAGGCTGCTTCAGGTGAACGATGGCAAGGATGCCAACCCCTGTCTCCTCAACGAGGGACCGGAGGTTCGTCATCAGGCGATCGATGTCCTTACGCTCATCACCGGAACCACCCTCCTGTCCTGAGATGACGATGGAGATGTGATCGAGAACGATGAAGTCGCAGCCCAGCACGACCGCCATGTAGCGGAGCTTGCTGATGAGCCTGTCGGATTCCAGGGAGCCGAAGTGGTCGTAGAAGTGCATACGGGGGCGCACAACGCGGTCGTAGCTCTCACGCCACTGCTGCGTGGTGATGAGCCCAGGCTCGTTCCTGAGCTTACCTAGGGGCACGTTCTGGTCGATCGCGATGTAGCCCTGAGCGGTCTTCTCCTTGGACTCCTCAAGATACACGTTGCCGATGGTCAGGCTGTGGTCCTGATGAAGCCCGTAGGCAATCTCACGCGCCAGGGTGGACTTACCGATCCCTGAGCCGGCCGTGAGAAGCGTCAGCTCGCGCTTGCGCAGGCCACCCATCTTCTCGTTCAGCATAGGCAGACGGATGGTGAAGCCCTCAGCCACAGCGGCCATGAGGCTTTCCAGGCTGATCTCAGCGCCACTGAGGATGCCGTCAGGCCTCCAAAGGGTCATCTGCCAGTAGGCATCCGAGATGGCTTTGATGCCCTTCTGCTGAAGGACCTCGTTGGCATCCTTCAGGCCATCGGGTAGGGTCATGTAATAGGCGCGGCCGGGCGGCAGGAGTGGCAGGCACTCGTCGCGAGCTGCGATCCCATGCTCGTCATTGTCGAAGCAGAGAATGATCTTCTCGAAGTTCTCCAACCACGGCAGAGCGCGCTTGATCGCGGAGGTAGCTGACTGCGCCCCTGAGGGCAGGGAGACCGCAGGCCACTTTCCCTCACCAAAAGCCATGGCAATGGACAAGGCATCAATCTCGCCCTCGGTAATCACCACGGACTTGCCGTTGGACCAGAGGTGCTGTCCGAACAAGGGCATATCCTTGCCGGAGCCTTCGATGTGGAACTCCTTGTTGGCCCCTCGAACCTTCTGAGCCACGAGCCGGCCGGTGCCATCCCGATAGGGGGCGATGTGTTCGATGATGGCGCCCTTGGCGTTCTTGACCACCCGATACCCGTAGCGGGCACAGACGGCCTCCTTCAGGCCCCGGTTCTTGATCTCGCTGAGTACCCCTTGGGTCCAATCGCCATCCCAGGCATCCGACTGGTCATCAGCGGTGCCATCGGCATGAAAGTAAGCCTTGCAGGACCAGCAGTAGCCGGTGCCGTCTTCGTAGTTCGCCTTTCCGTCGCTTGATCCACATTTAGGGCAATCGGAATGCCCTTTGAACGTCCCCATCGGGCCTCCTCTAAATGAATGAAGGCCCCCGGAGTTAACCAGAGGCCTTACTTGGTGGGCTAGTCATGTCGAATTGAGTTATGCTGCGATGTCCATCTCAAGAAGCGTTTGAACCAGGGGTCCAATACGGCCCGTGGTATCATCCTCAACCTTCAGCGTCACAGAGAAACCCATCTCCTTCAAGAAGATGTTGAACTGTGTCAGGATGTGAGGAAGGTACTCGGCGTTCTCACCTGTAAGGACCTTCCGTTGAACGATACGGTGGCCCTCCTCGTTAGTGATGGCTAGCTCGAACGCCATCTCTGTGTCCGACTCTGGAAACTCGAATAACGTCATCCGTGGCGTTCCCTAGACCCCTATTCAAACCGAGACCGGGACTTAGGGTCCGGCTAACGGCTACGTCAAGGGCCTATGGGATGCCAGAACGTATGAAATTGCACGCGATCGTATGGTGCGGTGGTATACCAGCTAATGCGTCAGTTTGGCACTTGACCCGGTTGTGTACTGCCACTGGCTGAAATTACCCTCACTTACCTGTGCAAGGCTAACGTAGTCGAAACCTACCTGCCGCAAGAATGTCTCAATCTTCCTCATCACGAAGGGGAGGTGTTCAAGGTCATCGCCCTTCAAGACCAGCGACACAATGTCCCCTTGTTTCGGAATGTTTCTGGACGTGGTTTCGACGTCTTCGCTCCGCTCATAGCTGAATTGCATACGGTGCTGGGTGTCCGACATATAGCCTCCTTGTGGGCAATCTACTTTGGGACTTAGGCTCAGGCAGCGAGTGTGTAGCGAGCGTAAGCTTTGCCGGAAGCGTCACGCTTAAGCTCAGTGTGTGTCAGGATGCCCTTCTTCTTCAGGTCGTTGATGCGTGCGGCCAACCGGGTGATCCCGTAGGTCCCGAAGGCCTCAAGAGGGCTGATGGAACCGCGAGAACGCAGATGGTTGAACACGATACGGGCCTGAGGGGTCAGGTTGATAGCGGCAGCAAGCGTTGTAGCGGTCATGGATCAGTCCTCTTGTGATGTTAGGTGGTCGGCTCCTTGAGCCAATCGTCGGGAATGGTTTTCCACGCATAGAGGAAGTCGTTGTCCTCACACCACTTGGCGTAGGTCGTCTTGCTTCCTTTATAGATGGGTCGTTTGGCGGGGTCGCCTTGGAACAGAAAGCGGATGTCAAGATCGGGGTTGTCCCGTCTGACTAGCAACATCTTCTGTCGGTCTTCGGGAGTCAGCCAGCCTTTGGCTTCCACAATGACGCCACTCTGCAACTCGAAGTCAGGAGTGTAAGTGGCTACCCTCGCAGGCACCGTGTACTTGAGCTTGCGTTGCTCATACTCGAATGGAGCGCCCCGGCTCTCTAGGTTCTCAGCGATCTTGTCCTCAAAGGAGGACTTATACATTGCCCTAATGAGAACCGGGCGTTGGTAAGGCTTACGGCGTCCTCGGAATACCCCAGGGGAAATCCGAAGGTTGGACATTAGATATCGATGCTGTCCTGCTCGTCCTGCGAGACCTCGGTGTCATCGTCCTCATCCGCGACCACATCCATGGCGCCGCCCTGGCCCGAAGCGATGAGCTTGGTGACCTGAACGTCGTAGAGGTAGATCGTGACGCCCTTGTTCGCACCCTTGTCGTAGGGGTGAAGCACGCCAGCGATGCGGAGCTTCGAGCCACCACCCACACCCTCAACCGGCGCCTTCTTGCCGTTGTAGACCTTCGGACGGTACTTGCTCGACGCCACGATGTAGCGGTTGCCGTCGTCGTCCTCCTTGAGCGGGATGTTGACGTTCTTGCTCTTGTTCTTCGGGAACGCCTCAGCGAACACCTTCAGGCACAGCGCCTCGAAAGCGTCAGCGTCCTCAGCATCCAGAATGACGCCCAGCTTGAACTTACCCTCCTCATCGAACCGGGTGTCAGCCACGTCGAGGTGGGGATACCGGGCGATGCCGAAGGGCGAGACGAAGGCGACGTCGTTGGGGTTCTTAGCCATATGTAACAGTTCCTCAGTTAGATGGTAATTGGCTTGAAAAAACTCAGTCGAACAGAGTCGGGCTGTGGTAGCTCGGGGTGAAGATGGAGAAACCAGGGTTGGCCGGGGGCTCCGAATGCAGACGAACGAACTCGTCCACCATGATCCCAAGGGCTTCCAGCTCATCCTGAAGGTCCAGGGGGAGGGGGGAACCAATGGAGAGAAGGTACTCAGCGGTGCCGATCGGATCGTGATAGGCTGACTGACGGACCTGAGCGTAGGAACGGCGGGTAAGGGTCATGTTGCTCAAACGGTGAACTCCTTCAGCTCTGATGTGAGAACGACTTTGAATGCGGCTTTCCGCTCGATGACGATGCAGGTATTTCCACCATCCCGATCTGCCTGCGCCTTAGCGGCCTCACGGGCAGCATCCAGGGTTTCGTAGCGGTCGTAGGATCGGAGGCTGCTGAGCCTCACGACATGGAAGACACCTTCGGGAACCGGGGGCTCCTCAGGGAACAGAGGCACATCAGCGGCGTGCTTGACGTACTCAGCCGTGTGGTTCCCGTAGACCCCGTTGTCCCATGAGACCTCGACGGTGAAGTCTCCGACCTTCGTGGCGTACCCCCGGAGCCCCGCGTACTGCGAGAGCCTACCGGGGAGAGATGCGTCGTAGGCAACCCGATCACCGGGATTAAGCGAATGCGTATTCGGCATTTAGAACCTCACTGATGTCCAGGGTGCCCATATCGAAGTCATCGGGCAGGGCCTTGTGGTTGGTCTCAAGCTGCTCCGAAGCAGCCACCTTGATATCCGCAAGCACATCATGGGAGTCGTACATGTTGTGGAACTCTCCCTTGATAATCTCACGGTACTTGTCGGCGTCACAGGGCAAGCAACCGAAGCTGTCATGCACTAGAGCCATGTTGGTGATGCCAGCCTCGTAGGCCTTCAGCGAAACCATCTGAAGGTGACAGGCATCCATGGAGTGGACGAAGCAGGAAGCGATTGCAGACTTCGCACCCTTCTTATCGATCCCGTCCTTCTCGACTTGGACGTTGACCGTCTTGGTCACTCGAACCCCGTTGTCAGACATGAAAAGCTTGATGCGATCCGTGTCCGTGTTGGGGGCGTGTAGCGTCACAGGGAGACCCAGGGGGGTGTACCAAGTGATCGGCTTGGCCTCATGAGCCAGGGCGCCGGCAAGGTCCTGAAGGTATTTCATCGCCTGAGCGGGCTTGATGACCACCTGCTGGATCGTGTCGTAGACCGTGGAGCCAAGGAACTCGGCAGCTCGGCTACCAGGGCGAACGATCGTCTGTCCGTCCTCGGTAACGAAGGTGTCCTCAGGAACCTCGAAGGGATGCTTGGCGATCTTGCCAGTCACCACATCATCCTGAAGGGGGCGCATCGTGTCGGCCCGCTGCTGAAGGACCATCCCGCGCTTGGGGCTGGCGTAGCTGAAGGTCATCACGTTGCGCTTCACGAGGGACCGCTTGATCCCGTAGTCCAGAGCGAGACGAGCGATGTGGCTCCACTCATTGCCCTGATCCTCAGCGACCACGGTCACCTTGGCTTTCACCGCAGTAGCCACGGCTTGGTAGACGTCCTGCGGCTTGTCCTGAGGCGACACGTTCACCAGGGACGCGGTGTCCTGGCAGCGGGTCATGGCGGCGAGGTGCTGAAGGCCCGAACAGGAGCCATCGAACGATACAGGCACGCCACAAACATACTCATAGGGATTGGCTTGCATTAGGGCAGCACGCAGCTCCATGGCGGCGGCGAGGTACAGGAAGGGCTGATCCATGCTCGACCACGTAATGTCGTCCTTGGGGGACTCTGCGGTGGACATGATCTGATCCATGTTGTCCTCGACCCACTGAACCCTCTCATCGAAGGGGAGCTTGTCCGTCTTGATGCCTGAGGGGGTCTCAGCGCCGGCACAGTTAGCGAGGTGAACCTTGAGCCAGTACAGGCCTCGCTCACCAAGCGGCTTCTGGTCGGCGAACAGGAACATAGCCCGGATGTGGTCCTGGCGGATGAACCCGAAGTAGCTGACAGGGTAGACCCGGCCACGCCAATCCATGTTCGCAGGGGTCCAGAAGCGGTTGCCACGATCCATGAGGATACGAGCGATGCTCAGGTCCCGCTTCAAGCCCTCGCGCTCACCGATGAGTGCCCGGTTGCGCTGCTTCACCTGGTTACCCAGGCGCCTACGGAGTGCCTTGGCTTCCTCAGGCAGGGCCGCATACTCCTCATCCGTCAGACGGGCAGGGAGGCCAGCGGTTTCCATCACCTTGGCCGGGTTAAGGTCCTGGCGATCGGGGAGGGAAGCCACTGAGATGTCGTTCTCATAGGCGTAAGCGATCAGCTCCATGATGGCGGGGTTGATGGTCCAGGCCACGTTCTGAATGACCGTGAGAGCCTTATAGACCCGATCGAGGCTACCTTCCTTGTGGGCCTTGGAGAGCTTCGCTGAGGCGCCCTTGTAGCGGACACCACGAAGCAGGGGGATGCTGTAGGACTTGCCTGCGGACTCGAAGGTGGTCTTCAGGCCTTCCCATGCCTTGGGCTCCTGAAGCTGGGGGAGGGGGACCGGGCGGGCCTCTAAGAGGTGCCTCATCATCTCGTCGGAGATGGCTAGGGCTTCCTCGGTGATGGTCAGAAGGGGCTCAGGGTTCTCATGGTCGCGGTGGACCATCTCGAAGACCGGACCCATCAGCAGCACATCCACGATCCACTGGCCTACCTTGGCCCGCTGCTTGGAGTCCCAGGCTGCAACGTCGTAGCCATTCTTCTTGGCAGACTCACGAGCGGCCTTGCGGCGGGCTTCCACACTCACACGGCGCTTGGCTGTGGTCTGAGTGCGCTTGGCTTCCTTGGCAGACCGGGAGCGGAGCCCTGCGGCCCAAACCTCGTCCTCGGCTGTCTTGCCAATCTCGAAGAACGTCTCAGAGAGCGTATGCTCAGCGGCCACGGAATGAAGGCCTGCCTGAAGCCCTACCAGAGCGATAATCTCCGGGTCCAACTCACCCAGGACTTCCACCATGTCCTTCACACCGTCCTGTTGGCGACCGACCTTGCACGCTTCGATGTGGGTGGTGACGAGTGCGGCGTAGCCGGTGATGTAGGCCTTGATGATGGCCTGAGCGCCCTTGGTAGCTCCGAACCCTTGGTTACGGATGGTACGCTCGGTGGCCTTCTCGACCCTGAGTGCCCCTAGCTCCCAGGAATCCAGGGAACCTATGGCCTCAGCTTGGCGAGGATCGAGGTCATCAACGATGGAAAGGTCTAGGGTATCCATGGTCATCCAGAGGTATCCTTAGGTAGGAACGTGGCCCATCAGAGGGGCCGGGAGACGATGACGACGTTCTCCGTTAGGGTGAAGATACGGCGCCTTAAGTGAGTTAAGTCGTTGATCCGCCAAGAGAACTATCTGCATTCAAATGGTAGATCATTTGTATGGGAATTGGCATCCAAATGCAAGAAGGAAGCGTGCGACCGGGTGTCCGTGGGTGCCTGTGTACGTATGCGCTCGCGCGCGCGTAAGAGACAATCCGACCACAGAGGGTCGGCAGGCAGTCCTCCTCAAAGTCCTCCTCAACACATGGAAATTGGCATGAAATGGTAGTAAAGTGAAGCCCGAAAAGCCAGAAAGCTCAACGGGCTCAGTAACATGCCTATTGGCATGGAGTAGTAGCTTATATGATGGTCAACGGTCTGCAAATCCTTGTACGGGGGTTCGATTCCCTCCGAGGCCTCCATTCGATCCTTGCTCCGCACGTCCACCCAACAGAATTTCGAGCCGCGGAAAGCGTTGCGTTTTGACGCCCGATCCACGACAACCCGCCGGCCTTCGCCGCCCGAGCTTGGATCGCCGCACGGCTTGAATCCGGAAACCGTCGTGGGCGAGGCTGTCGTTGGAGAGAGGGCACAGATGCTCGATTATGCGCAGGCACGACGCCTCATGGTCGATTGCCAGTTGCGGACCTTCGACGTGAACGACGTCGCGGTGCTCGATGCCTTCGACACGGTGTCGCGCGAACGCTTCGTTCCGCACGGCCGCGAGGATTTCGCCTATATCGACCAAGCCCTCAGGCTCGGACCGCAACGCGTGATGCCGGCCCCGATGCTGCTGGCGCGCCTGATCCAGGCGCTGGCGGCGGGTCCGGGCCAGCGCTTTCTCGATGTGGGCGCGGGCTACGGCTACGGCGCCGCCATCCTCGGATCCCTCGGCGCCAAAGGCGTCGCCCTCGAACCCGATCCGGCGCTGGCCGCTGGCGCGCGCGAGCGCCTCGCGGACAGGCCCGGGGTCACGGTCATGGAAGCGCCCCTCGATTCCGGGGCGGCGGATGCCGGGCCGTTCGATGCGATCCTGGTCAACGGCAGGGTCGAGGTCAGGCCACAGACCCTCCTCGACCTCCTGTCGGACGGCGGGCGTCTCGCATGCGTGATGGGGCGGGACCGCGCTGCCAAGGCGACCCTTTTCGTTCGGGCAGGCGCAGCCTTCGGCTCCCGCCCCCTCTTCGATGCCACCCTGCCGGCCCTGCCGGAATTCACCGCCGAGGCCGGCTTCGCCTTCTGACGCGCAAGGCCAAGTGTCGCTTTTATACGGCACCTCCTGGCGAATCTCGGCCTGCACTCCTGCGCTAAGTGCCCAGTTACCCCAGCTCTACTAAGCTGCAGATCGAGGCGGGCTACCCGGATCGCGCCGAAAGCGCCGCGGCCGTGACAGACGGCCAACCGGTTCATCGAGAGACCGCAAGGGTTGATGGACGTGAGTAAACGGAACTCCGCGACGCGCGCTGGGCACTCGCTCATCGCCAGCGTCGCTCCCGCGCTTGGCAGGCTGGCACTCGTTGGCCTGACGTTCTCCATGGCCGTCCCCGCTGGGGCCGAGACGTTGGAGAGCGCCCTGGCACGTGCATACCGCGCCAATCCGGTTCTCAATGCGAGCCGGGCCAGACTGCGCTCCGACGACGAAGGCGTCGCCCAGGCTTTGTCGGGCTATCGACCAACGGCAACCCTCAGCGCCGATATCGGCCTCCAGCAGTTCCAGGGCAGTCTGCAGAGGCAGCAGATCAACAATGTGACGCGGCCGGGCGGCGCTGGTCTGACGATCAACCAGACCCTGTTCAACGGCTTTCAGACCGACAACCAGACCCGGCAGGCGGAATCGCAGGTGCTCAACACCCGCGAAATTCTGCGCTCCACCGAGATGAGCACGCTCTTCCTCGGCGCGCAGGCCTACATGAACGTCCTGCGCGATACAGCGAACCTCGAGTTGCAGCGAAACAACGTCGAGGTGCTCGAGGAGCAACTCCGCCAGACCCGCGACCGCTTCAACGTCGGCGAAGTCACCCGCACCGACGTCGCGCAGGCCGAGGCGCGCCTCGCCGGCGCCCGCTCCAGCGTCAGCGCCGCCGAGTCCAACCTGCGCGCCTCGATCGGCGATTACCGCCGCCGCATCGGCGTCGAGCCGCGCCAGCTCGCGCCCGGCCGGCCGCTCGATCGCTACGTGCCCTCGAACCTCGACGCCGCCGTCACCATCGGCCTCAAGGAACATCCCCAGGTCCTGGCGTCTCTCCACGCGGTGGATACCGCCGAGGCGAGGGTGAAGGTTCTCGAAGGCCAGCTCTATCCCCGCGTCGGCCTGCAGGGCTCCGTAGCCCAGCGCTACGACAGCCAGTTCCCCGGCGACAACGGCGTCACCGCGGCGATCGTCGGCTCGATATCGATCCCGCTCTACGAAGGCGGTTTGACCTACTCGCAAATCCGCCAGGCCAAGGAGCGGGTCGGCGAGGCCCGCATCAACGTCGAGGACATCCGCGACCAGGTGCGCTCGGGAATCGTCACCGCTTGGGGCCAGCTCGAAGCCTCCAAGGCCCAGGTCATCGCCTCTCAGGCCCAGGTCCAGGCCAACGAGGTCGCGCTCAACGGCGTGCGCGAGGAGGCCCGCGTCGGCCAGCGCACCACCCTCGACGTGCTGAACGCACAGCAGGAGTTGCTGAACTCGCGCGTCAACCTCATCATCGCGCAGCGTGATCGCGTCGTGAACTCCTACGGCGTGGTCCAGGCCGTCGGCCGCCTCACCGTCCGATTCACCGCGATCCCGACCGAGATCTACAGCCCGAAAGAGCATTTCGATCAGGTCAAGGATCTCTGGTTCGGCGTGCGTACGCCTGATGGGCGCTGACCGACACGTTTTCCTGTGGCCGGACGCCGGCGATCGAGCCTCGCATCCTTGTCTCTGGCCGCAGGCGTGAAATAGTGAAGGGTAAGGTCTCACGCTGCCGAAATGACTGCCGGTTGGGCGGAAGAGCGCGCGACAAGACAAGAACTTAGAACCGTGCCCGATTGCCATGCGGACGAAGACGGTTCTAATTCAACCTTTCCTTAACCTTAAGCCCCGAGCATCGTTGGTATGAGTGCAGCGAGCCCCAAGGTGCAGGACAAGGGCCCGGATCTCGGCACGGAACCCTCCATGGAGGAAATCCTGGCCTCGATCCGGCGGATCATCGCCGACGATCAGAATGCAAAAACCGAAGATCCGCAGCCGAGCCGCGCCTCACCACCCCTCCCCGAGAACGACGACATCCTCGATCTCGCCGAGGTGGCGCAGCCGGTGCGCAAACCGGCACCGGTCCAGATCGAGGAGGAGCCGATCGGCTTTCGCCAGGACGTCGCCCCCGATCTGATGGATTTCGATTCCATCTCCTTCGACGATGTCCCTGCGCCTGAACCCGCCGCTGCTCGCCTGCCGGAGCCGGAGCCGGAATTCGACGCGGTCTGGGACGAGCCCCTGACGCCGGAACCTCCTCCGCCGCCACCGCCGCCGTCTCGCAAGGAGGTTCGGCAGGAATTCCCGCCGGAGCCGGATTCCGCCAGGGAGCGCCTGACCTCGGCGATGACCGATGCCAGCGTCGGCCAGGCCTTCAGCATGCTGTCGAGCATGGTGCTCACCAATCAGGCCCGTACGCTGGAAGACCTCGTCCAGGACATGCTGCGGCCGATGCTGAAATCCTGGCTCGACGACAACCTGCCGGTGATGGTCGAACGCCTGGTCCGGGCCGAGATCGAGCGCGTCGCCCGCGGGCGCTAGCCCCTTCGTGTTGACGCGGACGCCCTGACGGGTTGAAAGCGGGCCGGCGCGACGCCCCGCGCCTGTTTGGCCCGTATTCCGCCCATGATGGACAAGACATTCGACCCCGCCGCCGTCGAGGGGCGCGTCGCCGCCGCCTGGGAGGCGGGAGAGGCCTTCAAGGCCGGCCGGCCCGAGCGCGCCGATGCAAAGCCCTTCACCATGGTGATCCCGCCGCCGAACGTGACGGGCTCGCTCCACATGGGCCACGCCCTCAACAACACGCTGCAGGACGTGCTGTGCCGGTTCGAGCGCATGCGCGGGCGCGACGTGCTGTGGCAGCCGGGCACCGATCACGCCGGCATCGCGACGCAGATGGTCGTCGAGCGCCGGATGATGGAGGCGCAGGAGCCCGGCCGGCGCGAGATCGGCCGCGAGGCCTTCGTCGAGAAGGTCTGGGCCTGGAAAGCGGAATCGGGCGGGGCGATCGTCAACCAGTTGAAGCGGTTAGGGGCATCCTGCGACTGGTCGCGCGAGCGCTTTACCATGGGGCTCTCAGGCGCGCCCGACGACCAGATGGTCCGCGCTGTGACGAAGACCTTCGTCGACCTCCACGCCAAGGGGCTGATCTACCGCGACAAGCGCCTGGTGAATTGGGACCCGAAGTTCCAGACCGCGATCTCGGACCTCGAAGTCCTGCAGGTCGAGGTCAAGGGCCATCTCTGGCACTTCGACTATCCGGTCGTCGACGAGGCGGGCGCCGAGACCGGCGCGGTCATCACCGTCGCGACGACGCGGCCCGAGACCATGCTGGGCGACACGGCGGTGGCGGTCCACCCGGACGACGAGCGCTACACCGCGCTCGTCGGCAAGCATGTGCGCTTGCCGCTGGTCGGCCGGTTGATCCCGATCGTCGCCGACAGCTACTCCGACCCCGAGAAGGGCACCGGCGCCGTCAAGATCACGCCCGCGCACGACTTCAACGACTNNNATTTCGAGGTCGGCAAGCGCGCGGGCTGCACGCCGATTAACATCCTGGATGCGGAAGCGCGGATAACGCTCGACGGCAACGAGCCTTTTCTTAGCAACGCCTCGCCCGATCCGGAGGCGCTGGCCCTCCATGGCCTCACGCGCGAGGAGGCCCGCAAGCGCGTCGTCGCCCTGATGG
>FSSH01000054.1_pt2 | contig 11643 bp, 11 predicted proteins | sample 1166101 | NCBI WGS metagenome assembly FSSH01 (sample SAMEA32972668, study PRJEB13176) | freshwater metagenome | biome: Drinking water system; feature: Biomass in drinking water that filtered by 0.45 um membrane; material: drinking water | place: USA | collected 2012-12-20 | depth 0 m | reverse complement strand
ACCTGGATATTTATTTTATCGATAAATTAAATTGCTAGGCGCAATAGACTAGAATAGGCGGCGAGTTTTGCCTGTGAATTTCAAATGGACTTTGGAAAATGAACTGGCTCTCAATTTTCTAAAAGTTTTTTTCTTTTTTTAAAAGTTCTTTCTTTTTTCTTTTTTTTTAAAAGTTCTTTCTTTTTTTTCTTCCAAGAACAACAACCCCCGCTTCTCTAACGAAACAACAATGGCCTCAACTACTCTGTGTGAAATGATTGCAACTGCTGCAACTGCAATTGACATTCAAACCAACAATGAATATGTCTTTCAGCTTGCTACCAAAGGCAAGCGCGAAGAAGGTGAAAAACTTTGCGACGTCATCCGCAAGGCGATTGAAGTCGCCTTCGACTGCAAAAGCGCATGTCTTTTCCATCGACTTTGCCAGCACTTCAAGGAAACAATTGTTGCGACACCTGAACTCAAAACCTTCATTCTTCGCAACATTGTCGACAGGTTCCTCCCGTTCTACCTGAAGATCTTCTTGAACGCCACCGACTTGGCAATCGAAGAGGAGTTCAACACAGACACCGAAACCTTTGATCCTGTTTTTGAGTTTTTGGCAACAATTATCAACAAGTTGTCGCAGCGCGGACTAGAGCGATTCTTTTCGCACATGCTCCGCAAGTCCATCTACACTCTCGATGGCAAACGTCGCGGCTTTTCAATGGTCAAAATGACTTTGGAAGCTTCCCTCTTCCCCGAAGACTATGAAGAAGATCCCAACTTCATGCCCAACATCGAATACGGTGAAGGTGTTGGACAATTGGACAAGATCACTGCCTTTAAATTTAGGACTGCCCCCAAACGACCTCGCGGCCAACAAGAACCCGACGAAGAAGAAAGCAGCGGCGACGACGACAATGACGAACCCGACGAAGAAGAAAGCAGCGGAGATGACGACGATGAAGAAAGCAGCCAGCGCAAAGAAGAAATGCGCGAGTACCAGAAAAACGGAAAGGCTGCTAAGCACCAAAGAACTTAGAATTAAAAACACAAACAACTGAAGATTACTTAACTTTTTCACTTTGATTGGCTTCTAGATCGTTTCGAATATTTTCTTTGTCTGCCTCTAGTCATTTATTTTATCGATAAATTAAATTGTTAGGTACAATAGACAGTAATAGGCAACAAGTTTGCCTGTGACTTTGAAACTACCAGGCTTTTTTCGTCGCCTATTCTTGTCTATTGTACATAGGTATTTATTTTATCGATAAAATAAATACCTATGTACAATAGACGATAATGGCACTTGAGATTTTTGAAAAGTCGAGCGAACTTTTGGCGAAAATAAGTTGGCTCCCCGTTTTCTTTCTTTTTTTTCTAAAAGTTCTTTATTTTCTTTTTTTTCTAAAAGTTCTTTCTTTTTTTTTAAAACTTCTTTCTTTTCTCTTCAACCACAAACAATCAATGGCGAAGTGGAAGTTCAACTACGTTGGCTATAACAGACCAACGCACAGCGCACTCTGCTTTCTGTTCTTCAAGACTTTGTTTACACACATCGCAAAGAACAATGATTTCAAGGGCGCTATAATTGATGACAACGAATTCATCGTCATCTTCAAGAAGCAGTTGCTCATCGATATTTTTGTCGAACTTGGTGGCTGTGCTCAAAGACTGGACAACCTCGAGGAACTTTTCTTTAGGTTCATTGCAGATCCAGTGTTTCGCAGATCATCTCATCTGTTCATCGAAGAGGGAGTTGTTCGCGTTAAGATCGAAATTGCCAAGGAAATCAGCCACTCTTTGCTCGTGCAAAGCATCAAGGCGAAACGCAACCCACACGACGTTGTTGTGTTTCTGGCGGAATTTTTCAATACTTTTTGCCCATTTCCCGAATCTCTCAAAACACTCAAGTGGACGGAAAAAAGGGACATCCCCTACAGCTACGATGCGCTTAGCCTTGTCGTCAAACGTACTTCACACGAGTGGGGATACCGATCGTTGAATATGCTCAAACGTTATAGCGCGTTTTCGAGAAAGTATGCAAAGAAACCAATTCAAACGATGGCTGCCATTGAAAGCGCTGCCTATCATCGAAGCAAGGCAAGATATCAAAAAGCTCTCTTCAAAAAGATGGGCGACCATGCAATACTTCAAAAACTTGTCGCTGATTTCAGCGCTGTCGGGATATCGCAAAGCGAGAACGCCAGGACGTCTTCCACGTCATGTGTCCACGAGGACTCCGAGAGCGAAGAAGCAGACAGCGACAGTGAAGACGAGATCTCAATGCAGTCCAAAATGAACGATGACTCTGAGACTGAAGAATACATCAGCGACGAAGACAGCGCTGATGTATTCGCAGAGCAGTCTGAAACTGAAGACGAACAACCTGAGATCGACGAAGACACCGCACTTGAAGTCTGCGCCAAAGACGAACTTCCTTCGTTTACTCAACACTTTGGATCCTTGAAAATCATCGCATCGCCTCTCGAACAGTTCACAGGCAATCCAGCGGATTATGTTGCTTACTTTGTTTAAAGGTAAAGAATAAACATTTACAAACATCCACCTGTTTGTTGTAGTAGCGCGTCAATGGTATCACCGTCTTCCATGTTCATCGACTCTGCGGTTGCTGTGTCTGAAATTCGCTGTCCGTCGAAGATAAATCGAATACTCGTCGGACTCTGGCATTTGCGTTGACAGTAGGCGTTCATCATTTTCAAGAGAGGCGTCGCCTTTCTAATTTTAAAGTGAACTTCCTGACCATCCGAAGAGACAACCTTAAGGGAAATGAAGTCGGGAACCACAGTTGTCTCGGGTGAAGTTGCAGTGGGCTCCTCTGACATTTTTTCTTATTTTTTTTTAGCAGAAAAAAAATATATTATTTTTCTCCTTGAAGAAAAGCAAAGATGACGTCGTTCTCTGGTGTGGTTACGCTCGCCACTCTTCTTTTTCTCGGCAGTGTTCTTCAAGTTGCAACCGCTTCTATCTCCGATCAATGCACTTCTCATGAGAGCTTTGAACGTTTAGACGTGCACGAATACATTCTTCGTTCACCACGCGAGGAAAAGCCCTTCGCTGTAAAGACCTTGGAAGTCGTGGAAGTATTGGTCTACATATTTACGCAACCAGGCGGACTCGCAGTTCTTTTACTTTTTACGATTGCATCAAGCGTTCCATCGTACTTCTTTCCACGTAAGAAAGAAAAGATTCGCGATTGATTTGCGCTCCAATCAATGCTGNNTGATCGTTTAGTCGTAGAGTGCTTCTTCGTCGCACATGGAAATCATTTGTTTGCGCGTCATTTGAACCAACATTACGTTTCGAGCAAAGAAGAAACTTTCGCGTAAATACAAACGCGCGCTAAGCTGTTCGTCTTTGGATGGAACAATGACAAAGTATATGAACTTGCAGGCAACAATGGAAGCAAACATAAGAAGCCAAATGACCACGGCCAAGACGATATTCCAACAAACAGACGTTAGAATGATTATCACTGTAGTCAATGCGCTATTGTGTTCACCTTGAAGCAACTGCGGCACAACAAGTAAGACAAAGATACAGAGAAAGAGTACTGTGTATCCAAGTCCAACGGTCTTTAAACAGTGGACTCCATTGTTGGAGATCGAATTGTCGTCTGGATTCTCTGAATCAACGGCGTTCATTCAAACGTGCACTTCCGAGCTTTTATTCACCGACCAGAAACAAATAAAAAAATGGAATTTACAATATCACCTTCTTCACTAGTCCAGTTATTCATACATCAAGTTCTTCATCTTGTGTAAAAATGAGGGTGCGGAACATCGGAATCATCATCACGTTCCACACTTGGACAATGCTTTCACGCAAAAATAACCTCGGTCTGGGATAGTCGCTTTTCGATGTAGTGATGATATTACACGCGCACTTGCAGCCAACAGCCACGAGAAAGACTATGCACCAAATAGCCAAAGCCACGAGAAACGCTATACCCCAAAGTGTCAGGAGCGGAATGATCATCAAGCCCAGTCCCTTTAGAATTGTTATCGTTGCAGTTAAAGCGCCAACAATGTCACCTTGAATTAATTGTGGTATGCAATGAAGCACAAAGAGGACAACAAACATCAGAACAAATGGAACTCTAATGGATTTAAAATATTGAATCATGGCATTAATGACGCCTCCATTAGTCGCCGTCTTCGAATCAAAGATGATCATTCAAGTGCGAGGACCGAACAAACGATTTTTTTTACTAGGAATTATTGCAATTTAAACGCAGATAAAAAACAAAATTTGCACCGTCGTTAGCCGAAATGTCGACAGGATAGAAGCCAGAACGCGATTCGTACACAAGCTTTCTCGTTGAAAGTCGAAAAGCCTCCTTGCGGTTCACCTGGAGAAATTTGTTGTCTCGGAAAAGCTTGAGTTGAAAGTTTTGATGCCAGAAAGCGTCTAATTCGCTGTGATGAATAACCTCGAACACGAAGTTCACATAGGTGAGACCCACCGCAGGGAAAACAGAAAACAGAACATCTCCTGCATCAGCGTGCTTGAAGTTGAACGCAAATTCTCGTAGGTCGCCGGGAATTTCTAGTAGATCTTTGGGCACAGAGAACTCCAGAAAGTCATCGTCGTTGATTGTACCGTAGAATTTCGTTGTGGAAAAGTCCAAAGTACTACAATGAATGTTCAATGAACGAAACGTTGGTTCGGACTTCCTTCGCATAGAAGCAAACGTCGATAGATTTTCTCGTAGAGAGTCTAGATCGTTTTCTCGAAATGAATCATCATCGTTGTCGTCGCCGCTCTCTTCTAAGACTCTTTCTATGACTGAGATGTTGCGTCGCAACGGTTCAATGCAATTGGCGAGTTTCAAATGAACAGAGTCGCCCCACTCGTCGATTTGATTTCGACGTTCGCTGTGTTCACGCCGAAGAGCTTTTTCAGCGGAGTCGTAATGATTATCGATTAGCTTGATCAGACTTTCACGGTGGCTCACTGTAGCCTGTAGTTGTTGTTCAATCTTGGCAACGACAGCATTGCTTGCATCACGTTCACGTTCGTAGAGTTCGACAATGTCATCGCTAGAACAACGTTCAATGGCGTTTGTTCGCGCTCTCTTCTGTGGTGTATCTCCATCGTCTTCACTGCAGTCGCTACCATTACGGTTGTTTGAAGTACACTTTGAACGTTTTGCCAAGACACGATCACGATCTTCAATGTAGCTCAGAGCAAAGGAGTTTACCGGAAGAACTGCGACGTCGCTGGACATCTTACAGACGTTGCAGTAGAAGTCACCGTTCATTTGAAGCATGCATGTTTTGCAGATTGTACAGCCGCAGAGAAAGTTCATTGGCGTGCGCTCTTTGTTGTTGTAACCTTCATCGCATTGCCTGCAGACATCGAATTGAAGACGTTCATCAATGAAACGAGTGTCGCCGTCGCTGTCTTCGCTGCAACTCAGAATCTTTCCATTATAACAGAAATCCAGAAAGCCCATCACGTCGAAGATTCGCCATTTTTTCTTCGTTAGACAAGCAACATTTTTGGAAAGTTCTCTGGTTCTTCGTTGACTGTGATTTCCAGATCGCGCTGTCTTCCAGAGCGTCATGAGTTTTACATCGAGATTTGAAGGCATCGTTTCCGGTTGGATTTCCCTTGAAAGTGAAACGATGACATCCACCCAGGATTGAATAGACATGCTCACGCGTTCTTCATCGCTGTTGTCGACGACAAGATAGTTGAATCGTTGACGACATTTTTCAGTCAAGTTACTTGCAATACTCTGAAAATACCTACAAGACTCCGAGTAGGACTTTCCACATTGCCTTAAATCGGTGGCCGCCATTTGACCCAAGGACGAGCGAGAAAAGTTTTTTTTTTCAATTGCAAAAAAAAGAAAAAAAAAACCTTTTCCCTTTCTACCCGAAGAAAAAAAAGACCATGCTTTCAAGCAGTCTTTTCAAATATCAAGAAAACTGTGTTGTCAAGATCATGAACATCGCCAAGGGAAAGGTTGGCGAGAATAGACGAGGTGTCGTGGTTGCATTGAAGCCAGGTTCCGGTAAAACACTCATTTCACTTGTTGCAGCGCGACGTCTTCTTAGACAGAGGGAAAATCAGCCAATTCTCGTCGTCGGTGAAGTATCGACGATGCAAGACTGGGAGGCAAACTGCAAGAATCACTTTAAACCTGCGCTCAAGTTTGCCTACTTGGACTCGGGAAAAACAGCCTGCGATCTCAGCTGGTACACCTTGAAGACCTACGATGTGGTGGCGTGCAGCTACGATATGCTTTGTAACTTTGAGCGACGTGGCGATTCTTCTGAGAGCTGCTCGGACACAACCAACGGAGTGTCCTGCGTCTTTACGAGAAAGTGGGCCGTCGCTATATTCGACGAAGCGCATCGAGCAAGAAACGACGAAACCAACGTGCACAAGACAATATGTTCCGTCGACGCAATGTTCAAGGTGGTGTTGACGGCAACTCCCTGTAACAATAGCATAGACGATCTTCTCTCACTGTTTTCAGTGATCAAGCTTCAACCTCAACATGAAAGCTCGTCGGGATGGACAGCAGACTACGTCCTTCACAACATCGAGGAGTTCAAGAGAATACGCAACGACTATCTCATCTACGACGACGATGACAAAGAGAGCGACGACCACTTTGGTCTAACGACAATAGTTGTCCGTTCGGCGTTTCTCAACCCCGTGGAAGAGCAAAGACTCCGAGAGGTGCAAGAGAGTACATCGTCAAAGCTTCGATTCGAAACCTTCGTCAAGGAGAAGAAAGTTTGCGACGGAATGCACGTTTCCGACTACACTCCAACGAAGATACAGATGTTGCTCGCCTATCTTGAGCAGGTTGTTGTGCCTCGAGTGGAGAAGGCCAACGTATTCTGTGCCTACAAGCAGAGTATTGTGGACATTGCAGAGCATTGTCGAAGGAAGTTTGGTCGCCAACTACAAGTCTTCACCGCAGACGGTTCAATGTCCGTGGCGGCAAGACAAGACGTTCGCGAACGCTACTTTGAATGTCGAACTGCAGCGGTGCTCATCGTCACATGCATTTTCCATCAGGGCGTGAACTTGCACTGCGCCAACCACACGATTCGCTACGATTACTGGTGGAATCCCACCGTCATCGATCAATCGCAAGGTCGTTGCAAACGACCAGAACAAAGAAAGACGGTCTTCGACGTCGAACTCCTCATCGCCAATACAATAGACGATCACGTCTGGCAGACAGCGCAAAACAAACGGCGTCTCATCAAAGCAGTCTTCGACAAAAACATCTCCAACGAAGAACTGACCGAGGCGGTGCGCGTTCAAAACTTCGATGAACACGGTGAAGCAACTGTGAAACGAAGAGAAGGTGTAGAACTCGAAAGAATGATACGCGGCACCTACAAGCTCTACGTCGATAGAAACCTGGACTTTTCCGGAGTGCCCGCAACTCGACCAATCAAATCGATGATTCGCAAGCATCACGAAGAAGAAGAAGATCAACAGCAACGACGAACAAAACATCTTCCAGGTCATTCATCGATAGTCGTCGAAGCCGATCAGTCCATTGCCTTGAAGAGAAGAAGAACCGTGCAAGAGAACCGTAGAGTCGAACTCACTCCACTTCCAGCACTCGATAAATCCGATTTAATTCTACATTCTTCGACGTCGTCATCGTCGTCATCGTCATCGTCATCATCTACCTACAAACGATCTACGTTTATTTCAATGCCAAGCATTCCCCTGTTGGTTGCGTCGTCAAAGCAGAAACGAGGAATCTCGGAAATAACTAACTAAACAACTTGGATTTTCCTCTTCTTCGCGCATTGGAAAAAAAAAAGACGAGTATCGACACTGGAGGGGGAAAAAGATGAATAGACTCTTGTCGGTGAAACGTCTGAAGCCACAACAGCAACAGGAGAATGCAAATCGCCTACGCAACAAGCTCATCTTTCTCTTGACGTTGGCTGCCTTGGTCTTTTGTGTAATTGCCGTGGCCACAAGTAAAAACGACTCAACGTCGTCGTGCTCGCCTCCCTACAACATCGCCAAGTATCGTGGTATTGGCATTGGTTCTGGCGCAGTTTTTTCAAGAATTATTGCTTTCAGAGAGGACGTAGATCCCCTCGTGTCCATTCCAGATCCTCTCGATGTAGTCAACCTGCTCGCCAATGAAACCTCGCTACCGCTAAGAGAATCGAAAGCCTCGTCTTTGGTTTGGGCGTGGATGCAATTCATCGGCCACGATCTCAGTAGGACGTTGACGTTGAATGGCGTAGAGGAAAACGGCTCGCTTGACTTCAGAAATCTCACGAGAGACGATCGATTCCTCGACAGTCACGGCAACGCACAGACGATAAACTATGCTTCGCCATTCATCGATCTTTCACAGATCTACGGAAACACAGCGGACGAAGCCACCGCTCTAAGAAGAATGGACGGCACAGGCAAGCTTAGAACGGAATTCACTGACAACGGCAACGTAAACGATTCAGAGATGCTTCCGCAAGCGAACGAAAGCTTTGCCTTTGTCGATTCGCGGAGTTCGGACAACCTACTAGTGGCCTCTCTATACACGCTGTTCGTTCGCGAACACAACTACTGGTGCGATCAATTACACAGCGAATCTGCCAACCTCTCCGACTTTGAATACTACAACACGGCACGTCATATCACTATCGCCACAGTTCAGGCAATCACGTATCGCGTCGTGCTTCCGCTGCTAATCGACGACTTTGACGACGAAGATAATGTCCACTGTTTCGACGGCATCGAAAAAATCAAGCCTGGCGCAACCATCGACGACTATGTTCATAGAGTGAGTGTCTTCAATGAAGTTGGCACCGCACTGTTGCCAATGTACACAGCGTTTGCAACAAGCTCCCCCAACGACAACATCTACAATCGCATCGCGGAGTCTGGTATCGCTGGAATACTCGTCAATGCTTCTAACCAACGAGCAAGAAAGCGCAACGAAGGTCGCATCAGCCAAGAGTTCAGAGACGCAGCGGCTGAAGTCATTGCCAGAACTCGCGATCATCAGATCCCCTTGTATGTTTCCTACAGAAATCACTATCTTCGACGAGCACATCAGCCTTGTTCTTCGTACACAAAACCCGAGACCTGTGCTCGTCTTGAACAACTCTATGGCCCCGAGGGAAAGAACACCGACCTGTTCACCGGCTTGCTCGTTGAACGTTCCGATAAGAATCATAGACGGGCTCTTCTCGGACAAGTTGGAAGACGTCTAGCTGCTGAACAGTTCCTCTATGTAAAACACAACGATCACTACTTCTATCATTGGGACAGAATAGTTAAGGCGCGCATCAATGAAATCCATCACAGTAATCTTGCCATGATAATCGCCCGCAACACCGGCATCGACTATCAGACAATCCGCCACGATCTATTTACGCTGCCTACAGCTTAGACGCGCCAACTAAAATCCGAACAGCGCCGAAGTAAATTTCAGCGAAAAGGACTACCACATTTTCTTGCGGCAAAGAACTTTTTGGGTCAACTACCTTCTCACAAGCGAAGAAATTTTCGTGGGGGCACCTGGGCTAACGCCGGAGTGCAAGGCCAGCAAAACGACCTAGTCCGTTGGAGAATTCTTCCGGCAAAAATTTAGAAACAAGTTTGGAGTTTTCGATAAAGGGTGTTCCCACCACACTTCTCTTTTTTTTTCTTCTTCTACAAGACGACAAATGTTCGCCCTAGAAGACAGGATAAACCTGCGGGGTTTCAATAACCTCTCCGACGATGAAAAAACGAAAATCCTAGACCGCATCGCTAAAAACAAACAAAACAACGTGAGAAACATCGTCGAGTTCACACTCGAAGATCTAACGATAACCACGTCTTCGAACAACCTAAGGAAAAGTCGCGGTATTGAAGATCGCCTGGCTTTATTGAATTCCTCTTAAACGCAAGAATTGATGTTCAACAAAAATTCTTTTTTTTTTTTGACAACTAGATTAAATTAAGATTTTTGCCTCTTTATCTTTCTTCGAACAACACAATGTCCAAAGACCCTTTTGTGATACAGAACCTTTATGATGCGATTCGCACTGAAGATATTCAATCTCTCGTAGAGATACTCTCGTTGCATCCTCATCTCATCAACTTTAAACTCTTCTATGGAGATACGCTTATACATGAAGCCGCTTCAAGTGGAAAGTCTTTGGTAATCGAAGAACTTGTACGTCGAGGAAGTGTTGATCTCGATACTCCGGACAAACATGGCATTACCCCTATGCTCATGGCAACTCGACACGGGCATGTGTCAGTGATAGAGACACTTGTTAGATCGGGAAGCCAAGCTATCGACATTGCCGACAACGACGGCAAGACTCCCATGTATGTAGCAGTCGATAAGGGTTATGTATCGGTAATTGAAACACTTGTTCGATTGGGAAGCACAGCCATCGATACTCCAGACAACGAAGGCATGACTCCTCTATCCGTAGCAGCTGAAAATGATCGTGTATCGACTATCGAAATACTTATGCAATTTGGAAGCCAAGCCATCGATACGCCCGACCCATCCGGCTGGACTCCCATGTTATTGGCAGCGCAAGCCGGACACGCATCAGTGATCGAGATACTCGTACAACTTGGGAGCAAAACTATCGATACCCCCAACAACCACCGCATGACTCCCATGTCTGCAGCAGCTTGGAATGGACACACGTTGGTGATCGAGACACTTTCACGATTGGGAAGCACTGCCGTTGATGTTCTAGACAACAGAGGAAATACTGCTATAATTGCAGCAGCCTGTGGAGGACATACATCAACAATCGAGACTCTTGTTAGATTGGGAAGCACCGCTCTCAATGTCTCCAACAACGAAGGTTGGACTCCCATGCATGCAGCAGCCAGAAACGGACATCCATCAACGATTGAGACGCTTGTGCGACTAGGAAGCACCACCATCAATACACCTACTCTAGGGGGATGGACTCCCATGATCGCAGCTGCTCAGCACGGAAATGTGTCAGCAATCGAGACACTTGTACGATTGGGAAGCGCAATCATGGATACTTTAGATAAGTTCTATTGGCCTCCAATTCCACGCACACCTCGCAGTGGATATAGAGATTGCGTGAAAACCTTAAATTCGCTAGGCGCCAACTTTCCTACCTATCTTTCAAGCGACGCGCTATTGCAATCGAGCGAAGATGAATCAGCGGAGTTACGCTATAGAATCTACTTTAATCGATCATTAGTGGAAAGACTACTGCTTGAACTAGAAGTGCACGATTCCCAAGCAAAGAAAAACAGCGCAAAATCCCGACGATTGGGATAAATTAACGGACTTTTTTTTTAAAAAAAAAAGAAAGAAAGATTTTTTTTCCTTTTAACCTAGCGAAATGGCTACCTCTCCTGAAGTACAGGAGATCTGCGATGCAATTCGTACTGGAGATATTCAATCGCTCTCATCGATACTTACTTTGCATCCACATTTAATTAGCGTCAAACTTTCAAAAGACGCAACTCTCATACACGAAGCGGCTTCAAGCGGACAGTCTTCCGTAATTGAAGAGCTTGTGCGTCGAGGAAGCGTTGATCTCGACACTCCCGACAAAGACGGAAAGACCCCTATGTTTTTGGCAGCTTATTGCGGCGATGTATTAACAATCGAAACGCTTGTTCGCCTGGGAAGCCAAG
>FSSH01003032.1_pt1 | contig 11651 bp, 8 predicted proteins | sample 1166101 | NCBI WGS metagenome assembly FSSH01 (sample SAMEA32972668, study PRJEB13176) | freshwater metagenome | biome: Drinking water system; feature: Biomass in drinking water that filtered by 0.45 um membrane; material: drinking water | place: USA | collected 2012-12-20 | depth 0 m | reverse complement strand
AAATTTATAAGGTTTGTTTGCCCAGGCTGGCTATAATTCACTAAGAATAATTACAATTTCGTAGCTTAAGGATGAAGACATGCCAACAAAAATGAACCAACTGTTCGACCAAATCCACAAAATTCCGCAAGTACCCGAAGTCGTAAGATCCATCATAAATCAGCTAAACAATCCCAACGCTGATATGCTCGACATAGCCAAAAACGTGGAAAAGGAACAAGTGATTGTTTTAAAAATCCTGCGTTTGGTCAACTCCGCGCATTTTGGTTTATCTCGTAAAATTGGCTCTATAGACGAAGCCATCACCATGCTGGGCATGAACCAGTTGAAAACATTGGTGGTCGCATCCGGGATTGTCAGTGTAGTACCGCAATTGGATAATTTCGATGTCAAACAAAGCTGGCGGAATAGTTTTCGCACAGCAGGTTATGCAAAATGGTTCGCAGCCCAAGCAGGTCTGGCGGCCGACATTGCCTACACCGCCGGGCTAATCAGCAATCTGGGTAACCTGCTGATTCACATCGGGAGTCCGCGAGAAGCCAACGAAATCGATCAGCATGTGAAAAACGGCAACGTTAGACTGGAAATTGAAAAAAGGCGCTTAGGCTATACCAGCCCGGCGATTTGCGCGGAGCTTTGCCGTCGCTGGAAATTTGCTGACGAATTAGTCGAAACCATTGAACAATCGGCTGAACCTTTGGCAGCTGAGACGCCTAATAAGTTAGCTTGCGCGGTTTTCCTTGCCCATGCAATCAGCGATTACCAAGATCAGGGTTTGAATGAAGATCAGATTATAGCCTCGCTACCCAATCAAGTAACCGCACTTTTAGGACTATCTGAGCAACTTCTTAAGGAAAAATTGCCGGATGTACTAGCGGCTAAATCTGAGCTCGACGGCCTTCTGGATTAAACAACATAATTCTCAATAATCGTTCAGGCGAATTTATTTGCCTGAACGATTGCTTTTTACTAGCCTCGCTAATTAAGTCCCGCACAGAAAAACCCACCTCCCCCAAAACTAGCAATCAGCGCGCCGTCATCCCCAGATTGACCGCAATATGTGCAAGTTCGGTAGTAGTATCCACTTGTAGCTTTTTTTTGATTTGCGTGGCGTAGTTCGCCACGGTCTTATGACCCAGACATAATTGATCGGCGATTTTATGCACCGTCAACCCTTGGGCAAGCAAACTGAATACATCGAACTCTCGTGCCGAGAAACCGGCGATTATCGTTTGATAGCCGGTGTGTTGCCGCTCTTCACCGCCGCCCTTGACCAAACCGCGCTCGACATACTGTTGACCAGACATAATTGCCGCTATCGCTTCAGCAAGAATACCGGGAGCGCTATTTTTGGTGATATAACCCTGCGCACCGGCCGCCAACGCCCGGCTAACGTAGACTTGTTCATGATGCACACTAAAAACTAAAATCCTCGCCTCGCTGTCGCGCTGAATGATCCGCCGAATAGTTTCCAAGCCGCCAATCCCCGGCATGGACAAATCCATCACCAACATATCGGGCTGCAATTCTTGATAAAGCTGAATAGCCTGCTCGCCGCGCTCGGCTTCGCCGATTACTTCGACACTATCCCCGGCAGCCAACAGCATTTTAAAACCAGCGCGCACGACCAAGTGGTCGTCCACCAGCACGATTTTTATCTTGTTATTCATATGAGCGGAATTCGTGCGTTAACCAACATACCTGAACCTGGGCGCGACAGCACTTGCAACTCGCCGTCCAGCGACTTGATACGTTCTTTGATGCCCAATAAACCAAAGCCTTGACTGGTAGTCTGCAAATCGCAGCCTCGCCCGTCATCCTGCACCTTAAGTTGTAAATACGCGCGCGGTAGATCGAGTTTTTCCAAGTCGATACTCACACTATGCGCCTGGGCATGGCGGACCACGTTGGTCAAACACTCCTGAATCACTCGAAACACCTGAATAGTCAGATTTTTATCCAAACCATCTACTGCGTCGCTACAGCGAATCGTCAGCCGCAAATCGGCATTGCGTTCCGACCAATGATTAACCATTTCCTCAAGGGTGGCCTTCAACCCCAACTCGGTCAACACCAGAGGATGCAATTGCTGCATCATCGAACGCACCACGGTCATTAAATGATCGCAAATTTCCGAGATTGTCCCCGTTATTTTAGCCGCGTCGGCTTTGCGATGCGCCGCCGTAACGGCCATCACTTTAATAGCGGTCAGGGATTGGCCGAATTCGTCATGCAATTCTTGCGATAGACGTTGGCGCTCTTCTTCTTGGATCGCCAGCGAATGCTGTGTTAAAGCGCGGTTTTCTTGACGGGTTTTTTCCAATTCCACTGTCATATGATTGATTGCATTGGCAATATCATCGAACTCCTGCGTGGAAAATGGCGGCAACTGTTGCCGATATAGGCCGGTTTCGATCAGACGCAAGGTGTCGACGATGACCGCAATCGATTTCAAAGACTTATTAAATACCAGATTGACCGCCAAGAAGGTCAACATGGTCAACAAGGAAATCGACGCAAAAAACGCTACACTTTCCTGCCAGACTTCGGTGATTTCGTCGAGCGGCTGGGCCTGAATAATCAGGGTCAACAGCTTGCCATCCTGCATATTCAGTTGATGCTCGACCTTGGGATAATCGCCTTTTACCAAGCGGATAAACCAGCCAGGCGGCATTTCTTCGGGATTGCTAGGTTGATTTTCACCGGCGAAATGGATCAGTTGTCCATCCGGCTTTTGCAATTGGATGCTCAAATGCCGCGTTTGCCGCAACGCGCTGAAGCGGGATAAATCGTCGCTTTGTTGAAATACCGGAGTATCGGCAATACCCAAGGTAATCAGTTGCAAGGCCAAATGAATCGAGGCATCGACCTCTTTTTCGACCGCCTGGCGCGCTTGCCAGACTGCAATCGCCCCGCCCAATACCAAAATACAAACCGAAGACAGCAGGATGCGACAAATAATCTGGTAGCGAAGGCTCATGACATGGAGTGCGTTGAAAACCTTCTATTATCCAGCCTAGCTTCCCGCACAGCTATAGGAAAAATTCTTATTTATTTCCTGAACCCAAGACCTGCACTGTGCAGCCCGTCAACTATTGACGCTCGGGCTCCTTGAGTAAACACAGGCAAGTTAAAACACCCCAAAGCCGCTGAACCTAAGCTGATTAGCGTGCCAACATTTATTTAGCCCACCCAAACCCGGGCATTTCTGAACATACGCAACCACGCCCCATCTTCCTGCCACTCTGCTGGATGCCAGGAGTTTTGTATCGCTCTGAAGCAACGTTCCGGATGCGGCATCATGATGGTAAAACGGCCGTCGGCGGTGGTTAAACCGGTAATGCCAAGCGGCGAGCCGTTCGGGTTGGCCGGAAAAGCCTGGGTCTCATTGCCGTAGTTATCGACATAACTGATCGCAACTTCGGCTCCCGTAGGGTTTTGAGAACCAAACTCGGCGCGGCCTTCCCCATGCGCCACCACGACCGGCAGTATCGAACCAGCCATGCCTTGGAAGAAGATCGACGGCGATGCCTGCACCTTGACCAACGCCACCCGCGCCTCGAATTGTTCGGACAGATTGCGTTTGAACTGCGGCCAGTGTTCCGCGCCGGGGATGATGTCTTTCAGACCGGACATCATCTGACAACCGTTGCAAACGCCCAAGCCAAAGGTATCGGGACGCGCAAAAAACGCGGCAAATTCGTCACGCGCTTTCGGGTTGAATAAAATCGATTTAGCCCAGCCGCCACCGGCACCCAGCACGTCACCGTAAGAGAAGCCGCCGCAAGCCACCAGACCGGTAAAATCAGCCAGCGACACCCGGCCGCCTATGATGTCGGTCATATGCACATCAATCGCCGCGAAACCGGCTCTATCGAAGGCCGCCGCCATTTCCACATGACCGTTGACACCTTGCTCCCGCAAAATAGCGACTTTTGGTCGATCCGCATCCGCGAATTTCGCGGCTATATTGTCGTTGATGTCGTATGTTAACTGAGCAGACAAGCCAGGATCGTTGTCGTCGGCGATACGCTCGAATTGTTGGCGGGCGCAATCCGGATTGTCGCGCAAGGCCTGCATCCTGAAGCTGACTTCCGACCAGGTTTGTTGCAATTCCGCGCGTTCGGCGCTGAAGATTTCGTTGCCGTTCAGAACGATGCGTAACTTTTGATCTGAGCTTAATTTGCCGACGATATGGGTGAATTCGTCCAGCCCAGCCTGATCCAATAGTCGTGCGACATGATCCAGTTCAGCGGTTTTAACCTGTATCACTACGCCCAATTCTTCGTTGAACAAACTCGCGAGTGTATCGCCACCCAATTCGGAAATATCTAATTCAACGCCTTTACGACTGGCAAACAGCATTTCGGTGACCGTCGCCAGCAAACCACCGTCTGAACGGTCATGATAAGCCTGAATCAGCCCTTGTTCGTTCAAGGCTTGCACGGTGTCGAAGAAGCGTTTGAACAAACCCGCGTCGTCCAGATCCGGTGCCTGGTTGCCGAGCTGATTGTAAACTTGGGCTAGCACCGAGCCACCGAGACGGTTTTTGCCCTGGCCCAAATCGATCAACAGCAACATACTGTCAGTATCTTTGAGCTCAGGTGTTAAAGTCTTACGCACGTCCTGTACCGGCGAGAATGCGGTGATAATCAAAGACAGCGGCGAGGTCATGGTCTTTTCTACGCACATGGGTGTGCTAGTGTCGCGGGAAGCAGCACTCTGGGAGCTGCCTTTCCAAACGCTTTTCATAGACAGCGAATCCTTGCCGACCGGTATCGCGATGCCCAGCTCGGGGCATAATTCCATACCCACCGCCTTGACGGTGTCGAACAGCGCCGCATCTTCGCCTGGACTACCGCAGGCCGCCATCCAGTTGGCGGACAACTTAACGTCGTTGAGTTTGCCGATACGAGCTGCGGCCAGATTAGTCAAAGCCTCGCCTATCGCCATACGACCGGACGCCGGGCCATCAATCAGTGCCAACGGGGTGCGCTCACCCATCGCCATCGCTTCGCCGGTATGCGCGTAAAAGCCTGAGGCGGTTACTGCGACATCGGCTACCGGCACCTGCCAGGGGCCGACCATCTGGTCGCGCGCCACTAGACCTGTGACCGAGCGGTCGCCGATGTGAATCAGGAAACTCTTGTCGGCCACGGCCGGGAAGGCCAGCACCCGTTTGACGGCTTCAGCCAGCTCGACATTAGCCAGTTGCAGGGCCGGCAAATTCTTGGTTAAACGTTGTACGTTTCTATGCATTTTCGGCGGCTTGCCGAACAGCACCGACATCGGCAAATCGACGGGGTGACCACCGACGCCCATGGATGTGCTAGTGTCGCGGGAAGCAGGATGCTGGGAGCGACCCAGCCATTCGTCGCTCAATGTCAGATGTTCTTCATCCGTGGCATGGCCGATCACCGCATACAAGCAATGCTCGCGTTTGCAGAACGATTCGAATAATTCCAGCGATTCCGGTTTGATCGCCACCACGTAGCGTTCCTGAGCCTCGTTGCACCAGATTTGCATAGGCGACATGCCCTTGTCGGCATTCTGTACCTTACGCAACTCAAAACGGCCACCGCGATTGCAGTCGTGAATAATTTCCGGCACTGCATTCGACAGGCCACCGGCGCCGATATCGTGAATCGAGACTATCGGCGTGTTCTCGCCCAAAGAATTACAGTGGTTGATCACTTCCTGGCAGCGACGTTCCATTTCCGGATTTTCACGCTGTACCGAAGCAAAATCCAGTTCAGCAGCGCTTTCGCCCGAGGTTTGCGATGACGCAGCACCGCCACCCAAGCCGATCAACATAGCCGGACCGCCCAGGATGATGATTAATGAACCTGCCGGAATCGGCTGTTTATCGACCAGCATAGGCCGAATATTGCCCATGCCACCGGCGATCATGATGGGTTTGTGGTAACCGCGATATTGGTTAGGTTCACCCGTCTCTGAGGGCTGTTCGAAACTGCGGAAATAACCGGCGATGTTGGGCCGGCCGAATTCGTTGTTGAACGCCGCGCCGCCTATCGGGCCTTCCAGCATGATGTCCAAGGCGGAAACGATACGCTCCGGCTTGCCGTAATCGGCTTCCCAGGGTTGCGGGAAGCCGGGAATTTTCAGATGCGAAACGCTGAAACCGGTCAGACCGGCCTTGGTCGCCGAACCCCGGCCGGTGGCGCCTTCGTCGCGAATCTCGCCGCCGGAACCCGTCGCCGCGCCGGGGTGTGGAGAAATCGCCGTCGGATGGTTGTGGGTTTCCACCTTCATCAGCAAGTGCGCCTGTTCCTCGACATAACCATAAGCATAGTTATTTGCCGCATCGCGGATGAATACCTTAGCGGTCGGGCCTTCCAGTACCGAAGAATTGTCGCTATAGGCCGACAACACGCCTTGCGGATTCAGGGTGTGGGTGTTGCGTATCATCGCAAACAGCGACTTGGCTTGCTCCTCGCCGTCTATGGTCCAGCTGGCGTTGAAGATCTTGTGCCGGCAGTGTTCGGAGTTGGCCTGGGCGAACATCATCAGTTCGACGTCGGTCGGGTTGCGGCCCAGGTTTTTAAAGCTGTCGGTCAGATAATCGATTTCGTCCGCCGACAAAGCCAGACCCAGTTCGGTGTTGGCCTTGACCAAAGCCTCCCTGCCCTGTTCGATGATAGCCACGGTTTGTAGCGGCTGGGGATCGTGTTCGGCAAACAAATCAAGTTCACCCTGATCGTAAACCACTTGTTGGATCATTCTATCGTGCAGTAAAGCCGCCAGCTGGTGTTTGACGGCATCGCTCAAAGTATCGGTAGTGGTAAAGCGATATTCGATACCGCGCTCAATGCGTTTTACCGCCGACAGGCCGCAACGCTCGGCAATTTCCGAGGCTTTACTGGACCAAGGCGAAATAGTGCCCAAACGCGGCACTACCCATAAGGACACAACTTGGGATTCAGGCGATTCGCCATTTTCACCGACCGAGGCATTTTCGCTGTTTTCGTGGCTATAGCCGTAATCGAGCAAACGTTCCAGCATCGCCAATTGCTTGGCGGGCAACTGACCATCGATTTGTACGAAATGCTGAAACCGGGCACTGACGGCGGTAATGCTGGCGGCGACCGTCTGTAGTTCGGTCAGCAGTTTTTCAATACGAAAACGGGAAAGAGCGGAGGTTCCGGATAGGGTCAACATGGGCTGTATTTGAGTCGATTTTTAAAGCTGAAAGAGATAAATACGGGGCATTCCGGACGTAAATCGCAGGAAGCCCCAAACCGCAAGTAACGCGGTCGTTTTATGGCGCCGCCGCATTATCGGCTGCGTTGTCCGACTTTTCCGGGGTGCTGCTGGGTATATCCTGGTTGATGCCTTCGGTAATTAATCTGAGCAAAGAGGTTGCAGCGGCATTTGACAGGGTTTTACCGTCACTATCTTGCACGGTCACTTCGGTAAGCAGTTCATCGAGTTGATGCAGACTTACCCGGTATTCTTGTTCCTGACTAGGATCGTCGCCGAATAAAAACGTGATCTCGTCCAAAATGGACCCGTCTTCCGGCTTAATCGCGTCAGGATCATATTTTACGAAGAAATAGCCTTTATCCATATTCCGCTCAACCACTTCCATTTTTTGCCGGCTCAAGGCTTTACCGACTATCCACCATGCTTGAGTGGCGGATTGATCGATTTGCAAACTGCTGACGCCACTGCTGCCGGCTGCTTGCACGCTACGCCCGGAACCTGCTGCCGCTACAGTCTCTTTGCCTTCGGTTTTCTCCGGCTTGCTGGATACGGGTTCGGCAGCATCTGCGGCGGCCGCCGTGGATTTGACAGATTCTTGCTGCACCGGCGCTGGTTCCGGCGTATTGCTTACCGGACGCGTCGCCAAGGTCTTGGTTTTCAGATCGTCCGGGACGACTAATTCGGGGATTTCGGTAGTAAATTGATAATCTCTTTCCTTATCCGGAAACCAGCTCTTGATGGTGCTGCATGAGGCATTTAACAGCAACGCCGAGACCAACGCCAAACGACCGTATGGGCAAGTTTTCATGGTTATAAAACACCGGCTTGATGCATCGCCGCGCGTACGGTCGCGAAACAATCCTCGGTTAGCCAAGTCAAAGGCAAACGAATGCCATGGCCCATCAAACCCATTTCAGCCACCGCCCATTTCACGGGGATAGGGTTGGATTGGATGAATAAACTGCCATGTAAACCGGTTAGTTTGGCGTCTATCGCCTCCGCAGTTACGCGATCACCACTCATCGCCGCAGTCAGCATTTCATGCACCAATCTTGGTGCCACGTTGCCGGTTACGGTGATGCTACCGTTGCCACCCAACAAACAAAATTCGCAGCTGGTGGCGTCGTCGCCGGTATACAGCGCAAAATCGTCGCCAGTTAAATCCCGGATTTGTTTAACCCTTTCCAACTTGCCGGTCGCTTCTTTCACGCCAACGATGTTATCGATTTTCGACAGTCTACCCACGGTTTCCGGCAACAAATCGCAGGCGGTACGGCCCGGCACGTTGTAAAGGATTTGCGGAATGTCGACCGCTTCGGCGATGGCTTTGTAATGCAGGTACAAGCCTTCCTGAGTCGGCTTATTGTAATAAGGCGTTACCAGCAAACAGGCATCCGCGCCCGCTTGTTTGGCTTTTTGGGTCAGACGAATCGCCTCGCGCGTACAATTGGCACCGGTACCGGCAATTACCGGTATCCGGCCCGCCACGCAATCGACGATAAACTTGATGACTGCACAATGTTCGTCTTCGTCGAGAGTTGCCGATTCGCCGGTAGTGCCTACCGCGACCAGCGCGTCGCTGCCCTGCTCTATATGAAATTCCACCAGCCGTTTCAGACTGGCTTCATCCACCGCACCGTCTTCCGTCATCGGGGTTACCAGCGCAACGATACTACCTTGAATCATGCAAATCTCTCGTGTTTAGGTAAATAAAACCTAGCCATTATATCAAGCTAACCCTGAAAACTCAGCCTGTTATATTTGCCGGGCGGCCAGAAATCTATCCAGCGCGTTCGCGAAGTTTTGCACATCTTTGGCCGCCATGGCCGCCGCACCACCGGATGCCAAACCGTTATCGCGCAAGCCTTCCACGAAATCGCGCATGGCCAGTTTCTCGCCGATATTCTCCGCCGTGTAAGCTTCGCCACGCGGGTTAATCACAAAACCCTGCTTGGCTATGATTTTTGCGGCGAGCGGAATATCGCCGGTAATCGCCACATCGCCAGCCCGCAGATGCTCGACGATATAATTATCAGCCACATCAAAGCCGCCACTGACGCGAATCGATTTAATGTATCGGGACGGCGGTGCGGCTATGCTTTGATTGGCTACCAGCAATAATTCCAGCTGCCTTTTTTGGGCGACGCGAAACAATACCGTTTTTATCAAATTGGGACAGGCGTCCGCATCCACCCAAATCTTGATTGCCACCGTCATTGCTCGGTATTCGTGTCCGGTTTTATGCGAATATACCAACCATAGTACAAGGCATAGGCCACCAAAAATACCAGATATCCGGACCATAAAATATCCGACGCAAAATGCCCGCCCGATGTCATCCGGGTGAAACCCAAGGTCCAGGCCAGCACTATTGTGAGCAGGAAATAAACGGCCTTGTGGTTTTGCGACAGAAAATACAACACAAAAAATGTATAGCCCACCGAGCAATGGCCGCAGACAAAGGATTTATCTGGAGTGTGACCGAATTTGGCGGGCGGCACATACTGATGCTCGCCGCCGAATTGGCTGACATGCACCGGCCGGGGTCTTCCCCAATGGTCTTTAACGATAAGATTGACCACCAAGCCCGGACCTAAAGCAATGACCAGCAGAATATATAAGGCCTTCCTGCGAAAACGTTGCGTGTAGGCATGAAAATGACTCAGTACATAAACTGCCAACGCGATCAGACCGGACCACAAGGTGAAAGGAAAAGCATAGTCGTACAACAGTTTCCAGGGCCACCAATGCTGCGTCGGCCAGACATCGCCGGGATTTTCCGGATGATAAAATAAGGCCGCCAAGCGTAAATCCAGGTCTGTCACCCCAAACAAGAGTGTGGTCAGTGCCGCCAATAGCAAGACGAGCACTAGCTCATTGCGGGCGCGCCTAATTTTCAGATGGGGCATATCCTTCCTTATCTAATGTTTGCCGAACGGCTTCCGGCCAAAACTTCAGGTTTTCACCCAAGTACAGGTAATACGGGGAATTTGGTTTGGCGGGATTGGGAACTTGCGCCAAGAATCGAAAGCTTTGGAACGCCGCTTTCAATTCAGCAGGTACGTTTTCCTCGGGGGTTTCACCAATCACAAAGCCGTTTTTGCCGATATACGCTTGCGGACCGGACCAGACCTCGTATTGGGATGTCACCAAACCGCTGGGTTCGTAACGATAAACCTGTGGATGATCGGGCAAATAAAACGCCAACTCGCTTGCCAGATAACGATGACCCAAGGCTACCACAAAGGTATTCTCCAGGTTGGGCAAACTGATCAAGCGCTCGAAATGCACATTAATTGCCAACTCCTGCCAACTGTTAAAACGCTTGGTGGGATCGAACGCGGTATTTTGCAATTTAAACACTTGTAACACGATGGGCAGCGAATAGGTCAACAGCACCATCGCCAAACCCAGCCCAATGCCGTATTTCAAGGTCCTTTTCCAGGCACCCGCCAGCCCATTACCGGCCAACAGAATCAGGCCGGTAAAATAAAAGGGCATCGGCCAATTACCCTGGGCTTTTTGCAGAACGCTGAGCAGCAATACCCCCAATAATAAAACGGGCCCCATCAATAACAAAAACCGTTGCTCTGCCGGCAGCCGTTTGAAGTTAAACGCGGCTTGCGCGCTACTGATCACTACCAAGAAAAACAGTACCGGCGAAACCAACAACAGCTGATAAAGCAGGAAATCTCTGGCCCATTGCAAATGCTTAAGGGCTCCAACTGGTTCGTGGTTACCGAAATGGCCTTTGCTATGCCCGAACATTACCCAATCGTGTTGTTGGTTCCACCATAAAATAGGTACAGCAGCGACCAAAATGGGCAGAAAATACCACCAAAATTCTTTTTTAAGATAGCCGCGTCGCTGACTATCCAAGCCCAAAAATATCAGCAACATTAACGGCAAAATCAATGCAGATTGCTTGCTCAGCAGACCCGCTGCACTAACCAAACCCGCCCATAACCAGGCGCGCGCTTGCAGGTCGAACAGCGCCCGCCTTAAGTAATACACGGTCATTATCCAGAAACAATACAGCGGTGCATCGATGGTCATCAGAAAGTTGGCCAACACATTGATCGGCGTCGCCAACACCAGCAGCAGCGCCAATGCGCCACCGCGCGCACCGTAAAAGGCCTTTGCTGTGGCGTGAAAAAACCACAAAAAAACCGTACCCAACAGCAGCGCCGGCAAGCGCACGGTAAACGTGTAATCGCCCAATAGCCAGGTAAACGCGCCAATCAGCCAAGCTATCATCGGCGGCTTGCTGTAATAACACCAATCCGGTTGTCGCGACCAATCCCAGTAATAACTTTCATCACCGATCAAATCAAAGCCGTTGATCAGCAAAAATCCACCGCGCACAAGCATAATCGCCAGCAGCAAAGCCAGCGTATGCGCGTCCATCCAGCGTAACAATCTCTCAG
>FSSH01003668.1_pt1 | contig 11668 bp, 21 predicted proteins | sample 1166101 | NCBI WGS metagenome assembly FSSH01 (sample SAMEA32972668, study PRJEB13176) | freshwater metagenome | biome: Drinking water system; feature: Biomass in drinking water that filtered by 0.45 um membrane; material: drinking water | place: USA | collected 2012-12-20 | depth 0 m | reverse complement strand
CAGCTTGCCCACCCGCACGTCGCGGCCGATCTTGACGTTGCTGTGACCGCTGACGAGGATCGACTTCATCTCGTCCACACGCATGACGCGGCTGGGGAACTTTGTGCCTACAGCATCGGCCGGCATCAGCGCTGGCGCGCGCGTCTTGGTCTTGTGGCCGTGGCGCCGGGTCCTGATCCAGCGGGTGTAGGTGGCGTCGTCGCCGAGGCGACTGTCCGCTTTGCGAACGCCCGAGAGCTGCTTCATGATGGGGTCCTTTGGTTAGATCAGCACTTGCGTTTGGTGAGGTGCGCGTAGCGCGGTTGGGTGAAGTCGAAGTGCCCCGCCATGATGGTGCGGCAGCGATCGAACATCCGGCCGACCGCGTCCAGCTCGGGGTGCTTGTGTATCCAGCTGGTGGTCATTGGGCTGAAACACCCGGCGAAGAAATCATCCAGCAACAAGTTACCAGTACCGACGCGCGGCTCGATGCGCGCGGCGATCCGATCCCAATCAGCTTCGAGCATGATCGACACGCCGCGCAGCTCGATGCCGAAAGTCACCGATGCGAGCTGCTTGCGGCGCCAGATGCGCGCGTTGAGGATGTCCTGCTCGGGGGTGGACTTGAAGGGTGACTGCGCGCGGATGCGCTCAGCGGTGAGGTTCTGGCTCATAATTCTAGCGCCTCCAGCGCGGATTTGCCGCGCGCGATCCGCATGTAAACAGTTTGGTAGTTGATGCCGCGCTGCCGTGCCCAATCTTTCAGGCACAAGGTCACTCCGTCAATCGTCACCATGCGGGTGTTGCGGCGATTTCGAACCTGATCAGCAGCAGACGCCCAACGGCAATTGCCGGGCTCATAATCGCCGTCGTTGTTCTCGCGCTCGATCGACATCCCAGCAGGTCGCTCACCCATGTCGGACAGAAACGCGGCATAGTCATGCCAGCGATCGCAAACCTTGATGCCTCTACCTCCCCACTCGGGATAGCGCTTGTCGCGAGGATTTTCGCAGCGCTGAAGCATCTTCTTCCATGATGTGTAAGTGCGGCTGTAAGAGCCGCCGTGGGCGGTCCACCGCTTCATGTCTTGGCCCTCCGAGGGCGCCAGAATTCGCACTCGGCCACCGGGCACCAACCGGCGCACAGCCCCGACTGCTTGGGCACCCACGTCTCGGTCAGATGGGCGTCGGCATAGCGATCGAGCTTCTGGCGGAAGAACTCGAGAATTTCCGGCAGCTGCTCGCGAACATAGGTCTCGCCGTTGGCGCCCCTGATCTGCGTCCAGTAATATTCGACCTTGACCGTGTGGATGAGCGGCTGGGTGAGGAACTCGTACATCGCGAAGCTCTTAAGCTGCGTGTAGTCGTTCTTCACCTTGCCGGTCTTGTGGTCGAGGATGTGAGCATAGCCGCGCGACAGATCGCGCTTGCGCGCGTCGACCTGCCCGCGATACCAGACCAGCACATCCTTGGCGAAATAGGCACAGGCGCGCAGGTTGTTGTCGAGCGCGATCTTCTCCTCACCTGCCAGCGTGCCGGGCTGGTCTTTGAACCGGTCGAGGAAGCCTTGGTGGACGACGAGATCAGCAGGCAACGGGGTCCCATAGAGCAGGTAATGCTCGAAGGCGCGGTGAACGTCCTTGCCCCACGCCATCTCAGCGCTCGCCACATAGGGAAAGCGCTTGAGTATCCTATCTTCATGGTATTGCCTTGGGCAATTTTCAAATGCTTCAAGAGTTGTATGCGACCAAGGTTTCGGAGTCATTAGTTATTCCAAAGACTAGGGGTTGAAACCGCTCGCTCAAGTGTCCACGCCGATCTATTGACGCGCTTAAGAGCTGTTGATTTATTCACACCAAACTTTTCGCACCACTCAGCGAATGGCTTAGTGGCGCCGTCGATTGTCACGAACAAAGTAGTGCTCTGGTTTCGAGCCTGCTCGATGCGCGTCGCCCACCGGCAATTCTCGGGCTCGTAATCTCCGTCGTTGTTCTTGCGATCTAGTGACAGCCCGCGCGGACGCTCGCCCATATCAGCAAGGAAGTTCTCGAATGTCATCCAGCGTTCACACACTCTGATCCCGCGCCCGCCGTAACGCGGGTAGTTCGGCGAAGTCGCAAGGCGGCAGCGCCGGTGCATCGCCGCCCAAGCAGTATAGGTTGCCGAAGGCGGACCATCCACCCGCCCCGCATGCCCATGCCGATAGGCCGGGTGGCCGGCGCCACGCATTAGAGCGCGATGCCGTGCGCGAGGCAGATCGCCTGCAGATGCACCGCCTGGCTCTCGGCGTCGTCGAGCGCGCCGTGGGCGACGCCGATCCGGTTGAACGAGATCGACGGGTAGCGGTTGCGCATCGTGCGATAGCACTCTTCCTGCTTGTAGCCGAAGGGCCACTCGATGCCGACGATCTGGTAGATTGCCTTGAGCTTGGCGAGATCGAAGTTCGAGCCGTTCGACCACGCGCTGCCGCGCTCGCTGGTGGGGGTGGTGTTGACCCAGAGCTGGAAGCCGTCGAGCACCGAGAACAGATCGACCTTGCCGAGCGTGGCGAGCTGCTTGCGCGCTTCCTGCCGGTCATCATCCATCCACCAGTTGACGGTCCCGGCTTCGATGTCGAGCCCGTAGCGCTGCGCGTCGACCGGGTCGATGCCGACATGGAAGCGATCGATGATGGTGACACCATCGAATTTGACGGCGCCGATCGAGAGGGGAAGCGGCTTGGCGCTGTCCTTGGCCCAGGTCTCGATGTCGATCATGACGTGCGTGCTCATTATAGTTTTCCTTCTGCCGCAAGGCGGCTCTTGAGTGTCTTTGGGTCGACCCCGACGCGACGGGCTGCATGACGCAGGCACAGCCGCTCCCCTTCGAAATCTACCCAAACAGTTCTTCGCCTGTTCAAAGTTTGATCTAGCCTGGACGCCCAGCGACAGTTGCCGGGCTCGTAGCCTTTGTCGTTGTCGATACGCTCAAGCGTCATGCCATCAGGACGTCGGCCCATATCGGCAAAGAAGTTCTCGAACCTCGACCACCGATCGCAAATTGAAATTCTGCGTCCTAAGTAATCTTTGGATTGCGGCACCTTAGAATTAGTGCAGCGGCTGCGCATGCTTTTCCATGCCCGATACTCAGGGGTAGCCGCCATCGCACCACCGTGACGATAGTTCGGGTTGGCTGCGCCGCGCTGAGATCGGCCGTCGGTCATTTTGGACTGTTTCGCCTCATGCTGCCATCGCTGTTTCGCGGGAAGGACCTGTTGGTTCCCGGGCTGACGACCCGGGCGTTCTTGGTGGTGTTGGCGCCGCCCTTCGAGAGCGGCTTCTTGTGGTCAATGTCCTTGCCGTCATTACGGCTGACCTTGCCCTCTTTGATCATCTGGCGCCGGAGCTTGGCACGCTTGGCGTTCGGGCTGTCGGACCCTCCCACCTCACCGCGAGCGCGGCGCGTACGGCTCTCTTGCGCAATGTCACGAACATATCCCGGCGACGACGGCATGGCTCTTCCCCTTGGCTAGGTTGAGCCCTGACAATACGTCGTCGCCGGGCCGCTGTCACGCTGCCGGTGGCGGTGGCGGAACCACCGGCGGGACAGGCGGAACCGGAGGCGGAGGCGGTGGTGGTGGCGTCACCGGTGCAGCCGGAGGCGCAGGGGGTGCTGCGGGTGCAGCGGGCGGGGCAGGCGGGACTGCCGGAGCAGCTGGGACAGCGGGCGGCGGTGGAGGTGGAGCAGGAGCGACAGGGGCAGTGGGCACTGCCGGTGCGGCCGGGACTGCTGGAGCTGCACTCGGAGCGGGGGGTGCCGGTGGTGCAGCAGGTGGCGCAGGTGGGGCGACAGGGGCATCAGGAACAGCTCCGGGTGCGGGCGGCGCCTTGGGCGCAGCCGGGATAACGCCGTCGAGCGGCGCGTCGGTTGCGGGGTCACCCTCGCGCAGCACATAAAGCATGCGCTCGAAGTGGGCGGGATCATCGACTTCATCGAATTCGCCGTGCTCGCCCTTGAGGTGGACGGTCTTCTTCGCCTCGTCGTGCGACACGATGATGTAGCGCTTCCCGGTCTGCTTGTGCTCGTAATATTGGGTCATAATGTACTCCTTGCTTGCAGGTACGCCTCATGAGCATCTTCTGCAGTATTGTGATACCCTAGCCATCGAGAGCGGCCGGAGCGTCTTATTGATGCCGACCATTTACCGTTCCGTGGGCAATAGGTCGCACCCTTAAACCCGGATGTGTTATTCTTGTAGTGACCTTTATTCTTTGCGTTCTCCAGTGGTGTAACGTCGCGAAGGTTATTCCACCGATTGTTCGTCTTGACGCGATCTAAATGATCCACCTCACCTTGAGGCCATTCTGCGGTCATATAGAACCAAGCTATGACGTGTTCCAAATACTCGACGCGCTCTATGCAGACCTTACGATAAAGCCGTGTCTTGCTCGGAGCAGTTCCAGCACGCTGATCCTTACGGCCACCGCGTCGCCATCGAAATTCGCCGCTTTCCGGGTCGTAACTTAGCCAGAACAGCAACTCTTCGTGGCTAAGCAAATTTCATCTCCTTTAGCCTGCCCCACGCTTTCCCATATTTACAATCCCACGGCATCGGTATCGGTGGTGTGAAACCCCACGCTTGCTTGTACGGGAGGTTATCTAACATTTGCTTGATTACGTCAACTGCCTTTGGACGGATAGCCGACGGTATAGCAAGATAAAGGCCATCGTGCAGATCGAACATGAACCTGCCACCGATGGATGCAAGGTAATCCTTGATCACAGCCATCGCGAGGTGCTTCTGATCGGCGCCGGTGCCCTGGATGCGCGCATTGATCGCGGTCGAGCCCATCGACCAGCCCCACTTGCCGTTCCAGTCGCCGACGACCTGGATGCGGTTGCCGCCGAACGTCTCGACATAGCCGCACGCCTGCACGATCTTGATCTGCCGCTCCCAGTACGCGGGTACGCCGGGGTAGGCTTCCTGATAGGTCTTGTGGATGCGATGCGCCTCGGGCATCTCCAACGGGATGTCGTAATCGACGCGCGCCTTCGAGCGCAGCTTGCGTGCCGACGTGCGGTATTGCAGCGACAGATTGGCGAACTTGCCAAGGTATCGGTTCTGGCCGGCGGTCGGGTCTTCGGCCCGCACCAGTGCCAGCATCGACGTGTACGGCATGTGGACGATGCGCGCCCCCATGAAGGTGTGCGCATCTTCGCCGGGCATGCACATATTGAGCATCGTCGTGTCGCCCGAGGCCACGGCCATCCAGCGATATTCCTGTCCTGCCGCGTCGAACTCGACGATGTCGAAGCCCTCCTCGACCGTCACGATCTCGCGGAAATATTTCTCGCGCTTCATCTGGTGCAGCGGGATGCCGATCGGCACCGCCTTGACGCCGCGCCCCTGCTTCGAGGCCACCGTCATCCGATCGGTGTAGGTGCCGAACAGCCGGGCGACCGGGTGCGTGCGGCCGTCCTCGTTATAGGCGACGCTCTCCAGCACGCTCTCGCAGAATTTGCCGCGCGCGTTGAGCGTCTCGCGGTACTGCTTGATCAGCTTCGCGCGCGGGTCGATGAACGCCAGCTCGTGCAGCACCTCCTTGTCGGTCGAGCGGCTGTCGGCCTTGCCCTCGACTTTCGACTTGTTGGTCTTGAGCACCGGCAACTGCCACTGATCGAACATCAGCTTGCCGAGCTTGTCGGGCGAGCGGACGATCTCCTCGGTCACGCCGTCAGGGCTAAGCTGCGCCAGCAGCGCCGCCGCGTCACGGTCGAGCCGCGCGCCGAGGTGCTTGCAGGTGAGCTGGTCGATCGGCAGGCCCAGCAGGTTGCCTTGCGCCACCAGTGGGAGACATTCGGCCTGGATGAGCGCCGCCGTGCGCTGCTTCGGCGACAGCCGCGACCACACGATCTTCGAGATCAGGAACGTGAAGACGTTGTCCTTGTCGTTATAGCGCTGAAGCCGGGCAAGGTTCTCGGGGTCGGTCGAGTGAAAGTCGATGTTCTCGTTATAGGGCGGGATCTCCGGGAAGAAGACGCCCATCGCCGAGCGCGCTTCGGGCCGCTCGGGATCAGGCTTGAGCTGGTAGCTCGCCTTCTTGTGCTTGGCCGACTGGAATTCGTACTCGGGTTCGATGTCGAGATGGCGCCACAGCAGCATGCCGTCGAGCCAGCGCACCTTCATGCACAACGCGGCGATGTCGTCGCCCAGCGCCATCAGCATGCCGATGTCGAAGGCAATGTTCCAGCCAAGGATCGTGATATCATTGTCGATCGCGTGCTGAAGAACAGCGATAAGTTGCTCTTTGGTGGGGAACAGCTGACTGATCAGCGGCTCGAACTGGTCGCCCACCAGCCGCATCGCCGAGGCGCTGGTGATCCACGCGTCGCCGCGCGCGAGGCGCCAAGGCTGAAGCGCATATTCGCGTTTGTGCCCCGACGTCTCGAGATCGGCCGCGATGATCTTGCTGTCGTCCCAGATCATGATTCGCGCAGCATATCCGGCGGGCCGCCGCCTTCAGGCAGCTTCATCACCGCATAGCCGCGGCGGATCATGTCCATGACCATCTCGGCGTCGGTGTAAGTCGTCAGCGAAGCCTGCACCGGCGCGCGGCTGATCGTGGCAGAGCCGTACTGCATCGCCTGAGCGAGATGCTTGTCGATATCGATGTCGTCGGGGATTTTGGTGTAGAAAACCTGAGGCGGGACGTGCTCGCGGTGCAGGCGGCTTTCGGCCTGTAGCACCTCGTCGAGGGTGATAGGTTTCTGCATCCCGGCCGCGCTGGCCAGAAAATCACCGAGCGTGCGGCGCTTGCCACTCACTGCGTCATCCATTGTGCTCGAACCTCCATGATGATCTTGCCGAGATGGTTCTCACCCTCACCGTTGCAGACGCCCCAGAAGGTGTCGCCCCAGGTGTTGCCTTCGACGATCTGCGCGTCGCCGGTGGCCAGGAGCAGCCGCCGCAGCCGAGCGTGGTGGTATTTCTGGCGCGTCAGCGAGCGCATGACGTCGAGCTTGACCGTATCCCAGTCAGGCCGGACCTTGAGCATGCGCCCGGCGCGCTTGGCAGCACCCGGGGTCGAGAGCAGTGCGATCGCCTTGCGCGCCGTGCGGTCGAGCGTCTTGGCGGCCACATAGGCATGCTCGACGCTCGGGTACAGCTCACCCTCGAACACGATGTCCACCGGCTCGAAGTTCGAGAGCCAGCGATATTCGCCCTGAAATGAATCGATTATGTCACACGCCATATTGCAGTTCCCTCCACCGCGCCGGGTGTATCCTCGGCTGCGATCACCCACTCGTCACCCTTCAGCACTGCGAAGCAGTTTCGTGTGGTAAATGTCCCGTCGATATTTTTGGTGATCTTCGAGATGTAAGCCGCGACCAGCTTGCTCGGTCGTTCCGGCACGAAAAACATATCCCCCGCCACCATATCCTCGATAGGATACTTCTTGCGCATGCCCTTGTTGGAGCGATGCGGGGCAGGGATCGGAACTCCCTTCTGAATTTTGAACATACCAGTCATCGTATTCTCCCGACGTTGCCATACAACGTATAGGTACGATGAGCGGTATCGGTCAACTGCCTTGCCACAAACCTGTCAGGTTATCTGACAGGAAGTACGACAAGAGTCAACAGCGTGGAAGCATGAAGGCTACTTGGCTGCCTGAATGGCGCCCTTGGTGTCGCGGTCCTCGCAGTCGCCGACCAGTTTGACCGAGTCGCGCGTGCGGCCGTTGGCGTCCTCGACCTTCTGCGCCTCGGCGACGCCGAAGTTGGCCCACTTCTTCTGCTCGTCGAGCGCCCACTGGTACATCGACTTCCAGTAATCGAGCCAGCTGGTCGTGGGCGCCTCGACGCCCTGCGGCTTGGCAGGCGCAGGCGGCGCGGGCTCGGGATCGGGTGCATGCGAAACGCCGCCGCCCTTATCGGCGGGCGCTGTCCACCGATCGGGCACCAGATCGGCGCAGCGCGTCTTACTGACGATGACGTTGGGCTTGCTGCCCCCGAACACGGTGCAGCCCGGCAAGGCCAGCATCGGTGACAGCACCAGGATCAGCGCCATTGTCGATCGCATGTTGTAGCTCCTGCACATTGTCGGCACCGGCCTGCTCTTCTGCCTGCCGGTTCGCGACGGTGTTGACGCCCTGCTCGCCGCTCTTGATCGCCGCGTCGGCCTGGCCGCGCGTGATCTTGACCTCGGTCTTCAGGCCGCCGGTGAAATAGTTCTTCAGGCCCATGTAGATCGCGATGACGATGCAGACCACGATCACGGCTTCGCAGAACATCACGAGCAGCCGCGCAACGGTCTCACCGAAGCGCTTCACAAGGAACGCCGGGATCGGGATCACTTGGTCTCTCCTGCGATGTCTTTGGCCTCGTCGGTGGCCGCGTCAGCAACCCGGTTCGCTGCTGCGCTTGCGTCGCGCGGCGGCGGGGTATGGGACTGGTCGCCACCAGTGAACAGAAACGCGAGCACCAGCCCGATCAGTCCTTGGATCACGATCGCCTGAGCCAGCGACTTGAACAGATCATTGTTGGCCAGATCGGGCTTCACATACATCATCACGAACACCATCAGCGTCATGCTGAAGGAGCCCGCGCCAGCGATGAAGCGGGCATGGTCGATCGAGAGGTCGGGCAGCTTCATGCCGCGAGCGCCTTGTCCATGTCGGCGCGGATGTCCACGCGCTTGGCCTTGCCGAACATCGGCTTGAAGGTCGAGCGGTTGACGGGCACCACCATCGCAGTGTCGCGCTGCGACCAGACGCCGTCGAAAAACAACTTAGCTTCCTTGTCGCGGCGCTCCTGAAGCGCGCCGTCGTTCAGGTAATGCGTTGTCAGGAACTTGCGCGCGGCGTCGCGCTGGCCCGACTTGACCATGCCGACCCACGAAGTGGTGCCGATCGCGCCGGTGTTGTAATGGAAGCTGAGCGCGGCGGCAAACTCCGTCTCGCTGAGCGGGAAACCGTCGAACGCGCGCAGCACGCCGGGGATGTAGTTCTTGCGCAGCAGCCAGATATAGACTTCGAGCACATGCTCGATGGTGCTGGGGTTGGCCTTGTAGCGTGCGACCTTGTGGCCGGATTGATCAGTGACGCCGATGCCCCAAGTCCACCGCGGCGGATTGGCGTTGTCGAGATAGGTTTCGAGAACGATCGCTTCGTGGTCCACGAGTTCGAGCGCGACGCGCGCAGTCAACTGATCCCCCATCGGTCGTTCCCCTATTTCTCAGGCATCTCCGCTGTAAACGGTTTGAAGCCTTGTGTCACGGCCCAAGCACGCAGCTCGCGCTGGCGGACCTCAAGTCGTTCCAGCCTTCTAACGGAGTCGTCAGACAAAGCTTTTTGATCCTTTAGGATCGACAGCGATGTGTTTGCGCTCTGATAAATTCCTCCGAGAAAAAATATAATCGGAAGCAAAGCGACGATCTGGGCAATGACAGAAGACAAAATCCACAGCTTAATGCGCTGCTCGACCATAGTATCTCTATGGTCGATGTAATACTTGATGTCTTCCTGCATTGACGGTTCCGTAGGTGGCACGTCGGGTATCCTTTTCGGACTTCGCGACGCGACAAATAAAACAAAGGCCACCGAAGCAGCCTAGCACCCATTAATAGGTGTTAATCTGCACCGTGCCACAAGCGCGCTCGCAGGGCAATAGCGCACTTGTACCATTATCGATCCGGCACGACCAGTGTCGTTACGTGCTCGGAACCAATCATCACCCGCACCTCGCCTGCCCAGTTTGGGGGTATGGCGCCCAAAGCCTCGTTGATCGTGGTGTTGCGGCTGCGGAGATGCAGGGTAGCGCGCCGCTTGTTGTTGGCGTGCTGGTGGAAATCAGGCTTCTGCGTGGCCAGCGGAACACCCAGAAAAATCATCGTCTGGGTGAGCCGCGTCTCGATCCGCCGCGCGCGGTCGGCCACCTCAGTCAGCGCTTGGCNNCTGTCCTGCACTTCATAAACATCGGACGGTGGCATCAGCGTTTCCTTCGGTTGAGTTTGCGGCGCCGCGCCTTCGCCTTGGCGATCTTGTCGACCACTTCAGTGCGATCGCTCTCCAGGTGAAGGATCAACGCCTGAATTGCAGCAAGCTCGTTGTCGAAGAGGCCGTCTTCGATCGGGGCGACGCCGGAGAGGTCGGTGTAAACTGCCCACGGCATCAGCGGGTCTCCCCGTAGCGCGCCAACTGCTGTTCACGAGCTTGTCGCAGATAGTGGACGATCTGCGCCGGGTCGATGTCCGGGCGCTCGAGCTGCAGGAACGTGTGTCGAAGGTGCTCGACACACTCCTTGACGTGCCCGATTGTCATCTGTTCAGGTGAGAAAGGGATTGGGTTGTTCGCCATCAGATTTTCTTCACAGTGCCGAAGCCGAAGACGGGCTCGACACATACTAGATCGGGAAGATGGTTGACGTGCGTACCGCATAGCGGCACGCCGTCGTATCGCATGGTAGCGCGTTGCTGGCAGAGCTGCGCCTCGGGTATCTTGCAGCGATGCTGCACCCGCAGCACGGCGGCGCAGCGCATTAGCTATTCCCCGCGCCGAAGGCCCGCATAAATCCGCGCATCGTGTCCATGATCTGCTTAGCCTCACCAGCCAGCTCGGAGCGCAAGGCCGGGTCCTTGCGGATGTCGCGCGCGTCGATCCCACCGAGCGACTTGGCGATCGCCTGCCGCACCGTCTCGATCGCTGGATCGTCGAGCACGTTGAGCCCCGGCACCAGATCGAGCAGCTCGCCGATGCTCGTCACCGTGCTCTCGCGAAACACCTGATCGGGCACCGCCATGCGCTCATGAAAGCGGCCGATCGTCTCGGCCATGCGCTTCCACACGTCATAGGTGGCCGCCTGAAGCCGATCAGCGGCGCGCGCCTCGATCTGCGCCTTGACGCTATCGACATGCTCCTGATCCATCTGAACGCGGAAGTCACCCGAGGTGCTGACCGGGTCGATGTCGAGGTTGGCATAGAACTTGCGGCGCACGTCGAACGGCGTCGGATAGTCGTCGCGGTTGAACATCGAGCCCATGCGGAACTCGGCGCGGGCGATCGCCGCCGGGTAGCGATCACGGACGAAAATCTCGACCTCGTCCTTGAAGGCGGTGACCAACTGCTCGTGCTCGGGGATGAACTTCTCGAACAGCTTGCGCGGCATGAGCCGGTCACCGTTGTCGCGCCACGGCAGCGTGTTGGTGTAGAAGTGGGTGCGGATCGCACCCGAAGCCGTGACGATCGCGGCCAGGTCTTCCTTGGGGATGAGATGCTTGTTGACGCGCGCGGCGTCGGCGGCGGCGCCCGCTTCATCGGTGACGCGGCGCGTTGCGTCCTTGTCGAGGCGATAGCCCTGCCACAGGCCGATCGAGAGGTTCATCACCATCGCGCGCTCGGTGAGTGCATGTGTCATGTCGTTGGTCCTTCGTTGGATGTTGTCAGATTACCTGACAGTTATCAGCTGTTGGTCAGCTGCTGGAACGCCATCGCGACTGCGCCGGCGAAACGCTTGAGGGCGGTGCCCTTCGAATTGCAGATGAAGGCGATCATGCCTTCAATGTCGACGCCCGGGTGGTCCATCTGGGACAGCACGCGGTCGGCACTGAGCGTGGACGGCCTCGGTGCACTCGGGTTGTGCAGCGCGCGCAGCGCGTCCACGTCGACCTGCTCCGGCGCGGCGGCGACTACAGCATTGGCTTGATCGCCGAG
>FSSH01006061.1_pt1 | contig 11683 bp, 11 predicted proteins | sample 1166101 | NCBI WGS metagenome assembly FSSH01 (sample SAMEA32972668, study PRJEB13176) | freshwater metagenome | biome: Drinking water system; feature: Biomass in drinking water that filtered by 0.45 um membrane; material: drinking water | place: USA | collected 2012-12-20 | depth 0 m | reverse complement strand
GATCGGAGGCGGTTTCCGTGGTGTGTTCGTACCGCCCGAAGGAATGGAGCGGACATCCGGACCCGATGAGACCGCTCTACCGACCATTGATGGCAGCCTCCGCCGCCGCCCTGCTCGCCGGGTGCGTTCCGCAGAGCGCGCCGACCGTCGGCCTCCAGCAGGATGCCGAGCTGCATCGGTCGGGCGAAACCTCCAAGGTCGATGCCGAGGTGAAGCGCATCTTCGCGGTCGCCGGGCTCGATCCCGACGACCCGCAGAAGGCGAAGGCCGTCGACCGCCAGTCGGTCGGCACGGTCCTGGCCGTGCGCAGCGGCGGGCGAAAGGTGGGGATGGCGGTCGCACGGCTGGGTCGGGACCAGATCATGCTCCAGGATCCCGACGCCGTCGCCCGGCTCGTGCCGGGCGCCGATCAGGAGAAGCTCTCCCGTTCGCTCGCCGGCGTCATCCCGACCTCGGGGTCCGTGCAGGGTGCGAGACTGTCCTTCGACAGACGTCATCTCGCGCTGGAGATCGAGGCCGACGGCTCGTCGGCGCCCACGACCCTGATGGCGGCCGCGCCCCTCGCCGCCTCCAGGTTCGTTCCGTCCGGTCGCGTCGGCGAGCGGATCCCTCCCGAGGTCGTCGCGTCGATCCGCGCGGGCGGCGAAATCGGACAGACGCGGGAGATCGCGGCCCGCGAGGATCCGACGGCCGGGCTGCCCGAACCAACGGCGCCCCAGACCAAGCCGGCCGAGCGCAGCGTCTTCGCCTCGCTGTTCGATACGCGCACGCCGATCGCCGCTCCGATGCCGGCCGCCGCGCCGCCTGCTCCGCCGCCCGTCGTCGAGCAGCCGCGCATCGTGCTGACGCCGCCGCCACCGCCGACGACCTACGCCTCGGGCCCGGCCGTCGTCACCGTCGAGGACGAGTTCTACGCGGCGCCGTCGAAGAAGTCGGCCCAGGCTCTCGCCTACGCTCCCGCGGCTCCGGCGGTCCAAGCGCCGCGCGCAACCGCGCCGGCCGCCTACGTGCCCCCGCTCCTGGCCGAGCCGAACTACGATCTGCCGGCGGCCCCGACGGTCCGGCGCTGGTAGCAGGCGCCACGCCTCCATCCGAATCTCCGGGCGCGCCCGGAGCCCGTTCGACCCGGGACCCGCGCGGGGATGCCGTCACTGCCCGGCGGACGCGGACTGGACGGTCTTCTTCGCGAGATACACGACGTAGTTCGCGACCACCTTCTTCACGTAGTTGCGCGTCTCCGTGAACGGGATCTCCTCGATCCAGTCGATGACGTCGACGGCGCCGGTGCGCGGATCGCCCCGGGCGGCGATCCAGTCGTTCACCCGCTGGGGTCCGGCGTTGTAGGCGGCCACGGCCAGGACGGGATTGCCGGCGAACTGCGCCAGGAGACCGGCCAGATAGTTCGAGCCGACGGCGATGTTGTAGTCCCGGTTGATCCGCATCTGGATCGGGTCGATGGAGACGCCGGCGCGCCGACCGACATGCTGGGCGGTTCCGGGCATGACCTGCATGAAGCCCTGCGCGCCCTTCCCGCTCTGCTGGATCTGATCGAACTTCGACTCCTCGCGCGCGACGGCCCATACGAGCTCCCGCGGTCCGCGCGGATCCGTCCAGCCGACCTTCACCTGGGGCCAGCCGCAGTCCACGAGCGAGATGCCGCTGCGCTCGCCCTGCCTCGCCATGTCCACGGCGAAGTCGTAGGCGCCGATCTCGCTGGCGACGCCGCAGCCTATGACGAGCCGGCGGGCGTCGCCGGCGGAGATGCGTTTCAGCGCGGCGTTCCTCACCGCCTTGTTCCCGGCCATCTGGGCGGCCTTGGCGAGCTGGCCTTCGGGCGTGGCCAGGGCAGCCTGGATGTCGGATGCGCCGGCCAGCCGCCGCGCCGCCGCCGGGAGCTCGATCTTCACCCCCGTGCGGGCCGCGGCGGCCTGCCCGTAGAACGTATGGGCGTGCTGCGCGGAGGCGAGATAGGCCTTCTTCGCGTCGTCGGCCCGGCCCATCGCGGCGAGCGCCCGGCCGAGCCAGAAGCCGGCCTTCGACTTCTCGGCCGGCTCGTCGGTGAGCATCGCCATCTGCTTGAAGTGCTCGGCCGCGAGATCGGCACGGTTCAGGTAGCGGAAGGCAACGAGGCCCGACAGGAAGCTTCCATCCATCGCGTTGGAGCCGGCCGCGATGCTCCGGGCGGCCGCATAGGCGTCGACGACCGCCCCGCGATGGGCGCTGTCGAGGACGGCGGAGCGGAGCCTCGAGAACTCCTTGGTCTCCGCCCTGCCCTGCGTCGGCGCGACGAGCAGGACGACGGCCGCCGCCGCAGCGAGCAGATGCTTCATCGTTCCGGCCTTCCGAGCTCGGTTGCACGCGATACGAGGCGGCCGATCGCGTGGTTCAGCGCGATCTTCGCCGCATCGCCGGGAGCGTCGCGGGCGACGCGGGCGACGGGCACGATGCTCTCGCCGTCGGCGCCGACCGCCTCGACGACGAGGTCGGCCTCGTCGACGGTGACGATCACGTCGAGGATCGAGACCGAATTTCCGGACAGCGCCGGCGACAGATCCCGGATGGATGCGAGCGCCGCCTCGATCGTCCGCAGGACCTCGGCGAGATCGGCCGCCATCACACCGCCTCCGCCGCCCGGGGGCAGACGAACGTCCGGTTCTTCTGCTTGTCGTCGCGCTGCTCGAGGATGCCGGCGGACTTCAGCCGCAGGAAGATCAGCCCGGCGCCGCGGCCGGTGATGTCCAGGGTGCGCGCGGCGTTTCCGATCGACGACACGGGATGGGACAGGAGGTAGTCGACGGTGGGCTCGATCAGCGGCGAGCGGCGCCGGTAGCGGCGGTTGACGTCCGCCAGGAGATTGCGGCGCAGGCGCTCCACGTCGCCGATCTGGCGGGCGGACGCCTCGAGGTCGGCACGCCAGTGGGCGAACAGCACGGCGTGGAAGAGGTCGCGATCCTCGGCCGCCTCCTTGAGAGCCGCCCGGTCGAGCGCCATTCCGCGGGATACGCCGGCCGGAAAGCCGATCGCGCGCTCGGAGAGGCGGAGGGAGAGCAGGCGCACCAGCCGGCGCGCGTGGCGGTCGGCCTGGTTCAGTTCCGGACGACGGACGATCCAGCGCAGGAACTCCGCGGCATGCTCGGGATCGGCCGTCCGCTCGGCTTCGGCCAGGGTCTCGGCCATCGCCTGGACGATCGACTGCAGATCGGCGGCGGTCTCGGCGCGGCTGGCGGAGGGATCCGACGGATCCGGTCTCAGGGACCGGCCGCCTCCGAGAAGGCCGGCCGCGAGATCGTCGGCGAGGTCGAACAGCTCGACGGGGCCCAGAACGGATCGGCGGAGGGCGTGCTCGCGCGTGAGGGCGCCGTGCGCGGCCAGGGCGAAACGGGCGTTCTTCTCGACGTGCGTGGCGGAGTCCTCGGACAGGATCCGGCAGAGCTCCGTCATGGTGACGGGCGCGAAGCCTTCGGCTTCCGTCGCGTAGAGGGCCTCGCGCCTGCGCCGCAGCGCATCGATCGGCCCCGCGAGCCCGGAGGCGTCGTACGCGGCCGAGGCGCGGCCGGCGTGGAAGACCGCCTGCCTGAGCGCCGTGGAAGGAGAGGGTTCGATAGCGAGGGTCACTCATCCGAGATGACCCGGATCTGGGAGCTTGTCGAGCCGTTCCTTCGGATGGTGAATCGTTCCTTCAAACGGAAAAAGCCCGGGCGCTGTGCCCGGGCTTTTGCAGGATCGATGTGAAGTGGGTTCAGGCGATGGCGGCCATGGCCGGGACGGGGCGGATGTCCTGGCCGCTGAGGGCGAGGCCGCGCTCGACGAGGTCCCGGACGCTCTGGCCGATCGTGCAGGTGAGGTGGGGGAGCGGGTACCAGCCCTGCGGGTTGTCCTCGAAGCAGTCCACGACGATGGCCTCCAGGGCGAGGTACACCGGGGTCATCCGGGTCTCGAAATCCATGACGTGCTGGAGGACGCGGCGGCCGTCCACCTCGTCGTAGGTCTTGTAGAAGGCGAAGTCGATGATCGCGTCGTAGAGGTAGACGTGGTCGTGCTCGTTCGGGCCGGCCGACATGCGCCAGTCGTCGCGGTTGGAGAGCAGCAGCACCATCGCGGCGGAGGTGAAGAGGAACTTGCCCTCGTCGCCCGAGTGGCGGACGTCCGTCTCGCGGTCGTAGAGCACCTGACCCACGATGCGGGCGCAGACGAGATCGCTCAGCGTCCCCGTGCGGGCCAAGGCCTCGAGGTCCATGCCGTAGCCCACCTCGACGATGATGTCGCCCGGATTGGCGGAGGGAACGGCGTTCTCGCCCGAGCGGGCCGTGCGGTGGGAGATCGTCTGGCCCTCGACCGCCACGACGTGGAAGGCGGCGGATTGCGGGGCGATCATCTCGCGGAAGGTGGCCGAGAGGATCTGGACGGCCTCGGACATCAGGCTGGGAGCGGCGGCGGCGAGAACGGCGGAATGGATCGGCATCGGAAAAGTCCTGTTTTTATGACTGATTGCAGATGAGCAGACGGGCTTGAAAATCGCCAACGGCCGGTCGCGGACGCGCCATCCCCGAAGGGCGGACGCCGCATGCTCGCAAAGACGGTCAAGTTTCCGATGACGTTTCGACGCGCGCCGAAGCGCGGTCGGTCGTGACGCTGGTGCGTCCCGACAGCCTCCGGGGGGAAAACCCGGCGACCAACGGAAATCCGCCTTTGGAACACCGCCATCGAAGCCCGGGAAAAAGTCTGGGGCCCCGACGGTCGCAAGAGAACGAAATGCCTCTTGAGTTCCGTTTACTAGGATCGGTTCAGAAACTGAGAGTGGTTATATCGAGGGTTGGGGCGCTCGAAAAGTCCCCATTTTTGGGGACGCCGGCGACGCGGTTAACAACCCTGGGGGCCGATAACGGACATTATCGGCCGTCAGACCCGCGGGTGGCGCCCGCCCCTGGATCGGAGCGGCCTGGGCGGCTCCGGACGTCGATTTCGGCCTCTGTTAAGCCTGATAATCGGTGAGTGTTAATGGAACGTTACCGCGCTTAGGTATTCTTGCGAAGCCCCTTCGACGGGTCTTCCACCGCGCCCTTGCGCTTGGCGGTCGGCCGAATCATCCTCTTTGGATCACAGAGGGTTAGGGGTGTCGGCAGGGTCTCTTGCCATCGTCGTCGAGCGGGATCCGGCCGGAGCGAACGCTCTCGCCGCGCCGGAGACCCGCGCCCGCTTCTCGCGGATGGTCGAGGACGCTACGCCCCCGAACACGCGGCGCGCCTACGCGGCCGACCTGCGCTACTTCAAATCCTGGTTCGAGATCTGCGGCTTCGGCGAGCCGTCCCTGCCGATCGCCGCGGACATCCTGATCCGCTTCGTGGTGGACCACATGGAGGGGCTCGATCCGAAGGTCGATGCGGCCCTGGTCGCCGCCGGCGTCAAGACCAAGCGGGGCATGCATCGGATCTCCACGGTCTCGCGGCGCATGGCGGCCGTCGCGACGTGGCATCGGAGTTCGGGCTTCCCCTCGCCGCTCTCCGGCGGTCCGGTCCAAGAGTCGCTCCGCCTCGCACGCAAGGCGGCGGCGCGACGCGGCCATAGACCCAGGAAGAAGAAGGCGGCGCTCCGCGAGACGGTCCAGTCCCTTCTGGCGAACAAGACGTCGCCCTCACAGGCGGACGTGCGCGACGACGCGATGATCCTGTTCGCCTTCGCCTCCGGCGGCCGCCGGCGATCGGAAGTCGTCGAGGCGAGGATCGAGAACCTCGAGGAGATCGACGGCGAGTACGTCTATCGCCTCGGCATAACCAAGACCGAACAGGAGGGGTCGGACCGAGCGGTACCGGTCGCCGGCAGGGCGGCGGTCGCGTTGAGGTCGTGGCTCGCGCTGGTCGGCGAGGCGGAAGGGCCGATCTTCCGGGCGATCGACCGGCACGGCAACATCGGGCGGACGGCTCTGAACGGACGAGCCCTGGCCAGGATCGTTCAACGTCGCGCCGCCGCGGCCGGCCTAGACGCTCGGATCTACGGTGGTCACAGCCTGAGGTCCGGCTTCATCACGGAGAGCGGCCGGCAGGGGAAGAGCATCTTCGATGCGATGCAGCTCTCCGGCCACAAGAGCATGCAGACCGTCGCCGGCTACCACCAAGCCGGGACGGCCCTGGCGAACGAGGCGGGGCGCCTGTTCGATCTCTGACGTCACGCCGTCGGCGCGGCAGCGACCGGTGCGAGATCCTGCGCGATCGCCGAAGCCTCGAACGACGCGATCTCGTCGGGCCCCATCTGGCCCCAGGCCGCGCGGGCGAGAGCCTGCAGATCCCCGAACTCGTGATCGGGATCCTCGTCGGAACCGTGCTGCTTCGCGGCCAGCAGCCAGGTGGCCGGATCGGTCCGGTCCAGATCGGCCTGCGTATCGGAGAGGTTGAATTCGATATTGTCGTGGACCTCGTCGTCCGCGGCGACGGCGGCGCGCGCCTCCTCGCCGAGCAGGGCGGCCGCGGTGGTGACGATCGATTTCAGCGCGTCGAGCTCGCCCCTGCTACCGCGGCCGCGCGCCTCGGCGGCGTCGATGTACGATTGGATGTCGGTCATGGCGTCCTCCGATTCCTCAAGGAGAGGGAGACGGCGGGGCCGCCTCCTCATCGTCGTCGTCATCGTCGTCCCCGTCCTCGGGTCCGAGCTCGTCCGCGAGCGCCGCCTCGGCGGTCTCGTCGTCCCAATCCTCGACCGCCGACCAGCGCTCGAGCATGGTCGCGAGATCCACGTCCCTCGTGGGCGCGTCGGTGGTCGTCTCGATCGTGTCGAGCGTGTGCCACGCGTGGTCCGACGGGTGCCAGAAGCTGTTCGCCACAAGCTGCAGCATGGTCATGCCCACGTCCCGAGGCACGAACTCTCCTCCCGGAGCGAGCTTCGCCGCCAGCGCCTCGACCTGCTCGGCCGTGATGCGGCCGGCCAGGACGATCGAAGACGAGAACTTGTGGTTCGTGCCGTCCGTGTACGTGTACCCCAGGCGGGTGTTATCGCCCGGTCCGTCGATCTCGATCCTCGGTTCGCGCATCTGCACTCTCACATCCCCGGCCGAGGAGCGGACGGCTCGTCCGGTCGGTCGGCGATCGCGCTAGGGTCGAACCCGACCATGCTCGATTCCAGCATGTCGATCCGGTCGCAGTCCAGCTCGCGCGTGCCGTCCGGCGCACGGATCGAGGCCGTGCGCACCACCTCGCCGGGCAGGCTGTCCATGAGGACGTCCCCGGGCCGCGGCCCGGGCTCGTCGTCGAGCGGCTGGACCCGCGTGCGTGCGCCCGCGTAGATCGCGTCGACCGATGCGACGGCCGCATCCATCGAGCGGTTGACCTCGCGGATCCAGCCCGGCGTCATCCTGCCGAGCATGAACGTGAGCGCGCCCGCGAAGCGCTCGTTGTGCGTCTCGGGCGCCACGACATGGGCGACCTCGTGCATGGCGCGCGAGACCATGTCGGAGCGGTCGGCAGCCTGGGACGGGTTGAAGGCGAGGGTGAAGTCGTCGTCCTTGAGCGGGTTCAGCAGGAAGAATCGGGTCTCGTCGTTGCTGTCGGGGCGCGTGAACATGGCGAGCGCATTCGACCAGCCGTCCTCGCCCGTATGAGGCTGGTGCTGCCATTTCGGGTGGGCGAAGTAGAAGCCTGCCGCGTAGGGGAAGGGCTTCTGGCGCGGCTGGGTCGCCATGAGCAGGTCGACGCACGCGTCGACGGCGACCTGCCACATCGCCAGAATCTTGCGCGGCTTCATGCCTTTTCCGCTCGAGGGATCCCAGCCGCGGGGGTCGGCGCGGTTGATCGCCGACAGGAGCTTCGTCCTGCGCTCCTTCGCGGCCGCTTCGCCGAGACGTTCCGCGTCGGGCCGGAGGTTCTCCTTCATGATCGGAACGTCGTGCAGATCGCTGAGCTTCGTGGCGTGCCGGAGCGACTCGTCCAGATCGGCCTTCAGGCGGCGGTCGCGCAGCTCGTTGCAAAGGAACGCGAGCATTTCGCCCGAAGCCGCCTCGAGTGCCGCGCTCTCGCCGCTGCGCTGAAGCGTCGTCAGGAAGTTGCTGGCCTGCTGGGGGTCCCGCCAGCGGTTCAGAAAGGTGCCGTCGATGGAGGTCGTCCGCTTGACCACGTCGAAGAACGCCGTGAAGTCGGCGCGCGGTACGCCGCCCAATCCTTCCTTGAGGAAGTCGTCGAAGTGGTACTTCCGAAATTCGACCCAGGTGCGCTTGGCCGGGGTCGCCGGCGCTCTCGCCTCGGAGGTCGCCGCCCCGTCGTCGCTTGAGGACGAAAGGGCCGTCGCCGTGAAGTCGCCCGAGAAGTCCATCTGGGGCCGCTTGGCCACACGGCGTCCCTTGCCGCCGGCGAGGACCGTGAACTGCTTCTCCTCCCGCTTCTCGAGCGCGGCGCGGGCGTCCGTGCTCATCATCTTCTGGAAGTGATCGATCGCGCGCTGGTAGGGCTCCTTCAGCGCATCGCGGTTTGAGGTCATCACCTCGCGGGCCAGCACCGGCGAGAGCTCGATCACGAGGTTCTTGGGCGAGTCCCAGATCGTGCGCTTGAACATCGAGGCGCCCGACACCCGGACGAGGAGGGTGTCGCCCGCCTCGTCGGACACGAGGATCTTGCCGAACGCTACGTCCTTCCGGCCGTCAGGCCGGTCGAGGATCTTGACCCGCGGGTTGTCCTTCCAGACGTCGAGGATCTCCTGCGGATCGAGCGTGGCGAAGATCTCCTTGCGGGCCTCCCGCTTCTTGGCGGGGCGGGTGCGCTCGACCCCGTTCACGAACACTTGGCAGCGCAGGTCGCTCTGTGAAAGGTACTGGTCGAGTTGCTTCAGCATGTGCTCGACGGAAGGCTTCGACCAGTCGTGCTTTCCCTTGGTGGGATCGAGATCGACCTCGAAGCGGGTGCCCTTAAGGAACTGGTCGTCGAGCCTCATCTCCTCGGCGTCCCGCCGTCGGGCCTCCGCGGCCGCCTCGACGACGTCGCGCTCCTCGCCGGGAGGCATCTCGGCCGCCCGCGCGCCGGCGATCGCGGCCCAATGCTCCATGATCCGGGGCACGTCGCGCATGCGATAGCCCTCGAAGTCGCTGCCGTCGCCCTCCACGAGAAGGTCCTGGCTGCGGATCGAGTACCGGACGTTGCCGAAGTTCTGCATGATGCGTGCACGGCCGAAGCCGCCGACGGAGTCGTCGCCGTCCCCACCCTTCGTGGTCGCACCCAGCGCGAAGTAGACGTTCCTAAGGACGTCCAGGGACATGCCGCCGCCGTCATCCTGGAAGACGACCCGCGTCACGCTGCGTGCGTCGGGATCGGCTCCCTTGTAGCCTTTGGGGACGGCGGCTGATATAGAGATGTCGATTCGGCTTGCACCGGCGTCGATTGAATTCTGAAAGTATTCACGCCATATCGAGAGCGTCCAGTCGTCATACGCCCTGTACTTCTCCTGGACGTGGAACGCCTTCGGGACGCTGACCGTGCCGCCCAGCTGGGCCTCGGGAACCATGGTCGACATGTCCGTGCTCCGTCAGAAAGCAGCGGCGAGACGGAGCTGGGCGGTGCTCTGGCTCGCTACGTGGCGTCCGAGGACGCGGAACAGGCGCACCGTCATGCCATCCCGGAGGTGCTGCCGCATCGACGGCGCCAGGAGACCGGGCACTCGGGAGACCGTACCGTCGTCCAGACGGATCGCCATGCGGCCGTCGTTTCGCAGGAAGATCGTTTCAGCGCGATCGAGCTCGATCTGATCGTGGGCCAGGGAGAGGCCGGTCTCGGCATTGGCGAATGCATCGATCATGATCTGACGCGCTCCGTTCCTTCGGTTGGCATGCACTCGTGGTGCGGCACGACCTTGACGAAAGAGAGAACCGCGTATCGACGAAAGGCGCAAGCAAGGAACGGTGTGGCGTCAGCGAGGGCCGGGCGGGCCCGCGGCGGGCTCCTCATCGACCAGCAGACGGTCGGCGACGTTGCGCAGGACGTCGTCCAGCACCTCCGCGAGTTCGACCTGCTTCGGCAGCTTCTTCAGCGTCCTGCCCGCCCAGACGTGGTCCTCGGCGCCTTCCGGCCAGTCCGGGGCTATGGCATCGGGAATGTCGAGGATGTGGTAGCCGGGAATGAAGGCCCGCTCGATCTCGATGCGGCCCAGGCCCTCGATCTTCGCGACGAGATGCACGGTCGGACGCTCTCCGTGATCGCGCCAGCCCATCTTCGCACCGAGCTCGTCGAGCCCGAGCGCGAAGGCGGCCACGGTCCCGCGGAACGCCGTCATCTCCGGCGAGGGCATCAGCTCGACGACTTCGGGGTGGCGCTCGGGGAGTTCTCGCTGAGCGGCGGCGCGGGCCGCCGGGTAGTCGATCTCCCGAGCCTCGCTGCGCTGGATCTCGCGTACGACGCCCTGCCTCGCGAGGCGACGCAGGACCTCCTCGTCCGTAGCCGATCCGTAGTTCTTCTCCAGAGGCGGCTTGGGCGCCGACAGCCGCGCCGGCGCGGCATCGGGCAGACCGTCGCGCCGATCGGCGACGAACAGGCCGCCGACCAGCGCATGGAGCTCGTCGCCGACCTGGACGTTCAGGGCGTGGTAGACGTTCGAGATGACGCGGGAGCGACCGATCCAGGTGTTGGACTCGCTCCTCCCGAATTGCCGGTAGATCCGGAAGGGCTCCTCGACTCGGAAGAAGGTGTTGCGTATGCTCATCGTCGGCTCCTGATGCCGACGGAGACTACGTGCGCGTCTCGCAAGACGCGAGACCGTCCGACGATCGCGGGGCGGCTTCAATCAGTAGCGCAGGCCCCAGGAGCGATCCGGGTCGCCTGTGTCCATGTGTATGAAGTTGTTGTACAAAGCGACGGCGCCGATGTGGAATCCCTTGGCGACGCGGGCGATCTCCGGGAGCGTGGCGCTGGGGTTCGGGATCAGATAGTCGACGGCGCGGGCCTTGGTGTGGAAGGACTCGCGCGCGGCTCCGTACCCTTGACGGCGCAGCATCTCGTTCGTCGTCGTCGTGCGGAATCCCGAGTTCACCTTCACGAAGCCGTCGCCGACGAAGGCGCGCTGCAGAACGTAGAGGGCGGCGTAAAGGCGGCGGTCGTTCTGGACGACGAGGTTCTGGCGGAAGTCGCGCAGCATGTAGTCGGCCTGGACGAGGCCGGTCGGGTTCCAGTTCGATCCGACGAACAGATCGATCGACAGCTTGTCGCCCGTATTCGTGCTGTGGAGGCGAAGCGGAATGGACTTGGTGTCCGCCTTTGCATCCTCAATCAGCAGTGCCATCAGGGCCGGCATCGACAGAGCCGCGGCTGCGTACGCGCCGATCGGCAGGCCCGTAAGCGATCCGGCCGGCGCGAGGGCGCAGGAAGCGAGACCCCGCATGAAGGAACGACGAGACAGGTCCGCTGACATGGTGCGTTGAGCCATTCCTTCGAACGATGGAATGGAGCTATCATGATTTCTTAACCGGTGCCAAGCGGCACCGTTGGTGCGGGTTCCTTCGGAGATCGACTTGACGGCGCTACCGGACGTGCTGAACGACGTCAGATTCCTTGCCGCGGAGCGCCCCCTGCGCCATCCGACGCTGCTGTCCGCCCTGACGTGGCGCGAGGTCGGCGCGGGCCGGGCCATGGCGTGGCGGGAGGGTCGCCTTGTCGACGCCGTCGCGGAGGACGACGCGCCGGCTGCCGACGAGGCGACCCTCGCCCTCCCGAGAAGGCTG
>FSSH01006868.1_pt2 | contig 11684 bp, 9 predicted proteins | sample 1166101 | NCBI WGS metagenome assembly FSSH01 (sample SAMEA32972668, study PRJEB13176) | freshwater metagenome | biome: Drinking water system; feature: Biomass in drinking water that filtered by 0.45 um membrane; material: drinking water | place: USA | collected 2012-12-20 | depth 0 m | reverse complement strand
ATAGTCACTTTCTTCACTGAGCTGAAAAAGTCTCAGATTGGTGACGGACAGGCGGGACAGTGCATCACAGAAGGCTTGCCAGAGAGCGACATCTTCGGCACGCCCCCGGGGCGAGAAGGAAAAGAGAAGGAAAGCTTCTCGATCATCAATACAAAGGGCGCGATAGGCCCTGGAACCATTATCAAGGGAAGCCAGCAGTTCTTCGTCGGAAAGGGCATAGAACTGGCTGAGGCTGCGCCAGACATCGGTACCGGTAGTAGAAAGCCTTGAGCCGAAACGAGAAGCAAATAACTTCAGCAAGAAGGCCCGGGCATCGGGCACCACCTTCGCCGGTTCGATGTTTGCTACCAGTGGTGGTACCAGACCGCCACTGGTCGAATTGCCGTTGGTAGTAGAGCTATTAATTTTACCGCTCGCTTTCTAGCACGACTGGATATACGGAAGAGGGCAAAACACCCCTTGTAAGCTGTCCGTTTGAAAGTCTAAAGGACCCAAAAGAATAGCAATTCCGCTTAGGTCAAAGACTGCAAAAGAGATTCCCTGAACGCGTCACATTTTATCATGACAGCAGGATGTAACCACAGGCGGTGATATTTTACAAGTCTTACCGAATCCATTGCGCCGGATATCCTCCCTCAAAACAAGGAAGGATGCATATACGGTTGTGCACGCCATCCAGATCTGGTGTAAAACATAAGTAGTAACGTTAGCGTTACAAGTGGTTACCTAAATACTGCCGCTCAGACTGAAAGTCGGGAAGACCGACAAAAACCATGAGCAAAATTTGGTTTAGCGCCGATTCTCATTTTGGTCACCGAAATATCATCAAGTACTGTAACCGCCCCTATGACAGCACCGATGAAATGGACCGGGACCTGATCGAAAACTGGAATCAGGTAGTAGGGGCACAAGACGAGGTCTACTATCTGGGAGACTTCGCTCTTGATTTCAAGCGAGTGCGCCAGGTGGCGCCACTCTTGAAAGGCAAGATCCACCTGGTGGCCGGCAACCACGATCTCTGTCACTCCAGCAATCAGGGCTCAGGTTCCTATTACCGCCACTATCTGGCGGCAGGATTTGTGGATATCTGTGAAAGCACCAGCCTCGAAATTGCCGGTGAGACGGTCCTGCTCTGTCATCTGCCCTACTTCGACCCCCTCGACCCGGACACGCGACTCCCTGAGTATAAGCCTGACGACCAGGGCAACTGGTTACTGCACGGTCATGTGCACGAAAGGTGGAAAACCAGCGGGCGACAAATCAATGTGGGCGTGGATGTCTGGGATTTCTTCCCGGTTAGCCTGGAGGCCGTTGCAACCCTGATCAAGAGCTCCAATTCGGGAACCGCAATCAAACGACAAGACTAGGCGTGACCGAAAGAGGATGCCGGCGGCAGGGCAATTGTGAATGTGGAGCCCTGACCAAGAGAGCTTTCGCAAGAGATCTCGCCATGATGAGCTTGCACAATCTGATAGCAAAGATAAAGCCCCAGTCCGGTTCCAGAGCTATAGGGACTGGTTTGACCATGTGCGAAATTCTTGAATAGCTTGGACCTTTCGTCTTCAGCCAGGCCGGGTCCCTGGTCATGAACCTGCACCAGTACGCGGTTATCCCTTAAGAGTAAGTCAATGGAAACTAGAGCTCGACCTTCTGGGGAGAATTTGATGGCGTTCTGCAAGAGATTGGCCACAACGTGGCTGAGGGCGGCGATATCCGCTCTCACTTTCGGCAGGTCAGGCCTGGCGTTTACCACAAGCTCTACTTTACGCAAAGCTGCCAACTGCTTGAGTCCGGCTACGGCCTCATAAACAGGCCTTTCCAGATCAATATCGTTAAATTCAAAAACACTTACATCACGGTCATAGCGATAAAGCGAGAGTAAGTTCTGCACCATCACTATCAGTTCATGGTTGGACCGTTTCACAAGTTCCAACACTTGATTCTGCTCCTCATTGAGGGTGCCGGCCTGACCATTTACAAGGGCGGTCAAGACCTGTTCACTGCCAAGAAGGGGGTTCTTCAAATCATGGGTAAGCACTGACATGAAGTTATCTCTTTGGGCAGCCAGCTTCTCTTTCCGGCGCAACAAATCTTCCCTCTCACGCTCGATTTTATTAAGTGATATGGCAATGGCAGCCACCAGGCAACCGGAGAAGGCTGCTTCAAAAACAGCCTGCGCAGCCGAACCCAGGCTCCAACTCCAGAGTTTGTATTTTTCACCCAGGACACAAAAGCCACCACCAAGGAGAGCTATTAGAAAGGAGAGCGGCAAGAGCCTGCGGGCCACATACCCTCCCAACCTGCTGTTGGAAAAAACGGACGAGATCGTATAGGTGGGACAGGCAAAAAGAAAAGCCAGACCAAGCACCAGGAAGCAAATAGAAGAAGGAAAGGACATCTGCATATAATTGCCGACGCTGTAGAGACGAGGCTCCCCAAATAGATAGCCAATCAAACACACCGCCGAAATAGATATCAAGAAAAGCAAAATTAGCTGAGCGATGAATATCGTATTCACTCGTTTGTGTAAGTAGATGAGAGAAATGCCCAGACACAAGAAGCTAAAGGCAGTAGTGGGAGACATACGGACCTGAGCATCAGGGCTCACTTCGTATACATGCAGAGGGAAAAGCAATTGCTCAAGGTCTGGGGCATTATCATGCAAGTAATGCACAAGTACCAGACCGCCGAAGGCACTCAGAGAAATTCCCAGAAGATATCTGGGTAGCTTCATGTTCACCTGCTTGGAGAAATAATGCCAGTGCAGCAAATAGTTTGAGGTAACAAAGAAAGCAAGGGCCGCAGCAGGCGACATAGACTTTGGCCCAAAGAGAGGCTCAAGCAGGAAAGGCACCCCAAACAGCCAGCCCGCAAGAGCGCTGCCGGAAATTGCTACCACCAGAAGGGCAAGCGGGCCAACAAGACCAATAACCCTGGCCTCCACCGAATGCGAGCCAGACAATTGATCAGGCACCATAGATGATATCAGTCCAAGCAATCTTCATACGAGAAAACCTCACGAGTAAGAGGGTTCGGGTAACGACAGAGCCGGCAGCTCAATTTTAAAGGTTGAACCAGCACCCAGTTCGCTCTGACAGGAGAGCTTGCCGCCCATGGCTTGAATAATGCGGTGGCTTAGATAGAAACCAAGCCCGGTTCCGGCAGACTCTCCGTGCTCGATCAGACTGGGACTCTGACAACAGCCCTTACAGAGCCGCTCCAACTCCAGCTGAGTCAAACCCAAACCCATGTCGTGCACCAGAATCACGACTTGCTGCCGGTCCGATCCTGCCGCTATAGCTTCCGCATGAGCCTCCACCACTACCCGGTTGCCATCACCACTACTCAGCCTGACGGCGTTTTGCAGTAAGTTGGTCAAGACCTGGGTGATGGCACCAAGGTCGGCTTTCACCGGCGGCAGATCTCCCGGCAGACTGGCAGAAAGCTCAACCTTATGCAAAGCCGCCAGTTCTTTTGCATTGGACATTGCTTCTTCAGCCGCCAGGGAGAGGTCTATCGGCGATAACTGAAAAGTAGGATCTTCTCGGTCATATCGATAAAGGGCCAGAAGGTTCTTGATCATGGTCAAAAGATCATGATTGGCTTGCTTCACGACACCAACTAGCTGACTTTGCCCTTCCGTGAGCGGTCCCAACTGCCCCCGCAGCAAAGCTGCAAGAACCTGCTCACTGCCTATGAGCGGATTTTTCAGATCATGGGTGAGAACCGCCATAAAGTTATCTCTTTGGCCTGCCAGCTTCTCCTTATTCTTCACAGCCTGCTCACGGTCTCTTTCAATTTTGTTTATCGATAGGGCAATGGCTGCCACCAGGCAGCCGGAAATGGCCGCCTCAATCACGGCCTGCAAGGAAATTCCAAGGGTTTTACTCCAGAGTCCGGAGCGCTCCCCCATGACACAGATACTACCGCCAAAAACAGCCCCCAGAAAACAAAGCGGCAAAAGACGCCGGGCCACAAAGCTGCCCAGAGAACTGCTGGCAAAAATGGAAGCGACTGTCTGCCGCGGATAGGCACACAGGGAGGCAAAGGAAACAAGCAAGAAACAGAAGACCGTCAAATTGGAAATCGAAGTATAAGGTCCGGGTGAATACAGCACCGGCTCAGCCATTAGGTAACCCACCAGAAAGACCAGGCTCATGATTATATTTATGAGCAGTAAGAACTGAGCTACAAACACGCCCCTTATTCTGTAAAGCAAGAGTACGAGGGACAAACCAAGGTTGAAAAACATAAAGGCCGTAAACGGCGACATGCGACCGGGGTAGGGCAGATCAACCGAGGGAAGACGCTGGCCGTAGAGTAAATTCTCCAGGTCCGGACCACCAAAGAGGTAGGGCAGGAGCAGCAGAAAACCGGCAAGCATCAGGAGAGAACCGATGACAAAGCGCGGCAATTTCAGACTCCTGCCCCGGGAAAAGAAATACCAGTAGCACCAGTAGCCGCTGTAGACCAGAAAGGCGAAAGCCGTGGTAGGCGCCATGGGCTGCTTGCCGTTCATAATAGTGGTCAACTGAGGTAGGGAGAGGCCCCAGCTGATTAAAACGATGACAGCAATAAAGGCCACGGAAACAGCCATGGGCCCTACAAGAGCCATTGCCAAGGCTTCCGCAGAACCTTGCTTGTAATCAGCAGGCAAATAAGAATCGTCGAAAACAGTATTTATAAAAACGCCTCAGACCCGACCTTTATAGATCATAGCAAGTCTTAAGAAAGACAAGATCAACCGTCCTACCACTTAATGCGGCTGGCCAGAGGCGGCTCCGTGCGCCCGCTCATCTGATGCAGATATTGTCCGGGGAATTTCCTAGACACAGACCCTATGAAGGCTCGTTCCGTGTGGAGGAAACCGGTCTCGACATTACTTGCGCTGACGTCCAGAATGGATCCCCCACTCTTGAGCCAGCGGTGAAGCAGCGACAGATTTTGAGCCTTACTGAAAGCAGTATATTTTTCATCGGGCCAGCGCAACATAAATTCTGAAGGGCGCGCCTCATGTCTTTCCAGATCCTTCAACTTACCTATGACCAGAGTTTCGGTTCTGGGATTGCGGGCATCGATTAAACTGGGCAGGCGCCCTTCAGCGCGCCAGTTGATGGAACGCAAAACTTTTGCTTCATCCGCCAGGAAATGACCGGGGTTCTTGCGCACAAAAGCTGATATTTCAGCCCCGGCCACTAGATGCCGCCTGGCTAGGACGGCACCGCCCACCAGAACACCAAGAGCCAGCCCTTCCGACCAGTGCTCCTGAATAAATTGCCCGGCTTGAGCCATGATGCCCTTTTCCGTGGCAGCGGAAACTTCCTGCACCGCAGGTCCGGGCTTGTCCTTCCTTGTAGGAGCAAGTTCCTGGAGAAAGGAGGCTGCGGCTAAACCGCCTTCCTTCAACTCAACAGTAGACTGATGCCTTTCAAGGTCCACGGTACTTTCTCTAAAGCAGGTGCTCAAAAGAGAATATAGAGGAAGGTACCGACGTCGTCATTGGTGATTCTACGCAGCTAAGCGCCGCGCCTTTTCAGGCCGAACCGGTGGAGCCGGGCAGGTAAGTCTGCCACTGCCGGGGTGAAATAGTACGCATGTCGCTTATCTCGTAGGAGCGGCGATAGGAGGAAGATTGAATTTCCTTGCGACTGGCTTCATCCCAGTCGATGCAGGCCTGCCGCCGCAGTTCCTTCACCTCCTTAAGCAGGGGCTGGGCCTCGGCCAGGCTGCCGCAGAAACGTTTCATATAACGCTCTTCCCGCCCCAGGAAGCGCTCGATCTTTTGATAATTGCGCCGCCTGTTCATCTCACAGGTTTCCCAGATCAGCCACGATTGCCAGATCTCGGCAATTTTAAGAACTTCCGTGAGATTCACCGCCTGGGCGGAAGAGAGGTCGTAATCGGCATAACGCAAATTGGCCTGCAGGGGTCTGGTGGTCAGTTCCGCTTCTTCGCCGTTACTCTGGCGGTAATGACCGACAATATTGAATTTGATAAGCCCTTTGTGCTGATCGTCTTGCTCCGCCACCTTCACCCTCAAGACCAGGGAGCGACAGGCCTGGCTTGAAATTCCGCCCAGGTTGACCAGGAGTTTCCCCTTATTGGCGCAAGCAAACTCACTGGGAAGGAAGGAAAGCAATTCCACCGTTACCTCCGGCGGATAGGAGATTGTCAGCTCCAGATTCTCCACGGCCCGGCGCCTCAACCCCTCCAGTTCACCACAGACCACAGCCACCAGCTCATCGGAATTGGGCGTATGGTGAACCACACCGCCGCCATGTACGGCCATGGTGTAGAGCTGCTCGGTGGAATAGTCTTCGCCTATGCCGATGGCCGATGTGGTCAGACCGCGAATTTGCAATTGCTGCGCATGCACCGCCAGCACCCCCGGGTCGGTAGTACCGAGATTGGCTCTACCGTCGGAAAGTACCAGCACATGACTCTTCAAGCCGCCTCGCATTTCCATGACTCGGCCTGCACAGCGGGCTCCGGCCAGCCAACCCTCGCAGAGATTGGTGGAGCCTCTAATTTCAATGTCTTTAATTGCCGAGAGCACGGCCCGTTTACCGTTCACATCGCAAAGACGGCCGTCCACATGCACAATCACGTCTTCGGCAAAGGAGACTACGGAAATATAGTCACGCCCGCCCAGGCCCTTCACAATCTGAGAAGCGGCGCGTTTGGCTTCAGCAATGCGGGTGCCGCTCATGGACCCGGATGCATCGATGACCAGCACCAGATTCAGTGCGGCGCCGGCCTTCATATTCATGTCACAGGGAGAGTCGGCGTCATAGCAAGACAGGTCCAGCGGTTCCCTGGCCCTGGCCTCAATCAATAAGTAGCGCACCGAACCGCCACCGTCGGAAACCAGACCTTTATCGAAGACCGCCCTTAATTCAAGTAAGTCGCTCACTGTCCACCTCCAAGTAGAATTTCCCGCAAGGAATCGCAAATACGTCCCCACCGCTCTATCTGAGAAGCATCAGAGAGGTTGCGAATGGAAATTTCGATATCGGGAGTCACATTGAATCTATGCAAAACTTCGCTGCGGGATTGCCCTTTACTGACGGCAGACCCGGTGAGAGAAGCAAGAGCCAACAAGAGTCTATCCACGGGAGAGCCACTCAGGTTTCGCGCCTCCAGAGGCGTTTCATCTTCACCAGCTTCAGGCTCTGCTTTTCGGCTGGAACCGACCCAGGTTGCATCCTGCTCCCGACGGCGCACACTTTGCATGCTGTTAGACTGGTCCTCCCCATCCTCCACGGAAGCAACGACATAATCGCGATTCTGGCCTGAAAGACCGGCCCTCAAGCCGTCAAGATAATCAATAACGGAAGAGCGGCGGTGGCCCCTCAACCTGGGAGTGGATGGGGGTTCGGCCAGGGTACGGATATCTTCGTCGGACATACCCATGAGGGCCTGACGCACTTCATTGAAGCTCAAGGAATGCCGCTCTCGCAAATTTCGAATAGCCTTGAGCCTGGCCAGATGCCCCGGACCATAGCGGGCATAGCGACCTCGTGAATCAGGCCCCAGGAGCAAGCCGTTTTCGATAAAGCTTCGGATCACACGCTTATCGAAGCCGCTCTCTTCGGCCAACTCTTCCAGGGTGTAAGTAGCTTCGCTCAAGGCTCAAGCCTCATCAGTAAGTAGTGAGTACAACAAGGTAAGCCTGCCTCTAGAAAAGACAAACCGGAGAAAGTGACCAATGCCGCTGCCAGACCCAAGGCGAGAGCTTGGACTTACGCCGGGCTGAAAGGAAAAACACAGAAACTAACAGGCTACTTCTAACACAGTAGCACCATCAATTCGCCATGTCAAATTGACTTCAATGAGACATGTCAGAAGCAGGTTCCAACACGGGACCGGGCCCGGACTCGCCGCCTGGGGCCGCCGCGCCGCCCTCGACTTTTGTGGAAGCAGCCGGAGCGCCTGTCCCGGGCTGAGCCAGGGCGGGAGTCACGGGCTTCACCGTCGGCTGGGAAGCAAAAGCCGTATATATGATGCCGGAGAGCTTGCGAATCAATTCGTTGGCACGGCGATCGTTATGGGGGCGCTGCACCTGCACCGCCACTATGTATTTACGCCCATCCACCGTGGTCACCACGCCGGTATCACCCACCATGGAACCGATATCCCCGGTTTTATGCGCCAATTTGGCCCCCGGCGGTAAGCCCTGGTTTAGCAAGGTACGAGTTTTGGTGCGCTCCATAATCTTGCGCATGCGCTGGCGCCAGGTATCGGACATCAGGTCGCCGCGCTCCACCCGGGCCAGCAGGTAGACCAGGTCGTAGGGGCTGGTGCGATTGGTGCCGGTGAGGTCGGCCAGAGGATTATTGATGACTGTATTCTTCAGCCCCCAGGCCGTGAACTTCTTATTTACCTGTTCTTTGCCGCCCAGCAAATCGATGATCATATTGGTGGCGGTATTGTCCGAAATGATAATCATCAGTTCGGCAACCTGCATCAAGGGCAGCTTGGTGCCGACGGGACGATACTGCAGATAGCCGGAGCCTCCGGCCACATGCTCGGTTTTAATCTCAAGAATCTGCTTGGGATCGACGTCGCCCCTGTCAATGGCACTGAAGAGCGCCACCAGCACCGGTACCTTGATCATGCTGGCAGCGGCAAAGCTGCGATTGCCGTTGAAGTCGACATAGGCACCGCTTTTGGGGTCAACCACAAAGACGCCCGGGGTCAACTTCTTAAGCTGACAATTGGCTTCTATCTCGCGGCGCAATTCGCTCAGGGGCGCCGAAAGGGAAAAGGGCGCGGCAATGGGCACAAGGGGAGAGGCTCCCGCCCTGGAGTTCTCACAGGGTCCGGTCAGGGGCGAGAAAAAGCTCTGTCCGCCCACAAGCAGTGAGGCCACGGCAAAAGCACGCAGCAATCGCTGACCGGGGGGCAGGGGACGCTTGCGTTTGAGCTTGCCGCGACCAGCTTTGCCGTCTTTGCCCTTGCCACTAGGGCCGGTATTAGCTTTCTTTCTGGCCGCCTCCTTGAAGGCGGCGCCGGGAGCCAAAATTTTTACAGACTTAGTCTCAGTCTGGCGGCACTCAGGGGCGGTCTCGCCGCCCAACTGAGGCTGAGCCTCATTCAACTCTTCAGACCGCTCTAAATTTGGCGCTGTTACCATTGAGCCGGGTTCCTTACTAGAAAATCAAAAAGACATCACAGGAGGAAAGCATAACGAAGCAAAAGATATCTATCGCAAATAAAGATCCGTTACAGTCGTCATCTTTCCGGGGCAAGCACTGGATCATCGTATGCCGCTATGGGAAAAGATGATACCAGGGACGCTACCGCTATTTTAGCTCAGATGGCAAACAAGTCCAGTAGCAATTTTGCCGTGCCGCCAATTAATTTGGACCTGAGGCAGTCGGAAAGGCGCCACCCTTTCACTCCTGGCTATATAACTGCCATAAGCGAGGATAGTGCTCGCGGAAGTAGCCTTCATCATCTTCATCAAAGGGTTCGCCGGCAGGCTCCGGATTCATGACCTCCCGGTAGCGCTCGTAAATGGCACCATCACCACTGCGCTCTTCATATACTTCGCAAGCCAGGAAGAGTAAGTCTTCGCAAAGCTGAATCTCGGGATGCTCCGCCAGGGAATCGGGCTCAGCCAGCGCTCCTTCATAGACTTCCTTGCCGCGCAGGATCAAACCGGCACGAAAATATTCAAAGTCATCGTCGGAAAGACCGCCCATCATAAGATAAGCCGCCCCCCAGAGACTCCATGTATAAGCCTGGTCCATCAAGTAATCGACGATTTCTTGAAAGCCCACGAGCTCATCTTCGCTCAGCTTGGACAACAATTTCTTGAGTGCCGAAAGTTGAGCGTCGATAGGATCTAGACCCTGCTTATCGCTTAAAAGTTCCTCGGTTAAATCAATTGACTGGTCAATCAGATACCAGAAGGTCAATTCATCCATTTTCAGGGTGGCCTTTCTTACTTGGTTTCGGGAAGCTCCGGCACCAGATGCTGAGCTTTAGGACGCGGAATAAAAAGATAAAGCATCAGTATAGCTGCCGTAGCGGCACTGACCATATATTTTACATCGGCACCGATGTCGGTGCGCGGCGAAACAAAGCCTTCTATGGTACCAGCAACCAGGAGCATCAGTACACAGCCGGCAAACATTTCCATGGCCGGTCTAACGGCCCGGCGCAGGGAATCGACCCGCCGGAACTGACCGGGGAAAAGCATGGCCGCTCCCAGCATCAGACCGGCGCCGCCGCTGATAAATATGGCCGTCAATTCAATAACACCATGACCGGCCACAAAGGCAGCCAGCCGGCCGGCCATGCCGTAGTCCTGGCAGACACCAAATACAGTGCCGATCAGCATGCCGTTCATGATCAAGATCCAGACCGTTCCAAGCCCGAAGGTAATACCCAGAGCAAAGGCCATGATTGAGACTTTGATATTGTTGGTGGCAATGGCGCTGGAGACGGCCGGACTGGCATCTTGCGCGGAGTCGGTCCACATTTTGCGATTCTCGATCATGTGCCACATTTCTTCCGGCACCAGAGAATGGCCGGCTACGATCTCCAACTGCCCGAAGTTGGCATCATAGAGCGCCTCGCGGTAACAGCCCAGGCAGGGCAAAATGAAGATCAGGAAAGCGGCCAGCACAAACAAGATATTTTTCTGCACCTGCCGGGGAAAACCATGCAGGAAGAACTGCAAAATGTCGGAAAGACGACTCTCCCGGTTCTGATAGACTTGGTTGTGCGCTCTCACCACCAGGTTATTGAGGTAAATCTGCAAGTCGGAGTTGAGTTTGAGGGCGCGGGCGCGGGAAAGGTCGGCGGAAGTGGCACGATATAAACGTCCCAGTTCAGTGAGCCCCTGCCTGTCCAAACTGGAAAGCCCACCTCGGTCCACTTGTTTAAGCAAGTCCTCCAGCTTTTGCCATGACAACCTGCGAGTTCTCAACCAGCGCTCTACGTTCATTTAAGCTCGAATTTCATAGCCAAGATAAAAGTCTCTTTTAATTCCCAAAGCCAAACCCGGAAAAGTCGATGCAACAGCCAGATTACTCTATCTCTACCCCCGAAAACGTGGATTTACACCTGGAGATTGCCGGCATCGGCAACAGGCTTCTGGCTCAGCTCATCGACAACCTCATTCAGGCAGCCATCTTCGCCTTCATAGCCATCCTGGCCGTGGCCGTGGGCATGGCCGTTTCAGTGGCCCCCCTCGATTCCAAGACCAAAAGCATTGCCTACTCGATTTTAGCCATGTTGGCCATCCTTTGTATGTTCTTCATGCAAAACCTCTACTTCATTATTTGGGAAGGAGCCTGGAAGGGACAGACCCCGGGCAAGAAACTGGCCGAGATAAGAGTAATCGAGCGCACCGGCCAACCCATAGGCTGGGGCGCTTCCATCATTCGCAACCTTCTGCGCGTGGCCGACGGCGTCTTCCTGCTTGGCCTGGTGGTCATGCTGGTCGATAAAAATGAGCGCCGACTGGGAGACATGTGCGCCGGCACCATAGTTATAAGAGAGCGCCAGGCCCACATCACCGATAGCGAAATCAAGGTTCAAGACGGGCTGGAAGCCGACAGTACCCTGGATGTGGGTCGCATAAGCCCGGCCGACTACGACCTTCTGGTCGACTATCTAAAGCGCCGGGGCGGCCTGACGGAAAAAGCCAGACCCAAGGTGGCCAGGCAGCT
>FSSH01003848.1_pt1 | contig 11687 bp, 9 predicted proteins | sample 1166101 | NCBI WGS metagenome assembly FSSH01 (sample SAMEA32972668, study PRJEB13176) | freshwater metagenome | biome: Drinking water system; feature: Biomass in drinking water that filtered by 0.45 um membrane; material: drinking water | place: USA | collected 2012-12-20 | depth 0 m | reverse complement strand
AGAGCCGGCACCATCGTCGACGCCAGTCTGATTGCCGCGCCGGCCTCGACCAAAAACCAAGACAAAGCGCGTGACCCTGAGATGCATTCGAGCAAGAAAGGCAACCAATGGTTTTTCGGCAGCAAATTCCACATCGGTGTCGATAGCGAAACCGGCTTGGTGCATACCTTGAAAGTCACCTCAGGCAACGTCAGCGACATTGCCGAAGCCGCGTCGTTGCTGCACGGTGAGGAACAATTTGTACACGGCGATGCCGGGTATCAAGGCTTGGACAAACGCTCCGAGATGCCTGCCGAAAACGCGCCGGTCTGCGTGATCGCGATGCGTCCGGGCAAATTGACCCAGTTAACCCAAGACGATAGCGAGGAAGCCCAGCAACTGCGCCACGCTGCCCGCGAACTGGCCAGCCGCCGCGCTAAGGTCGAGCACGTGTTCCGGGATATTAAAATTCGTTTTGGTTACGCTAAGAATCGCTATCGGGGCTTGGCCAAAAATGCGGCGCGTTTGACCTTCCTGACGGCGATTGCCAACGTGCTGCGCGGTGACGGTTATGAACGTCGGAGCCTGATTGCGTCCGAAATTTGAAAATAGACCCGAAAACGGGCGGGTTTGCGAGGAAAAGCCACTGTTTTGACAATAAAACGGTCGAATATTGAAATTTTTGACTCATTTTGACAGTGACTGCCGCTCAAAATGGTTGTTTTTCAGAGGTTCCTTAATCTAATCTTCATCTAATCTTAATTAAAATTACCGGTTTTCTTTCATTTTTCTTCTGTAGATTCGGAACAAGGCGTTATGACTTCTAATAAAGGGCGTCGTGTTGGCATGCTTGCAAAGGGCATGCCGCCTTCTTGATTTAGCAGGTGCGACGCCGAGGTTTAGCAGAGTATGCACTGCTCGATATGGAAAGTGGATGATCAAGCATGGTCCCGGGCTATTGCCGACTAAGAAAGAAGGGACCATTTTGAGGGCCTGCGTCTTTAGCTTTTAAAAAGTTGTGTACGTAGAAGTGCGGGTTTTGATTTATAAAGTTATGGAGTTTCATCTTGATTTCTGACAAGCATACCTTCGATAGTTGTTTCGAGGTTTTTTTGGCTGATACGCCTGAAAGCAAACAACTTCATTACAATCTAAGATACCAAGTCTATTGCGAAGAGCTGGGTTTTGAAGACAAAGACAAGTTTCCACATCAAATGGAATATGACAAATGGGATAATCGCGCCGTCCATTTTTTAGTCAGACACATCGGTTCCGGGTGTTGGTTGGGTGGTCTACGATTGGTTTATTCCGATCATTCTTTACTTCCTTTTGAAGAATGGAGTACTCCATATCAAGAAATTACTACAATAGATCGCAATGTTTCGGTTGAGCTGTCCAGATTGTGTATTATTAAAGAAGCGAGAAGATTTGCTTCCAAGCATTTTGCTCCACACGGTTTGCGGGATGTAGAAAGTGGGAATGTCAGAAGCTTTTATAATTTCAAAAACCAAAGTAGAAGTCTAATGTGGGGGCTTATTCGAGCCGCTTGTTTGTACTCGGCTGAGTGTAACATTGTAGATTGGTATTTTGTGGTCGCACCCGCGTTGGCGTCTATTCTTGGCAAAGGAGGGCTCGACCTTACGCAGATAGGCGATTCGTGCGAACATCGGGGGCTTCGAATCCCTTATCGATTGACTGTTGAGAATGCTCTCACCAATCCGTTATGGACAATGGATTATAAAAAAGGTTTTCGCAGTTATTCAGAATTGGTGGCGGAGTCAGTCAACAAGCTTCAAACGGCTTAATTAACTGGAATTAGCTAGTGTTTGACGTGCCCAGATAGGGTTCGATAATAGCAATCCTTGTTGATATTCATAAAAACTGAGCTCGAGGCAAAGATACGGTCGAGTGTGCAAGCCAGTAGTTTTTTAAAACCGATACGAATTCGGAGGGTTCAGATCAGGGAATTTACCTACACTACATTGTGGCGGTAGCGGATTTATGCAATAAAGCCGTATTGGCCGCGAAGTGTCAGCATATCCAACAGTTCCGGGTTCTTTTTCGCTACTCCTGCGAGTAGGTCGTTTACCTTGATGATACTGGGTTGACGTTTACCATGGTAGTCTGTCAGAGGGCCGGCTTGGGTAAAGTTTATGCCCAGTGTCGATAAAAAACGTAGTAACGCCGGTTCCATTACCGCATACCAATAGTCAATGCCATTCTCTGTGCTTATTTTTATTAAACAGGCAATTAAAGCAATAGTAATGTGCGGAAAGGTTCTGCGTTCGTCGTCGCTATAATAATCTTCGGTGTCCAAACTAATACCGGTTAATGTGCCTGATTCTTTTTTTCTTCGTTTAAAATCCTTGGAAACACAAAATCTGGAAACTTCACCCAGGGCCATCCTGGGGATCTTATCAAAGGCTTCAGGAATTTGGATTTGACTATGAAGTTCAATCGGGAACAAAGCTTCAGGATTCCCTTTGTTAGGTAGAATTAGGCGTGTTGTTGCTGCATAAGTACCAAGCCGTTTATGGCGAATCAGATAGTGAAGAGAGTTATCATCGAAATCATCGTACTCGGCTTCACCTTGATGATTTGCCGGATCTTCAAATCCGGTTTCTATGCAATAGACTTGATAGCGTAACTTATAAACTTCCTTCTTTAAGTCATCGGAAATTGCCGGTAACATTTCAAAATAATCATCGAAAACATCAATAATGCTGGGCATAGCCAACCTCCGTTAAGATAAATGAACTTCATTAAAGTATAAATGAAAAAACTGGGGGAACGAGTCAAAAATACTCTTGTTTTGGCTGTTATGTATACCAAGGTGTAAATTCTGCTCTGAATAATTATGCTATTTCCGCATTATTTTTTCGCAAAATCATCAGGCTCAGTTGTTGCAGTGGGTTACGGTTGCCCCAAGGCCGCCAGGTGGTCAAAAATTTGTTCAGGTAAGCGTCAAAATGCAGTCCTCTGGGGGCTGCAATAACATCTCCCCGGCCTAATAAAATTTTTAGCGCACAGGTACCCACCATGCCTGCGCAAAAATCGCAAGCCATTGGGGTAGAGGGGCCTCTGTGATTGGCAATATCCAAACGGCTTTTGTCTGCCAGGTAGCTCATTTGTAGGCCTGTCGGTGACAAGCCTATAAAAAATCTCAAGAGTTGTTCCACTTCTGATTGTCCTTGCCATTGAAAGTACTCTTCAAAGGTCATTTTGCCAGGCATGAAACACAGCAAAGATACCCCCATCCCTAATGGAGCAGCAGTGACAGCCGGAATGCCTTTTTTTGCGCAGGCGGCGAACACGGTCCGGCGAGCTTTAAGAGCGAAAAAATCCAAACCGTCGACATATAAATCCACACCATCAAGAAATTGCTCGATGTTCTCCTGGTTAACGCCGAGGGGAAAGGTTTCAATAACCAACTCTGGGTTGATGTCCAGAGCCATACTCTTCAACACATCAACTTTTGGCTGATCGAGATGACTGATAGATGATCCGGCTTGACGATTGAAATTGGCCTGCTCGAATATGTCCAGGTCGGAGATGTTAAATTTTCCGATACCCAGGCGAGTCAGAGTTAGCAAGTGGCTGCCACCAACCCCACCAAGACCAGCAATGGCAACTTTTTTGCCTCTCAATAAGTTTTGCTCTGCTTCGGTGATCCAGCCTATGTTGCGGGAAAATGCCAGGTTGTAATCAAATTCGCCAGTCATAGTTAATCTACCTAATAAAGTTAAACGATCTGAATGCAATACCAAATAATACTGGTAACAATGATTCTAACTCCTTATCCTTAGTTCTGAGTTTTTTAACGTAAATTTAACGGAGCAAACCATGATTGAGAAGCGCGAAACATTAATTGAAAATATTCTGGAACATGCTCGTTGGGCGCCTAGTGGCGATAACTTTCAGAATTGGCGGTTTGAAATTGTCGACGAATACCATTTTGTCGTACATGGCTACGATACGCGTGAACATTGTGTATACGATTTGCAGGGTCAGGCCAGTCAACTTGCCATTGGTGCCCTTTTGGAGAGTATTGCTATCGCCTCCAGCGCGTTTCGGCATCGGGCGGAATTTCGTTTAAGAGAGGGTGTGCCGGAAACAACGCCGACGATAGATGTCAGCTTGGTTGGCGACGAAACAATTCAACAGGATGCTTTGTTTGCCTATTTGCCAATTCGCAGCGTGCAGCGGCGGCGTTTAAAAACTACTCCGCTCACCCCTGAACAAAAATTGGCCTTGGAGCAGAGTGTCGGAAAATTTTACACAGTATATTGGCTGGAAGGTTGGCAAAATCGTAGGCGAGCTGCCTTGCTAATGTACAAGAACGCCAAATTGCGGCTTACCTTACCTGAGGCCTTTCCTACGCATAGTACGATTATCGAGTGGAACGCCCGTTTCAGCGAGGACAAGATACCTGATCAGGCGGTCGGCTTGGATCCGGTCGCGACTTGGTTAATGAAATGGGCGTTGAAAAGCTGGCTGCGTGTCAGGTTTCTTAACACCTACTGCTTTGGTACGCTGTTACCGAGAATCGAACTGGATTTGCTGCCGGGGATTTTTTGCGGGGCACATTTCGCCCTGATTGCCGAGCGTCAGTCTGAGAGTATTCAAGATAATTTAGATGCGGGGCGTGCCATTCAGCGATTTTGGCTAACAGCCACGCAGCTTGGGTTGCAGTTACAGCCCGAGATGACGCCGTTGATTTTTTCGAGTTACATTCGAAATAATGTGATCTTTACCCAAATAGATGCGCTATATCAATTTGCTAACCACTTGGCTAACGATTTTCATCAGCTGTTAAAACAGGCGCCTGTCAATCAGGCGGTGTTCTTGGGTCGCATTGGTCATGGTGGACATCCCTTTTCTCGTTCCCTAAGGCTCCCGTTAAAAAAGTTGATGGATCAAGTGTACAAAAAAAAGCTTGATTAAAATTAACCCTATAACAGATTGGTTTTTAAACCGCTGAGCCTAAAAGTTTGTTTTAAGTCACGTATATCTACTTTATGATGAGGCGGTAGATTTTTTTCAATTGTCTTCAATTCATTGATTATTTGATCTGGAACATCCACTATTCTTGTTTTGCTCTTAAATACGACCATAAAAGGAAGCATAAACATTTTATAAAATCTTGTTCCATTTGGTAATTGCTTCTGTGCGTTTAGGAAGTCTTCAATCGTAAATGCTGCATGTAGCGAATAGAGGTAGTCCAGGGTGAATAATTCTGGCTGTCGATCTGCATATTGATATGCAAAGTAATCAATTGATTTTTTCGACTTTAGCCTAGAAAAATCGGCAAGATAAATGCCGCCGTCTGGTTTAAGCACCCTTCTGATTGATATAAATGTTTTTTCCAAAGCATCGAAATCAGGTAAATGATGTAGCGCCATCGTGGAAAATACCGCATCGACACTGTGATCGGCAAGCATGGCAAGCTCGGTAATTGAGCCGCAGATTGTTTTTACATTTGATAGGCCTTGTTCGGCTGTATAGGCATTGGCTCTTTCTAGCATGGGTTCCGATAAATCTACGCCTATGAAATTAGTTTGGGGATTTAGCCGGGCTATCATCGCTAGTTGGGTCGCCGGGCCACAAGCCAAGTCCACTACTGTATCGCCTGGTTTAATCAGCTCGCAAACATGAGCCGCATGAAACAAATAAACCGGAGCCATTACGCCATCTTCACGCCCTGCTCTGGTGTAAGCTGCAACTTTCTCCGGGTCATCCATTACTAAATCCGGTTCAGGCGTCCTCTTGCTTCTTTCTTTAGTTAACGCTTCTCGTGCAATGGCTTTCAGGATTGGAAGGCTGGGCATGTTCTACTCCGCATGGACGATTTTGCGATTACTATAGACAGATTTAATCAATTATCCAACCAAAAAAAAGCCGCTTTGCAGCGGCTTTTGGGGTGAATCGGTAAAATGCTTATGCGCCCATTCTTCTTTTGGCAGCGCCCAAAGAAACTAAGCCCAAGCCTAACAAAGAAATAACGCCCGGCTCCGGAATTGTAGCGTGAATTACGACGTCAGCGTTATCGACAAAGCCGTTTGGCATATTTTGTACTGTTCCTACCCCGTCGTTGATGCCGCCAAAGTTGCCGTTAATAACTGCTAAGTCGTACTTTTTACCTGCACCATAAATAGTAGAGCCACTTAAAAAGGTGGTTGTAATAGAGCGTTCAAAGATGGCGTTGATATTTATATCATATACTGAAAGACCCGCGCCAAAATTACCTAGCGGATTGGATGATAAAATACTGGTGGTTAGCGCTGGGTTTTGAACGTAGTCGGTAACGCCAGCCTCAAGAGCGCCTGTTTGGAACGCAAAGAAATCATCTGCGGAAACCAGGCCAGCTTTGAACGCGCTGGTGCCCTCAGAAGTGAGGGCGGCAATTGCAGTCGCGACTCCGCCAGAAAGGTCTGCAGTACTCCAGTCCTGTGAAAATGCGCCTTCAAGAAAGTTCAAGGTTACAGATGAAAATGTGCCTCTGTATTGAGTGAACCCGCCGCCAAGGCTGGTACCAGAAAAGTCGGTACCAAATGTTTGTGAAAATGTTACATACAAATTGTTGTTGGCTCCTTGGGCTGGCGGGTTAAAGCTGTCAAACCTCAGGAAGCCTTCCAAGCGGTCGCCCGCATTGATTTGGCCGTTGCCGTCCACGTCAACCCATTGTTCACGGCTGTTGTCCTCAAGTGTTAAGTTCGAGCCTGCTGCTCCAGCGATTGCACCTAAATAGGTTGCTGCCTGTGCATGGCTTGTTCCTAGGACAAGAATACTTGCAATTAAAACGCGTTTCATAATAGACCTCCAAAAAAATAAGTGAGTGGTAATCAAAAGTGTTTGTGGATTACACGAAAATTGAAAGCATAACGCATGCCATGTATACTTATCTGAAACAATGAAATCTGTATATTGTTGAATATAAAGGGGTTGTAGAGCTAATTCTCCCTCCGTTTTTGATGGGTATGATTGAATGAAGGTAACCCAAAAGTGAGTTCTTTGATTTAGTGTAAAAAATACTGACAGCCTGTAAAACCAAAGAAATGCAAAAAAGGGCGGAGTAGAGAGTGGCCAGACTGGCTTCCCGCTCGCTGACGCGCCGAGCGTGTTCGGACTAAAGGTCAGTCTAATTTTTTGACATATTCCTTTACTACCAAAGCGGCATAATTTCTGTGAACAGGGGGGGGGTAAACATAGCTCTGGCTGGTGAGCGAATTGTCGAAACCGTGTTCATCAGCCAAATAATCGAGAAAAAAGGGAAAAGTTTTTATTGAACGCCGCACCTTCTCAGGTAGCCAGGGAGCGATAAAATTTAACACCGTATTAAACATGCCAATAGGCAAATTAATGATTACAGGTAATTTAATCCCCTGCTCTTTCATGATTCTACGCACAATTATCTGTAATTCGGTCAGCTGGACGGAATCATTTGGTCCAGAGCAAAGATGAAAAATTTTCCCTATGCTATCGTGTTGTAGAGAACTCCACTTTATAACACTCGCAACATAGTCTACCGGAACCGTATCTAATTTAGCGTTGCCAAGATTTGGTAATAAACCGAAAGTTCGACGTCCTGCCAAAAACTCACAGATGTGATAAAAAATCTGATGGTGAATAATTTTGCCTGTTTTTGAATCGCCTACTACCATGCTAGGCCTATGCACGGTTACAGGCAAATTGTACTGCTCAATTTGTTCTCGAAGATAGATTTCGGCTTCGGCCTTGGACTGTTCGTAGGTATTATGAAATTCCCTGGGTTGGGTAATCCAGGTTTCCGGCACGATACCGGGCATTTTTCCGCCGACACCCACTGTGCTAACGTAGTCGATTTTTTGCAAGGCACCCGATTGTTTGCAGGCTAACGCCAGTTCGACAATATTTTTTGCAGCACCGAGCGCATGCTGTCTTGCTAAGTCCAGCGGCAAATTCATTCTTACCACGCCTGCGCAATGGATAATATGCGTGCATCGGTGAGCAACCTTGGCATATGCCTCGTCTGCTAGTGCAAATTGGTTTTGATCGGTATCGCCAAGCAAAGGGGTGATTCGTTTGCGCGCATCCAGTGACAGGGGTTCAGCCATTTCCCAAAAATCGAATAGCTCTTCTAGCCGTTTCAGTAAATGATCATAAGACTTTGCGCGTATTAGTAACCAAATTTGACTGTCTGGTTCTTCAAGTAAGCGCGGAATCAGTGCGCTGCCGATCGCGCCGGTGGCTCCGGTGACGAAATATATTTTTGCCATTAAAACACCAAAGGTAACTGTAGTTATTTTGCTTTGACTTTACGGACGCTGAAGTTTAATTAACACTATGTTCGGGTTAATTAGTAAAGGTTGGCGATGAATCGCTGATTGATGGTCTTCTAATGCTTCGTAGAGACTATTTATCCACTGTCCGTAATTCTGTTGGATTTTTTTACGCCTTAGTTTTAGGTTGCCCGTCAGCTCCAGGTGCTCAACAGAAAACGCCTTGAAACTCAAAATTGCACCTGCTGGCCTTTTGTATTCAGGTAAATCCAGTAAATACTTTGGCAAATCCTTAGCCAATCCCTGAGCATAGGTTATGGTCCCGGCATCATCAACCGGCCGAGAAGTTGAGATGGTTGTTAGGGCAACTAAAAATTTTCGGCTTTCTCCAAAAATTACGGCTTGCTCTATCTTAGGATCATTCTGAAGGCAGCTCTCAATTTCAACAGGCGCTATTTTTCTACCCGTTGACGTTTTAAAAACCTCGGATTTGCGTCCAGTTAAGCTTATAAAGCCTTGTGTGTCGATTTTCGCGTAGTCTCCAGTCTGAAGGTTTTTATATATATCTAAACACCGTGCAGGTTGCTGGTCGCCAAGGTAGCCATCAAAAACGCCGAATCCTTTAACCAATAATTCTTCATCTTCCGCCAAAGTTATGGTATTACCGGGTAAAGCTTTGCCTACCGTGCCAAATCGATACTCTGAAAACCTATTTGCGGCTATCGGCATCACGTTTTCACTTAGGCCATAAGCCTCTAAAATCAACAGACCCATGGCTTGGTAGCGCTGTAACAACCATAATGGTATAGCCGCAGAGCCGCTCACCATATAACGCATATTGCCGCCAAAAATGGAGGTAAATGATTTAAAAATTTGGCGATTGGCGGTCCTGAAGAGCAAGCCGACAATCGATTGGCTTTCCCCCCTTTTTAGACAATATCGAAGACATTGAGAAATGAATCGAGGTTGTTGGTTTAATTTGGCTTCAAATCCTTGGTAAAGTTTCTCGTAAAAACGCGGCACGGCAACAAAAATATGCGGATTGATTGTTGGCAGGTATTCGATGATTTTTTGTGGTTGTTGCACGAAGTAGACTTCGGCTCCGCCAGCTAATGCGCATAAGTTAACAATGCGTTGAAAAAGATTGGAAAGAGGCAACCAGCAAACCAAATGACATGGCTGATGGTTTACTTCTGGATACGTTAGCAATAGTGCATCGATAGCAGCAATGATTTGATCATGCCGATAGGCGATACCTTTTGGCGTTCCCGTGGTACCTGAAGTGAAGATAATGGTAACAACATCCGAAGGCTGAAGAATATCGGGTTGGGGAGTGTCGTCGAGTTCACCGGCTGCGGTCTTGGAGATGTCTAAAAATTTAAGCTTATCAGGTTGATCCTCCAATGGGGCAGCATTAAACACAATAATGGTTTCGAATTGGCTAAGGTCCTGAAACTTACCCAGGTATTCGATGTGGTCTACTGCCAGTATTTTGGTATTTGCAATTTTTACGATAGCGTTTAACTGCTCGGGATTCTCATTTGGGTCGATACCGACCACAATTCCGCCTATTGCTAAAAAGGCGTGATGGATCAATTCCCAATCGTGCGAGCTGGTGGCCATAATCGCTGCCACTTGATTTTTTTTAACGCCAAGCTCTTTGAGTTTCCAGGATAAATCCATCGCCTTCCGATAAAACTCTAAGTTACTTATCGGATGCCAAGTACCATCTGTGTTGAGAATCCAATGCGCTGTATCGTCCGGATGTTCGTTCGCTCTGAGTTTTAATAAATCGGGAAGTGTCTTATATCGACTCATACGGTCTCCTTTTAAGTCATACAGGCGGGTCGTAAGCACCTTTAGGTGCGGTAATAGCCAGTTCGTGTTCCGACATTTCCAACCAATTTAGACTAGTTCTGACATCCTTGCCCAAGAAGACTTTGTTTTTGATCATGAAGTCGACCAGCGGGATCAAAATTTTCCACTCTTTTAGATTGGCTTTACCCTCACGAATTAACGCGGCGAATTCCGGCAGATAAGGATTGTAGCCAAAGTGCTTTAAGTCGGAATACATTAGCAACCAGTTAATCGGGTAGTTGCTGAAGATCGGACTGGCGTGCTTACTTGACTTAACCAAGCCCAATTCGACAACTTTTCGCATCACTTCTTCCTGATTGTACTCCCAGGCATGGTAAGGGGCTAAATAGCGCGGAAATTGAGTACCTTTGGGATAGTTCTTGGGATTGAAGAAGCGGGACAATTCATTTTCATCGAATTCGCCGCAGGTTTTCAATGCCGGCGGCGTCCAATCAACTTCACAAATCAGTTTTCTAGAGAATTCGTAGAGCATTCTTTCCGGCTCGGGTTGTCCCGGAGAGTATCCCGCAAGAATTAGCGGTATATTTTTTTGCATGGCGAGCTTGATCGCATCGCCTTCGAATAGCGGGGCATAGACATACGATACTGTGTAGACGGCACCTCTCGGTTCTTGGTGTTTTAATAGATGACGAAATGCCTTTTGGTAGAAGTTATCGGAGGGGCGATATACCAGATGGTCAATGTCGAGTTTACCTAGTGTGCGCCGGATATTATCCCAAGCGATCGGAGGAATATTAATATCGGTGGTGAATGCCAGGACTTTTAGACCGTGTTCGACCTTTAATTTGTAAAGCAAATAAAGGCTATCCTTACCGCCACTGACCGGCACTAGGCAGTCATATTCCGCTTGACCCTTACAGTCTCGTAGCGCCTTTTCCAGGTCGAGCTCTCGCTCCTTGCGGCTCTCTTCCTCTTGTCTTTGGTCTTGAGGATTAAAATCTCGGCAAAGATTACAAACGCGATTCGCGTCGAGGGTTATTTCGGGTACTGCATCGGAAATCAAGCATTGCTTACAGGTGGCCATGTTCACCTCGCAGGGAATTGGTAAATTTTAAGGTTAAGAGGTTTTTGTAGGCCTCGAATGAATTCAGTTTTGCCACTAATTAAAGTAGTAAATCCAGATAATTATGAGTTTTAAATTGTAATGCTGATTGCCGCAGACTCAAGAAATTATCTCGCTCCTTTCCCCCACAAGATCACTTCCACTGTGCTCATCATGATTGTTAAGTCCAGAAACAGGCTGTAGTTTTTGACGTAATACAAATCAAATTGCAGTTTTTGCCGGGTATCGTATTCGCTGGCGCCATAGGGGTAACACAGTTGTGCCCAGCCGGTGATGCCGGGTTTTACCCTATGTCTTTCTTTATAATAAGGAATATTCTCTTCGAAACCTTTCACGAATTCAGGTCTCTCTGGGCGCGGACCGACAAAACTCATATCGCCTTTTAGTACGTTTAGCAGTTGCGGCAGCTCGTCGATCCGATATTTACGAATCACTTTGCCGACGCGAGTGACGCGATCATCGGTTTGGCTCGCCCATTGCGCGCCATTTTTTTCAGCATCGATACGCAT
>FSSH01000642.1_pt2 | contig 11687 bp, 13 predicted proteins | sample 1166101 | NCBI WGS metagenome assembly FSSH01 (sample SAMEA32972668, study PRJEB13176) | freshwater metagenome | biome: Drinking water system; feature: Biomass in drinking water that filtered by 0.45 um membrane; material: drinking water | place: USA | collected 2012-12-20 | depth 0 m | reverse complement strand
GAAGAAGCTTTCTAATCAGGATTTGTTTAGTGTACGACCCATAACTCTACCCCACTTCCTACCCCACTTTAGCATCAGGATTCGAGTATATTTCACTGGACAACTTTAAACAATAAATTCCCGTAGATCTCATATTTACTGGGTTTTACAAGACAATATCGAACCTGATCGGAAAACAATTAGGCGGACTCTTTCTCCGCCAATTAAGCATCCACCAAGATGCAAAGAAGACCAAAAACCCGCAAGTTATCTGGATTAGCGGGTTTTTTATTGTCCAATGAGATACAACAAGGACTATTGACATACCGTCATTCAAGACGGTACAAATGACGGTATATCGCCAAGCTTGGAAGGAGATACCGTCATGCCGCTATCCGATACCGCCATAAAAAACTCTAAACCCACCGAGAAGCCTTACAAAATACCCGACGAAAGAGGTATGTACCTATTGGTCAATCCCAATGGTGGCAAATATTTCCGCTTTGATTACCGCTTTACAGGCAAGCGAAAAACGCTGGCTCTTGGTGTCTATCCAGACACAAGCCTAAAACAAGCCAGAGACAGACGAGATACCGCCAAAAAACAAATCGCTGACGGTATCGACCCCGGCATAACCCGCAAGATTGAAAAGGCCGGCAGTACTGAAAACACCCTGGTCGCTGTTGCTAAAGAATTTATGGAAGCCAACCGGAAGAAATGGAGCGCCAGCCACTTTGCTCACTTAGAGCAATGTTTTGAGCGTGATGTTTTTCCCTGGCTTGGGAATAGACCGCTTAAAGACCTTTCCGCCGTCGAAGTGTTAGCGACCTTACGCCGCATTGTGGATCGTGGCGCACTGGAAACCGCAGCCAGAACCAAGCAATTTATCGGTCAAGCTTATCCGCTACGGTATCGCCACAGGCCGAGCTGAACGCGATGTAACCGCCGATTTGCGCGGTGCGCTACCATCGCCTAATCGCGGCCACTTTCCCGCCATTACAGAGCCAAAATCATTGGCAGAATTACTACGCGACATTGATGCTTATGGCGGGAATTTTGTCGTTAGAACCGCGCTACAGCTCCAACCGCTGATATTTGCCAGACCTGCCAACCTTGCCGCCGCAGAATGGGCGGAATTTGACTTGGACGCCGCAGAATGGCGCATTGCTGCCGATAAAATGAAAATGAAAGACGCGCATATCGTACCGCTCAGCAAACAAGCCATTGCCTTATTACGTGATATTTATCCGCTGACCGGTTCAAGCCGTTATGTGTTCGCCAGCAACCAAGGCAAAAAAGGAAATGAACCCCATATCAGCCGCGAATCCATAGGCGCGGCAATCCGGCGCATGGGTTATCAAGGCCAACACACCGCCCACGGCTTCCGCACCACTGCCAGCACCCTTTTGCATGAACAAGGCTACCATTCCGACATGATCGAGCGCCAGCTTGCCCATGCCGAGCGCAACCGGGTTAAAGCGGCCTACAATCGCGCCCAACACTTACCCGAGCGCCGGAAAATGATGCAAAGCTGGGCGGATTACCTGGACGGTTTGAAGACTGGCGCGCAGGTGATACCGTTTAAGCAGGTCAGCTAAACCGTTATAATCGAATTTAACCGGATAGCCCGACGGGGCAACAAGCGGGATTCGTCCCCCGTTTCCGGTTAATCCTTTCGGACGATTTGCGCTTTGACGAGGTGTTGATTGTCTATAAGTTCACTGATTGATATTGATTTACCGGTTGAAGCGTTGGCTTTAGCGGACAAAATAAGAACTTTTCAGAAAGCTAGTCGATCAGGCAAATCAAATACGGAATGGTTCTATATTTGCGTAAATTGTCCAGCGTTCAATACTTGGAATAAGCGAGAATTTATTGGTGGCAAGCTTAGCGAAATTGAGTTTTCCGCATTTGTGGCACGTTCTTATGTAGCATTGTTCGAACTTAAAGGTGCTCCATATTGCGCACCAACCTCTATAAAAAAATCGTCAAGCTATGCGGCAAAGCTTCTCGATGTATTACCACATCAAACGCTGTATCCAGATGACGCAAAGAATCCCGATTTTTTAAAAGGACTCACTGCAATTTCACAATGGAACGCCGAAGAGATGCCGCCTTATGGAATTACGGCAAAGGGAAATCCTGTAGTTAGATGGCTAATTTATAAGCTTTCCGAAGAGTTTTGTTATTCGTTTGCAAAAAAACCGACAGTAGCGATTATTAGTGATTTGGTTAGATTAGGATGGCCGTCAATTGAAAATAGATCGGTAATGAACACTGCAACCGATAATCTATTTATTAAAGCATCCCAGCAAGCCGATATTAGGCGGCAAAATGACAATAGAGCTAAAACCTTAGCCCATCAAGAGAAAAACTCGGCAATTGTTGCTCACCAAGTTTTAACCGCATTTAGAGCTAATGAAATAACTCAGCCCGCTCATTCGCATTTAGATAAAAAACCAGTTGTAGCAAGTAGTGATGAATCTATATTGAGCGAACTTGAAAAGCTAGCTAAAGGGCTTTCTGACGCTTCTGACCGCCGAAGAATCATTTCATCAATAAATGCTATTAAGTACGAGCACGGCTATCAACAGGATGATGAAGGAAACTAAATAGACAAAAACATAGTTTCGTTTCCCTGTTCAACAAATCGCCAGCAACACCACATAACCTAACCTTGTTATTTACTGAACAAGGTTGGACAAATGAAACAACTCACTACAGCGCAGCTAGCCGTTGGCTATCTGAGGATCTGGCAAATCGTCGGGGATCGTAAACGCGGCATTGAACCACTGTTACCGGTTGGCCGCTCAACTTTCCTGGCTGGCGTTAAATCCGGCAAATATCCCAAACCCGTCAAGCTAGGCGAGAGAACCACCGCCTGGAGGAAAGCCGATATTCTGGCCTTGCTGGACAGTGTGGACGGTGCAGCATGAAAGCATTAGCCAAATCAGCCGCAGATAACCAAGCAGCCCACAGCTCAATCCAACTAATTATTCACGGCGGCAGCAATCAAGTCAGTGTCGATAGCCGCGAGATTGCAAACGAGTTTGGCCGGCGGCATGACAACGTACTGCAAACGCTAGATAGTTTGCTGTTAGATGGCACGCTATCGCTCCTTGAATGCAAGGAACGAACCTATCAAAAATTAGGCCGGCAATATCGCTGTTTTGAACTCAACGAAGCAGGATTCTTAAAAGCTATGCCGTTCATCGGCGGGCGTAAATCCCGCGAAGGTCAAAAGCGGTTGGTTGATGAATTCTTGCGAGTACGTCGCCAACTTGACCGGCAAGCGAAAGAGCGTGAAACCCTGGCTTATCAGGTGGCGCGATTGTCCGGCAAAGATAGCAGGGGAATTTTGACCGATGCCATTCAACAGTTTGCCGACTATGCGCGGGGCCAAGGCAGCCAGAACGCCGACCGCTATTTCTCAATCATCACGAACGCCGTTTATAAAGCCCTGGTCATCATCGAACCGCAGGCGACCGAAATCAGAGCGTTATTGACAGCGGTACAGCTTAAAACCCTGGAACTGGCCGAACTGACAGCAGCCCAAGCCTTGACCGAGGGCATGGAAAGCCAACAGCCTTACAAAGCCATTTTTCAAGCCATGAAAGCGACCCTGGATGGCGTTGTCGGCGCTAGGGTTAAGATTCTAGGCGGTTAAGGCATGGCGGCGAAGCTCAAGAAAAAAGCTTATATCGCCCAGGATGTCGACATGATCCGTTCTGCCGCTTATCTGGATTTAAGCGGCAATGCGGTGAAATTGTTGATCCTGATGCAAACTCACATGGCGCATGTATGAAGGCTTGAAGCGAATTAGATGAAAAAATCCGGGGCAACATTGATCATGTGACGGTATTTTTGACGGTATATTTATATTTTCAATTCTTACAAGCCTTGATAGTTATGGCATACAGAGTATTGTTCGATTGACTCTTTTTTAAATTCGCCTCACACCAAATCAAGCCAGTCTGAGCTGATTGTATGCATTAGCGGCACCAATCCAAAAAACCATTGTTGAGCCTGAGGCGTACTCTGCTGTTGTCGCCCCGCACCGTCACCAGAATCAACCGAAAAACAATCTCCGTTATTGGCAAGTACAATGAAAGCCTCGCTGCATAGTTATCTCGGTTTGCAAACTAGGCGGCTTCGTTCAGCAACTCCAAGCCTCTAAACACCGAACAACGCTTGAACACGTCCAACTCCGGCGCTAATTTCTTCTGCTGGCAGAACTTGGCAACCAGCTTGGTTAAGCCCTTGATGTCGCGACCGGTAGCGCCGGGAAAAATGGCCGCCAGTTCGTCGATCAATTCTTCCTTGACCGGCAAGCTAAATTGCTCGGTCATCACTCGCCAGATTTTGCATCTATCCGCATGATCCGGGGCGTGGTAGCGCAACATGGCAATACAACGGGAAATGATAGCTTCGTCGATGTCGTCCACCCGGTTAGTAGTCAGGAACAGCAGGCCGTTGAAATATTCCAGCACCCGCAAGAACACACCAACCACGGCGTTGGAAGCCAGGTTGTCGGCGCGACTTTTGATATAAACGTCGGCTTCGTCGATCAGCATCACCGCGCCCCAGCGCTGGGCGCGGATCAAGGTGTCCTTCAAGGTTTTCTCCATCTCGGCGACGTTTAAGCCCAACTGCCCGGAATGCACCCGGTACAAAGGCCGCTTGATGATTTCCGAATAGACCTCGGCGGTCAGCGTCTTGCCCACGCCGGCAGGACCGGCGCACAGTACCGTGGTACCGCCGGATTTGCCGGCGACGATGTCGTCCATCAGCATGTCCATTTCCGCCGTCAGGATGTCGATCAAATCGGTTTGTTCGGGCGGCAGGATCAGCTTTTGTTTCAACTCCGGCTGATACACATAAGGCTGGGTATCGTCGACATGCACCCAGACGTGGTGATGCAATTCCAGATGAAACATCAGGATATAGCCATGCACCGGCATTTCTGTAAACATGCCCTTGGGTACCTCGGCTTTGGCGGCTTCCATGGCGCTTTCGGTTTTGCTGTCGTAGCGCATGCTTTTGCCAGCTTTGCGTAGATAAGTGCCGAGAATGTCGCCGGAGGCATCCAGGCTCAAAGCCCGTTCGCTGAGGATATTTTCGTCGTTGACCAAGCGGCAGATCCCGCCACCCGAGGACATGACTACCGTATTCTTCCGCGTCCAGTCGCTGCTGCGATGGCTGGCGGTTGGATCCTCGGCATATTCGCCGGTACCCCACCCGGAAAACTGTTCGCCATAGCGCGCCCGCCAGTCAAAATACCGCGCGGTAGCCTCATCGTAACTGGCGATTAATTCCGGGGTTTCTTTTAAATAACCTTTGGTGGCAAAAATCTCCGGGATGGTTTTGTTCGCCAGATCTTTGCTACGAATGATGAGGCTCTCAACCATGATTTTACCCTTGGTGTTGGCTTTTAATTCGATCAAGATCCGCCCGGCTTCTTCCTCCCCTGGTGGCGTGTAATCCAGGCGGGTGATCAGATAAGCCAAGGTTCTGCCGGAAGGCTGCACATGAAATAGCCAACCACGCAGCCCACCCTCCAATAAATAATTGGCAATAGCCGGCAACAACATTTCCAGTTGATCGACGTTGTAGCGATGGCTGTTGTCGGCCAGCGCCGCTTGCAAGGCTATCAATAGCGCCGCTTGCTGTTGTAAGGCTTCACCGTGTTGCAAGTAGATGTCGGCCAGACTGGCTAATTCTGCCTCACTGAGTAAATCGTAAGGCACTTGCGCCTTGGTGCCAAAACGCAATTGCTCATTGATGCTTTGCAAGCGGGGGTGATCGTTAAGCAGTTGTTCGAGATGACGTTTGTCGATGGTTAATTTCATAGCATCAATCCTGTGACGGTAAGGCTAAACAAAGTACTTCGGCTAAATGCAGCGGCTTGGCGAAACCGCCATTGCCGATCTGCTGCTGACAAGAGAAACCGTTGCTGACCAGCAGTGCGTCAGGGTCGGCGCGCAGCGCTGGAAATAGGGCCAACTCCGCCATCGCTTGGGCTTGATCGTAATGCTCGGCTTCGACGCCAAAATTGCCGGCCATGCCGCAGCAGGACGATTCGATCAGCTCGAATTTCAAATCGGGCAGTTGCTTGAGTAGCTTACGAACCGACTTGATGGCACCTACCGCTTTTTGATGGCAGTGACCATGCAACAACAAGCTGTTAACGCCGGGGATGGCTTGAAACTCGATCGACCAGCGCTTGCTGGCTTGTTCGCGTACGATAAACTCTTCCAACAATAAAACTTTTTCCGCTAGCTTTTGCGCCCGTTCGCCCAAGCCAAGCTTTAGATATTCGTCGCGCAGGCTCAGAATGCAGGATGGTTCCAAGCCAATGATCGTGCGACCGGCGGCGACGTGTTCGGCCAGTGCGTTTACCATCCGCGATGCCTCGGCACGAGCTCTATCAATCAAGCCGTTGGAAAAGTAAGTGCGTCCGCAGCATAAGGGCCGGTCCACTTCGTCTCCAGCCAGCGGCGTGGCGATATGTACGTGATAGCCGGCGCTATTCAGCAACTTTTTAGCGGCGTCGGCGGCAGCGGGATTGAAGTAATAATTGAAAGTATCAACCAGCAGCACGACTTGTTTGTCGGCCAATTCCGGATGCAAACTTAATTCGGATTGGGCCGACACCTGAAACGCTTGCGCGGCGGGTTCCGGCAAGCGGACTTTAGCGCTGATGCCCGGCCAAGCTTCACCTAAACGCGCCAGCAGCTGCAAGCGATTGCGCCACTGGATTAAGGGTCGGAGCCCGCGCCAACGCAGTATTTTCGGCAGCTCCGCCCACAGCCGCCGCCTCAGTGAAACGCCGTTACGCTTTACCTGCTGCGCCAGAAACTCGGCTTTGATCAAAGCCATATCCACTTCGTTCTCACACTCGCGCTTGCAGCCCTTGCAACTGACGCACAAGGCCATGGTTTCGGCCAATTCCGGATTAAAAAAAGCCGCGTCGTTATCGGCATTCAGGGCCGCTTTCAAGGCTCTCACTCGACCGCCGGGCGACAGGCCGGCATTTTGCGTCACCCGAAAGCTCGGACACATCACACCCTTGGCGTCCCGTTCGCATTGCCGGCTACCGATACACACCGCTACGGCTTTGGCGAAATCGGCGCCATGCTTGGGAATATCGGCGTAGGCATCGCCCATGCCGGCGTTTTCATAAGACGACCAATCCAGAAACAGTTTCATAGGCACTAGGCTGATTAAAAACCTAGATCAAGCAAAAACAAAGCCAGTAGGAGCGGCATAGGGTAGATAAGCGCAACGCATCAAGCTCTCCCTTCAGTGATTGGTGGATGCGCTTGGCTTATACGCTCTAGCTTTGCTGCGATTGTTACATTTCCCCGCCGGATTGCTGCTCGGCACGCTGTAGCAAACCCGACAATCTACGGCGGCCGCGAACGATTTGTCACAGCGTTGCCAGGCCAAATCACTGACGATCCTAGGTAATTCGGGCTACCTATTTCGGCACAAATATTGCGGGAATTGGTTTTTTAACCTGGGAAAATTGAAGTGGAATTAGAAAACTGCGTCACCCGCTATTTCATCAGCTATAGCGGGGTAAAACTACCGTTGAAATTGGTCAACGAACTGGCAGACGAAAGCCATCTGGAGAACCGCAACACTTACTTTCGCGGCTGTTACGATGCCGATCAGCGTCTGATGCTATTGGAAAAACTGGTCTACGGCGATGTGGAATTGCGGCACGTTTACACCTACCATCCCAGCGGCATTCTGGCCGAAGCAGAAATTACCGACGCGGATGGCGAGATTGACGTATTGCGCTTCGACGAAACGGGGGCGGCGTTAGCGGCGGATTGAGACGTTGCACCCAGTCTCTTAGCGCGCTATTCGATGCACCGCATCCGCCAATTCCGCGCTAAATCTTGTCAAGCAACGGCTTTGCGCGGCGACACTGGCTTCGGCGCCCTTGGCAGCTGCTTCGCTGCACTCAAAGCGTTTGCCGATCACAGGTTGATCGGCTTTTTTCAATTGCCATTGCACTGAAAAACGGCTTTGGCCGGCGGCGGTTTGATGTAACTCCAGGATGTCGAAGCTGATTTGGTAATCGATAGCTTGGCGTGGCGCCCACGGATAGCGGACCACTTGTTCGATACCCAGTTGTTTGGCTAAGGAAAGCCCCAAGGCGCGGGCGATATTTTCATCCAGGCGCTCAGCCCAGCGGCTGTGCTCGTCCAGTTGATATTCATGCTCGCTCAACGCGGTGACCAACTGCGGGCGATCCAGATAAGCCGGCAAATGGATTGGTCCTAACCCCAACACGGTGCCGGCGGGCAAAGCAGTGACCGACGGCGGCGCGCCGGTTTCGGCACTGAGCATATAAAACTGCATCGGCGTGCTACTGCAAGCGGTCAGTAGCAGCGCTAAAAATAGCTTCGGTAAATAAATTACGTTTTTCATATTCATCTGGTTAAATCTGTTAACAGCCCAATCTATTTGCCGTAAATCAACGACTCCGGCCGCCGCTCCAGGGACTCGGTCAAATCCTTCAAGGAACGCGCGGCGTTGCGCATTTCCACCAACGTTTGCCCCAGTTGCGCATCCGGAGCAGCCATGGTTTCCACTGCGGTCAACGCATTTTGCGAGCCTTCCATCATCTTGGTCGCGGCATTCAGACTTTGTTCGGCGGCTTTCAACACCGGCAATAACTCCTTGTTAAAATCCTGCAGGGTAGTGCGGGTCTCGGTCAAAGCGCTATTGGCGTTGGTCATTAACGGCCCGATCTGATCGTTTAGCGAACTCATTAGCCGTTGGGTCTCCTGCAAGGATTTGGCCAGAGCCGCCATCGATTTCTTGGTATCGTCCGACTCCAACAACCCATGCATCGAATTCAAGGTATCCGCCATATTTTTGGTAATCTCTTCCAACGGCAACTGCCGCACCCGGTTGAAGATTTCGTCGGCGGTGTTGCGGATTTCGTCAACTGTGGTCGGTACGCTAGGCAGTTCAGGCAGATTCTTGTAATCCAGTTTGACCAGATTGATCGGCTTGTCGCTGTAAAAATTCAAGTCCACATACAACAAGCCGGTCAGCAAACTTTGGGTCTCCAACCGGCCCTTTAAGCCGGCATCGATCATACGTTGAGCATCCTGCATACGCTGTTTTTTGCTGTGGCCGCCGGATTGCTGTACCGACAAGTCTTGCAGCAAGGCTGGATCGATTTCGATCACCACGGGCTTGAAAATTCTGCCGGTCGCAGAATCCATCACTAGAGAAATTTCGTTGACATTGCCGATCTGCACACCCTGCAACTTCACCGGCGCGCCGACATTCAAGCCGTTCAGCGCCGAGTCGAAAAAGATGACGAAGCGCTTTTTGTCCTTAAAAAAATCGCTGCCGCCAAAGATCATTACGCCCGCCGTCAGCAAGATCAACGCGCCGACCAAAAACGCGCCGATGGCGAATGGATTGGCTTGTTTACTCACGCCGGACTCCTCATCTGTCGATTACTACTATTTTGTTCTGTTTGATCGCCGCGATTTAAAAATCGAATCACGTTGGGATGTTTGGATTCAATCAGCAATTTCTGTGGTGGACCGCCGTCGATATTGGTGCGGGTTTCGGCGTCCAGAAACACCGAGTTGTTGCCAATCGCGAAAATACTGTCAAGATCATGGGTAACCACGATGATGGTGGCCGACAAGGCGCTGCTCAGGCTCAGAATCAGATCGTCGAGCAATTTGGCGGTGATCGGGTCCAAGCCGGCCGACGGTTCGTCGAAAAACAAGATTTCCGGGTCCAAGGCCATGGCCCGCGCCAGACCGGCGCGCTTTTGCATGCCGCCGCTGAGCTCGGAAGGATAATAGTCTTCAAACCCGGCCAAGCCGACCAGCGCCAATTTATAAGAGACAATCTCTCGCACCTTTTTAGCGGGCAACAGGGTAGCTTCGGTAATCGGCAGCGCGACGTTTTCGGCCAAGGTCATGGAACTAAGCAAGGCGCCGCTTTGAAACAACACCCCAGTACGCGCCAAAATTTTCTGCCGAGCTTTAGGATCGGCTCGCCACAGACCCTGTTCCCCGTAAAACACATCTCCCTTTGCCGGTTGCTTCAAACCTATCATGTGCCGCAGCAGCGTCGTTTTACCGCAACCATTACCGCCCATGATGATAAAAACGTCACCACGATTGATCGTAAAATTCAGATCGTGCTGAATCACGAAATCGCCGTAGGTCATGGTCAGATCTTTTACCGTGATGCAGGCTTCGGCCATGGCTCAAATCCCCAACCGGTTGCAGATAATGGTCATCACCGAGTCGGCCACCACGATGAACACAATCGCCGTCACCACCGCAGAGGTACCGGCATCGCCGACCGCCGAAGCGCTGCGACCGCATTGCATGCCGCGCATGCAGCCCGATAGCGCAATCAAAATACCGAACACCGAGCATTTCACAAAGCCGATAATAAAATCCTTCATTTTCACGGCGCTGGCGGTGCGATCCATATACTCGGTCAGCGACACATCAAAAAAATTCACCGTGACAAAACCGCCGCCGATGATGCCCATCAAGTCGGCGTAAAGACATAAAAGCGGCATGATGATGATCAATGCCAACATGCGCGGTAGCACCAGGAACGCCATCGGGTCCAGGTTCATGGTTTTCAACGCATCGATTTCGCTGTTGACGTGCATCGTGCCGATTTGCGCGGCATATGCCGCTCCTGTGCGGCCGGACATGATGATCGCCGTCATCAAGCCGCCCATTTCCCGGGTCATGCCCAAACTAACCAGGTTGGCAATGTAGATTTGCGCGCCGAATAAGGACAGTTGCACGGCGCCGACGAAGGCCAGAATCAAACCCACCAACAAGCTAATCAAGGTGACAATCGGCAGCGCCGATGGCCCGCATTCTTGAATATACAGCCATAAATCCTGGCGGCGAAAATGAGCTTGCCCGCGCATGGTGGCGAAAGTGCTGATGATCATTTCGCCGACAAAAATCAACATCTCCTTGCCATGCTGAACGGCTTTGCCGGTGCTGACTGCCAAAGCCTGCGACCAGGAACTCTGCGTTTGGTCGCGGTGAGCGTCGACCCGCTCCGGCACGGCGGAAACCAGCGTCAGCAAGCCCTGAATTGAAGCGGGTAAGCTAGCTTTATCGACCGTCACGCCTTTTTGCGAGGCGTAATCGATTATCTTGATCAATTCGGTGACCAGCATGCTGTCCCAATTCCCCAGTGCTGTCGTGGAAAATGTGACTTTTTTGATCGTATTGCCAGCGTCAAGTCGAGTCAATATAGGTTCTAAGGGCGGCAATCTCGCGTCCAATATCCAGTCGCCGCCGAACGCGATGTCCAATACTTGTTGGTCGCAACTTGCAATTATGTCGCACGAGGGGCTGCTATCGATTTTGAGCTGCTGGCTTGGTGACGTTTTCATCCTTGTTTTACCGATGATTCTTTAGACAAGTATCCTAAGAACGCGCGTTGATAGCAAATCTGCAGAATCCGAATGTTGAATTGATGGCTGTTTAGACCCTTCAAAGCCGATTATGCAAAAACTGCTCGAACTCAATTTTTGGCATTGGTTTGGCGAAGTAAAAGCCCTGCACTTCATCACAACCGTGCGCGATTAGAAACGCTAATTGCTCTTTGGTTTCGACACCTTCTGCAATCACCTGAAATCCCAAATTGTGCGCCAAGCCAATAGTCGCTGCGGCAAT
>FSSH01001824.1_pt1 | contig 11698 bp, 9 predicted proteins | sample 1166101 | NCBI WGS metagenome assembly FSSH01 (sample SAMEA32972668, study PRJEB13176) | freshwater metagenome | biome: Drinking water system; feature: Biomass in drinking water that filtered by 0.45 um membrane; material: drinking water | place: USA | collected 2012-12-20 | depth 0 m | reverse complement strand
CAAGCGCCAAAGCCATGCCCACCGGTCCGCCGCCAATGATAACGATGTCGTAATGATCGGTGATCATAGTCTTTCTTGAAATTTTTGCAGAATATTTATGTGTAGTATACAGATCGGATGCCATATTTTATCCGGGAACTTCGTCGGCAACCCATACATTCCGGTTGGAGTCCTGATTGCTGCGTGTTGAATACGGCGGGAGAATAGCATATTGCCACGAATCGTGGAATGTGCGGTTGGGTAAGTCTGCTTTGATGCGCAGGCAAGAAAACGGCTTAAACTGTATAATCACAGCGTTCAATATTTGAAATCGGTGAAACCGGTTTCATGGAAGCAATGCTACGGTGATAATTTGAGAATTTTCTGTGTGAATAAGAGGATAGGAAGGAATTTTGCATGATGAGATTTTTTGAAAATAAATTGGCAGGATGGATAATATGTTTACTTGCTATTATTTCCACTGAAGTCTGGTCAGTGAATCTGGATAGCGAATTGATCAATGCTGCGGACAAGGGCAACTTTCCACTGGTAAAAAAGATATTGGATTCGCAGCGCGTTGAGCAAGACGAACTCAACGCCGCTTTCCTGGCGGCGGTTAAGAAAGGTCATGCGACTGTAATCGAGCGCTTTATACAAGCGGGTGTGGATATTAATTTAAGAGCGGATGATGACTATACCCCACTGATGCGGTCAGCTCGCGATGGCCGTGATCAGGCGGTGGAAATTCTGCTGGCTGCCGGTGCCGATGTCAATGCCCCAGCTGCAGAAGATGGCACGGCATTAATGATGGCGGCCGAGAAAGACCGTAGGAAAGCCATCGATCTATTGCTGGCGGCAAAAGCCGAGGTGAGTGTAAAACGCGCCGATAGTATGACAGCACTGACGCTGGCCGCGCAGCAAGGTCATCGGCAAGTCATTCAGACATTGATCAATGCCGGGGCCGATGTTAATTATCAATTGGAAAATGGCGCGACAGCGCTGATGCTGGCGGCACAGCTTGGCCATTTAGGCGCGGTTCATACATTGCTGGCGGCAAACGCCAATCCTAATCTGAAAGCCAGCAATAGCGCGACCGCACTGACTTTGGCCAAACTTTATCATCATAAGGAAGTGATTGAATTATTGGTAAAGGCGGGGGCCAAGTAGTAACTACTATGCTATCTTAATGCCCGTCCGGATTTGAAAATACGCTGTTATCGTTATAACCCAATGAATAGAGGAAATTCTAGATGAATGTTTTGGCTGCTTTACTTCTTGCTGCGACTGTTGCATCGCTTACCGGTTGCGGGGGTGAACCGAAAAGTGATAAATCAGAAACGGGCTCAATATCCGCGCCGCTGAATGAGATCACCAAACTGGGTGAGATTCCGTCCATCATGAGCGAAGGACTGACAGAGGAAGAGAAAGCTGAGTTAAGAGATCAGATTATGCCCGGCGGTGTCGGTGACGTTAAAGCCGCCGAAGAAAAATTTAAAGCGTTAATGGCCGATGCCAGAGCAGGCGACCCGGTAGCGCAAAATAGCTTGGGTGTCATGTACTACACCGGGGAAGCAGTATCCAAGACTTTATCCGGTCAAGTGTTGAATACTGATCCGGAATTGGCTGCCGGCTGGTTCTTCCGCGCTGCCGAACAAGGTTATGCTGATGCGCAGTTTAATTTAGGACTGATGTACGCCAACGGCGAAGGTGTACCGCAAGATATGGTGCAGGCGGCGGAACTGTTCAAGAGTGCGGCCGAACAAGGTCATGTCGATGCACAGAATAACCTAGGGGCCATGTATTTCACCGGAGAAGGCGTAGACAGGGATGAGAAAAAAGCGGTCGAGTGGTTTAAAAAGGCGGCCGCACAAGGAAATGAAGATGCGCAAGCTAATCTCGATGCGATTAAAGCATCCGGAAAATAATGACTCTGTTTTCTGGCCGTGCGCTGTATGGCACGGCCATTTGCTATTGCTTAACCGGGACTGCCTAAGCAATATTGACTTCGTTGGATAAATACACATCCTGAATGGCGTGCAGCAGTTTGACGCCTTCGGCAAAAGGTTTCTGAAATGCCTTGCGCCCGGAGATTAATCCCATTCCGCCTGCCCGTTTGTTGATGACTGCAGTACGGATCGCCTGATGTAGATCATCGCTGCCGGATTCACCGCCCGAATTGATCATACCGATCCGTCCCATGTAGCAATTGGCGACTTGATACCGCACCAAGTCTATCGGGTGTTCCGTTGTCAGCTCACTGTATACCTTAGGGTGTGTTTTACCGAATTTAATTGCGTTGTATCCGCCATTATTGGTCGCCATTTTTTGCTTAACGATGTCGGCGCCGATGGTTACCGCCAGATGATTGGCTTGACCGGTCAGATCAGCGCTGACGTGATAATCCTTTTCGGCGGTTTTAAACGCGGCGTTACGGGTATAAGCCCACAAAATGGTGACCATGCCCAGGTTATGCGCATGTTCAAACGCTGCTGAAACTTCCTCGATCTGACGGCGGGATTCGTCCGAACCAAAAAAAACAGTCGCACCCACGGCGCACGCGCCCATATCAAATGCCTGATTAACGCTGGCAAAAAGTGTTTGATCGTATTTATTGGGATAAGTCAGCAGTTCATTGTGATTGATTTTAAGAATCATCGGAATTTTGTGCGCATAGCGCCGCGCTACACTACCCAACACGCCCAATGTGGATGCGACACCATTGCACCCGCCTTCAAGCGCCAAATCGACAATGCTCTTAGGATCAAAAAACATGGGATTGGGAGCAAATGACGCACCGGCCGAGTGCTCAACACCCTGGTCTACCGGAAGCAATGACAAATAACCGGTACCCGCTAAACGCCCTTGATTATAAAGCGCTTGCAGATTGCGCAATACGCTGGGTTTGCGGTTGCTCAATGCCATGACGCGATCGACAAAATCAGCACCGGGCAGCTGCAGGCTTTGCTTCGGTATGGTATGGCAGACATGATTGAGCAGCAGCTCGCTTTCACTACCCAGAACGGCGGAAATATGTGTCATTTTTGCTCCTGACTGAGGGATTAAGGCTTGGTGTAACTTTGACCTGCTTGCAGATCAGTCATCTTAAGCCATGCATCGGGTTGAGAAAATAAGCATTTTGCTTATTTCCAATGCGCGTCAACTAAGTTACGCTGTCTTTATGTTTGAATGACGTTATTGTTAATCGCCAGGCGAATAAGCTGCGTGGTGTTTTGCAATTGTAACTTTCGCATCAGGTTGACATGATGAACACCGACGGTTTTCGGGCTGATGGCAAGTTTTTCCGCAATTTGCGTGCTGGAGTTTCCTTCCGCGATCAGTTTGAATATTTGAAATTCCCGCTTGGTGAGCATATCCAAAGGGTTTTCGCAGGTATCCTTGCGTGTTGCATTGAGGGCCAGCGTTGCGGCTAGCTCAGATTCGATATAAATTTTTCCCGCATTGACTTGCCGCACCGCCTGAACCATTTCTCCAATGCCGCTTTGTTTGCTGAGAAATCCGGTGGCTCCGGCTTTTAATGATCGTTGCGCCATCGTGACATTATTCAGCATACTAAATACCAGGACGTGTGCTGCGGGATCCCTGGCTTTGATGCGCCGGATGGTTTCGAGTCCGCCGATACCCGGCATGTTTAGATCCAGAATCGTCACATCCGGTTGATATTCCAGGTAGTATTGGTAGCCTGACTCGCCATCGTCGGCTTCCCCGACAACGCAGATATCGGGTGTGCTCTCCAGCAACCGGCGATAACCGGTACGCACTACGGGATGATCATCAATCAACAGGATAGAGATTGGTTTCGTCATAGTTTGAGTGTTCAATTGGCAGTTTAATATTGATTTCCGTGCCTTCATTGCATGCGCTGCGCACCGACAATGTGCCACCCATGGCAATGACGCGCTCACGCATACCGAGTAATCCTAATCCGCGAAACTTTTGATTGATATTATATCCCTTGCCGTTGTCTTCGATGGTGAGCAGCAAGCAATCTTCCATACACTCTAAACTGCTTTCACGGCTGAAGCTTATTTGTGCCCAGGTGGCTTCGGAGTGATTGTAGATATTGTTCAAACCTTCTTGGATGATACGGAAGATGGCGATATTGATCGATTCGTGCAATTTATCCAGTTCACCGCTCAATTTGAATTCAAGAATGATCTGCGGATGGTGCGTGCTCCATTGCCGTTTCAGTTCCAATAAAGCATCGACCAATCCCAGCGTATCCAGCAACACGGGCCGCAATTTATGCAGCATTTCATGGATTACTTCATTCATTTTCTGAGTACAGTCGCGTATAGCGCGCGCACTGGCGGAACTCATCGAATCGGCCGGCGCGTTATTCAGAATGACTTCATTCTCGATACGTATCACCGTAAGCCATTGACCTAACTCATCGTGCAATTCACGCGCGAGTGAACGCCGTTCTTTTTCTTGCACTTGAAACAATTCTTTCATCAATCGCCTGTTTTCATTCAACAAGTTTCTGTTAAGATTGATGGTTTTCTTAAGTTGGCTGATATCGGACATGATCATGAGGCAAGTGCTGTTATCACACATAACTGTGCTTTGCAGCCGGAGATAGTTTAGATGCTCATCTGCATTCTTGATTTTTAGATCAACTGTGGTTTTTCCTGTGGTAACGAAAACTTTCTGCAAATAATCGGTAAAAACCTGCTTGTTGATATCAAAAAAGCATTCCATGAAAGATTTGCCGATCAGCGATTCCCGGTCATTGTTGAGTAATTTCGCGCCCCTGAGATTGAGCGATAAAATGTGACCGGTTTTGTCCAAAGTCAGATAGCCGACCGGTGCATATTCGTAAAGATCTTCAAAGCGGCTGTGAGATTCACTTAATTGTTGCTGTGTTTCCTTAAGTTCCCGGTACTGCATCTCCAATTCAAAGTGAGAAGTCTGCAATTCGCTCAGTAGCTCGGTTTTGCTGAATTTTATATCGTCATCTTTTCTTCTTTGCTCTTCACTTTGCGTCATACTGTCTCCTATTACTCATCCTGCGCGTATGCTGGAGCGGTTCCCGGTGATTCAAGCATAACTGTATTTCATCTGCTAAGAATACATAATGTTATAGTACCAAATTATTACAAATCATAACGCTATAATTTTATGAGAAAAATCCTACAGACGCAGTAACTGGAGATTACAGTGAAAGTTGTGAGTGCCGTACTGATGTTTTAAACATTGATTTGCACGTGATGAAGGTTGAAACGGTTTGTCAGTACGATTAAACATTCTGGCTTTTGTTTTGGGTGTTGGTTTGCTGCAGCAGCAAACTGACTTGCCCGCACTCGATTGGGTTTGGGGTTTAATCCCGATCCTGGCTGTTAACGGATTGCTTGCGCGTTATTCATCGAGCGCATCGATTACGCTACGCAGAATCTTACTGTGCCTGTTTTTCCTGGGAATCGGGTTTTTCTGGGCTGCGGCTTTTGCACAGTGGCGTTTGTCCGATTTCTTGCCGCAAAGTTGGGAGCGGCAGGATATACAAATAACCGGCGTAGTAGCGAGCGTGCAGCAAAGCAATGAACGCGGTATCCGCTTCCGTTTTGATGTAGAGCAGGTGATTACGCCCGGTGCGGTTGTGCCTCAACATCTTCTATTATCCTGGTTCAAAGAGGGGCAAACAGGAACGTACCGTTTGGAGCGGCCAAACCTGCACGCGGGGGAACGCTGGCGTATTACCATGCGGCTCAAGCAGCTGCATGGCAGCATGAATCCACATGGCTTTGACTATGAAGTATGGGCGTTGGAGCGCAATATCCGTGCAACCGGATACGTGCGTTCATCGACTGATAATGAACTTCTGCAGCCGATGGTTTCGACGCCCAAATACTGGGTTGAGCATATCCGTGAGGACATTCAGCAGCGTTTTGCCGCCAATTTACCCAGCCATGCGTATGCAGGTGTGTTGCAAGCCCTGGCTATGGGTGATCAACACGCTATTCCGCGCGATCAATGGCAAATTTTCACCCGAACCGGCACCAATCATTTGATGGCCATTTCCGGGCTGCACATCACGATGATCTCCAGCATGATGTTTGCGCTGGTTTTCTGGTCATGGCGCTGGTCGACTTATCTGACGTTACGTTTGCCGGCACGCCGGGCTGCTGCCGCCGCTGGGCTGGCTGTGGCATTGGCTTATGCGGTTCTGTCCGGGTTTGCAATTCCGGCGCAGCGGACGCTCTATATGCTGGCCGTAGTGGCAATTGCAGTATGGCGAGGGCGGCAATCTTCCGCAACAACGGTGCTGGCTTGGGCGCTATTTTGGGTGGTTCTGCTCGATCCGTGGGCCGTCATGGCGCCCGGATTCTGGTTGTCGTTCGGTGCCATCGGACTCATTATGCTGATAACGGTAGGGCGGATTGGCAAAGTTCACTGGTTTACCGATTGGTTGCGGGTTCAGTGGGCGATCACCCTGGGGTTAATTCCGCTGTTACTGGTTTTCTTCCAGCAGGTGCCGATGGTATCGCCGCTTGCTAATGCCATTGCCATTCCGTTGATAAGTCTTGTGGTCGTGCCGCTGACTCTGCTGGCAGTGATGCCGCTGTTTGACTTTATTTTGCCGGTGGCGCACGAAGTTTTAAGCTTTGTCATGACGATATTGCACGCGCTGAGTGATTTTCCACAGGCCGTATGGCAGCAGCATACGCCGCCGTTGTGGACAATCTTGGCAGCCGTTTGCGGAATTTTGTGGATGTTGCTACCCGGAAGTTTGGCAAGCGGATTCTTGGCAGGTTTCCCAGCGCGCTGGCTGGGAGTGGTAGCGTTATTGCCGATGTTTTGGGTATTGCCTGCGCAACCCAAAAGCGGTGAATTATGGTTGACGATCCTGGATGTCGGTCAGGGATTGGCCGTTGTGGCGCGTACAGCACATCATACGGTGTTGTTTGATACTGGGCCTGGTTTTGGCGATACCGATAGCGGTAGCCGTATTGTCGTACCATACTTGCGTGGTGAGGGCATACGGAAACTGGATGCCATGATCGTATCGCACGCGGATACAGACCATAGTGGTGGTGCATTGTCGATAATGGATGAAATTCCGGTTGAGTTGCTGTTGTCTTCTTTGAACGATCAGCATCCTATACGACGCACTGCAAAGCATCACGATCAATGCCATGCCGGACAGTCATGGCATTGGGATGGCGTACATTTTGAGTTTTTGCACCCATTACCGCAGGATTATGCAAATTCACAACGCAGAACCAATTCAAACAGTTGCGTGCTAAAGATCACATCGCTGCATGGTAGCGTATTACTACCGGCGGATATTGAAGGTAAAGATGAATTAGCGTTGCTTAGCCGCGCTAGTGAGAAACTTCCGGCAACCATGCTGATCGCGCCGCATCATGGCAGCCTGTCATCGTCAACAATGAATTTTGCGCGGCAGGTGAGTCCAGCAGTGACAGTTTTTACGGTCGGTTACCTTAATCGCTATGGCCACCCGCGCGAAGAAGTAATGACACGGTATCTCAACTTGGACAGCCGCTTGCTGCGCAGTGACAGAGATGGCGCGATCTTGCTGCGTTTTGCCAGTAATGGCTGGTCGGTTGAGAGTTGGAGACAATCAAACCGGCGCTACTGGCATCACAGTATAATCGAATAGATTGATTGAGATGATGGGACTATTGCAATGAGTATCAATAGGATAGGGTTGGTATCGATAAACGAAGGTTGTCAGTGGGTTTTCCCTAGTGATCGACATCGGGCAATTCGATATCGTTAAACAGTACGGTGAACGAAGTACCCGCGCCGGGTTCACTGGTCACTTTGATTTTTAATTTATTATTTTCTGCCGCGATTCTTACGATGGACAAGCCAATTCCGCTGGTTGCCTTGTTATGCAGTGCCGCCCTGGGCGAATAAAAATATTCGTTGAATATATTCGGTAAGTCTTTATTCTCTATGCCTATACCGTGATCAGTAATGGTGATACTAGCACTTCGGTCCCGCTGATTGATGGCGGATGTAATTTCTACCGCTGTATTATCATGCGAATAGGTGATCGCATTGGTAATAATATTTTCCAGAAGTATTTCCAGTTGATCGGGGATAACCTTGCAATAGAAATTTTCAATCGATAAATTGAATGCGATATGTTTGGCATTGGCAACGAGCGTTAATTTCTCAATACATTTTTGCAGTGTGGTTTGAATGTCGATTGTCTCGAATACTGCGGTATTAAGACAGGTATCTTTCAAGCGCTCGAGTCTGAGCAAGTCGAGAATCAAGCTCGACATACTTTGTGCGCGGCTATCAATCTTGTCCAATGCTTCATTTACGCCGTCTGAAGCATCTCCGCAATAACCCCCTTTAATCAAATTGATTTTGCTGCGGATGGCATCCAACGGCGATTTGAGCTGATGCGTCATCAGCACGGCGTATTGATCTTTTTCGACTTGCGCCTGATTGATTTGCCTATAAGCATCCAGCAGGTGGCGCTCATGCGCCCGGACGATCAGGGAAAGTCTCGACACTACATACCAAACGATAAAAAATAAGATATCGAGAAAAAACATCCATAACATTGCCCCATCTTTACGTGCATTTTCCGACAGCAGATGATTGTTGACCAATGTTGACAGTGGCGTTTGCGTTTGCGTGATCAGGAAGTTATCAACAATGATAACTATCGTATCCATGAGACACACTAAAATGGTGACATACAAGCTTTCGCGGGTAGAAAAAAAGATGCAGGCAAGCGCAATATGCAGCACATAGAAAAATGAAATGGGTGTAGTCGTGCTGCCAATATAATGTACAACAACAGACAAACAGATCAAATCGACAATGATCTGTACCCATAGATTGATCGAGGGGGAGTTATATTTACCCGGTTTGAAACGGTCTAATGCAAAGATGTAAGCAATATTAGCGACAACCAGTACGATGATGATGGCGACCGGCCATTTTTGCTGCTCGCTGATTCCAAATTGCGTCAATACATTCGACGCCGATAGCATCAGGATTTCGAAGAAAACCAAAGTGACAATTAATGCCCAGCGGAAAGTAATAAACCAGCGAATATTACTGATTAATACATCATCGCTGAGCTTAAGTTTGTCGCCTTTTATTTCAAGCAGAATATTTTGACTATTGGATTTATCCCAGGAAAATTCAGTTGTCGCCATTTTCACATAATCCAACTAGGCAGCCTCTCCCGTATGCTTTAATCGATCATTGATCGTTGCCAATAAGCTTACCGGTTCGACGGGTTTTTCCATGATACACACCCATTCATGCGAGCCATCCTCAAAATAAGGTCTGATCATATCGCCCAAGGAGGTGAGAAAAATGGTTTGTATTTGTGGAAAGCGTTTGTGAATCTTTGCATAGGTAGTCAAACCGGAATCCATGGATTCGACCATTACATCAAGAATTGCCAGATCAGGGCGTTTGCTTTCATCTTCCAGTGAATCGATAAAATCTTGCATGGACAGATAACTGCTAACTTCATATCCATTCTTGCAAAGAATCCGTTCAACCGCTTCGCGGATATCGGAATCATCGTCAACATGTGCTATTCGTGGTGCCATCATCATTCTCCTAACTTCATCGTGTGAACCCGGTCAGGCTTCTTACAAGAAAGAAACCGTTTGCTCACCGGGGATATTCTTGAGCCGATCATATCTTAGCAAATGTGAAAAATATGTGAAGTATAAAACGGCAGATATCGATAATATATGAGTTCTAGCAGGATATATGCTGTAACTCAATGAACCGTCGGCCCTGCCTCGCGGAATATGGTATCAACCGCCAGCGCATCCAGACGGTACTCACGATTGCAGATGTCATCGTTGACAACCACTTCGCCGAATTCTTTCAGGATTGAATCGACTTCCTCGCGGCCGAGCGAATGTAGCATGGCGTAAATCTTAGCAGAGTCTTCGCGGCAGCCGTACTGGATGGTTTGTGCATCGAAAATGCGGATGGTTTCTTGATAAAACAGGCGGGTCAGTATTTCTTCCACAGTCAAGTCGAATAGTGCATGATCATGCACTGTCGCCGCTAGTGCTTCGGCGCGCGCCCAGCCGTCGGGGTCTTGCAGATCGGCATTAGGCAGTTTTTGCAGCAATAAGCCAAAAATGGCGGTATCCGTGGTGATCAAAAATAAGCGCGAGGGCAGTTGCTCGGATTGGCGGAAGTAATGCTCAAAGATTTCGGCGATATTGTTGCCGTCGAGCGGTACGATGCTTTGATAACACTCGCGCATCGACGGCATGTCCAATGTGATCAGCAATTGACCATCACCGAGCAGTTCGGACACAGGCTGCGCTGCGATGTTTTCTGCGTGTTTTGCCATGCCGCGAATATGTAAAGTATCGGTGCAGTCGATAACCAACATCGAAACGGGACCATTGCCATTCAATTGGATGGTCAACCGGCCGGCTTGCTTGAGATTTTCGCCCAGCAGCAGGGTGACGGCGCTCATCTCTCCTACCAGCTGGGTCACCGGTTGTGGATAGTTGCGCCCGGTTAATAGGGCTTGCCAAACCGAGTCGAGGTGTACGATGGCACCGCGGATGTCCAGATTTTCCAGAAGAAAGCGTTGTACATAGTTGTTGCTCATTCTAAGGCCTTCGGTTGTAAGAAATCGTCATTATAACCGGTTGTGCTGCAATGCCACCCATGCCTGGCCTAATGCAACTGCGCTGTCATCCGGCAACATCTGCTGTGCGATGAAGATTTGAAGCGGCGATGCAATCAAGTGATGGATCAAGCCGTGCCGCAATATCGCGTTATGAAAACAACCGCCACCCAGCGCTACCTGTGAAATATGATGTTGCTCGGCCGCCTGTACAATCCACGCCGCCAATCCGGCAACCAGTGTGGCATGAAATAGCGCGGCGCCGTAGGCGGTATCATGTCCGGCATCACGGCAATCGATCAATGCCGACAGTAAGGACGAGAAATCCAGTTGGTTGTCAGCGCTGATGCGATAACCGTCCATCAGCGCACCAGTTTCCCCATGTTGTTCGGCGAGTTGCTGCAATTGAATGGCGGCTTGTGCTTCATGCGATTGAATCGCATTGACGCCCAGCAATCCGGCCGCTGCGTCGAACAAGCGTCCCATGCTGGATGTATGGGGACAATTCAGGTTTTGTGCCAGCATCGCGGCAACTGTCGCCGCCGCCGGTTGATCTGGAAAACGCGGGGTAATTTCAGCGCCGCGGTTTAAGCGGAATAACGCTGCTGCGGCCATGCGCCATGGTTCTTGTGCGGCGCGATCGCCGCCTGGCAATGCCAAGGTTGTCAGGTGACCAAGCCGGTCAAAACGAGCACCATCGACCAATAGCAACTCACCGCCCCAAGGCGTGTTATCCGTTCCCAGACCGACACCATCCAGCGCTAGGCCTAATACCGGTTGAGTCAATTGGTGTTCGGCGCAAATGGCAGCGATGTGGGCATGATGATGCTGTACGGCCAATGCAGGAATACGCCGCTGTTCAGCGTATGTTTGCGCAAATTGCGTGCTGTAAAAATCCGGATGTAGGTCGTGCGTGACGATTTCCGGCTGAATGGAATAATCCTGGCATAGACGCTGCACGGTTTGATCCAGTTGCTGACGGGCTTCTATTGTTGCCAAGTCACCAATCAACGGAGAGATATGCGCACGATGACCTTGCGTCACACAAATGGTATTTTTCAGCCAGGCGCCGCAGGCTAGAACGGAAGGGCCGCTGAT
>FSSH01001729.1_pt2 | contig 11719 bp, 12 predicted proteins | sample 1166101 | NCBI WGS metagenome assembly FSSH01 (sample SAMEA32972668, study PRJEB13176) | freshwater metagenome | biome: Drinking water system; feature: Biomass in drinking water that filtered by 0.45 um membrane; material: drinking water | place: USA | collected 2012-12-20 | depth 0 m | reverse complement strand
TCGATCTATGGCTGGCGCGGCGCGGAAGTTGAGAACATCCTGAAATTCGAGAAGGATTTTCCCGGCGCGCGCGTCATCCGGCTCGAAAGGAATTACCGCTCGACGCCGGCGATCTTGAACGCCGCCTCGACGCTGATCTCCGCAAACAAGACGCGTCTTGGCAAGACGCTGTGGACCGAGGCCGCCGAGGGCGAGCGCGTGAAAGTGCGCGGCATTTGGGACGGCGACGAGGAAGCGCGCCTCATCGGCGACGATATCGAGGCGGAGCAAGCCAAGGGCCGCGCGCTGTCCGGCATGGCGGTCCTCGTGCGCGCTTCGTTCCAGATGCGGGCGTTTGAAGAGCGCTTCAATACGCTCGGCCTGCCCTACCGCGTCATCGGCGGCCCGCGCTTTTATGAGCGGGAGGAAGTGCGCGACGCCGTCTCCTATCTGCGCCTCGTCAGGAGCGCGGACGACGATCTCGCCTTCGACCGCATCGCCAACAAGCCGGCGCGCAAGCTCGGCGGCCAGACCTTGCAAGCCGTCCATGCGCTGGCCCGCGCCCGCGCGATCCCCCTGATGGCGGCGAGCCGCGCGCTGATCGAGGCCGACGATCTCGGCGCGGCGGCGCGCGGGGCGCTTTTGAAGTTTGTCGAGATGGTGGACCGCTGGGCGCGCGAGGTGGAGAGCATGAGCCCGCGCGACCTCACCGAGCTGATCCTCGATGAATCCGGGTACACGGATTATTGGAAGAACAACAAGACTGCGAAGGCCGATTCAAAACTCGACAACCTGAAAGAAGTCGTGCAGGCGGTCTCCGAGTTCGACACGCTCGCCGCTTATCTCGATCACGTCGCGCTGGTCGCCGACCGCAACGAAAATTCAGAGACGAGCGCCGTCTGGCTGATGACGCTGCACGCCGCCAAGGGCCTTGAATTTCCCGTCGTGTTCCTGCCCGGCTGGGAGGAGGGCGTTTTCCCCTCGAAGCGCTCGCTCGACGAGGGCGGCTCGCCCGCGCTCGAAGAGGAACGGCGCCTTGCCTATGTCGGCATCACGCGCGCGCGCGAAAGCTGCCGCATATCCTTCGCCGCGAACCGGCAGATGTACGGCCGCTGGCAGACCGCGCTGCCATCGCGCTTCATTGACGAATTGCCGCCGGACGCTGTCGATGTCGTCTCGCAGCCGGGGCTCTACGGCAACGCCGCCGCCGCGCTGCCGGGCCATTCAAGGTTTGACGCCAGCGCTGTCGATGACGGCGCCTATTACGACAACCCCGGCTGGCGGCGCGCCCGCGCGGCCTCTACGCGGCCGAGCCCCGCCGCCCCCATGATCGAAGGCCGCGCGCGCGACGTTTCAATCAGCGCCGGCGGCGCGAAATTCGCGGTTGGGACGCGCGTTTTCCACGACAAGTTCGGCTATGGCCGCGTCATCCTCGCCGAGGGGCAGAAATTGACGGTCGATTTCGAACATTCCGGCGCCAAGAAGGTTGTTGATTCCTTCGTGAAAGGGGCGTGAGCGATGGCGATGAGAAAGGTCAGCGAAACGAACGGCATTTCCGTGTGGATCGGAAAGATCGACGACAACAATGATGAGTTCAATGACGCCTATTCGCTTGCGCTCACCGCCGACCAGCGGTTGCGGTCCGTCGCGGCGAATGCTCTGGCCTTGTTTCGACTAAAAGGAATTGATGTCGATGCACGCCGACTGGATCGAACTGGTAAAATTGTTCGAGGAAAGAAAAGTAAGATTTCTCGTCATCGGCGGGATGGCGGTTAATTTTCATGGATATGAACGCGTCACAAAAGACCTTGGTCTCTGGGTCGCGCGGGATCGCAGGAACGCGCGCGCGGTCTACGCCTCGCTGACGGAGTGGGGCGCAGGGTTGACGGGGATCACCGCAAGAGATTTTGAAGAAGACAACTTCTTCCTATTCGGGCGTGAGCCATGGCGTATCGATATCCTTATTTCGCCGCCCGGTCTCGATTTCGAAGACGCTTGGCCAAATCGCGTCGAGCATCGCTTTGAAGGCGGTCCCGTTTTCTTTTTTGTCTCCACGCGAGACCTTTTGGCGCTTAAGAAAGCGTCAGGGCGCCCGATCGATCGCATCGATGCGCAAGCCGTCAGCCGATTGATGAAAAAAGCTCAGGGCAAGACCGAAGCGGCGACGCCGCAAACTAAAAAAGTCGTTCCCGGAAGTCCCAAAAAGAAGAAGCGCTGATGACCACCTACAAAGCCGTCTGGACCGGCGTGGAAGCAGCGCTCAATGACGCCAGCGTTCTCCTGACGGATGTTCTCTATCCGCCGGCGAACGCCGTCAGTCTGTCGAAGGACGATGACGCGCGCGCGGACGCCGCATGGAAGCTTGAGGCTTATTTCGAAGCGCGGCCCGATGCGGCGGCGCTCGCGGCGTTGCTGGCGGAGACGGGCGCGGGCGCGGCGGCGATCGAGGAGCTGCCCGATATCGACTGGGTGGCGCATGCGCTTGCAGGTCTTGGCGTCGTCGAGGCGGGGCGGTTCCTGCTCTACGGAACGCATGACGCTGACAAGCTTCCAGATGACAGCGCGCGCATCCCGATCCGGATCGACGCCAACCAGGCTTTCGGCACCGGGCACCACCCGACGACCGCTGGATGCCTCACGCTCCTCGACCGGCTCGGCGCCATCGCGCCGCAGGCAGTGTTCGATCTCGGCTGCGGCTCGGCCGTTCTCGCCATCGCGGCGGCCAAGCTCTGGGACGTCGAGGTCATCGCCAGCGACATCGACGCACGCTCGGTCGAGATCGCGCGCGAGAATATCGCGCTCAACGCCGCCGAAGAGCTTGTGACGGCGATCGTCGCCGACGGGTTCGCCGACCCGCGTATTCGCGTGCGCGCGCCGTTCGACTTTGTCTTCGCTAACATCCTCGCCGGGCCGCTTATTGAGTTCGCCCCGTCGATGGCGGAGCACGTCGCCCCGCGCGGGCGGGTCATGCTCGCCGGGCTGATGGCGGAGCAGGAGGCGGGCGTCGTCGCCGCTTACGAGGCAGCGGGATTTCGCCAGTTGAACCGGCTGGCGCACGCTGTGTGGCCGGTGCTGCTGTTTGTGAGGTTGTAGGGCGCGGGCGGCAGGTAGTAGGCTGCGCGCTGACGCGTAAAGCAACGCACGACCGGCAACCCCCAACCTGCGCCCTCACCCATGTTCCAGCACTTCGACCCCGTCTCCGACCGCAGCTTCGCTGCGAAGCATTTGCCGCTTCTCCGCGCCGAGATGAAGGCGCTGAAGATCGACGGCTTCATCGTTCCGCATGATGACGAATATCAGAACGAGTATATCCCCGCCTACGCCGAGCGGCTGATGTGGGTGTCGGGCTTTTCGGGCTCGGCGGGCGCCGCGGTCGTGTTCCTTGACAAGGCGGTCGTCTTCATCGACGGGCGTTACACCCTGCAAGTGCGCCAACAGGTCGATGACGGACACTTCGAATACGCCGACCTCGTCGAGACGCCGCCCGACGTCTGGCTCGCCGAGAACGCCGCGCCGGGCGCGCGCGTCGGTTACGACCCGATGCTGCACACAAAGTCGGGCGTTGAGCGGCTCGAAAAGGCGGCGGCGACGCGCGGCTTCACCCTCGTCGCGCTCGACAAGAATCCGGTCGACCTGGCGTGGAAGGATCAGCCGGCGCGCCCGCTTTCGCCGGCCAAGCCGCACGGGCTTGACCTTGCGGGGCGCGGCTCCGCCGAGAAGCGGCGGGAGGTTGCAGCGGCGCTGCAAAAGGCGGGCGCTGACGCGACGCTGATCACCGCGCCGCCGTCGATTGCGTGGCTGTTCAACATTCGCGGCGCGGACGTAACGCGCACACCCTTGCCCCTCGGCCGCGCGCTGGTGACGAAAGACGGCCGCGCGACCTTGTTCCTCGCGCCGGAGAAAGTCGGCAACGAACTCCCGGCGTTTCTCGGCGACGATGTCGATATCCGCGCGGAAGCTGATGTCGAGGCGGTGCTTGAAAAACTCGGGCGCGAGAAAAAGCGCGTCGCGGTCGATCCCATGCTCGCGCCCATGAAATATGTGAAGACGCTGAGCGAGGCGGGCGCGGGCGTCGTCGATCTGACGGATCCGTGCGCCCTCCCCCGCGCGACCAAGAATGAAACGGAGCTCAACGGCGCGCGCGCCGCGCATATCCGGGACGGCGCGCGTGTGACCGAATTCCTGCACTGGATCGCGACAAAGGCGCAGGACGGCTCGGTCGATGAAATCGCTGCGGCGAAAAAACTTGAAGCCTTCCGCGCCGCGACCGGCAAACTCGTCGATCTCTCATTCGACACGATTTCTGGCGCCGGCGAGAACGGCGCCGTCGTTCACTACAAAGTCTCCACCATGACGGCGCGCCCGTTAAAGCCGGGCGAGCTTTATCTCATCGATTCCGGCGCGCAATATCAGGACGGCACGACCGACATCACGCGCACGGCGCCGATCGGCAAGCCGTCGCAGGAAATGCGCGAGCGCTTCACGCTTGTCCTCAAAGGCCACATCGCGCTCGCGACGGCGCGCTTTCCCGCGGGCACGACCGGGCACCAGCTTGACGCGCTCGCGCGGCGACCGCTGTGGGAAGCAGGGCTCGATTACGATCACGGCACCGGGCACGGCGTCGGCTCGTTCCTCGGCGTCCATGAAGGCCCGCAGCGCATCGCCAAGGTCGCGAACACGCAAGCCCTGAAGCCCGGCATGATCCTGTCGAATGAGCCCGGCTATTACAAAACCGGCGCCTATGGCATCCGCATTGAGAACCTGATCGTCGTCACGGAGCCGCAGGCGGTTGACGGCGGCGAACGGCCGATGATGGCGTTTGAAACGATCACGCTTGCGCCGATCAGCCTCGACCTCGTCGTCAGCGCCATGCTGAGCGAAACCGAGCGCCACTGGCTCAACAAGTATCACGCGCGCGTGCGGCAAACGCTGACGCCGCTCGTCCCCGCCGATGTCGCGGCCTGGCTTGCCGAGGCGACGCGGTCGATCTGAAAGTTTGAACCCGGCCGACGCGCGTTCCCTCCCTTGAAAAGCGAGCGCTTTCGCATATGGCGCTGCACTCCCTCTCCCCTCTCCCGCTGGCGGGAAAGGGTGGCGAGCCAATAGAGATCGCCCTGCTTGAAAGAGGGGGATCCTCTTCAATTCCTAACGCCCAACACCCCGCCGAGCGGAAAGCCGATCGTCACCGGCGCGTGCGGCGCCAATTCCTCTGTAAGCTGATCGATATAGCCGGCGCTGAGCCCTTTCGATGCCATATAGGCGCGCGCGTAGGAGGCGGTGAGAAGAAGCCCCGCGGCGTCCGCCGGCGGCAATACGACCTCGATCGCGTCTGAATAACTCACCAGCCGCGGGAACGCGCCCGAAGCGCGCATGGCGCGCGAATAATCGGCCTTGACGCCGAGACGCTTGTCCATGAAGGGCGACCACAGCGCCCAGTGTTTCTGAAAAACGGCTTGCGCCGTACCGCTGACGAAAAACGGGCCATAGAGAAACGGGAAAAACACCCCGCCCGGCCGCAGCCAGCGCGCGACATGCGCGCAGACAACGTCCTGCTCCATCCAGTGAAAGGCCGTCGCCGAGATGACACAATCAACCGCGCCGGCCTCGAAAACGGCATCTTCCGCCGCAGCGTTGATGCGGTCGATACGGGGATCGTCGGGCGCGGCGGCGAGCATGCGCGCGTCCGGCTCGACGGCGGCTACGCGCTCGAACCGCGCTGCGAGATCAAGGCTCGCCTTCGCCGGCCCGGCGCCGAGATCGACGGCGAAACGCCGCGGCCCTTCAAGATGCGACTCAAGAAAATCGAACAGCGCCCTGGGATAGGCGGGACGCAGCGCGGCATAGCGCGCCGCAATGTCGCCGAAACCGAGCGCGGGGTTTTCTGTCATGAGGGTTTCGCGCCGACGAAGGCGCGCCATTCTTCTTCAGTGAACACGCGAACGCCGAGCCGTTCGGCGTCCTTCAGTTTCGATCCCGCGCCAGGCCCCGCGACGACAAAATCGGTCTTGGCCGACACCGAGCCTGACACTTTCGCGCCAAGCGCGAGCGCCTGCGCTTTGGCTTCATCGCGCGTCATCGTTTCGAGCGTTCCGGTGAAGACGACGGTCTTCCCGGCGACCGCTGAATCCGGCCGCGCGACCGCCGCCTGTTCTTGCGGCGTCACTTCTTCCAGCAGCCGATCGACGGCGGCGCGATTGCGCGCATCCTTGAAAAAGGCGATCACCCCGCCGGCGACGAGCGCGCCGACGCCTTCGATTGACAGCATCTCCCCATAGGCGGCGCTTTCCTCATCCGCCGCCGCAGTTGCTGCGGCGCAAAATGCACCGAATGTATGGTAATGTCGCGCAAAAAGACGCGCGTTTGTCTCGCCGATATGGCGCATGCCGAGCGCGTTGATAAAGCGGTCCAGCGCCGGCGCCCGGCGCGCATTGATCGCGGCGAAAAGATTCTCGACCGACTTCTGGTTGGTCGGCGTTTTCGTTCCGTCCTTCCTCGCCTTATAGGTGAAGAGATCGACGGCGCCCGCTTTCTGGCGCGCTTCCAGCGTGAAGAGGTCAGCGGGCTCCTTGACGACGCCTTCGGCGAAGAACGCCTCAATCTGCTTCTCGCCGAGACCTTCGATGTCGAGCGCGTCGCGCGAGACGAAATGGCGCAGCCGTTCGACGCCTTGCGCCGCGCAGGAAAATCCGCCCGTGCAGCGACGCACGACTTCGTCCTCGTCGCGAACAGCGGGGCTGCCGCAGACGGGGCAGACTTCAGGAAAAACATAAGGTCTCGCGCCGCGCGGACGCTTCTCCGCGATCACCTCGACGATCTGCGGAATGACGTCGCCGGCGCGCTGCACGACGACCGTGTCGCCGACGCGCACGTCCTTGCGCTCGATCTCATCCTGGTTGTGCAGCGTCGCGTTGGAGACGACGACGCCGCCGACCGTAACCGGCCTTAATCGCGCGACCGGTGTCAGCGCGCCGGTGCGCCCGACCTGAATGTCGATCCCGAGAAGCTCCGTCGTCGCACGCTCGGCCGGGAATTTGTGCGCGATCGCCCAGCGCGGGGACCGCGACACGAACCCCAGACGTTCCTGATAGTCGAGCCGGTCGACCTTGTAGACGACGCCGTCAATATCATAGCCAAGGCTCGCGCGTTGCGCCTCAATCGCAGCGTAATGCGCGAGCATGGCGTCAACGCTTTCGCAGCGAACAAGCAGCGGATTGGTCTTGAACCCGAAATGTTCAAGGCGCCTCACGCTGTCGAGTTGCGTTTCACCGAGCGGGGTTGAAATCTCGCCCCAGGCATAGGCGAAGAAGCGCAAGGGCCGCGCGGCGGTGATGGCGGCGTCGATCTGGCGCAGCGACCCGGCGGCGGCGTTGCGCGGGTTGGCGAAGGGCTCCTCCCCCTCCTTGTCCAGCGCCTTGTTGAGCGCCGCGAAATCGGCATGGCTCATGTAGATTTCGCCGCGCACGTCGAGGACGTCCGGCGCCCCCCGCAGCGTCCGGGGAATGTCGCCGATGGTGAGCGCGTTGGCCGTGACGTTCTCGCCGACCGCGCCGTCGCCGCGCGTCGCGGCGACTTTAAGGACGCCGCCTTCATATCGCAGATTGAGCGACAAGCCGTCGATTTTCGGCTCCGCCGTGAAGGCGAGCGGCGCCGCCTCCAGTTTCAGGAACCGGCGCACGCGGCCCGCGAAGTCGCGCACGTCTTCCTCGCCGAACGCGTTGTCGAGCGACAGCATCGGCCTTGCATGCGCGGCCTTGTCGAATTTCGTCGAAGGCGCAGCGCCGATGCGCAGCGAGGGCGAGTCCGCGCGCTTCAGCCTTGGAAATTGCCGCTCGATCAGCGCGTTGCGGCGGCGAAGCGCGTCATATTCAGCGTCGGTCAGTTGCGGGCGGTCTTCGGCGTAGTAGGCCTTGTCCGCATCGGCGATCGCCTTGGCGAGGCGCGCAAGTTCGGCTGCGGCCTCGTCGGCGGAAAGATCCAGGACAGGTTTCGGCGCCGGCGTCACAGATCTTTTCGCATCCTGATGATGACGTTCCTCACCCCGTCCGCCCCGATCGTTTCGTCGCGCCCGATTTCGCGATAGCCGCGCGCCCTGTAAAGCGGTTCGCCCGGAATGGTTGCGCCCAGTTCAATCGTTTTGAACCCTTCGGCGCGCGCCGCCGCCTCACCGAGGTCAAGGAGCATCGACCCGACGCCGCGGCGCGTCCAGTCCGGGCGGGTGTACATCGCCCGGATGCGCGCCGGTTCGCGCATTGGGTCGGAAAGGGAATCATCGCGCCCCGCCGTCTTGTCGCCGCCGTAAAGCGTCCGCCGCCGGCTCCACCCGCCGCAGCCGGCGAGGACGGGCCCCGATGGGCCTTGCGCGTCGATGAGGAAATAGCAGCCATCGTCGATGAGGAGCGTATCAAGGCCCATCGTCTTGCGCGCCGCCTCGACCTCTCGCGGCGAGAGGAACGCCGCCATGTTCCCGACGATCGCCGCCTCAATCAGCGTCATGATGGCCGGAATGTCGGCGCGCGCCGCAACGCGATGCGTAAAGGCCGGCCGAACGCTGGGCTTTTCATCCATGCCGCCCGCATAGCAGGGAACATGAGCGGCGGCGATCAGTCGGAGGGGGCGCGAAACCAGTCGTAGCCGGACAGAATAAGGTCGTAGGGGTCGGCGATCTCGCCCCCATTGTCGCCGCGATAAAGGATCGAGCCCGGCTTTGGCGTTACGGCTGAAAACGCGCCGTTGATCCCGTGCGTCTGCGTTTCGGCCACCAGCGATTCGCCCGTGGGCCCGTAATAGCGCCAGTCATAGCCGTCATGATGGAAGAAGCCGCGCACCTGATAATCGGGCCGGGCGCGGCGCGAGATCGTCATCACGCATTCATGGCCCGCGACGAGGTCAAAGCCGCCGAACGCGTTGCGGACCTCATAGGAAGGCTGCGGGATGCAGCGGTCGAGCCGCAGGCCGAGATCATAGCCGGGCCTTGATGGGTCAAGGCTTGCGGCGGACCCTTCGCCCGGAATCTGTTCGGCGACGGCGCGCGCGGCGTCCTCTTGGGACGGCGGATAGGCGCCGGCGGCGAGGGCGAGGAGGATCGTCAGCATGCCGCCCTTTTAGGGCGGTCAGGTTAAGGCGCGCCTGCGCAAGGGTGAAGAGGAGGTTAACAAAGAGCCCGCCCCATGGCGGCGGCCGTCTTGTTCCCCGTTCTGGGAGAAAAAAATTCGCGCGGCGCTATCGTCCCTTTAGCGCCCTGCCCGCCACCGCGTCGAGCTTGGCGACGAGCGCTGCATCGCGCGCTTCGGGCGGGGTGATGATGGCGAAGTCGAGCGTCGTCTCGACGCCGAGCGGCGAGCGCGTGCGCGCCGGGCCGAGACGCTTGACGAGATCGGCGACGAGCCGGCGGGCGGTTTCGGAATTTGACTTCATGATCGCCAGAATTCCTGCCACTTCGACATGGTCGGTTTCCACCCGCCAGCAGTCGTAGTCCGTCACCATGGCGACACAGGCGAAAGGAAGCTCCGCTTCGCGCGCAAGTTTTGCTTCGGGCATGTTGGTCATCCCGATCACGTCGCATCCCCATGATTTGTAGAGGAGCGATTCCGCACGCGAGGAAAATTGCGGGCCGTTGATGCAAAGATAGGTCCCGCCGCGCTTGTGCGGGATCGTAAGCGCCCGGCACGACGCCTCAATCGCGTCGCCGAGCGCCGGGCAGACGGGCTCGGCCATCGACACATGCGCGACGCAGCCCGTGCCGAAGAAGCTCTTGGCGCGGCCGTCGGTGCGATCGATGAACTGATCGACAATGACGAAAGCGCCGGGCGCCAGCGCCTCCCGGAACGAACCGCACGCCGAGAGCGAGATCACATCGGTGACGCCGGCGCGCTTCAGCGCGTCGATATTGGCGCGATAGTTGACCTCCGAAGGCGGAATGCGGTGGCCTTCGCCGTGGCGGGCGAGGAACGCGACCTCGACGCCATTCATCCGTCCCCGGACGATGGGCCCGGAGGGCGGTCCCCAAGGGCCTTCGATCCTGATCTTCTCCGCGCCTTCGATCGCATCGAGCGCATAAACGCCGGAGCCGCCGATGACGCCGACGACGCGTTTTTCCATGGTCAAAGATCCTCCGCCGATATCCCGAGCGCGCGCGCGATGCGGGCAATGACCAGTTCTTCCTGGGGCTTGAGCTTCTGGTCGGCGATGACCGCATGGCGCGCGGCCATCTTGACCGCCTCGACCGCGGCGGGCGCGGCGCGCACGGCCTCCACGGCGGCGAGGATTTCCTTTTCCGCGCTCGTGTAATCGGCCGCGAGCGCGGCGCGAAGGCGCGCATATTCAGCGGTCAAGGCGCCGGCGTCGATACGGCGGAACGCCGGATCATTGACGATGCCGCCGAAGAAGCGCGCCTCCTCCAGCGACTCGATGCGCGCATCGGCGACAGCGGCCAGAAGATAGGCGCCGCACGCCGCGGTCGCCGCGAGATCTGAATTCGTCACGTCGCCCTCGCTCGCCGGTCCGGCCTCCCGTCTCAGTGATCGACCTTCGACCAGATCGCCCGATAGGAGAAGAAGAGAATGATCGTCAGGATGAGGAGGTAACCGACTGTCACGACGCCGAGGCTCTTGCGCACTTCCATCTTGGGTTCCGACGCCCAGGTCAGGAACTCAACGACGTCCTTGGCGTATTGATCAACGGTTTCCGGGATCGCCGGGTCGGCATAGTCGACAACCCCGTCCGACAGCGGCGGCGCCATCGCCAGAACGCCGCCCGGGGGAACCTCGACGCTGTCGAGCGGATGGCCCTCGGCGTCGCGATGTTCCGGCTTTAAAAGCTGCGACATGTCGCCAGGAAAATAGGGGTTGTAGTTCTGCCCCGGCCCGAGGACGACGGTGTCGGGCGCTTGTTCATAGCCGGTGAGCAGGCTGTAGACGTAATCCGGCCCGTGATGGCGCGCCTTCGTTATGAGCGCGAGATTGGGCGGATAAGCGCCGCCGTTCGCGGCGCGCGCCTGTTGCTCATTGGCGAAGGGCTTTGGAAACTTGTCGGACGGCAAACCCGGGCGGTCGAACATCTCGCCGAGGTCGTCAGGGCCGTCCTTGACCGTGTATTCAGCCGCGATTGCTTTGACGACGGGGTTTTCCGCCGGGACCTTGCAGTTCGTCGTCTCCGGCACGCCTTCAGGGCATTCTTCCAGATAGAACGGACCGCCCTTGTCGCCGAGATTGCGGAAGGCGAGCTGGTTGAGGCCGTGGCAGCTGGCGCAAACCGTCTTGTAGACCTGAAAGCCGCGCTGCATCGCTTCGCGATCATAGGTCCCGAAGGGGCCTTTGAAGTGCCAGTGCTCATGCTTCAGCGGCAATGCGCCACCGCCCGCGGCAAAGGCTGCGACAGGCGCGAGAGCGAGCGCGGCGGCTGCGGATTTGATGAGGACCCTACGGCGCATCGGTCTTTCCTTTTTTATTCCGCAAGCTGAGCGACGCCGCCCATCGAGGCGGCCGGCGTTTNNGCACGGAATCTGCGATCGACTTCGGCTGGGGCTTCGTCTTTTCGAAGAGGCCAAGCGTCGGCAGGATGATGAGGAAGAAGAGGAAGTAGTAGGTGGTCGCAATCTGCGATCCCATCACATACCAGCCTTCCGCCGGCTTGCCGCCGAAATAGCCGAGCGCCACGCAGGCGACGACGAACAGCAAGAACCAGAGCTGCGAGACCGGCCGATAGCGCATCGAGCGGACTTTCGACGTGTCGAGCCAGGGCA
>FSSH01005844.1_pt1 | contig 11737 bp, 10 predicted proteins | sample 1166101 | NCBI WGS metagenome assembly FSSH01 (sample SAMEA32972668, study PRJEB13176) | freshwater metagenome | biome: Drinking water system; feature: Biomass in drinking water that filtered by 0.45 um membrane; material: drinking water | place: USA | collected 2012-12-20 | depth 0 m | reverse complement strand
GGCGGCGGCCGCCAAGGCCGCGGGCTACGACCTCGTGATGCTCGGCCCCGACGTCGAGGGTGAGGCCCGCGAGGTCGCCGCCGAGCATGCGCGGATGGCGCGCGAGATGGCTGAAGCCGGACGCAAGGTCGCGATCATCTCGGGCGGCGAGCTCACCGTCACGATCCGGGGCGAGGGCCATGGCGGCCCCAACCAGGAATACGCTCTGGCGCTCGCCTTGGCGCTCGACGGCCATCCCCGCATCCTCGGCATCGCGGCCGATACCGACGGTACCGATGGCGGCCGCGGCGAGGCCACCGATCCGGCCGGGGGGCTCGTTGACCCGACGACTCTCGAGCGCGCCCGCGCCGCGGGGCTCGATCCGGCAGCGATGCTGGCGGACAACGATTCGACGAAGTTCTTCGCGACGATCGGCGATCTCGTCCAGCCCGGACCGACGCGCACCAATGTCAATGATTGCCGGATCATCCTTGTCGGCTAACGTTTCGGAATGGCTGAGCTCCGTTGCCCCGTTCGCAAAGGGGGGGGCGTTGCGGGCGGCTTTGGCCGGGCTCGCACTGCTTTTCGCGACCGCTAGCCCTGCCCAGGCCGACCTGCGCCTGTGCAACCAGACCGCCAGCAAGGTCGGCATCGCACTCGGTTACCGCGACACGCAGGGATGGGTGACGGAAGGCTGGTGGGATCTCACGCCCAAGGCTTGCGAAACCCTGCTCAAGGGCGCGCTGGCCGCCCGCTTCTACTACGTGTTCGCGGTGGACTATACACGCGGCGGAGAGTGGAGCGGCCGCTCGCTGATGTGCACCAAGGATGCCGAGTTCACGATCCGAGGCGTCGAGGATTGCCTCGCCAGGGGCTTCGACCGCAACGGCTTCTACGAAGTCGATACCGGCGAGCAGAAGAGCTGGACGATCCAGCTCACCGATCCGAACCAGCCGGTGGCGGCGCCGAACCCGTGAGATCTCGCTCGGGCGGAGGGCCGGGATCGCTTCCTGAGGGCCTCCCGATCGGATACTGATGGCGCCGCCGTGACATCGGCGCCGACATCGGCCAAGCTGTCGACCGGGAACATTTCTCCGGGTTCCAACTTGGGGTCGGGCTTCGAGCGGCCGTCACACGTGGTCGAACTAGGATAGGGAAAACCACGATCGTGGAGAAGACGGACGCTTGGCGCATCACCGACCGCTTGAACGCCGAGCATGGCAAGGGCGACCCGTTCGCAGCGGCCGTTCGGGCCACGCGCATGGCGATGATCATCACCGATCCGCGCCTGCCGGACAATCCGATCACGTTCGCGAACGACGCCTTTCTCCAGATGACGGGTTACACCCGAGATGAAGTCATGGGTCGCAACTGCCGGTTTTTGCAGGGGCCCGACAGCGATGCGACCGAGGTCGCGCGCATCCGAGAGGCGGTCGAGAGCCGGCAGGACGTCAGCGTCGACCTCCTGAACTACCGCAAGGACGGAACCAGCTTCTGGAATGCGCTCTACATCAGCCCGGTGATCAACGAGGAAGGCGAATTGCTGTTCTTTTTCGCCTCGCAGCTCGACGTCACCGATCGGAAGATGAACGAATTCCAGGTGAACGCCGACAAGGATCGCTTCGAGAGGGCCGTCGCCGAGCGCACCCGCGAGCTCGAAGCCTCGAACCGCGAACTCGCTGCGGCTCTGGAACTGCGTACGACGCTCCTTCACGAGGTAGACCACCGCGTGAAGAACAACATGCAGATTATCGCATCGCTGATCGGCATGCAGCTGCGGTCCATTCCCGACGAGACGATCCGGGCTTCGCTGACCACGACGCTCAGCCGCGTCGAGGCGATGAGCACCGTGCACCGGCGGTTCTATCAATCCGGGGACGTGGCGCGGTTCGATATCTCCGAGTTCGTTCGGGATCTCGTTTCCGACCTCGTCATGGCGACGGGCCGGCAGAACATCGCCATCGAGCTCGACCTCGAAGCCATCAAGGTCCCGGCCGACAAGGCGGCGCCCTTGGCGCTGATGGTGAACGAAGTGATCACCAATGCCATCAAGCACGGCTTCGCCGACGACACGCCCGGGACCATACGGGCCATCGTCCGGCGGGACGGCCCTGCATGCCGGATCACGGTGGTGGACAATGGCCGAGGAATGGCTGCCTCGTCCTCGACTCAAGCGACCTTTGGACGCAAGCTGATCGAGCGTTTGGGGCGACAGCTTCAGGCCCGGACCACGTGGGCTGATGCCGACCCGGGAACACGCGTTGACATCACCATGCCGGTCGAGCAGCGGGCGCGGGGAACATGACGTCGTCCCGCCCGCTGAATGTCGTTATCGTCGAGGATGAAGCCATCCTGGCGATGCAGCTTGAGAACATGCTCGAAGACGCCGGACACGTCACGGTCGGTTGGGCGACCTGTCTCAGCGAGGCCGAGGAACTGATGCGGGACGTCGCCGCGGATCTTGCCTTCGTGGACGTCCACCTCTCCGACGGCATCACCGGCATCACCGGTATCGCGGTGGCCGACCTGTTCCGCCAGCAACACGGAACCTCCGTCGTGTTCATGACGGCCAATCCGAAGCTCCTGCCGGACGATTTCGCGGGCGCCGTCGGCGTCATCGCAAAGCCCTACACGTCGAGCGGGGTCATGGCGGTGCTCAATTACCTCCACCAGGGCATCAGTGCGCCGCCGCCCGTCTCGACAAGGCCGAACGGACTGACGCTGGCACCCCATTATCAGCAGACCTGGTCCGCTTGAGCGGCGGCCAGGCCTTCCGGCTTCACGCTTCACGAGCCTCCGGAGCCGTCGCTCGCCCGGATCGGGGCCCTCGCCATCGATTCGCGATCCGCATGACCGAGAGGACCGCGGCGGCGATGCGGATCTGGCGCGGCAGGGCCTTGGGGCCGATCGGGCGATAGACCAATCGCGGGCTCGCACGTTCGGCCTGGGCGATGGCGAAGCCGGCAAGCGGGACCGCCGCGATCAGCCGCGCTTCCTCGGGCGAGATCGACAGGAGCCTCGCCCAGCCGATGCTGTCTCCAAGCCGTCGCTGCGCGTGGAGGCGGCGCAGGTAGCCGCGCCAGGCGTAGCGGTAGAGCGCGCGCGGAACGGTCTCCATCCGCGCATCGCAGAGCGCGTCCGGCAATTCACAGCGGGATCGTATCGTATCGGCGACGCCGCCGGGCGCGCGACCCGTCAGGCGCGCCGAGATCGTCACGACCACGTCGACGGCGTGGCGGACCCGAAGGCCGTGCTGGAGCAGCGCTGCGACGAAGGCGCCGTCCTCGCCGAGGGCGATCGGCGGCATGCCGCCGACCTTGCGATAGGCTTTCAGGGTAACCGCAAGGGTCGCCCCGATCGTGGTGCGGTGGCACGGCCAGGGATCGTGCGGGTCGGGATCGAGGATCGACTCGGCCTCGGTGAGGAGCGCGCTGTACTCGTCTTCCAGCCGGCCCCGCGCCGGAAGCGAGGGCGGCAGCAGCGCCGCCTCCGCCGGATCGAGTTCGACCCGGCCGGCCACGGCGTCCGCCCCCGCCTCGATCGCCGCAAGATTACGTGCGACCCAATTGGGCGGAACCCGACTGTCGGCATCGGTCGAGAGGATGGTGCCGGCCTGTCCGCCGGATTCGATCCATTCTGCCGCGATCTCCATGGCCTCGCGGCGCGCCCATCCGGCATTGGCGCCGGCGAACTGCAGCTCGGTCACCTTGACCGGAATCGACATCCGCGCCCGCAGCTCCGCCACGATCTCACCGGTCCCGTCGGTGCAGTTGTTGAGGAACAGGACGACGCCGAGGCTTCCCGGCTTGAGACCCGCCTGGGCCTCGATGGCGTTCAGGCAGGCGGCGATCCGCTCGGCCTCGTTGCGGACGGGGATCGCTATCACCGCGTCGACGGCATCATGGCGGGGATCGGCGGGACGGGACGGGGACAAGCAAGGCTCCGGGGAACGGTACGGCAGCGAATAGCGGCGAAGCTTAGCAGATTTCGTAGCGGGAAATCGGGGGGCGCCGTATCCGGGCCCTTACGCCCGATACCGGCGATTCATGTCCGGAGGAGAAGGAATGTTTCGACCCTCCCGCTCCCGTGACGGCTGACAAGCTTGACGCGATGGCGGTGGCGGTGCTTGTGGCCGCTCGCACACGTTCGGCCCATCGACCACGACGGGCTCGCTTGCAAAGGTTGGAGGCCGAAGTGAAACGCGCCCGTCGCACCAAGATCATCGCCACCCTCGGCCCCGCCTCCGACACGCCGGAGATGATCGAGACGCTATTTCGCGCCGGCGCAGATGTATTCCGGCTGAACATGAGCCACTTGCCGCGCGAGAAGCTGCCGGAAAAGATCGAGGTCATCCGCACCATCGAGCGCGAGCTCAGGCGGCCGATCGCGATCCTCGTCGACCTTCAGGGCCCGAAGCTCCGCGTCGCCGCCTTCGCCGAGGGCAGCGCCATGCTCAAGAACGGCGAGAGCTTCGTCCTCGACAGCGACCCGGCGCCGGGCGACGCCACCCGCGTGTTCCTCCCCCATCCCGAGATCCTCTCGGCTCTGGAGCCCGGCCACGTCGTCATCCTCGATGACGGCAAGCTCCGCCTCACCGTCACCGAGGTGTCGGAAGGGCGCGCGGTCACGCGCGTCGAGGTTGGCGGCAAGATCTCGAATCGCAAGGGCGTCTCGCTGCCCGACACCGTGATTCCGGTGGCGGCGATGACCGAGAAGGACCGCGGCGATCTGGAGGCCGGCCTCAATGCCGGCGCCGACTGGATCGCGGTCTCCTTCGTGCAGCGGCCCGAGGACGTCGCCGAGGTCAAGAAGGTCGCCGCCGGCCGCGCCCTGGTGATGGCAAAGATCGAGAAGCCGCAGGCGCTGACACGTCTCGACGAGATCATCGAGATCTCCGACGGCATCATGGTTGCCCGCGGCGACCTCGGCGTCGAGATGCCGCTCGAGCAGGTACCCGGCGTGCAGAAGCGCATCACCCGCGGCTCGCGCCGGCTCGGCAAGCCCGTGGTCGTCGCGACGCAGATGCTCGAATCGATGATCACGGCTCCGGTCCCGACCCGCGCCGAAGTCTCGGACGTCGCCACCGCGGTCTACGAGGGTGCTGACGCGGTGATGCTGTCGGCCGAAAGCGCCTCGGGGGCCTTTCCGGTGGAGGCGATCTCGATGATGAGCCGCATCGCCGAGCAGGTGGAGAAGGATGCCCTCTACTGGACGATCCTGACGGCCCAGCGCTCGGAGCCCGATGCGACGGCCTCCGACGCCATCGCGGCGGCGGCCCATCAGATGGTCGATGCCCTGGATCTCACGGCGATAATGGCCTGGACCCATTCCGGCTCGACCGCGATGCGGCTCGCCCGCTCGCGGCCCAACGCGACCATCATCGCCCTGACGCCCAAGCGCGAGACCGCTCGCCGGCTCGCCATGTGCTGGGGCACCCATCCCATCGTCACCAACGATGCCAGCGACATCGACGACATGGCGTTTCGCGCCGCGAAATTCGCCGTCCGCGAGCGCTTCGCCGAGATCGGCGACCGGGTCATCGTCGTCGCCGGTGTACCGTTCGGGACGCCCGGTGCCACCAATCTCGTGCGCATCGCCTATGTGACCCGCGATCACGCCGCCAAGGCGTGAGGATCGATCATCTCTCGGCCGGTGAGGCCGGGAGGGGCTGGGCGATGCGTTCGGCGAGGGCTTCGATCTCGCCCACCAACGCCTCGGCCGAGACGATCTGCACCATGTGGCCGATCCCGGGCAGGACGACGAGCTTGGCCCCCGGGATGGTCTGCGCCAGCGGCTTCGCCTGCTGCTCGGTGAGGACGACGGGGTCGGCGTCGCCCGCGACGATCACGGTCGGTGCCTGGATGGTGGCGTAGCGCGGGCTCTGGGCCGCGAGCGCATCCGGCAGGGCGACGAGGTCCTGAATGTTGGCCCGCATCGTTCCGGGCCGCAGCACCAGGGCGGCGCGGCTGGTCTCGACGTAATCGGTCGGCGCCGCCTGCGGACGGAAGACCGTGCCGCCGACGCGCGGCAGGTAGTAGAGCCCCAGCGGCGCGGCGATGGTGTGGGTCAGGAACCACAGCACCGGGGGCTTGAGAGCGACGTCCCAGTACCACGGCAGGGCGTATTCGCGCGGGAACGGAAGGGCCACGGGCGAGACGAGGACGAGGCCCGACACCTGTGAGGGACGATCGAGGGCGATCGCCGTCGCAAGCGCACCTGCCCACGAGTGCCCGAGCACGATCGCCGGCCCCAGCTCGAGCCTGTCCATTGCTTCGGCGATCGCCCTTCCCTGTGCCGCAGGGCTCGCCATCGCGGAACCATTGAGACGGTCGCTCCAGCCGAAGCCCGGCCTGTCGAAGGCGACGACACGAAAGCCGCGGGCGGCGAGCCGGCGTCCCACGCCTTCCATCGGGTCCGACGCGTTGGCGGAGGCTCCGTGCAGGAGCACCACGGTGCCGCGCGCCGAGGGGTTCGGTCCCGCTTCGATCGTCGCAAGCCGGCCGCCGCTGACGTCGACGAACTGACCCTGCGGCGGAAACCGCTCGCTGACGCGCAGGTGGATGATCAGTGTCGCGAGCGCCGCCGCACCGACCGTCGACGCGATGAGCGCGAGCAGCCCGGCAAGCAGCAATCCCAAGCCGTGAACGATTGGCACGGCTCTTAAAGCTCGCGCCCGTCGACGTCCGGTGCGAGCCGATCGATGGCGGTCTGGAGCTTGGGCATACGCGGATAGAGCGCCGCGGCGCGCCGGAAGCACTCGAGCGCCCGGCTCTTGTCATCGAGGCTCTGGTAGATGCGCCCAAGGGCGGCCCAGGCCTCGTAGTGACGCGGCTCGATCACGAGGGTCCGCTTCAGGTCGGAGATGGCGCTCTGCGCGTCCTGGAGGAGCCAGAAGACCGTAGCCCGCCTGTTCCAACCCTCCGACCAGCCCGGCTCGAGGGTCGTGGCCCGGTCGAGCAGCTCGATGGCCAGCGGCAGATCTCGGCCGCTCATCGCCTGGCGCGCACGCTCGGTGAGGAGGTCGGCCGTCGAGCTGCCCGAGCGATCGAGGCGCCGATCGATCAGGGTGGCGACGCCCTTGGCCTCGGCATCGTCCTCGGCCGCCTTGAGGCGCGCGAAGAGGTCGTCGAGGGTGACAGGCTGCGTCTTGGGCAGGGGAGCAGGCTCGGGCGCCGCTAATCCAGTCGCCGGGCTCGCCAGCATGAGACCCACGACCATTCCGGCCCTCAATACGGGCCGGAGCAGGCGGATCGGCGGCTTTGCGAAGATCGGCATGGCGCGAGCTTTCACGCCCGCACGCGAACCGTCAACCTGTCGTGCTGACGCGCCCGTTCGGGCGCGCCGCCCGATCAGCCCTGGCGGGCCTTGAAGCGCTTCTGGGTCTTGTTGATGACGTAGACCCGGCCCTTGCGGCGGACGATCTGGTTGTCGCGGTGACGGCCGCGCAGCGACTTGAGGGAGTTGCGAATCTTCATCGGTCTCACGTCGGCGCGGGCTTGCCGGCCGCCTGTCCAAAGGGTCTCGGGAGCGGCGCGCTCACGAGTGCGCCGGCGATGAGCGGTCACGCATCGCGGAAAGGCAGTCGCCATACCAGCATTCGGCCTGTTTAGGCAAGACGCGCGAGCCGCGAAACCGCCGATGAGCCGCCTGCGCCTCAGCGTTCCTTCCACGCCTTGGCGATCTGGTCCGCCAAGGGCTTGGTCAGGTAGGAGATCACCGAGCGCTCGCCGATCTGCATGAATGATTCGACCGGCATGCCGGGCACGAGGCGCACCCCGCCGAGCCGCGTCTTCTGATCCTCGGGGATCGCGATGCGGGCGACGTAGAAGCTCATCCCGCTCTTCTGGTCCTGGGTCACGTCGGCCGAGACCCGGCTGACGACGCCGTTGATCTCCGGCGTCACATGCTGGTTGAAGGCGGGGAAGCGCAGAACCGCCGCCTGGCCCAGCCGCACGTTGTCGATGTCCTGGGGCTGGATCTTGACCTCGACGGCGAGTTGGTCCGCTTCCGGCACGATCAGCATCGCCGGCTCGCTCGGCGTCACGAGGCCCCCGATGGTGTGGACCGTCATCTGGTGAACGGTACCGTCCTGAGGCGCGCGCAGGTCGACGCGCTTGAGCATGTCCTCTGCCGCGACCTTCTTCTCCACATATTCCGACCAGCGGCCGCGGATCTCGGCCATGTCCTTGCCGACCTCGCTGCGCATATCGCTGTCGACCTGGAGGATCTGCAGCTCGGTCTCTGCGATCTTGCCCTTGGCCGAGGCGGTCGAGGCGACGAGCTGGCCGCGTTCGCCGATGAGGCGGGCCGCATCGCGTTCGAGGGCGTTGACCCGCGAGAGCGGCACCAGGTTCTTGGCGTAGAGATCGCGCACGCCGACGAGCTCGCCGCCGATAAGCGCGATCTCCCGCTCCTTGGCGGCGGCCTGCTCGGTGAGGCCGTTGATCTCCTGGCGCAGCTGCAGCACCCGTTCGCGCAGCTGCGACTTCTGACCCTCTCGACCTGCAACGCGGGCGGCGAAGAGCCGGCCCTCTCCTTCGATGAGGTGGGCGACGGCAGGGTCGCGCTCGCGCCGCGCCAGGAGGTCCGCCGGGAAGGTCACGAGGGCTGCACCGTCGCGCTCGGCTTCCCCACGTGCACGCCGCGCGGCGAGCTCGTCGAGGGCTTTGCGGACGATGTCGAGGCTGGCCCGGGTCTGGGTTTCGTCGAGTCGGATGAGCACGTCCCCGGCCTTGACCCGGGCGCCCTCTCGGACCCGCAGCTCGCCGACTACGCCGCCGGTGGGGTGCTGGACCTTCTTGACGTCCGATTCGACGACGAGCTGGCCGGGTGCGATCACAGCGCCCGAGATCATCGTGAAGGTCGCCCAGCCACCGACGCCGAGAACCAGGGCCGCGCCGACGCCGATCGCCAGGGCGAGATGCCGCCGGATCGAACCGAGGGCAATGTCCTGGACGGGGGCCGACGAGGCGATCGGCGTGAAGGCGAGGGTCTGCGTCGCGGTCGTCATGTCAGGCGCTTTCCTGCAGGGTGACGGCGCCCTGAGCGGGGGCTGGGCGCAGCACGCGCTTCAACACCTCGTCCTTGGGGCCGAAGGCCTGGGCGCGCCCGTCGGCCATCATCAGGATCAGGTCGACGGCAGCGAGCGCGCTCGGGCGATGGGCGACCACCACGCAGATGCCGCCCCGCTTGCGCACGCCGAGGATCGCCTGGGTCAAGGCGTGCTCGCCCTCGTTGTCGAGGTTGGCGTTGGGTTCGTCGAGAACGACGAGGAACGGGTCGCCGTAGAGGGCGCGGGCGAGGCCGACGCGCTGGCGCTGGCCGGCCGAGAGGCCTGCGCCGCCTTCGCCGAGGCGGGTGTCATACCCTTCGGAGAGGCGCAGGATCAGGTCGTGGACACCGGCCGCGCGAGCGGCTGCGATGATGTCGACGGACTCGGCCTGCGGATCGAACCGGGCGATGTTCTCGGCCACGGTCCCGGCGAAGAGCTCCACCTCCTGGGGTAGGAAGCCGATATGCGGCCCCAGGTCGGCGCTCGACCATTGGTCGAGGGCGGCGCCATCCAGCCGCACCTTGCCGCGCAGGGGCGGCCAGACGCCGACCAGCGCCCGTACCAGCGAGGACTTGCCCGACGCGCTCGGACCGATGACGCCGAGTCCCTGACCGGCCTTGAGTCCGAAGCTCACATCCTGCACCACGAGCCGCTGCGCGCCGGGCGGGGCGATGCTGATCCCTTCCACGGTCAGGGCTTGGGTCGGCGCCGGCAGCGCGTGCGGCTGGCCGGTGGCTGGCAAGCGGGCGAACAGCTCGGAGAGTCTCGCCCAGCTCTGGCGAGCCTGGACGAAGCCCTTCCAGTTGGCGATGGCGAGCTCGGCCGGGGCGAGCGCACGCGCCACCAGGATCGAGCTCGCGATGATGATGCCGCCCGAGGCCAGGTTGTTGATGACGAGCCAGGCGCCGAGCGCCAAGACGCCCGATTGCAGCGCCATGCGGAACACCTTCGAGCCCGCACCGAAGCCTCCGGCCACGTCCGAGACCCGCTGCTGCGAGGTCATGTAGTCGCGGTTTGCCGCGCCCCAGCGCGTCGCGAAACGACCCTGCATGCCCATGGCCGCGAGCACCTCGGCGTTGCGCCGCCCCGCTTCGGCGAGGCCGTTGCGGCGCATGCCATGCCCCGTGGAGGTCTGCGAAGGCTCCCTGGTCGAACGGTCGGTCAGGTAGGTCAGCAGCGCGAGGATGACGGCGCCGGCGAGGGCCGCGACGCCGATCAGCGGATGGAACAGGAAGCAGATCGCCACGTAGATCGGCATCCACGGGAGGTCGAACAACGCCGAGGGGCCGGTGCCCGCCAGGAACGCGCGCAACTGGTCGAGGTCGCGAAGCGGAAGCAGGCCATCGCCTGGCGCGGCACCCTTCAGGGGCGCGCGTACGACGATATCGAAGACGCGCGCGCTCAAGGCTTCGTCGAGGGCCGCGCCGACACGGGCGAGGATGCGCGAGCGCAGCATCTCGAGGACGCCCTGGAAGGCATAGAGGACGAGGGCGAGGACCATCAGCCCGATCAGCGTCGGCACGCTCCGGCTCGGTATCACCCGGTCGTAGACTTCGAGCATGAAGAACGAGCCGGTGAGATAGAGGACGTTGATCAGCCCGCTCATCACTGCGACGCCGATGAATGCCGTCCTGCAACGGGCAAGGGACGAGGCGATCTCGACCGAACCGCGCGTTGTCATTCCTTGAGCCCTTTCGTCCTGCCGTCGGCGCCACACCGATCGGCCGGGTCGTGCCGATCCGACTTCTAGGCACCGGTCGGCGTCATGACTATGACATGCCTGAAAGTCGCCGGGAATTCCCGAGGAAGAGAAAGCCCTTAGACCACGCCGGACCGATCGATTCGCGCTTCGCTCGCCCGTAGCGAGAAAGGCCGCCGGATGCGATCCGGCGGCCTCTTGTCTTCAGCAGTCTCGCGATGCGCCTATTGCGGCTTCGGCTCGGGCGCTGGAGCCGGCGCCGTTTCCGCAGCGGCCGCCACGGGGCCGGCGAGTTCGGGATAGGCGTCGACGACGGGGGCGCCGTTCAGCGGCTTGTTCACGCCGTTGTGGCAGGTCGTGCAATTCACCTTCGCGACGTCGCCGAGGACGCCGAGGCGGTTGGCCGGGAAGGTGGACGTCAGCGGCTCCAGGTAGTTGCCGTTGAGATCCCGAACGAGGCGGATGCCGTGCCAGGCGGTGGTGCGCTTGGGGGTGCTCTCCGACCAGTCCGCGACGGCGCGGGTGTTGTGGCAGAAGGTGCAGTTGACCCCCAGCCCCTGCGACATGTGGATCATCAGCCCGAAGGTCTTCTCGGCATCCTGGATCGGCTTGCCCTTCGAGGTGGGCAGGGCCGTGGTCGCGTTCACCCGGATGGCGTTGTTATCGATGTCCTTGTTGGCGAAGTACTCGGTCAGGGTGTCGTAGGGGAGCGAGGCGAGGCCGACCGATTCCTTGGCGAGGTTCTGGCCGTTGTTGCGCGGGATGATGCCCGAGCGCGCACTCGGACCGGGATCGGTGAACCAGACGTTGGCCGGCACCGGCTGGCCGCGGTGGCAGGTGTAGCATGTCACGCCGGTCCCGCCGACGTGGTTGTCCTTCCAGGCACTGTTGATGTGCTGGGTCATCTGCAGCATCCGCCGGGCGACGCGCTTCTGGTAGAGGCTGTCGTCGGCCATGTTCTCGGTGTTGTGGCAGTAGGTGCAGCCCTGCTCGGGGCTGACCCACTC
>FSSH01008427.1_pt2 | contig 11741 bp, 8 predicted proteins | sample 1166101 | NCBI WGS metagenome assembly FSSH01 (sample SAMEA32972668, study PRJEB13176) | freshwater metagenome | biome: Drinking water system; feature: Biomass in drinking water that filtered by 0.45 um membrane; material: drinking water | place: USA | collected 2012-12-20 | depth 0 m | reverse complement strand
TGACTTCGAGCAACATCCCGCAGCCATAGAGGTCGAGCCCGGCCAGCGCATGGTGCTCGCTGCCCAGCACGAAAAAGGCCGACGAGCCATTATCGGCGACGGTATCGGCAAAGCTGATCTTCCAGTCGGCAATGCGGCTGTCGACGATCTCGATGGCCGCAACGGCATAGGCGGTCGCCGCCGCAACGGCATCGGGCGTGGCCACCGGATCGTCCAGATCATGGGCCAGCACCAGCGCGATTTCGGCCTCGGCCTTGGCCTGAATCACCCGGCTGCTGTCCAGCACGCCGCCATCGGCGATCTGCATGTCATCGAACAGGACGCCGAAATCGGGCTGGTCGACGCCGAGCTGCGCCTGAACCACCGCCGATGTCAGGCCGATCTTGCGGCCGACGATCCGGCGACCTGCCGATTGCCAGAACTGGGTGTTGATCGCCTGAACCGCATAGGCGCCATCGGCATCATTGGGCGTCAGACCATCGCGTAGCGGCGGCACCGGCCCGTTCTGATAGGCGGATCGCAGCCGCGCGGCGAGCTGGTCGGCGGTCACCGTCACGGTTGCGGCTCGCGCTTTGGCGGGCGCTGGAAATGATGGCCCCAAGCCGATGTCGCGTCATGCGTCAGGACATGCCAGCTTTCGTCCGCAACGGTCAGCCCACCCCAGCCGATCTCGGCATCGAAGCCCGATGGCGTGAGCGGATAAAAGGACAGCATCTGGTCGTTGGAATGCCGGCCCAGCGTCATCGACAAATGGATGTCGGCGGCGCGGCAGCGGTCCATCGCGCGGCCGACATCGTCGATTTCCGTCGCCTCCAGCATGAAATGCACCAGCTGGCGCGGCAGCGGCGCGGGCACCAGCGCGAGCGAATGGTGACGGCCATTGCAGCGCAGGAAACTAAGCTCCATGGGGCGGCCCGGCACGATCTCGGTGTTGATGTGGTCCGAGAGCTGAAAGCCCAGCACGTCGCACCAGAAGGCCAGCATCGCCGGCTTGTCGAGCGCGCGCAGCACAATGTGGCCAAGCCCCTGCTCGCCGGTCTTGAAGCGCACACCGAGCGGGCTGACAAACGGACGATTGGTGCGCTGGAGCGGACCGAAATAGGCCTCGTGCCGGCTGCCCGCTGGGTCGCTGAAGCGGATCAGCGCGCTGACATGGCGGTCGGCGGCAATCGCGCGATCGGGGCGCTCGACCGCATGACCCGCCGCCTCCAACCGTTCGGCGAGGTCAGCGAGGGCGGCGGCATCGCGGACTTCCCAGCCCGCTACGGCCAGATCATCGGCGCTGCCCGCCACCAACCTGATCCGCATGGCGTGATCGTCCATCCGCAGATCGATCGCGCCATCGGCGCGATCGACTGCTTGCAGCCCGAGGATTTCGGTGGCGAAACGACGCCATGCGGCAAGGTCCGATACCTCGAAGATCAGATACCCCAGCGCCTCGATCAATGTCGTACGCATCGTCAGGCGCTTGCGAGATGGCGGTGAGTGAGCGCCACGAAATCGTCGAAGCGCTCGGCCTGCACCCAGTGGCCGCACTGGCCGAAGATGTGCATCTGCGCATTGGGCACGGCATGGGCGATCCGCAGACCAAGCTCAAGCGGGATCACGCGATCCTCGCGACCGTGCAGCACCAGTGTCGGGTGCACGATCTTGGCGGCGATCGCCTCGGGCATGCCCGATAGCGGCGTATCGCCCTCGTCATTGGGCTTGGCGAGCAATTGCCGCAGCCCCTCTTGCGCGCCGGGGATCTGGCTGGCGGCGTAACGATCCGCGACGAGTTCGTCGGTGATGAAGGCAGGGTCGTACGGGAAATGCGCCATGACGCGGCGCATGTTTTCCTCGCCAGGGGTATAGTCCCATCCAGCACGCAGGCCCGGCGTCATCATGAACGGCCCGCAAGGCGTGCCCATCAACACCAGCCGTTCGAACCGGTCGGGGTGGCGCGCCGCGGCCGCAATCGCTAGCGATCCGCCAAAGCTGTTCCCCGCCAGACTTGCCTTGGCAATACCCAGCGCATCCATGAAGCCGATCAGGTGGATCACCCAGTGCTTGATGTCATAGACCTGATCGGGCTTGCGCTCGGTATAGCCGAACCCCGCCATATCGGGCGCGAGCACGCGAAAATCGCCGGCAAGCGCTGGCATCACCCGTTTCCAATTGGTCCACGCCGATACGCCAGGGCCAGATCCGTGGAGCAGGATGACCGGCCCGCCGCTGCCGCTGTCGTGGTAATTGGTCTCAATCCCAGCGGCAGCAATGCGCGCGCCCATTCCGCTCGAACCCTGCACAGCGCGCACCTCATTTTCCTTGGAAACCGTCTTGTCTGTCTCGGTTTCAGCGCGCGAAAAGTCAATACGCTATCGTATGGTCAAGGTGTCGTGACGGGCCGCAGCAACAGTTGGTGGAGCATCTTGCTCGCCCCGGCTGGAACGCCTTTGTCCTCGCTTTTGATATAGGCAGCCGACAGCATGAACGAATAGGCGGCATAGGCCCGCACGATCGCCTCGGCCTCGGCAAAACCGGCCGCTTCGAATAACTGCTGAAAATAGGCGAGGCGCAGCCGATCGACACGATCAATCGCTGCGCGTGCCATCGCCGACCGGCGGGACCAGGCGCGGATCGCCAACTCGATATCCGCGCCGCGCGGCGAACGCTCTGACGCAAAGGGCACCATGAAAAGCTGCAGGATCCGGCTTTCGCTGGTTTGTCCCTGCTGTTCGACGCGGCGGATGATGGCGAGCGTTGCACGATCGACCCAATGGTCGATGACAGCACTCAGCAGCGCGTCGCGGTCCTTGAAATGCCAGTAGAAGCTGCCCTTGGTAATCTTCAGCCGGGTGGCGAGGGGCTCGATGCGGACATGCTCGACGCTCTGTTCGACCATGATGTCGAGCGCTGCGTTGATCCAGTCGATCGCCGCCAGGCGCGCGCGCGGCCCTGTCGCCCTTGATTGCGTTGCGTCCTTTGCCACTCGACTTGTCCCCTCGTCTCGGGGCGGTGTTACGCAGCGACGAGGCGGACGGCAATTACGCCCTGTACGTCTGGGTGCCCGCCTCGATCCGATCGCGCGCGATGCGGGTGGCAACTTCGGTCGTGGTGGTGCCGATCGCGTCGGCCTCCCGCAGGATCAGTCTTGCCGTGTCGTACATCGCCGCGAGCCGTTGTTCGGCGCTATCGCCGCCGGGCAGGCTGACGCTGACGCCATCGATCACGGCCCCGGCCGATGCCAGGAAGTCAGGGACGTAGAGGATCCCGCACGCCGCCAGATCGGCCGCCACGGAATCGCTGGTCAGCTGATTATTGGCCCCGCCGCATACGCCCCAGGCCTTGAGCGCCGCCGTGACTTCCGGGCTGATGACATTGCCCACCGCGCACGGCGCGATGATGTCGACATCCTCAGTGAAGATCGCGTCGGCCGCGACGGCGCTGGCACCAAGCTCGTTTGCCAGAGATTGCGCGCGCGCGGCAGATACATCGGCAACGATCAGGATCGCGCCAGCGGCGTGCAGCATCCGCGCCACGCCAGCGCCGATCAACCCACAACCCTGGATCGCAACCTTTAAGCCTTGCAGCCCGTCCAGCCCGCGATGGTCGGCGCAGGCGCGGATGCAATTGACGATGCCGATGCCGGTCGACGTGCCCAGCTGCTCGCCGGTGGTGTTCACATAGCCGGTGAACTCGGCGACATGGCCCAGATCCTCCGCCGTCGTGCCAAGATCACCCGCACAACGGTACAGGCCACCAAGATCCTGGATGTAGAGGCCGAGGCGACGGAACGCTTCGGCCCGGTTCATGCCGGGATGGTCGATGACGACGGTCTTGGCGCCGCCAGCCGGCAACCCGGCAATCGCGCATTTCAGTGTCATTGCCGCTGCCAGCTTTTGCGCATCGACAAGAGCTGCGGTGGTGCTGGGATATGCGATTGTCCGGATGCCACCAAAGCCCGGCCCCAACGCGACGCTGTCAATCGCCGTCACCGCCCGCAGGCCGGATGCCGCGTCGCGCATGACGACCACACGGTGGGCATTCGCGGCTTCCAGATCGTCAAACATGTCAGTCACGCTCAGGCCTTTGCTTCCACTAAGGATGGTGATTTCTGGCCAAACCCCGCCAGCGCCGCCGCCATTTCCGCAGCATAAGCCCTGATCGCTGCTTCCTTGACATGGCCGAAGCCGCGCACCTGATCGGGCAGATCGGCGATCTTGATGGCTGCTTCCAGAGACTCCGGGGTCAACGCCAGCGAGACCTGCTCGATGGCAGCGCAATAATCGATGATCATCGCCCGTTCGGCGCGGCGCTCGGCCGTGTGCCCGAAGGGGTCGAATGCTGTGCCACGCAACCGTTTGAAGCGGCTGAGCACGCTGAATGCCGACATCATCCAGCTGCCGAATTCGCGTTTGCGCAAATGCCCTGTTGCCGGATCGCGCCGCGCGAAAACCGGTGGTGCCAGATTGAAGCGCAACCGAGTTTCGCCCGTAAAGGCCTCAGCAATTTGCTGGCGAAATTCGGGTGCCGAGTGCAGGCGGGCAACCTCATATTCGTCCTTATACGCCATCAACTTGCCAAGGTTGCGCGCGACGGCGATCGTCAGCGCTTCGCTTCCCGGCGCGATTGATCGTTCACGAGCAGCGATGCGATCAACAATGTCCGTGAAGCGCCGTGCATAGTCGGCGTCCTGATAGTCGGTCAGCCGAGCCGCGTGCAGCGCGCGCCATTCTGCAAGCGTAGCGGGCATTGGTGACGCCGGCTCGGCATCGGCAATCTGCGCAAAATCGGGATCGACGATGATGCGCCTTCCCGCGCGAAAGGCGGCGAGGTTGGTGTCAATCGATACGCCGTTTAGCGCGATGGCGCGTTCGATGGCGGCCGCTGGGAGAGGAATGAGCCCGCGCTGGAACGCCGCGCCCATCAGGATCATGTTCGAGAGGATTGTGTTGCCGAACAGCTGCTCGGCCAGCATCGCCGCGTCGAACAGCACCGCCTGGTCGAAGCGGGTGGCCGCCCGCAAGATATCCAGCGCGGCGTCGCTGCCGGAACCGATCGTGCGATCCTGCTGGAAGGCCGCGACCGGCACCGCGCGGGTGTTGATCGCGACCTGCGTCTTGTCGCTGGCAAAGCTTTTCACCGCTTCGGGCGAGGCCGATACCAGCAGATCGCAGCCGATCAGCGCATCGGCTGAGGCAATGCCGAGCCGGGTCGCGGTCAATTGCGCCGGCGTGCTGGCGATGCGGACATGGCTCATCACCGCGCCATTTTTCTGGCTGAGGCCGGTCAGGTCGAGCAGGCTCACCGCCCGTCCGGCAAGATGCGCCGCCATGCCGATCACCGCGCCGATCGTGACGACGCCGGTGCCGCCGATGCCGGTGATCAGCAGGTTGAACACATCCGTGCTGTTTGGCGACTGGATGGGGTCCGGCAGGATGACATCGTCTCGCGATGCCGGCGGCGCCTTGCCGCGCTTGCTGGGTTGCCCGCCCAGCACGGTAACGAAGGAAGGGCAGAAGCCCTCGACACAGGAATAATCCTTGTTGCAGCTGCTCTGGTCGATCCGGCGCTTCACGCCAAAGGGGGTCGGCTCTGGATAAAGGCTGACGCAGTTGGATTGCTTGCCGCAATCGCCGCAGCCCTCGCACACCGCCGGGTTGATGAAGTAGCGTCTGGCCGGGTCAGGGAACGCCCCCCGCTTGCGACGGCGGCGCTTTTCGGCGGCACAGGTCTGGTCATAGATGATCGCCGTCACGCCCGGCGTCACCTGCAGATCCTTCTCGACCGCCAGCAGATCACGGCGATCGCGCACATCGACCCCGCTCGGCAGGCCGCTGCGATCGGCATAGCGCGTGACGTCGTCGGTGATGACGAGCACCCGGCCAACGCCCTCCGCCGTCAGCTGATGCGCGATGCCGCCGACACTTTGCTCGCCATCGATCGGCTGACCGCCGGTCATCGCGACGGCGTCGTTGAACAGGATTTTATAGGTGATGTTCGCCTTGGCCGCGACGGCAGCGCGGATCGCCAGCAGGCCGGAATGATAATAGGTGCCGTCGCCAAGGTTCTGGAAGACATGCTGGCGCTCGACGAACGGCGCCATGCCGATCCAGTTTGCCCCTTCGCCGCCCATCTGCGTTGGCCGGGCGGTTTCGCGGTCGGTGAGGAACAGCACCATGGTGTGACAGCCGATCCCGGCCATCGCCATGCTGCCTTCAGGGATCTTGGTCGAGCTGTTGTGCGGGCAGCCCGAGCAGAAAGCGGGCGTGCGCGCGGTGATCGGCAATTGCTGCGCCAGCGACGCGCCTTCGATCGCGTCGATCGCGGCAGCCCGGCCGCGAAGGTCATCGTCAAGGATCCCGAGCGCATCGAACTGCGACAGCAGGGCGCGACGGACGATGCGGGGCGAAAGCTCGCCCGACACCGGCAGCAGTGCGGCACCCTGCCGGTCTTCCTTGCCGGTCAGGACCGGGCGCTCGTCCGCCGCCACATTATACAGGCAATGCGCGATCTGCGGTTCGATAAAGGCACGCTTTTCCTCGATCACCAGCAATTGCGGATAGCCCATGGCAAAGGCGCGTATGCCCTCAGGCTCGATCGGCCAGCTCAGCCCGATCTTGTAGAGTCCGACGCCCCGCGCGGCGAGATCATCGATGCTCAACCCCAGATCGGCAAAGGCCTGCATCAGGTCGCCATGCGCCTTGCCGGTGGTCACGATGCCCAGCCGCTTGCGCGCTGGATTGACCACCACCTGGTCGATCCGGTTGAGCCGGGCAAAGTCGAGCACGGCGGGCAGCCGGTGGCGGAGCAAGGCCTCTTCTTCGAGCAATACGCTGATGATCGCGGGTGTCGATCTGAATGCAGGGTCGACAAGGTCGGCCGGTGACACGAAATCGCCATCGCCCGGCGCGAAATCGACCGTGCCCGAACTTTCGACGGTTTCGGTCAGGCATTTGAACCCCGCCCAGACACCGGTCGCGCGCGACATCGCCCAGCCGAACAGCCCGAAGCGCAGATAATCCTGGATGCTTGCCGGATTGAGGACGGCAATCGAAGCGGCAGCCAGCGCCTGTTCCGACTGGTAAGCAAGCGTCGATGATTTGCCGCCATGATCGTCACCGGCAAACACCAGCACGCCACCATTTGGCGAGGCGCCGTAGAGATTGCCGTGTTTCAGCACGTCACCGGCGCGATCCACGCCGGGGCCTTTCCCATACCATGCCGCGAAAACGCCATCATATTTCGGGCCGACAGGCATGACATTGGCCTGCTGCGACCCCCAGATTGCGGTTGCGGCGAGATCCTCGTTGATCGCCGGCTGGAAGACGATGTGCTGATCGGCGAGTTGTTTCTTGGCGGCCCAGAGCGCCGAATCAAGCCCGCCGAGCGGTGATCCGCGATAGCCGGATATGAGGCCCGCCGTGTTGAGACCCCGGCGCTGATCGAGCCGTCGCTGGAGCAGCGGTAGCTTCACCAGTGCCTGGATGCCGGTCAAAAACAGCCGGCCCTCATCGCGCTCGTAGCGGTCGTTGAGCGCCCAGGCCATCGGATCACTGTCGCTCATGCCATGCCGCTCCCGCCGCTCGGTGTGTCACAAAATGAGCTACACCTCATATCCATTTAGTCAACAGCATCAGGTGCCGATGTGGGGGTTGAGAATGGGTTCCGGGCGGGCTGAAGAATGCTATGGCCGCACGATGATGTGCTGTCTGACGTCCGCCGAGAGTGTCGTTGATGGATAGCGAGCAGATTCTGGCGATCATTGCCGAACAGAAACTGCCGCCTGGCTATCGCACTACCGTCGATGACCATTGGCGGCCGATCGCGCAGGCGATCGCAACGGCGCAACGTGCGGCCGGGCGGTCGATCGTGGTGGGGGTGAACGGCCCCCAGGGCAGCGGAAAGTCGACCTTTTGCCTGTTTGTCGAGGCAATATTGCGCAACCGTCACGGCCTTGGGGCGGCGATCCTGTCGCTCGACGATCTTTATCTCGGCCGCGCGGAACGCCAGCGACTGGCGGGTGCGGTGCATCCGCTGCTTGCCGTGCGGGGCGTGCCCGGAACGCATGATGTGGCGCTTGGACAGCGCACGATCGATGCGCTGACAAGGGGGCAGGGGGCGCTGCCACTTCCCCGCTTTGACAAGGCGACCGATGACCGTGTCCCCGAGTTCGAGTCGCCGATCGTCACCGCCCCGGTTGACGTGGTGCTCTTCGAAGGCTGGTGCGTTGCGGCTGAACCTGAGGAGGAGATCAGCCTCTCCAAGCCGATCAACACGCTCGAAGCCGAGGCGGATCGCGACGGGTCGTGGCGGGCATATGTGAATGAATGCCTTGGTCACAGCTATCGGCCGCTGTTCGCCTCGATCGATTTGTTGATCATGCTGGAACCGCCCGGCTTTGAGGTCGTCAGCGGCTGGCGTCAGTTGCAGGAACGGAAACTTCGGCAGCGGACCGGCAGAGGGATGACCGATGCCGAGATACTGCGCTTCGTGATGCACTATGAACGGCTTACGCGGCACATGCTTGGGTCCATGCCTGGGCGTGCCGACATTGTCGTGGCGATCGATGCCGCCCACCGGGTAACGCGGGTCTCCCACTCGCCAAAGCCGGGCGCGGGCTGACGGAAAGGCTGCGGGGCGGTGCCAGTCTGGTGCCGCAAATCCATCGCCACTGCGGTGCCGATGAGCGGTGGCGCTATTCGAGTCCGAACCCCAGTTCGGTCAGCCGGGCCTCGATCGCCTGGCGCATGGCGGCATCGGCGACTTCAATCTCGAGCTCGACGCGCGCCGATTTTGCGTCGTTCACGAGGAACGTCCGATCGTGGATGACGGTGTTGATGTTGCCACCTGCGAGCCCAACTTCACTGCACAAGAGCCCAAGCTGGCCTTGCTGGTCCGCAAGCTGGATGCAGAGTTTGAACAGCCGCCCTTCGCGCACCATTTGACGCTGCAGAACGGCGCGGAGCAGACGGTTGTCGATATTGCCCCCGCACAGGATAAGCCCGACGCGCTTGCCGCGAAAGCGTTCGGGCTCGGCCAGCACTGCGGCGAGCCCAGCCGCGCCTGCGCCCTCGCACAACGTCTTTTCGATCTGAAGGAGGAGTGCGATCGCGGTCTCGATGCGGTGCTCGGGAACGACGACAATGTCGTCGATCAGAGCCGCAACGTGCCGCCGGGTTCGCTCCCCTGGCACGGCGACTGCGATGCCTTCGGCGATCGAAGCGCCGCCGAGCACTTCGCCGTCCCATTTGCCGATATGTTTGGCCATCGAGGGGAAGCGGTCGCTCTGCACACCGACGACTTCGAGCCCTGGCCGCAATGCGTGGGCGACGGTCGCGACGCCAGCAATCAGCCCGCCGCCGCCGATTGCGACGACCAGCGTATCGAGATCAGCCCGAGTGTCGAGCATTTCCAGTGCGACGGTGCCTTGCCCCGCGATCACGAGGTCGTCGTCAAATGGGTGGACCAGGGTCAGCCCACGTTCGCTGATCAGCCGAGGGATTTCGGCGGAGGCTTCGGCAAAATTCGCCCCGGTGAGCAGCACTTCAGCGCCTAGCCTGGCGGTGCGCTGTGCCTTAACCGACGGGGTCGAAACCGGCATCACGATCGTCGCCGGAATTCCGAGCTGACCGGCATGGTAGGCAACGCCTTGGGCATGGTTGCCGGCAGATACGGTCACAACGCCTGCCGCGCGTTGGTCGGCATCGAGCGATAGCAGCTTGTTGAGCGCCCCGCGCTGTTTGAAACTACCGGTAAACTGAAGGTTCTCGAACTTCAGCCAAATGTCGGCGCCGGTCAGTTCGGACAGCGTCTGCGAATGCAGGAACGGCGTATTGTCGACCTTGCCATGGATCGCGCGGGCAGCGGCGCGGACATCGTCGATCGAAATCAGCCCATCGCTCAAAGGAACAGCTCCGCTGCGGCATCTATGATCGCGTGCGCATCGAGCCGATATTCGCGGTAGAGATCGGGCAGGTCCCCGGTTTGTCCGAACCGGTCGATCCCGAGCGGCGATACGCGGTTACCGCGCACGCCGCCGATCCACGACAGGGTGCCCGGGCTGCCGTCGATCACCGTAATCAGGCCTGCGGTCGGCGACAGCGCCGCGAGCAGAGTCGCGATATGCGCGCTCTCGCCACCGCCGCGCCACCGGGCTGCGCGCGCCGCCGACCAGCCGCGATGGAGCAGATCGGGCGAGGTGACAGCCATCAAGCCAATGCCGGGCAGGTCGTCCTTGAGCTGTGCCCACGCCTCGATCGCTTCGGGCAAAATGGCGCCCGTCGCGATGATCGCCGCCTCTGCACCGGGCGCGGGGGGCTTGAGCCAATAGCCGCCCTTGATCGCGCCGTCCTCCCAGCGACCGTCTTCGCGCGTGATCTGCGCGATGCTGCGCGTTGACAGCCGCAGATACACAGCGCCGCCGTCCGGGGCCTGCATATGGCGGAAGGCATGGCCCATCAGCAGCGCCAGCTCATCGGCATAGGCGGGCTCATAATAAGTCAGCCCCGGCTGACCCATGCCGATCAACGGCGAGTTGATCGACTGGTGCGCGCCGCCTTCCGGCCCCAGGGTCAGCCCCGACGGCGTCGCCACCAGCAGGAAACGCGCGTTCATGTAGCAACCGTAATTCATCGCATCGAGCCCACGCGCGATGAAGGGGTCATAGACGGTCCCGACCGGCATCAGGCGCGTGCCGAACAGCGGCGCCGATATGCCCGCCGCCGCCAGCATCAGGAACAGATTGCTCTCGGCAATGCCCAGCTCGACATGCTGTCCTGCCGGTCGCGCCGCCCATTTCTGCGCTGAGGGGATGCGCGCGGCCGCGAACACATCGGCCATGTCCTTGCGCCGGAACAGCCCGCGCTGGTTCACCCAGGCGCCAAGGTTGGTCGATACGGTCACATCGGGCGAGGTGGTGACGATATGATCGGCAAGCGGATGGCCCGACTTGGCCAGATCGAGCAGGATCTTGCCGAACGCAGTTTGCGTTGCCTGTTCATCACCCTCAGGAACCGGCAGTAGGTCCGGCACCGGCACATCGGCAAAGCCGCGATCGGCGACTTTGGCATTCAGTGGCGAGGCATTGACGAACGCGCTCACGCTCGCCCGCGCATTGTCGCCCAGACCTGCCCAGCGCTCCCACTCATCGCCTGCCGCAATCCCCATATGGTCGCGCAAGGCTTCGATCTGGCCGGGGTTCATCAGCCCGGCGTGATTGTCCTTATGGCCCGCAAATGGCAGGCCATAGCCCTTGACGGTATAGGCAATGAAACAGGTCGGCGTATCGTCGGCTGCTTTGGCAAAGGCATCGAGGATCGTTTCGATGCAGTGCCCGCCCAAATTGGTCATCAACCGGGCGAGTGCAGCGTCATCATGCGCAGCCAGCAGTGCGGCGACGCCCGACTTGTGGCCAATGTCCTGCGTCAGCCGCGCGCGCCATGCCGTCCCGCCTTGATAGGTCAGCGCCGCGAAATCAGCGTTGGGGCAGCTTTCGATCCATTGCTCCAGATGAGTGCCGCCGGGCTGCTTGAAGGCGGCGCGCTGCACCTTGCCGTGCTTGAGGGTCAGCACGCGCCAGCCGCAGGTCTCGAAGATGTCGTCAAAACGATCGAACATCCGGTCGGCGGTCGTCGCATCGAGCGACTGGCGGTTGTAATCGACGATCCACCAGCAATTGCGGACATCATGCTTATAGGCCTCGATCAGGCACTCATAGATATTGCCCTCGTCAAGCTCGGCATCGCCCATCAGCGCGA
>FSSH01001923.1_pt1 | contig 11775 bp, 10 predicted proteins | sample 1166101 | NCBI WGS metagenome assembly FSSH01 (sample SAMEA32972668, study PRJEB13176) | freshwater metagenome | biome: Drinking water system; feature: Biomass in drinking water that filtered by 0.45 um membrane; material: drinking water | place: USA | collected 2012-12-20 | depth 0 m | reverse complement strand
CGCGGTGGACGCCGCCTCGGCACGTCTCGCACGGTCCTCAGCGAGGTAGGCGGCGACGATGGTGTTTGCGAGCCGTGCAGCCTTGTCCGCGTCGACCGACCAGACCCCAACGTCGACGATGAAAGTGCGCCCGGCACGCCCGACCGAGACGCGCTTCTTCAGGGCTTCGAGCACCACCGCGCTGTCCCGGGCCGGATCCGCTTCGGAGGCAAATGCGAGCCCCAACCGTTCGAGGAGGCTTGGTCCTCTCCCGGTGAATTCAGGATCGCGGTCGAGATCCATACGCTCGACGACCCGTTTCAGGACGCTGTTCGAGGTGATGACCTGTGCCTGGCTCTCGACGATCGTGAGGAGGCCGGCGGAGTCCTGGTTGCCGGGCGTCAGCTCCTTGTCGAAGAGGTGAAGGTCGCGCGGGTCGATGTAGAGCTGCGCCTCCGCGCTGTAGCGGGGCGTCAGCGCCTTGCCGCCGAGGAAGGCCGCGAGAGTGGCGGCGATCGCCCCTGCGAGGATCCAGGGCGCACGTCGGCGCAGGAGCACGAACAAGGCGCCGATTGTACGGGCGGGCATCGCTACGGCCTTAACCCTGTCATCCGGCGGCCGAACATCTGAAGAGGTGGTGTCGTAGACCAGCATCTCGGCTCCCACGCGGATCCAAGATCGGCACAGGTGCCGATCTGGGTCGCCAGTGCCGGTCTCGAACGGATCTGCCTCGGAATGGCGCATCCAACGGGTCCGGCAGCGGCGGCGGAGGTCAGGTCGCAACCGGCACACCAGGACTGTGCTGGGAGCGGCGAGGCATCGGGTCGCCTATACGAATGGTTTATGAAGTATCTTGGCGAGGACGTCCGAACGGGCGGGCAAAGGTCGCCGCGCGTGCTCGCGGACCGACGTCGAGCTAGGTGGCCTTAACGGGACCCGACATCACGCCCTTGCGCGGCGCAGACCTTCCACGATGCCGACACAGGGTATATTTCGCGCCGCCGCGGCCCGCAGGGTAGCCTCAAGCAGGGTCGGCGAGCAGCCATAGGCGCTGGGGCGGATGGCGACGTCGTGACTATAGAAGATCAGCCATCCCTTGCGAGCCAGAGCATCGTCCATTGCTCTCGCGATGCCATCGGCATCGATCCGCCCCTCGATCAGCGGAAGCGCCTTCAGGAAATAGCGGTCGACGCGACCGACATTCAGCCCCGGCATGATGCCGCGGCTCGAACGGTAGATCCCCCGCAAGGCGCGCTTGGCAGCCAGTGAGGCGTAGCCGAAGGGGAAGGCGAAGCTCTCGATGCTGAGTCCAGGCACGATCTCGCGAAGGCGGTCCACATTGCGTCTTGCCTCATCGGCGATCTCGCTCGGAGAAAGACTCGGCAGGAAGGCGTGCGAGTAGGTGTGGCAACCGATTTCGTGACCGTCCCGATGCAGCCGGGCGATTCTCTCGTCGTCGGCCAACTCCCAGTGGGCATGCCGGCTGCCGATCAGACCACCAGCGATGTAGTAGGTGCCCGCCGCGGCATAAACCCCAAGCAGATCGGCTCCCGCCGTGCAGGCGGATAGCGGGGCGTCGTCGAAGGTCAGGCTGACCAGGGGCGTCTCGCAGGCAAGCGTCGTCGGCGCCGTCCGAAAGTGCATCGCCACGCGATGGGATAAGCGTGCCAGCAGCGGGACGTCGTCCGCGACGTCCTTGTCTGCGGGCACCCTCATTTGGCGATCACACCACATTCTGCAGCGCGGTCGCGCGCTTGCGCATGACGAGGTGGTAATCGCCGTGGCGCAAGTTCACGCGATTGCCGAGCAGGGCGTTCATGACGCACGTTGCACCATCGACGAGGGCGGCGAGCGCCCGGTGCCGCACCCGTAATTCCGCGAAGCGCGGGCTCTCGTAGACGCGCTCGTAGGCGGTCTCGAAGCCTTTCCGTGCCATAAAGGCTTTTAGGCGCTGCGGCAGGACGAGGGGATGGTAATGGACCGGGAACGGGGGCTCGCCGGGCTCGCCGGCTCGGGCATGGCCGCGGATATAGCGATAGAACCACACGTGGAACCAGTGCGGCGAGTACTTCGTCACGAGGCCACTCAGCGAGCGCGGATGGGGCGCCCCGATGAGGATGAGCCCGCCCGGACGAACCGCCTCGGCGAAGCGGCTCAGCGCAGCCTCGACGTCGGGCAGGTGCTCGATCACGTTGTAGCAGGTCACGAGGTCGATGCTGTCCGGCAGCAGACGATGCGTCTGTACGTCATCGCAGATCCGAGTTTCGGCGTACCCATTATTCGCGATCTGAGCCGGATCGATGTCGACCACGGTCACGCGCGACCGCCGCAGCAAGCCGGCCGGTAGATACGAGGATGCCCCGCCCCCGGCCTCGTAGATCGCAATCTCGCCAAGCGGGAGGAGGTCGTTCAGCGTGGCGTGGACGCTGGCTAGGCTCCTACCGGCTTCGCCGGCCGGAAGTGCGGTGTCCTGATGCAGGTCTTGCGAAAGCAGGACCAGATTCACTGGAGCAACATCATGCGCCATGCCCCGCGATCCCCTCAGGTTCGACTGCACAGATGATCCAATGGGGGCGCAACGAACGTCGCCACTCATTGGGAGGAAGGAGGCTGCGGATCTTAGGAGATTTTTACGAAGCGCTTGCTGCATGAATCAAGCTCCCGTCGGAATGGGCGTCGAGCGGACGTTGCGCGAAGCACTTCCTACTGTCGTCGCCGGTGATGCAAGAAAAAGGTTACCTTTTCCTGTATAGCGGCGGTTCTCGGCGGAAATCGTCGTCATAAATTGCAGCCCTTCGCGAACAGCGCATTTATTCGACATGAAAACCATTGTCTTTCATGCCGCCTCCGGCTCGGTTTCCTTTATTTCTCTGTGACGCGCGGAATAAAATAATTCGAGACTCGTGCGGACAGCCGAGACAGGTGTCGACCCGAACGATTGGATGCATAGGGCCCGCTCGGCATCGCTGGACGATCGAAGCAACGCAAGCATATCGGGAACGCTTAGGGCATCGGCGTCCCAATGCGTCCGGCAGAAGCTCTGCGTGGTCGGCCGATGGCTCGCGAGGGCAGATGGCGTGTTCGCGACGAATGCGCCGTAGATCATGTATTCCGAGAAGTTCCGGTGCTGGCACAAGGCCTCGACCCACCCGCGGCCTGTCACGGCCTCGATGCGCGCGATCATGGCCTGCACAGTGGCTTGGTCCCAGATGATGATTTGGTCGATGTAGTCGTCGGTCGGCAGCTCCGGCTCCTTCTGATCCAGTAGCCGGCTCGCCGTGGCGACCCAAAGCATGTGACGGGGCCGCTGCACGGTGACGCCCTTCGGATGGATGTGCAGTGGCGTCGGATTGGGCTCCGCGACCGCTCGAAGGTCGAAGTCTCGGAAGAAGCACACATCGGAATCTATGAGGCAGAAGCGTTGCTCCCGCAGGCTTCGCGCGGCCGCGATCTTGACGAACTGCTGAACATGCCAGCCGCTCACCGGCTTGCCATGGAGGGACCACCAGTATCGCCGCCGACGCCAGCGCAGGAGCGGGACCGGCCGGAGCCAGCGCGGCAGGAACCGCGATTTGGGAAGGATCTGCCGGTCGCTCGTCCGGAAGCGCGCGAAATGCTCCACGTCCTGATCGTCGACGATGACGTAGTGCTGGCCACGTCCGGGCAGGTGGCGGTCGATGCTCTCGAAAAGAAGAGCGCAGCGCTCGAGATCGCCGCGATAGCTCAATGTGATCAGGCCCACGGTTTCCGGTCGGCCTCCCTGTGTGGCGATGTTGCCCTGCATGCTCGCCTCTGTCGATCGTGCGTCGGTGAGGGGGATCGGTCGTATCTTGAGGTCGCTCGCGGTCGTTCCAGTCACCCCCACTCTCATGATGAGGTGCTCTTGGAGACAGCACTCCTGGTCAAGAGGCCGTAAACCGCGATAAAAGAGATCGCATAGATGCCAATGAAGATTGCGTTGAGCCATGTGCTCCACTGGTTGGGGTTCGGCATCGCCATCAGGAGCAGCGCCACGGCGGCGGCCTTGACCATGACGATCCCGGCCGTGACCGCCGCGCGCAGGGACATGCTGCCGAAGGCAAAGAAGAGTTCCCCATGGAACTCAAGCAGATTCTTCACAGCCGGAACCGCGATGAGGACTGCGAGCATCCCGTAAGCCGCCGAGACGTTGGAGCCGAGCAGGCCCGGAAAGACGTGGAGGGCCGCCACCATCGCGAGCAGACCGCCGGTCGAGACCAGGGCGATGATCGCCTCGACCTTGATGATCTCGCGCACCATTTGCCGGGTCGCCCGGCCTGCCTGGATCAGCTTGCGCGAGTACATCATGAACATCGGGCGAAGCGGCACCCCGGTGAAGTCGATGAGCCGCATCGCGATGGCGTAGATGCCTGCCATGCGCTCGCCGGCCAGCGACAGGATGACGATCTTGTCGATCTCGCCCTGGGCCAGGAACATGAAGTAGGAGACGGCGTAGAGCAGCCCGTCGCGCAGCTTCCCAAGGAGCAGGGCGGGCCGGAAGCGCAGGCGGGTGCGCGGATGGAACGCCACCACCAGGAGCACGACCGCGATCGCGTTTCCGACGAGGTAATACGCGCTCCAGGTCTCCGCATCGCCGCCGCCGGCGGCCCAGAACGCCAGAGCCGCGCCCGCGCGGAAGCCGACCGGCAATGACACCACCGTGGCGGCCGCGCCGAAGCGGCCGAGGCCGTTATTAACCTGCACGAGTAGCTCGATCTGGCGCCACAACGCCACCTCGACAACAATGATCGCGAGGTAGCCCGGGAGCGCGATTACGGCTTGGAACACCATGACGTAGAGAAGGCCGGCCAGGACGAGCATGATCGGCAGAGCGAGGGCGAAGCAAACGTAGTAAGCGGCAAGATAACCGCCGAGCACCGCGCGGCGCGAGGCCGCTGAGCGCATGACGAATGACTGGAACCCGAAACCAGCGAGGCACCCGATTAGCACACCTGCCGCCGAGACTGAGGCGAAGACGCCCATCTCGCTCAAGCTTAGCGTATTCGCGAGCACGAAGAAGTAGACCACCTGGAGGCCGAGTCGGCCGCCGGTCCCAGCGAGCAGCTGGCTGTAACCGATGATCGTCTGCCGGTGCCTTGCCCAGTGCTCGGCGAAACGCCCGGGACCGGGACGCCGTCCCGTCTTGGTACGATCTGCGTCGCGATCTGTGCCGATCAGGCTCGCAATGGGGGACGGGGTGTCGGTCATGGGCTAGGATGAGCGATCCGCGTGCCAAGGCGGAAGGCGATCCGCCCCGGCGGGCCGGTTCTTGCAAACCGGGAACGGCGAGGGCCGCCATGGTTTCGAGATGACACAGTTCCTGCCGACACGTCGAACGCTCGTGACGGGCGCTCTGGCCGGGGTCGCGACCGCGGCCATCGCCTCGCTGAACGGGGCGAACGCGCAATCCGGTGTCCGGCGCGCCCGATACGGGGCGGCCGTGCGAGCGGACGCGCTTGCGGCGGACGCGGCCTACGCCGCCGCCCTCGCGGCGCGGTGCCGGTTGATCGTGCCGGAGGGCTCTCTCAAGTGGTCGGACTTGCGACCGAGCGCGACGGAGTTCCGGTTCACCGACGCCGACATCATCGCCGCTTTCGCGGATCGCCATCGCATCGATTTGCGCGGGCACACGCTGGCCTGGTACGGTGCCATGCCGGCCTGGACTGAGGCTATCGCGTCGCGCGCCGAGGCGGAGCGCACCCTCGTGCACCATATCGAAACGGTTGTGTCCCGTTATGCCGGCCGGATCGTGTCGTGGGATGTGGTAAACGAGGCTGTTCCCGAGAAGCCCGCCACTGTCAGCGACCTGCGGCCCTTCGCCTGGACCCGCTGGCTCGGGGCGGACTACATCGCGATCGCCTTCCGCGCCGCCGCGGCGGCTGATCCCAATGCCCGGCTCGTCCTCAACGAGTACGACGTCGAGTTTGTAGGTGCCCGCTTTGCCGCGCGCCGCGCCGCGCTCCTGCATATCGCGCGTAATCTGGTGGAACGGGGCGTCCCGATCCACGCGATTGGCCTGCAGGGCCATCTCCTCGCCGATCGCGAGATCGACCGCGACGGGCTGCAGACCTTCCTGCGCGAGGTGCGGGTGCTCGGCCTCGACGTGCTCGTGACCGAGCTCGACGTGATCGACGCGAGCCTTCCGGGAGCGATCGAGGTTCGTGACGCGCGGGTGGCGGAATGCGCCCGCAGCTTCCTTAACACGGTTGCCGAGGTGACGCCGCCGAGCGCGATCCTCACCTGGGGCATCAGCGACCGCTACACCTGGGTCCCGATGTACTTCACCCGCTCTGACGCCCTTCCGAACCGGCCGCTCCCCCTCGATGCGCAAATGCGGCCAAAGCCTTTCATGGCGGTGCTCGAACAGTTCTCTAGGATGGCTTCATGACTCGGACCGAGACGGACGCCGCACGCATCATTGAGACGGTCGTTTGCGTGCCGACCTTCCGCAGACCCGAGCATCTCGCCCGGACCCTCGACTCCCTGGTGGCGCAGAGCTTCGACCGGCCCTTCGCGGTGGTCGTGGTCGAGAACGAGCCTGCGCCGATGCAGGGATCGGCGGTAGCCGAAGCCTATCTGGTGGGTGGCCGGCTGAGCGGGCTCTGCGTGACGGAGTCGCGCCAGGGCAACGTCTTTGCCATCAATACGGCGTTCGACACGGCGCTCGCCGCCTATCCAGACGCCCGCTTCTTCCTGATGATTGATGACGACGAGGTCGCCGAACCGGACTGGCTCGCCCGGATGGTAGGGGCGGCGGAGGCGAGCGGTGCGGGAGTGGTCGGTGGTCCGGTCTGGCTCAGTCTAGGCCGCGAGGCGAAGCCCGGCCTTGCCTGCCATCCTGCCTTCCTGCCGGCCTACACAGAGAGCGGACCAGTGCCGCTCATCTACGGCAGCGGCAATTGTCTTGTCACACGAGAGACCTTCGAAGGACTCGGGCTGCCGGCCTTCGATGTCGGCTACAACTTTCTCGGCGGCGGCGACGCCGACTTCTTCGCCCGCGCTCGCCGCGCCCAGGTGCGGTTCCACTGGGTGGCGGAGGCGATTATCACCGAAACGGTGCCGCCGTTGCGCACCACGTTGGGTTGGCTTGCGGCGCGGGCGTTGCGCACCGGCGCGATCAATTACCGAATCGAGTGCAAGCACGCCGAGGGGCTCGCCGGGCGAGCTGGGATCGGCCTCAAGTCGGTGGCGATGATTCCCGTGGCCCTGTTGCGCGCATTGCGGCTCCTCGCCGGGACCCGGGACGTCAGGATCGCGATCAACCCGATCCTGATCGTGGCCGGCCGCTGGCTCGCCGCGGTCGGGATCGAGCCACAGCCCTATCGCGCCCCGGCCGCTCGATGAACCCGGCTGCGATGCCGCCCGCTCGCCGTCCCCGCTCGGAGGGTAGCGGCGGTAATGCGGCGCTCCTCCGGCACCTGCTGAATCGCGCCGGCCAGGTGCCCGCGGGGCGCGTCGCCCGGCAGGTCGTGTTCATCGCGGCGTTGCTGATCGCATGGATCTCGCTCAAGCCGTTCCAAAGTCTGTCGGATCTTGACCTCGCCAACATAGTGACGGGGCAAGAGGGCCTGACCTACGCGACCTTCGGCATCCTGGCCGCGACGGCGTTCGTCTTAGTCTTTGCCAGCCATCGCCGCGCGCTGCTCGCCTGCCTGTCGCCCGCGACCCTGGCCCTTGCGGCATGGCTCTGCCTGAGCGTGGTCCTGTCGCAGGACCCCGTGACGTCGGCCAAGCGCCTCTTCCTCACCGCCGCCGTCGTCGTTGTCACCGCATGCCTGCTGCTGCTGCCGCGTTCGCGCGAGGAGCTGCGCAACCTGTTGGCCGCTGCGGCCCTGATCCTGCTCGCCGCCTGCTATACCGGGCTCGTGCTGATGCCCGAATATGCGATCCACCAGCCGAGGGACTACCTGGAGCCGGCTCTGGCCGGGAACTGGCGCGGCACATTCGGGCACAAGAACGCCGCCGCGGCCGTGATGGCGATGATGCTGTTCCTCGGCGTCGGCGTATTTAGGTCGGGCGGGCGTGTCTCGGGAGCCGCCATCGCGATCGCGGCGGGCGTGTTCCTCGTCGGCTGTGAAGGCAAGAGCGCCTTCGCGCTCTGCCTCGTCGTGTTCGCGATCACCGCCTCCTTTGGCGTGGTGCGCGCCTTTCCCCTGCGGGTGCTTCTCACGCTGGGGCCGGTGCTGCTCTTCAACGTTCTCAGCGTCGGCACCGTTGTCAGCGACAGAATCTCCGCCATGGTCGCCGCGCTTCCCGTCGATGCGACCTTCACCGGCCGCACCATGATCTGGCGGTTCGCGATCGAGGAGATCGGTAAGCGCCCGATCGCAGGGTACGGGTTCGCGGCCTTCTGGGGCGGGCAGACTGTGCGCGAGGTCTCCGACGACGGTAATACATGGGCCGGCTACGCCGCGCACAGTCACAATGGCTACGTCGACACGCTCCTCACCCTTGGCGGCGTTGGCCTCGTGCTGACGCTGCTCGTCCTCGTGCTGGCACCTCTGCAGGACCATCAGCGGGCCTCAGCCGATGGCGGCGAGGCGACGCCGCTGGCGACGATGTTTCTGCAGATCTGGCTGTTCGGCCTGCTGCTCTCATGCATGGAGAGCTTCTTCTACGATCGGGCCGACCCGATATGGATCACGTTCCTGTTCGCCGTCTTCGGCCTGCGCTATCTCGCCCGCTTCGCGACGCGCTGACCTCGCGCCATAACTAAGCCGCGTCGGCGGCCCTCACGACGGGAGTGGCAGAATCAGGGAGCGGAGCGCTCCCGCCGCGTCGTCGAACCATGCCAACTTGTCGAGATCGGGCTTAGCTGTCGGGCGGTGCCGGGCGGCGAGGATGAGGTCGGCATAATCGTCCGGACAGGACCCGGCGGGGGCGAGGACGATCGCGCCGCTGTCGAGCAAATCGCGGAAGCGGGGATGGTGATCGAACTCGTCCGCCCGCGCCGGCGCGGTCACAACGACCGGCCGCCCGGCCTGGACGCAGGCCAGCACGCTGGCGCGGCGCGCGGTCAGCCCCTCGGGCAGGACATACGCAAAGGCCTCGGCGGTCTCGAACAATCCGTAGAGCTCGGCCGCTGACGCGACGTAGCCCGAGACCACGACGTCGTCCGCGAGCCCAAGCGCGGCGACCTTCTCGCGAAAGATGTTCTCGATGCCGTCGAAGCCCTTGATGAAGGACCCAATGAAAACGAGGAGCGGCCGTGCGCCGCGCGCCTTGAGGGCAGCGGCGATGTCGAGCATCGCTTCCGGCTGCTTGCCCGGATAGATCGAGCCGAAATGGCCCAGCACGAGCCGGCCCTCGTCCCGGGCCGCGACGAGGCGGTCGCGCAGGGCGCTGCCGGCCGTCGCATCGGGGCTGGCGAGATTGGGCGGCAGCGGCATCAGGGCGGCGCGAGAAGCGAGGAACCCAACGAACGGATCGGCCGCGAGCTCTTCCCGCACCTGCGGCGAGACGAAGACGATACGGTTCGAGAGGACGAGGACTGGCCGCAGGACAAGGCGGCGCAGCCGGTGCATGCCCTGCCACTCGTGGAGGATGGCGAGACGTCGACGCCCGCGGATCGCCGCGAGGGCGAAGGCGGCGACAGGGCCGAACAGGGCGCGCTTCCACGCGACCAGTGGGAAATTGGCGACCACTGCATCGGCTTCGCCGATGGCCTTCCAGACTCGCGCGAGAGGGAAATCGCGCGGCTCGATGGTGAGGCCAGCATGGCCGCCCGCCCCGTCCTGCTCCAGGGTTTCGAGAAGGAGCCGGCTGAAATCGCCGATACCGCATGAGATTCCGCCTCCGCCAAGCAGGTGCAGGCTCCGGTGCGCCGGCTGGGCCTCTGCTAGCGCACAAGGCCCTCGTCCCGCGGACTGGACCGTCGCCGTGAGGGAGATCAACCCTGACCCGCTCATCCGACCACCGGAAGCTCGACGATCTGCCCGAGCCGTGATGGGTCGAGCCGGAAATCGACTGCCCGCCGCGTCTTGCGCTCGCGCCGGACCCAGCTGCTTTCGCGAAGGGCCTTCTGCAGAATGGCCTTCGACCAGTAGGCGGGGCCAGCGATGGCACGATCCTTCGCGGCGTAGCCGAAACGATGGCGCAGGAGGCCGTTGGCGAGGTTGACCTTCTGCAGCCGGCGGATCGTCTCGTCCGTGAACGAGACGGTCATCGAGACATTGAGGCAGTCGAGGTTCTCGACGCGGTGGGGCGCGTTGAGCGGCCAGGTCAGCATCTCGCCCGGCGCCAGTTCGAAGACCTGCGCGTAGTCGTCGTACCAGGACGCGTAGGGCATATCGACCTCAACGTCGAAGAGAGCGATGTCTTCGAGGTTCTCGGGCGAGACGAAGGGCGGCGCGGAGGGATAGACGTAGACCTTCTTGCGGCCCTCGATCTGCCAGAGATGCTGACCGGGCAGGTCGCAATGGTAATAGACCTGCGCGTTCGGCGACGAGATCAGAAGACCGCAGGTAGATGTCGCTCCCGAGAAGCGGGGGACGCGGTCGCCGAGCTCGCCGAACAGACTGTCGAGCAGGTCGCGGTAACGGGCGTCGACGGTATCGACGTTGCGCAGGTTCAGCCACATCCGGCCGCTGGCGATCGCCTCGATCACCGCCGCGCCGGGCAGGTCGCCGATCTCGCCCTCCCGCCAGAATCGGCGCTGGTTCGAAGCTCCCATATGGACAAGGCCGTAATACGAGCGCGGATAGCGGTCGATCAACTCGGAGAGCGCTTCGCGCGAGAATAGCGGCATGGTGTGGAGCCGGTGGCCAAGATGCAGCGGGTGGCGGCCCCACAGAGCGCTGTGAGTGAAATCCCAGTTGGTGAAGATGGGGTCGCTGGCCATGGTTGATCTCCGCTAGGGACTCTCGGCCGCGCTGCCCATCGAGGGCGGACACGTCCCGTACCGGCTTCGAAAAAATCTCGCTCCGGCACACACCTGAACCATTTCGGGCAAGCCGGCCCGGTGAATCGGGTGTGCGAGCAACGGATTGCAATCCGGATACCCGCTCGACCCTCGTGATTTGCGAAAACGAATTTTTACGTCTGTGCGCGAAGATTGGCTTCTTGCGGACGAGGTCGCTCGCACCGCTCCCGGAAGGTCAGCATGTCCGTGAATCTCGCCGTTCAACCAGCGGATGGATTTTCATCAGCAGTCGGTCCTTCCCGGTTCGTCGTCGAGACCGCTTCTGATTGGGGCGCGATCGGCGCACAGTGGGAGGGCGCTTGCACACCCTTCCAGGACCCGATCTGGCTCGAGAGCTGGTACGGCTCGTTCTGGGACAGGCCGGGGCTCACCCTCCTGCTGGTCACGGCGCGCGACCGCGCGACGGGAGAGATCGCCGTGAGACTTCCCCTTGTCCTGCAGCGGCAGGGCCGGATACGCACGATCGCCTTCGCCGACCTTGACCTCACCGACTACAACGCGCCACTCCTCGGTCCCGCCGTCCCCTCAGATGCCGCGACGATGCACGCGCTGTGGCTGGACATCCTGCGCGCGCTGCCGGCGGCCGACATCATTAGGCTCGCCAAGATGCCGGCGCTGCTCAGAGGTCGGCCCAATCCTTTAGCTTTCCTGCCACAGGCCGTGCCGAGCGCCGTAAACGGCAACGTTGTCGAGACCGGCGACGACTGGGACGTCTGGCGCCGCAGCCTCCACAAGACCGTGCGCAAGGAACTCGAACGAAGCTGGCGCGTGTTCGAGCGCCATGACGGGGCCCGTTTCGAGATCGTCACCGACCAGGCGGAGGCGCAACGCTGCATTGGACTTGCTTCGGTTTAGTG
>FSSH01003343.1_pt2 | contig 11782 bp, 10 predicted proteins | sample 1166101 | NCBI WGS metagenome assembly FSSH01 (sample SAMEA32972668, study PRJEB13176) | freshwater metagenome | biome: Drinking water system; feature: Biomass in drinking water that filtered by 0.45 um membrane; material: drinking water | place: USA | collected 2012-12-20 | depth 0 m | reverse complement strand
ATCGTCGGCAACGATGATTGCGGGCAAATGAGCGCGTGGTACGTCTTTGCTACGCTCGGCTTCTATCCGGTCGATCCGGCGAGCGGCGCATTCGTGCTGGGCAAGCCGCTTGTGACCCGCGCGGCAATCCGTGTGCCGAAAGGCAAGATGCTGACAATTGTCTCCGGCAGGCGCGGCAATTCGTTCAATGGCCAGCCGTTACGCCGATCGATCGACTATGCGAGCCTGATGGCAGGCGGACTCCTCAATCTCTCGACCGACGGCTAGCCTCGTCGGCTCCCGCGAAATCCTTTGGGCGTCTCGAACAAGGGACTGCGGTCGTTCCGTCGGCCCCTGACACGATATCGGTGCCGCAGTTGCCGGTTCAGCCGAGCCCGCTCGATTGATCCGTGTGCGGTGGCTCGGCCCGCTCGGCTGAAACCTTGAACGCTGCGGGGATCGGGCAATCGGAGCAGGCGCGGTCGTCACACATGCGACACAGGTGGCATCGCTCCAAATCGCTGGATGGCAACGCCGCCAGCATCCTCGAAAGCAACGCTGCAAGGCTATCCTGTTCTGCCGGATCGAGCGCAGACAATAACGGCCTGAGCGTTGCCAGCCGCTCTGCCAGCAGGGTTTCGCGCGCCTTGTCGCCTTGCTCGGTCAGGAACAGCGCAACCGCCCGCCGGTCCGACCCCTGACGCCGTTCGACCAGGCCATCCGCAACCAACCTGTCCAGCAGGCGGACGGTGCCGGGATGCGACAGGCCGAGGATACGACGCAGCTGATCGTTGGAAGGCCCAAGCCCATATCCGATCACGATGAGCGCAGCGGGCGTTTCCCCGGCCCGGCTCATGACATTGAGGGCCACCGCCTCGATCCGGTCGGCGACCGCCAGGCCCAAGGCGCCGAGCAAATTTGCTGTCCTGTCGCTCATGGCGCCTCATTAAGTGCTCAACGCACATTTTTCAATTGACGTTATGTGCGCCGCGCACGTAAATGATGCGGAGCACCTCGACACAAGGAATCCGTGGATGTCCGGCCTCTCACCTGAGCACGCTGAATTCTATGAGCGCTTCAAATCATTCTGGGCTGCGCCTTCGGGTGAACGCGTCCTTGAAATCATCGCGCCGGACGCCGCCATCCACTTCACGGGCGCCGGTCACATGTCGGGCCGCGAATATGCGGCATGGATGGGCGACGCTCTGGCCAATTTCGAAGCGCTGGAGGTGACGCCAATGGACTGCGCGGGCAATGGCGACATGCTCTACATCGCGTGGGAAGCCACCGCCCGCATCCATGGCGAGCGGCGCACCTATCGCGGCGTGGACCGTTTTCGCCTGAAAGACAGCATGGCGGTCGAAGAGCATGTCATCTTCGATTCCGCAGTTCTGACACCCCAGGGCCGCGGCGGCATCGAGCAGACGTGACCCCGGATTACGGCTATTGGCTTTCTCCAGCCCTGATATCAGCCCTTTCCAGCCGTCCGGGTGACCCTCGCAGCGGCATCGGCCGCTCCCGGCGCCGGCGGACGCCGGGCCTGGACGCGGCGGCATCCATAATGAGTGCTGGCGCGGCGATCGCCGGGCCGACATATGTCGAGGCTCGTCGGCACTCGCTGCGCCAGGTGCAGACCAGCGGGATCCGGGGCAAGGGAGGGCCACATGATCACCTCGATGCTCGCGAAGGTCGCCCAGCGCATCGTCGCGTGCGCGCGCATATTGGCGCTCATGGCAGCAGCGCTGCCGGGCGCTGCCTGTGCGGGTGCCGTCCTGGCAGCGGTGGGGCCGGCCCTGCAAATTGCTTCCGTCGAGCCCGCGGGGCAAGCGCCGGCATCACCGATCGTCACCCTGCGCATCGGCGATGATCTGGGAGAGTCGGCAGCGGCCATCCGGGAGGCTGCGGCCAGCTATGATTTCGTCCGGATCGATCCGAATGGCGATTTCGAAATCACGACCCGGCCCGATTTTCCGCTGACGGCGATCCTCGTCCACCGCACCGCGCCGCGCGAGGACTGGGTGCGCGACCGCCGCGCTGACGGCTATCAGGAACGGCCCTGGACGGTCGAACTCGGCAATCTGGCGCTTGCCGATTATGCGCCGACGCTCGATGCCACGCTGCGCGCGATCGGCCGGGCCAGGGCGTTGCTCGCGCTGCCGGCCAGCGGCCGGGCGCCGGCGAGCGCCACCTGCCTCAGCCGGGTGGACGAAGAAGGCATCGCAGGAGATTGCCACAGCCGCACCGTATCGGTGATCCGCGACGGCTATCCGGAGACCGAGCCCTATCTCGTGCCCGGCAGCAGCTTCGGGCTGGCGGTCACCAACATCAGCAGCCGGCCGCAATATCTCTATGTGCTCGACATCGACTATCGCGCCCGCATCCGCCGCGTGCTGCTGGCGAGCGACAAGGCCGCCGCGCCGGGCGAAACCGTTTACAGCCGCGATCTCGAGACGTTCGGGACGGCGGGCTATCACCGGCTCGTCACCATCGCATCGGACACCGCCATCGCCGATGCCGTGCTCGCGCCCGAGGCGCCGGGCGGCGATCTGCCGGCGCGCTGTGCGGGATCGCTGGGCGCGCGCCTGTGCGGCACCGGCTCCGGCGCAACCGCATCCACCGGCGCGGACTGGTCGGCAACGGTGGCCGAATTTGTCGTGCAGCGCTCGAAAGTGCCCGCCATTGGCGGCGGCCAACCGGCCGTTGCCGGCATGGCACCGTGGATGGCCGAACTCTACTCGACCGTGCCCTATACCAAGGCCGAGCTTGAGCGCGATCGCGATCCGGCCGTGAACAAGGGGCGGCCGACCATCAGCATCTGGTCAGAGGAGGAGCGCGCCCACCGCTGCGGCGGCACGCTGATCGCCCCGCAGGTGGTGCTGACGGCGGCGCATTGCGTGGCAAAGGGGCGGCTCGCCGGAAAGGGCACCGTCTTCGTGCTCAGCCAGCGCCGCATCCGCGTCGGCACCATCCGCCTCGGCGCAGGGGGCACGACCTATGCGATCGATGCGATGGCGGTGCACCGCGATTATGATCCCAATTCGCAGCGCAACGACATCGCCCTGCTCCACCTGAAGCCCGATCGCGCCACCCGCGACGTCGAAATCTATCCGGTGACCGTCCCGGACGAGCGTACGCCCGCCTTGCTGAGCAAGGCGCCGGTGACCGCCTTTGGCTGGGGCTATACCGGCGTGGTGGCCCCAGATGCGCCGGTTGATTTCTCGGCCGGCACGCTCCAGCGCAATCCGGAAATCCTGCAATTCGGCGATTTGCAGACGCAGGGCTGGCTGACCTGCCGCCGCCGTTTTCCCAATCTGCTCGCGCGCGGGATGCTGTGCGCCGTCCCGCCCGATGCAGCACCAGGGGCGCCCCGGCCCAATGTGTTCAGCTGCCGTGGCGACAGCGGCGGCCCGCTGGTGAGCGGCAGCGCCGGTCGCGCGATGATCGTCGGCCTCGCGTCATGGTCCGAAGGGTGCGGCAATCCCGACACGCCGTCGGTCTATACCGATGTCGCCTTCTACAAGCGCTGGATCGCCGGGGCGCAAAGGCTGTTCCGCCCCGGCAGCGTCGTCTGGGTCTCAGCCGACGGCAAATCGGTGACGCAATCGGCCCCCTGATCGCCGCGCCGTCTGCTGCGTCAACTCAGTGATCGGTGACGCCGTGATCGGTCACACCATGATCGGTGACGCCCTGATCGGTCGCGACATGGTCGGTCACGCCGTGGTCGGTCACGCCGTGATTGGTGGGCTTGCCCGCCGGTGCCGTGCCGGCGGCATCCACCACATTTTCAGGGGCCGATGCGGATTCCTCGTTCGATGCGGTATCCATCTTGTTGGCTGTCCCTTCGGTTGTGTTTGCAGCAACGTTGGTGTTCGCGCCCGGCGAACAGCCGGCAAGTGCGGCTGCCAAAACGGTCGCGACCAGCACGGAGTTTTTGCCCATGATATCCCCCCTGACAAAGCGCTGGTGACGGTTACACGAAGTGCAGCTGTTGCAACAGGCCTTTGAATCGCGGCTGCGCGGCCAGCGGCTTCAGAAACGGATCGTTGAGCATCAGCACCAGCCCCGCATCTTGCTGGGCCTTGGCCGCATAAAGCGCGTCGAGCGCCTGATCGGGCTTGCCCCATTGCGCCAGGATCTGGGCCTGCTGGTAAAGGCTGTTGTCGCCGTCGGAGCGGATCAGCTCCTCATAGGCCCGGCGGACGCCCGCATCATCGCCCCGCCGCGCGGCGACGAAGGCGCGGCCGGGGGTGGCGAGCAGCCCGACCTTTTCGAGCGCAAATTCGGCGCTCGCTTCGTCGATGCGGTTGAGGTTGAGGAGCGCATTGCCGATGTCGCCGTGCAGCGTGCCGCGGCTGGGATTGATCTCCAGCGCGCGCCTGGCGGACGCGATCGCGCCGTCATAATTGCCGCTGGCAAAGCGGATCAGCCCCTCGGTCTTGAACACGCTCGGGTTCAGCGGATCGAGCGCCACGGCGCGGGCAATCGCGGGCTCTGCCTTGGCAAATTGCCGCCGGCGCGCCTGGTAGAGCGCATAGCGGCTCTGCACATCGGCGCTGCCAAGGCCATAATCATGCGCCTTCTGATAGGGCGCATCGGCCGCCAGCACATCGAGCGATCCATAAAACAGCGCATAGCCCAGCGCCGCATGGCCATCGGCAAACTCGGCGGCATCGCGCACCGATCGCTGCGCTTCGGCCACGGCTTCACGGTACAAGCGCCGACGCTCGTTTGCCTGCACATATTGATTGGCGATCACCGCCAGCGCGCGTGACCGGGCAGCGCGCGCGACCGCATAAAGCGGATCGAGCCGCACCGCCTCTTCGAACCGGGCCAGCGCTGCCCGATCGCTCCCTTCATCGAGCTGCGATTCGAACAAGGTCTTGCCGCGCAGATAGGCGTCGAACGCCGCCAGATTCCGCGTGGTGCCGCTGCGATCGGCGCTGTCGGTGCCCTGCCCCAGCTTGGCGGCGAGCGTAGAGCTGACGGCAGCGGCAATATCTTCCTGGAGCTTGAAGATATTGGCCATCGGCTGGTCGTAACTGCTCGACCATTTGCTGAACCCGGTCCGCCCCTCGATCAGCTCGATCGCGATGCGAACCTGATTGCCGGCGACCCGCACATTACCGTCGAGCAGATAGCTCACATCCAGCTTGCGGGCGATGGTGGCGCTATTGTCCTTGCTGTCGCGAAACTGGTTCGACGATGCCTGGCCCATCACGTTGAGCAGCGCGTTGCGGGCCAGTTGCGCGCGCAGCTCGGCCGCCAGCCCGTCCGAGAAATAGCGCTGTTCGGGATTATCGCTCAGATTGTCGAACGGCAGCACGGCGATGCTGTTCGGCAATCGCGGCGGCTCGCTCGTGGAATAGAACCAGGCCGAGGCGCCGCCGATCGTCGCCGCCGCGCCGACCGCTGCCCCCGCCAGCAGCGACCGGCGGCCGATCTGGATGCGCGGCCCCGGCGGCGGCGCTTTGGGTGCCGGCATTGGCGGCCTGCCGACAAGCTCGGCAAGCGAGCGCAGCGCCCGTTGCATCGTCGGGCTGTCGACCTTCAGCGGTTCGCGCGAGACATCGAGATACTGGAATTGCCGGAAACCCAGCGGGGGTTCGCTGCCATCGATCGACAGCGGGATCAGGCAGCGCCGGTCGCGGCCCCGCGCCGCTTCGTCATGCACCCAGTGCGAGCCGACCGACACCTTGGACCACAGGACCACCACGGCCTTCGCGCGTTCCAGCACCTCGCTGGTCGTCTTTTCATAGCGGTCGCCGCCCGGAATCAGTCCGTCCCACCAGACCGAATAGCCCTCGCGCTCCAGCATGGCGATGACGGCGGCGGCAATTTTCTGGTCGTCGCGCGAATAGCTCAGAAAGACCAGATCGCCATCGCCCCCTCGGCGCCGATCACCCGGTTCGCTATCATCCATGCGCCGCGATCGCCCTGTGAGTTTCGTCGAGCTGCCTTTTTGACCGACGGCTGACCCTAGTTGTTGGCACTAGCCTTGTCACGAACCAACGCGCTATGCCGTCGCGGCGCATGGCGGCCGGTTCGTCAGAGTACCGCCGACGGGACGTAAAGGGGGAACCATGGCCAGGCGAGCGATGCGCGGAGCGGACACGATCGATCAGCCGAAATCGCGCATCACGCTCGGGATTTCGGGCCATCGCGAAACGAACGCCGCTTTCCGCGCCAATCGCGCGCTGATCGTCGATGCGCTGGCGCAGATTTTCGACATCGTCGATCGCGTCACCGCGGCGCAAGCCATGCCGACCGCGCCGACGCGGTTGATCTCGCCGCTCGCGCAAGGGACCGATCTCATCGCGGCGCAGGCCGCGCTCGACCGCAAATGGGAACTCACCGCGCCGATGCCGTTCGGGCTGGAGCTCAATGTCCTGCTCAATGCGTGCCCCCATGATGCCGCACAGACGCTCGCGCTGCTGGAGGGGCGACCGGGCGATGCAGCGGTGCACCGCGCGATCGACGATATGCGGGCCGTGGCCGGGGCCGCGTGCCGGCTCGAAATGGCCGAACAGGACGCGGCGCTGCGCGCCCTGCTGATCGACACGCTCCGCAATCCGGATGATGCGGCGGCTGCCCAGCATTTCGCGGCGCTTTCGTCCGATCGGGCGGCGGCGGCGGCCCGTCTGGTTGTCGAACAGAGCGACCTGCTGATTGCCGTCTGGGATGGCCGCACCGCCGGGGCGCTGGGCGGCACCCGCCACACCATGGCCACCGCGCTCGCGCTGGGGGTGCCGGTATTGTGGGTCGATGCCGCAGCGCCTGGCGCCTGGTCGCTCCTGCGGCTGCCCGAGGAAGTGACCGCCACCTCACGCACGCGCGAAACCATGACCGCCGACGGCCTTCACACGCTGCTGACCGAGATGATCGGTTCGGCGCAACGTCTCAATGCCCTCAGCACATCGGCCTTTGAGAGCGAGGCGTTGCGCACGCGCAGCTCAAGGGTGCTGCACGCCTATCGCTGGATCGAAAACGGCTTTGCCGGCAAGCACCGGGCGCCGCGCGCCAAGCCCGCCGCTGGCGCCGGCGCGGCATCGGCAAAGGCCGGCGATCCGCTCGTCACCACCATGCGCGCGCTGCCCGGCCTTGCCGCCGACTTTGCCGACCGGGTCGAACAGGGCGTGATTGCGCGCTTTGCCTGGGCGGATGCGATTTCGACGTCGCTGGCCGATGCCTATCGCGGCGGCATGGTTCTGAACTTCCTGCTGTCGGCGCTCGCGATCATCGGTGGCGTCGCTTATCTGCCGCTCACCGACGCGGCGATCAAATGGCCGTTCGCGCTGTTCGAGTTCGTCCTGTTGATCGTCATCGTCGCCATCACCTGGGTGGGCGGGCGCCGGCACTGGCACCGGCGCTGGTTCCAGACGCGGCGCGTGACCGAATATCTGCGCCACGCCTCGTCGCTGCTGCTGCTCGGCGTCGGCCGATCGCCGGGGCGATGGCCGCAGGGCAAGGACAGCGCCTGGCCGGAGGCCTATGCGCGCGCGGTTCTGAGCGATATCGGCATGCCCCAGCTGGTAATTACGCAAGCCTATCTGCGCGCGATCGTCAGCGATATTCTGGGCAGCCATGTCGCCGATCAGGCGCGCTACCACTGCGCCAAGGCGGCACGGTTGACCCATGTGCACCACAGCCTCGACCGATTGTCGGAGCGCGCCTTCCAGCTCGCGATCGTTTCGGTCGCCTTCTATCTGCTGATCGAGGTTGGCGATTCGATGCACCTGATGGCCTTTGAGATGGCGCACAAGACATCGAAACTGTTCACCTTTCTGGGCGTCGCCTTCCCGGCGATCGGCGGCGCGGTTGCCGGCATTCGCTATTTCGGCGATTTCGAGCGCTTTGCGGCGATCTCAAAAGTCGCCGCCGAAAAGCTTGCGATCATCGGCGACCGGATCGAGCACTTGCTCGCCGAGCCCGCCGGCGATTTGCGCTTCGCGCAGGTGGCAGAGCTTGCCGCCGCAGTCGACGATATCATCATCGGCGAGATCGAAAGCTGGCAGGCCGTGTTCGCCACCAAGGCCATCACCGTTCCGGTATGAACCGGTGGCGACTGGCCCCGAAGGTTTCGGCCGGCCACCGTGCCATCGGCTCCCCTGCCGCGAACGCTGGCCCGGCTATTGCGCCTCGGCGAGCAGGGCTGCCGTTTCAGCGCTCGCCCAGTCGCGCGGGCCCGAGGTGCGCCACACTTCGCGCCCCTGCTTGTCGAACAGGATCGAGGCGGGCAGGTTGACCTGATAGCCCAGGCTCAGCGCCGCATCCTCGTCGAGATAGGGCTTCAGCGCCTTGTACCTGCCCTTGGCGAAGAACGGCCCGACCTTGGCCGCGCCGCCGAAATCCTGGCTCACCGTCAGCACCAGCGGGGTGGCACCGCCGCGCGCGGCGAGCCGGTCGAGCGCGGGCATTTCGACGACGCACGGCGCGCACCATGTCGCCCACAGATTGAGCAGCACCGGCCGGCCCCGGAAATCGGCGAGCGTCACCGTCTGCCCGTCCGGCGCCTTGAAGCGCGCGGCGAGCGCGGGCGTGCCCTTGTGGCTACGGTCAATCTGGCCGGCGGGGGCCGGCGCGGCAGCAGGCGATGTGGGCGGAGCGTCCGCCGCTTGCTCCGCCGTCGGCGATTGCCTATCGCAACCCGCGATCATCAGCACGGCCAGGGGAAGCGCGATCAGCGAACGAGACACTCAGGGCTCCAATGCGATGTGGGGCGGGCGCTTCGCCGAGGGCCCGGCGGCGGTGATGCGCGAGATAAACGCCTCCATCCCGTTCGACAAGCGGCTGTGGCGGCAGGATGTTGCCGCCTCCAAGGCGCATGTCGCGATGCTGGGCGCGCAGGGCATCGTCACGCCTGCCGACGCCGCCGCGATTGCCGCCGGGCTCGATGCGGTCGCCGCCGATTATGCAACGGGCGGCGTGGCCGAGGATCTGGCGCTCGAGGACATCCACATGCAGACCGAGGCGCGGCTGGCCGAAAAGATCGGGCCGGTCGCCGGGCGGCTGCACACCGCGCGCAGCCGCAACGACCAGGTCGCGACCGATTTCCGGCTATGGGTGCGCGACGCGATCGACGCGGTCGATGCAGCACTTGGCGCCTTTCAGGACGCGCTGATCGCCCGCGCCGACGAGCATTCCGCCAGCGTGATGCCGGGTTTCACCCATTTGCAGAGCGCGCAGCCGGTGACGCTGGGGCATCATCTGATGGCCTATCACGAAATGATCGCGCGCGACCGCAGCCGCTTTGCCGATGCGCGGGCGCGGCTGAACCAGTGCCCGCTCGGCTCCGCGGCGCTCGCCGGCACGGGCTTCCCCATTGATCGCGCGGCGACCGCAGCGGCACTCGGCTTCGACGCGCCCACCCGCAATTCGCTCGATGCGGTGAGCGACCGGGATTTTGCGCTCGATTATCTGATGGCCGCCACACAAGTGAGCCTGCATCTGTCGCGGCTGGCGGAGGAATTCATCCTGTGGGCGTCGCAACCCTTCGGCTTTGTGCGCTTGAGCGACCAATGGTCGACCGGCAGCTCGATCATGCCGCAAAAGCGCAATCCCGATGCCGCCGAGCTGGTGCGCGGCCATGCCGGCCGCATCGCCGGGTGCATGACCGCGCTGGTCATCACCATGAAGGGCCTGCCGCTCGCTTATTCAAAGGACATGCAGGACGACAAGCCGCCGGTGTTCGAAGCGCATGATCTGCTCGCGCTCAGCATCGCGGCGATGACCGGCATGGTCACCAGCGCCGATTTCGTGGTGTCGCGGATGCGCGCGGCTGCCGAAGCGGGCTTTGCCACCGCAACCGATCTGGCCGACTGGCTGGTGCGCGAGGCCGGCATCCCGTTTCGCGAGGCGCACCACATCACCGGCCGGGCGGTGAAACTGGCGGAGGCCAAGGGCATCGCGCTCGACCGGCTGGCGCTGTCCGATCTGCAGGCGATTGACAGCCGCATCGACGCGCGCGTCTATGGCGTGCTCGGCGTCGATGCCTCGGTGGCGGCGCGATCGAGCCTGGGCGGCACGGCGCCCGAGCAGGTGAAGGCGGCAGTCGCGGCAGCGCGGCAGGCGCGGCAGGAGGAACGGCGATGAGGAACAAGGCACTGGCAGGGCTGCTGCTCGTGGCGCTCGGCGGCTGCGGCGCGGCCAATAGCCTGAAGCCGCTGGCGGGCAAGGCACTGCCGCCCAAGCCCTATGGCGCCGTCGCCGTGCCCACCCCGCGCCAGCTCGCCACGCCATCGAGCCAGGCCCGGCCCGAGCGCAGCGACGAGCTGCTCAAGAACTCGGAAGCGCGGCGCGGCGACGATTTCAACCTGCCCCCGCCCAACTGAGCCGGCATGGACCATTTCTCGCTACGCGACGGCGCGCTCCACTGCGAAGACGTGCCGCTCGCCACCATCGCCGAGGCGGTCGGCACGCCGGTCTATGTCTATTCGCAGGCAACGCTGGAGCGCCATGCGGCCGTGTTCCGGGCGGCGCTTGAGGGGCTGGACGATCCGCATCTGGCCTTTGCGGTAAAGGCCAATCCCAATCTCGCCGTGCTGCGGGTGCTGGCGCGAGCAGGCTATGGCGCCGACATCGTCTCCGCCGGCGAGCTGGCGCGGGCGCTTGCCGCCGGTATCGCGCCCGCCGAGATCGTCTTTTCGGGCGTCGGCAAGACCGCAGGTGACCTCACCGCCGCGCTCGATGCCGGCATCGGCCAGGTCAATATCGAGCTTGAGGAGGAAGGCCGGGTGCTGGCCGCACTGGCGGCGGCGCGCGGGATCACCGCACAGGCGGTGCTGCGGGTGAACCCCGATGTCGATGCCGGCACCCACGCCAAGATTTCGACCGGCAAGGCGGAGAACAAGTTCGGCGTACCGATCGATCAGGCACCGGCGATCTTCGCGCGGCTGGGCGGCCTGCCGGGGCTTTCCTTGCGCGGGGTGGCGATCCATATCGGCAGCCAGCTCGGCACGCTGGCGCCGCTGGAGGCGGCATTTGCGCGGATCGGCGGGCTGGTGGCGGAGTTGCGCCGCGCCGGCCACGCCATCACCCATGTCGATCTGGGCGGCGGATTGGGCGTGCCCTATCGCCCCGGCGAGATTACCCCGAGCCCCGCCGATTTCGGCGCGATGGTGGCGCGGGTGACGCGCGATTGGCAGGTACGGCTGATGTTCGAGCCCGGCCGCGTGATCTGCGGCAATGCCGGCGTGCTGCTCACCCGCGTGATCTGGGTGAAGCCCGGCGTGGTCCACCCCCATGTCATCGTCGATGCGGCGATGAACGATCTCGCCCGCCCGGCGCTCTATGACGCATGGCATGATTTCGTGGCCGTCCGCCCAAGCGGCGCGCGGATGACCGCCAACATCGCCGGCCCGGTCTGCGAAAGCGGCGATACCTTCGCCACCGCGCGCGACATCGACGCGGTCGAGCGCGGCGATCTGGCGGCGTTCCGCACCGCCGGCGCCTATGGCGCAACGATGGCAAGCACATATAACAGCCGCGCGCTGGTGCCCGAGGTGATGGTGTCGGGGGATCGCTTCGCCGTCGTCGCCGATCGCATCGCGCCCGCGACCATCTTGGGCGCCGAACGCGTGCCCGATTGGCTGGCGTGAGCGCGCTGCCGATCTTCCTGCGCGCACACGCCATGCCGGTGATCCTGATCGGCAGCGGTGAGGCGGCCGATGCCAAGCGCCGCCTGCTCGAGCGCGCCGGGATGCGGATCGCCGGCGAAAGCGAGGCCGCACAGCTCGCCATCGTCGCAGTCGAGGACGACGAGGCCGCCCGCGCGGCAGTGGCGCGGCTGAAGGCGCGCGGGCTGCTG
>FSSH01001982.1_pt1 | contig 11797 bp, 13 predicted proteins | sample 1166101 | NCBI WGS metagenome assembly FSSH01 (sample SAMEA32972668, study PRJEB13176) | freshwater metagenome | biome: Drinking water system; feature: Biomass in drinking water that filtered by 0.45 um membrane; material: drinking water | place: USA | collected 2012-12-20 | depth 0 m | reverse complement strand
GCTTTGTCGGCAGTTTTTTGACCATGCAATGGATTTATCAGCGCGAAGGCAAAAATATCGAAGAGCTTGATACGCTGCTTTGGTATATGGTGATCGCCACCATCGTCGGCGCGCGTCTGGGGCATACCCTGCTTTACGATCCAACCTACTATTTATCTCACCCGTTAAAGATTTTGGCAGTGTGGGAAGGCGGCTTGGCCAGCCATGGCGCGACGCTGGGTATCATCCTGGCCCTGTATTTGTATAGGCGCAAATACGGCGATAGCTATTTCTGGTTGTTGGATAGAGTCAGTATTCCGACCGCGCTGGCCGGCGCGCTAATCCGCATCGGCAATTTCTTTAATTCCGAGATTCTTGGGGTTCCCTCCGAACAACCGTGGGCCGTGGTGTTTTCGCGGATAGATCCACTGCCGCGTCACCCCGTACAGCTTTATGAAGCCGCTTGTTACCTGATGATTTATCTGATTTCACTGGCGATCTATAAAAAGCAGGCCGATAAGCCAGGCTTTGTGTTCGGTTGTTTCATCAGCATGCTGTTCACTGTGCGTTTTTTCCTGGAATACTTCAAAACCGAGCAAGCTATGTACGATACCGGTGTGATGTTTACCACCGGCCAGTTGCTCAGCGTGCCGTTTGTGCTGGCGGGCATTGCTTGCATCGTCTGGTCTTTAAAAAACCGTCAGCCCAACCCGGTGGCGTAATCGTTTATAATCCACTGTTTTTTGAATGCGCCGGGCATAGCTCGGCGTTTCGTGCCCCGTGTGGGTATTGGCTTGGGTTTTGAGGTTCATGCAAGAAATTAATCCGATTAAATACAAGATAGCCGACCTGCGCGAGCGAAGTGCGGGCCTGAAAAGTTATCTTGATTTCGACAGCAAAAGCGAGCGCCTGGTGGAAGTGTTGCGCGAGTTGGAAGATCCGGCTATCTGGAATAAACCGGAACAAGCGCAAGCCATGGGTAAGGAGCGGGCTATGTTGGAAGGCATCGTCAACACTATCCTGGAATTGGAACAAGGTTTATCCGACGCCGAAGAGCTGCTGTTGATGGCGGTGGAAGAAAACGACGAAGAAACCGTCGATACCGTGGCTGCCGATCTTGAAGAGTATGAAAAGAAAGTAGCTGCGTTGGAGTTTCAACGGATGTTCTCCGGCGAGATGGACGCCAACAACGCGTTCCTGGATGTGCAATCCGGTTCCGGCGGCACCGAGGCCCAGGATTGGGCATCAATGATCGAACGGATGTATCTGCGTTGGGGCGAAGCCAAAGGCTTTAAAACCGAGTTAATCGAAGAATCGCCAGGTGACGTGGCCGGCATCAAGAGTGCGACTATCAAATTCGAAGGCCCCTATGCCTTTGGTTGGCTGCGTACCGAAACCGGGGTGCATCGTTTGGTCAGAAAATCGCCATTCGATTCGGGTAATCGCCGACATACGTCGTTTGCCTCGGTATTCGTCTCACCGGAAATTGATGATGACATCGAAGTGGATATTAACCCTGCGGATTTGCGCATAGACGTTTACCGGGCCAGCGGCGCCGGCGGCCAGCACGTCAACCGGACCGAATCGGCCGTGCGGATTACGCATGGTCCCAGCGGTATTGTTACCCAATGCCAAAGCGATAGGTCGCAGCATAAAAACAAAGATACCGCGATGAAGCAGCTCAAAGCCAAGCTGTATGAGATGGAAATGCTGAAACGTAGCGAAGGCTTGCAAGCGATTGAAGATTCCAAATCGGATATTGGTTGGGGTAGCCAGATTCGTTCCTACGTATTGGACCAATCCCGCATCAAAGATCTGCGTACCAACGTCGAAACCGGTAATACTCAGGCAGTTTTGGATGGGGCGCTGGATCAGTTTATTGAGGCTAGTTTGAAGAGCGGGTTGTAAGTTAAACAATATCAGCAAGATTCTGCGAGGTTGACATGAAAAATTTTGATCGTATCACCTTTAACCCTGCTGTCATGGGTGGAAAACCTTGCTTGCGGGGGCTTCGGGTTACCGTCGGCACCGTTGTCGGTCTGATAGCCAGTGGTTATACCTTTAAAGACGTCCTCGATTTATACCCGTATTTAGAAGCGGAAGATATAACCGAAGCGTTACGTTATGCCGCTTGGAGATCCGAAGAAGTTGAGCTGCCGCTTGTGGCGGCATGAAAATCTTGTTGGATATGAATCTTTCGCCAGCTTGGGTGCCACTGCTGGTGGAGGCTGGTTTCGACGCCGTACACTGGATTGACGTGGAGGCAGTTGATGCTTTAGACACGGAATTATTTGGCTGGGCGCGTTCTCAGAATGCTATCGTTTTTACACATGATCTTGATTTTGGCACTTTACTGGCCTTGACCAATGCTGAATCCCCCAGCGTTTTTCAAATACGCACGCATGATGTTTCACCTAATGTTCTCGGGTTGCGAGCAATTGTCTTATTGCGTCGCTTTGAAAGAGAGCTAAGCGACGGGGCGCTGATTGTTGCAGATGAACTGCGCGAGAGGGTACGTTTGTTGCCATTAGCGAGATAGTTAGTATCGTTAAGTGATTTTCGGCAAGGCCTATCATCAACTTGAATTCCATAAACCCGATCCACATTTGATTTTATCGATTACTAAAATGTCAGAACTCGAACACGACGAACAAGAACAGATCAAACAACGCCGCGAAAAACTTAACGCCTTGCGTGAGGAAGGCATTGCATTCCCAACTGATTTTCGGCGCAATGTGGTAGCCGGTGAATTGTTGGCCGAATACGGCGAGAAAACCGAGGAAGAGCTGTTGGCCGAACCGATTCGGGTGAAGATCGCCGGACGGATGATGACACGCCGCATCATGGGTAAGGCGAGTTTTTGCCATTTACAGGATATGTCAGGACAGATTCAGGTTTACGTCGCGCGCGACAATCTGCCGGAAGGCGTTTACAACGATCAGTTCAAAAAATGGGATATTGGCGACATCGTCGGAGCCGAAGGTACTTTGTTTAAAACCAAGGTCGGCGAGCTGAGCGTTAGGCTGGACGATATTCGTTTACTGACCAAAGCCTTGCGGCCCTTGCCGGAAAAATTTCATGGCATCGCCGATCAAGAGATCAAATATCGCCAGCGTTATCTGGATTTGATCATGAGCGACGAGACGCGCAAAACCTTCCTAATGCGTTCGAAAATCGTCAATTACATCCGCGAGTTTTTGATTGCCCGCGACTTCCTGGAAGTGGAAACGCCGATGATGCAAGTCATTCCCGGCGGTGCCACCGCCCGTCCATTCACCACCTTCCATAACGCGCTGGATATGGAACTGTATCTACGTATCGCGCCGGAACTGTATCTGAAACGCTTGGTGGTCGGCGGTTTCGAACGGGTGTTCGAGATCAACCGTAACTTCCGCAACGAAGGCTTGTCCACTCGGCATAATCCCGAGTTCACGATGATGGAGTTCTACCAAGCCTACGCCGAATACGGTGACTTGATGGATCTGACCGAAGCGATGCTGAAAGGCATAGCTGAAGATGTGGTGGGTAGCTCGGTGATCGAATATCAAGGGGATCAGTACGATTTCGGGAAGCCGTTCGCGCGGATGACAGTGTTGGAATCGATCCTGCATTTCAATCCGGAATTGACGCTGATTGACCTGAGCACTCGCGAAGCGGCGGTGAAAGTAGCCGAGAAGCTGAAAATTCCGGTCAAAGACAGTTACGGGCTGGGCAAAGTGCAAATCGAGATTTTCGAAAAAACCGTCGAACATCGCTTGATGAACCCGACTTTCATCACCGCCTATCCTGTGGAAGTCTCACCACTAGCCCGACGCAACGACAACGATCCTCATGTGACCGACCGTTTCGAATTCTTCGTCGGCGGCCGCGAGATTGCCAATGGCTTTACCGAGTTGAACGATGCCGAGGACCAAGCCGAGCGCTTCCAGAAACAGGTAGAAGAAAAGGAAGCCGGCGACAACGAGGCCATGCATTTCGATGCCGATTACATCACCGCGCTGGAGCACGGTATGCCACCGACCGCAGGGGAGGGCATCGGTATCGACCGTTTGGTGATGCTGTTCACCAACTCGCCAAGCATTCGCGACGTACTGCTGTTCCCGCATATGCGACCTAAAAACTGATTGCACAATCAGACGTCTATGCTGTGTTATCGCTATTGGATCTAAGAGAAAATTATGAGCGTTGAAGCCAAACAATTTAAAAATGCCCTTAAATTATGGGCCAGCGGCGTAACGGTGGTTACGACTCAAGGTCGTGACAACCAGCCCAGAGGCATGACCGCGACCGCGTTTAGCAGCGTGTCCTTGGATCCGCCGCAAATTCTGGTGTGTTTGAATCAAGTGACCGATACCGGCGCGGCTTTGCTGGAAAGCCGCCGCTTTGCAGTCAATATTCTTAATAGCGCGCAAGAAGACGTATCCAATCAATTTGCCGGTAGTACCACCCAAGAACAGCGCTTTGCCAGTATCGCCTGGCAAGCGGGTGACAATGGGGCGCCGATTTTGAGCGAAGCGCTGGCGGTACTGGAATGCCGGGTAGTGCAACAAGTTCAGGCCGGTAGCCATTGGGTGATTATTGGTGAGGTCGATAGCGTGGTCTGCCGGGAAGGCGATCCATTGCTGTATTACCATTCCGCTTATCGGACGGTTGCTACACAAGACTAAAGATTTACTGTCTTTGGCTATGTCTATACGCTCCGACAATTGTTGTGTTTGCTACAAATGCCGCATGAATTGTAGGTGAATAGCTGCCATTTTTGGCATAGCCATTTTTGTAATGCCATGAACTACAAACGAAATGCCGTTTTTTAAAAAAATGGCCGTTATTTTGCATAGATAACTTTGAGTTTTACCCAACCTTCAGAGTTATCACGGAGTTATCAATGTCAATTAAGGTCATCAAAGAATTTTCTGAAAAAGCCAAAGGCGATGAGGGGCTGAAAGAAAAACTGAAAGCCTGCGTCAAAATCAAGGAAATGCTGTTATTGGCTAAGGAAAGCGGGTTTGAAATCGAGGAGGATGAACTGTATCCACCTAACGAACCACAATTTGTTGAAGAACAGCTTTCAGAAAAACTTGCTAAAGCTCTATTAAGAGTTTAACGACTGACTGCCATCCTGCCGCCCGGCGGGATGGTACTCAATTATCGCTACAGCGTAAACGGTAGCCGGTAAATACTAAAAACTCCTCGACAACGGTAAACTACGCGTTTACTGCTACCGAGGAGTTTCAAACATGTTCAGTGCTGTCAACGCTCCCCAACTGATGGGGATACTCAACGTCACTCCCGATAGCTTTTCCGATGGCGGGAAATTTACCGGCGTGGCGGCAGCAATAGCGCAAGCTGAAAAAATGATTGCCGAGGGCGCTGATGCTATCGATGTAGGTGGCGAGTCGACCCGGCCCGGCTCCGATCCCGTTGCCGCGGACGAGCAAATTCGTCGGGTGGTGCCGGTGATTACCGCGATCCGTGCGATCAATCCTCAAGTTCAAATCAGTATAGATACCACGTTAAGCCAGGTTGCTTCAGCAGCGGTGGCGGCAGGGGCGTGTATTATCAACGATGTCTCGGCCGGTCAGGGCGATCCCGATATGTTGGCTTATGCAGCAACAGCCCAAGTCCCTATCATCCTCATGCATATGCAGGGTACTCCGAAAAACATGCAGGACCAGCCGCATTACGACGATGTGTTGGTCGATGTGATCGACGCTTTGCAACAGCGTATCGCTGAAGCGTTGGCGGCCGGGGTGTTGGCGGAAAATATTGCGATAGATCCCGGCATTGGTTTTGGCAAAGGTAAGCAAGACAACATCGATCTTTTGGCGCATTTGCGCAGCTTCGTCGATTTGGGTTACCCGGTGTTGCTGGGCACCAGCCGCAAGCGCTTCATGGGCAGCATCTGCAATGTCAGCGAACCCTCCGAATTGGTAACCGCGACAGCGGTGACCACCGCGTTGGGGGTGATGGCGGGTGTGCAAATGTTCCGGGTGCATGATATCAAAGCCAATCGTCAAGCTGCCGACGTGGCTTGGGCCATCAAGCAGGCGCAGTGACCGATCTTCATCCGCGTCTACAGGTGTTGCAGGCGAAATTGGCTGCTTCGCCGCTGACCAGGATTCATGACCCGGAATTAACCGACCGGCAGTTGGAATTGTGGATCAAGCGCGACGACTTGCTGCATCCGATTATCTCCGGCAATAAATGGCGCAAGCTCAAATATATCCTCAATCATGCCTTACGCAGTGGCGCCGACAGCATCGTCAGCATGGGCGGCGCGTATTCCAATCATCTACATGCCCTGGCTTTTACCGGCAAAGCCTTGGGGCTGAAAACCACTGGCTACATTCGCGGCGAGCGGCCCACGCAACTTAATGCCACGCTCAAAGATTTGCTTGATTGGGGCATGGCGCTGCGTTTTGTGTCGCGTAGCGACTACCGGCAGTTGCGTGATTACAAAACTCCTGACAGCCTCCCTGACTTGCAAGGCGGCCAATACTGGTTGCCGGAAGGCGGAGCCACGGACCTGGCTTTGCAAGGCGTTGCCGAACTGGTCGATGAAATCGAAATCGGTTTCGACACGCTGGCCGTGGCCTGCGGTACCGGCACCACTCTGGCAGGTTTACTTTCCTCGCCACTTACCCACCGAGCTATCGGCGTGGCCGCACTGAATGGTGGCGATTTTCTGAGCGAAGATGTCGAACAATTGCTGAATAAACAGGGAATGTCCAGTCACGCGAATTGGCAAATTTTAATAGATCACCACTTCGGCGGTTTCGCAAAAACGACGCCGGCTTTGCTGAGGTTTATGGACGATTTTCAGCAGCGTTACGGCATCGAACTGGAGCCTATCTACACCGGAAAATTGCTGTTTGCGCTCTACGACTTAATCCGGCAAGGTTATTTCCCCGTCGGGCAGCGGATAGTGGCAATTCACACCGGCGGTTTGCAAGGCAAGCGCAACTAGCATTCACGGTCGTTTTACCGGTTAAAAATCAAATAGATATTGAGTCATTACTCAAAATGGTGATAATAGCCGCTGCCTAAAAATAATAAAAAGGTGGCTCCGTGGTTGAGCAGATCATTTCATTTCCCGAACAAAAAAGTAGCAATAAATTGGCGGTGTCTTTCCGCTTTTTACTGAGTTTGTACGCCATTGTGCCGCTGTGTTTAGTGGTGCTTTGGTTAGACAAATTCGGCTTTAATTTCGCGCTGCGCAATATGCTGCCCAGTAGCCCAACGCATTTTTTATTGTTTCAAATTTTATTCGGTACCCCACATATCATCGCCAGCAATCTCTTGTTGGTCAGTCACCATGACTATTTGCATGCCTTTAAGAGCAAACTAATCGGCATGACTTTGTTCATCATGGTTTTTTTCGGCATCGGTAGTTTGTTTATTCCTTACCGCGCACTTTACATCATCACTGCCTGCTGGACGGTCTACCATGTTTTGAAACAACAGCACGGCATCGCCAAGGCAGTGTGCCGCTTGCCGGGCTGGGCGTTTTACTTGCAGTTGTGGCTCAGCGTCAGCGCAGGGATTTTTATCTATATGGGAATTTTTCTAAAAAACAGCCTAGAACCTGAGCAAGCGGTGCTGGTGTTAAAGGTTGCAACTGTTTTGACCGCCGGTCTGCTAATTAGCACCTGGGTATGCCAACGCTATGTGCCCAGTCGGTTTGGATTGTATTTTCTGTGGGCTAACACGCTGCTGGTTGCTAGCAGTTGGTATGTGTACAGCCAGCAGTATTATTTTCTGGCGATCTTGATGCCGCGCTTGGTCCACGACGTTACCGCTTACAGTTTTTACGTCACTCACGATGTGAATCGGCACGGCGAACAGCCACAAAATGGCTTATTCCGAGCCGCCACGGCCCTGCGACTGCCTATTTGGTTTGTGTTGCCGCTGTTATCCTTTGTTTTGACGTATCTATTGCAGGCTTATGGCGACGAATGGGTGAATCTATTACTGCAAACCCTGTTTTCGACGCAAATCTACAAAGCCGTCACCTTGGGTTTTCTGGGTTATTTGGCTCTGATGCATTACTACACCGAGGCCTTTGTGTGGGCGGCAGGCTCGCCGCTAAGGCGCTATATTCGCTTTAGCGGCGTCTAATGGCTTAATTCGGCAATGTATAGCCCACTTTAATGGTGACTTGCCAATGGGCGACCTTGCCATTGTCGATGTGACCGCGGGTTTCCACCACTTCCAGCCAACGCATCGTTTTGATGGTCTCGCCGGCTTTGGCGACAGCGTTCTCGATGGCTTGCTGAATGCCGAGGGGCGATGAGCCGGTCAGTTCGATTTTTTGATAAACATGTTCTGGCATGCGATTTACTCCGGTTGATGGTTGAATAAGGCTTGGTAGGCACGCGCAGCGCTTTCAGGTTCATAGTCGAATATGCCGCCTATTACAGCTAGTAAGTCTGCGCCCGCTGCCAACAACTGTCCACCGTTTTCAGGCAAAATCCCGCCAATAGCGACTATGGGCACATCTATTGATTGTCTGGCGCGTTGCAGGCTGACAATCTCGGCGGGTGCGGCCAGCGGTTTCGATCCGGACGGGAAGAAGCGACCAAATGCCACGTAATCCGCGCCAGCCTGGCTCATGGTCCGGGCTTTTTCCACATCGTTGTAACAGGATACGCCTATGATCGCATTGGGTCCAAGCAAGCGTCGCGCTTCGGCAATTTCGCCGTCGTCGCGGCCTAAATGCACACCGTCCGCGCCAACCGCCAATGCCAATTCGATGCTGTCGTTAATTAGTAGCGGAGCATCGTAGGCGTGACATATTTTCAATAATTGACCCGCAAGTTGCTTAGCGTCCAGCGGATTTTTATCGCGGTATTGAATCACTGTTGCGCCGCCGCGCAAGGCCGCTTCCACATCTTTTACCACTTGGGCATTGGTTTTGTTTTCGGGTTGGGTGATGGCGTAAAGGCCACGGCGGGGCATTTTCATCCTTCTACCCAAAATAAGCGATCGGGATTGTATTGGCCTTGACCCGGTCGGTATGCGGCTGCCAGGGATTGCCAGGTAAATTCCTGGGCTTCGCTGACCGCGGTGAACACATCCAGACCTTGCGCAAGCAGCGCGGCGCTGGCGCTAGCCAATGTGCAGCCGGAACCGTGATAGTGGTGCGGCAGGCGCTCCCAATTGAAGGTTTCACTGAGATTGTCGGGCATGTATAAGCGGTTGTGTACCAGCTTAGAGCTTTCGTGGGTGCCGGTGATCAGCACGTATTCGGCGCCTTTATCTTGCAGAAAGTGGCCGCAATCGGCCAGATCGCTTAGCCCGGCGACGCGGCGGGCTTCTTCGCTATTGGGCGTTAATAGCGTGGTCAGCGGCAATAGTTGCTCAACTATGACGTCAATCAATTGCTGGCTGGCCAGTTCAGTGCCGCCGCCGGCCGCCAGCACCGGGTCCAGTACCACCGGTACGGCCGGATGTTCCCGCAAAATTTGCGCAATCGCTTCAGCAATGCCAGCATGGCCGAGCAGGCCGATTTTAAAGGCGGTGACTTTAAAGTCTGCCAACAAGGTGTGCGCCTGGCTGAGAATATCGTCGGGCTTTTGCGGGATCAGCTTCTTGACGTTGCGGCTGTCTTGTTCGGTTAAGGCGGTAATTACGCTTGCCGCATGGCATTGATGGCCGATGATGGCTTCAATGTCGGCTTGCACACCGGCTCCGCCGCTGGGGTCGTGGCCGGAAAAACACAGGACAATAGGGCGGTTGCGGTTCATGCGTCTTCTCCGGCCAGTAATTTCAGAAATTCCTGCTCAGTAATAACAGTCACGCCTTTTTCTCGCGCAGCAGTGATTTTATTGGCGCCCACATTATCGCCGGCTACCAAATAGTCGGTCTTCGCCGAGACCGAACTACCGACTTTGGCGCCTTTGGCTTTGGCTAGTTTGCTGAGATCATCGCGGCTGCCGCTATGCAGGGTGCCGGTGAATACCAGGGTTTTGCCGGCTAAGGGATGGGCGTTGTCGGTGGCCTGGTTTTGCGTCGGGGTGAGATTAAAACCTAGTGACATCAGGCTGTCGAACAAGGGTTTGATTTTGGTAAAGCCTTCCGTGATGACCGCTGCGGTTTTCTCCGCAAAACCTTCGATAGCGACGATATCGGCTTCGCTGAGATCGAAAATCTCCGCCAAAGGATAATGCGCCAAGAGCCGTTCGCAGTTGCCTAAACCCATCCGAAACACGCCGAAGGCGGACAGAAAGCGCCAGTCTTCGATGGCTTCGTTGCGGCTTCGTACCAATTGATCGACCAAGTTTTGCGATTGTTTGGGACCAAAGCCCATGCTTTCAAATTGCTCTGCGGTCAATGCGTAAATTTCGTCTACCCGACGGATGCCGTATTCGTAAAGTTTCTTGATCGTCGCGGCCCCGAAGCCGTCGTTGTTTTTTAACACACGAAAGAAATGCTCCATGCTGTTACTGATTTGCGCCGGGCATTCCAGGTTGTTGGGACAGATCAGGTAGTCGTTATCCCAAATCAAGTCATGACCGCAGCTGGGGCAGGCGCTGGGTATTGCCGGCTCGGCTGGACGCAGCACTTCCTCGATTTTGGGTATCACTTCACCTGAGCGAGCCAGACGAATCAAGGCGCCGGCGCCGATGCCTTTCTCCAACACCATTTTGTAATGATGGGCGGTAGCGCGGGATAGTAAGGCGCCACTGAGACGCACCGGTTCCAATTCGGCGACTGGGGTGATACGACCGGAGCGAGAGGTTTGCGGCGTGACGCCTATCACAGTCACTTCAGCCGTTTCCAGGTTTTCCTTGTAAGCCAGTTGCCAGCGGTGATGATGGCGGGTGGCGCCCATCACTTGCTTGAGTTGCTCGTCGACGATTTCCAGAATCACGCCGTCGACGTCGTAATCCAGTTTATGCCAGATGTCTTTGACGATGGTTTCGAAATTATCGATCAGGTCCTGCCACACGCCGGTCCAGTTCGGCAGTATCGCAAACGGATAAAACACGGCCGCATGATCGGCGATGGCGCGTTCGGCATATTCGTCCAGTTCTTTTTCCTTGATGACGCTGGCCTGAAAATTACGGGCGTTATCAAAAAACTCGGCCAGATTGGCGTCGAAATAACTGCGGCTGACGACGATTTCGCCGGCACCCAGGCCGCGTGGGCCCTGATTGGCGACTTGCAAGCCGCGCTCGAACACGCGAGTAATGTCGGTGCCTTTGCGGCCGTCGCCACGGGTATACAGCATCTGGCCGTCGTCGTAGGCGGCGTAGCCATCGAGCTTTGGCGTGACCTTAAAGATCAATTCTGCGAAATTTTTATCAAGTTCCAATGCGGCCTTCTCGATGCGCCCGGCCCAGCGCTCCACTTCTTCACGGCTGTAAGCTTTGTCGGTGGACAGCATGATGATTGGCAGATCGACGGTTTTGCCGGCGAATGCCGGTTCCGGCTCGACAGTGTGCAGCAGCGGATGCTCGGGCTGACGTTTTTTCAATTCCGCCAAATACACAAAATCGTAATCGGCATCGCTGATAATCGGCTCGCCGCCGCGATACAAGGCGTTGGCAATTTCCAGGAATGCGACTAATTCGTTGTCCGTGACGGTATTCAGCAGATCCGCTTGTTCGCACAATTCGCAAAAACGTTGCTCACCAATATCGTTAGGATCTAATGTGGTTTGCAAAAGAATGGCTTTTTGACTGTCGGTAAGCATGCGGGGATAGATGTGTCGGGTAGGGCGGCGATTATAGAGGATAATATCGCAAAAAAAAGGCGGGAGAGATAACTCGCCCGCCGAAGCATCTATCTTTCAAGAGGATCATGTCGACGGTAG
>FSSH01000104.1_pt1 | contig 11822 bp, 10 predicted proteins | sample 1166101 | NCBI WGS metagenome assembly FSSH01 (sample SAMEA32972668, study PRJEB13176) | freshwater metagenome | biome: Drinking water system; feature: Biomass in drinking water that filtered by 0.45 um membrane; material: drinking water | place: USA | collected 2012-12-20 | depth 0 m | reverse complement strand
ACTTCACCGCGCAAGGTAAAACTCTATACCGGCCGGGAAATCGCTGGGCAAATCTTCAGCGTCATGTTCAGTCCACGTAAGACGCTGCAGGATAAAAAGAAACTACCGATTTGGTACGATGGGCGGCGCTAATGTAAATTGTAATACCTAACTTTTCATGCAGTTCTCTATTCCAACTCCCATACCTCCGAACACAACTCACTTGCCATCCCTTAAGCTTGCGCTGATCTGTGGCGGCACCGGCGCCGAACATATTGGCAGCATCGAAAGCGCTCTCTGGCTCTTGAGTCAATTCCGGCCGGATCACCAGCCAGGATTCTTTTATCAATATCCGGATGGGCGTCTGGCGGAAGCGGCCGAATTACCCGCTTTATTTGAAACCTGGGCAGTTCATCCTTACATCAAAGCTTGGATCGATCCGGCCGGTGCCGAACACTGCCGCGCTGTTTTCCGGCAAGCCACCCATTGGACCGGACCGGCCTGGACCGCTCTTACCAGCGGTAGCTGGGATCTGATTTGGTCAGCCTTTCATGGCCGGGGGGGCGAAGATGGCAGTTTCCAGGGATTCTGCGAGTTCCTGGGCGTTCCCTATGCGGGTTGCGGTATTGCCGCTTCGGTTATTGGCATCGACAAGATCAAGACGAAGGCCATTCTCCAGGTATCCGGCCTGCCTGTGCTTCCCCAAGTGATCATCGAGGATTGGGAACTCGGCTCCGTTGATACCATTGCAGCGATCAAAGAACACTTAGACCTTCTACCCGGCACAACCACGCCCGATCTGGGGACCCTCAAAACTATCCACCCTCTCCTTGCCGAGCGGGTGCAAGAATCCGAAGCTCGCTTCAATTATCCGGTCTTTGTCAAACCCGCCAGCCTGGGATCTTCCTTGGGCGTTGCGAAAGCCGGAGATCGCCGGTCTTTAGCCGCTGCCCTGGCACAAGCTCTGATTCTGGATCGCCGCGCCTTGGTGGAACCTCAATGCAACTGGCCGGAATACGGTATTGGGCTCTGTGGTCTGGATGAACCTCAAGTTTCATGGGTTGTTGGTTACACGCTCAATCCCGATTTCTACGACTATGAAGCCAAGTTCGGCGCTGAGGCTCAAGAGGATGCCATCCCTGCCCGTCTCGATCCCGCTCAGACGCGGGAACTCCAGGATTTGGCCAGGTCTGCCTGGCAAGCTCTGGGCTTGGAAGGCTGTGCGCGTATCGATTGTTTCTGGGAAAATGGCCAGCTCGCGATCAACGAGGTCAATACCATGCCCGGCTTCGGAGCACACAGCGTTTACGCGCAGGCTTTCGCCAAGGCTGGTTTGCCTCCGTCCGATCTGCTGGATCAAATCATGGCGGCCGGCCTGGAACGCCACCGGCGCCGGAATCAATTTAACATTAGCTTTAAGGACCGGCTATGAGCGACACTCGTCAGCCTATTACTGTTCTCTTCGGCGGGAAAAGCCCCGAGCATTGGGTCAGCGTTAAATCCGGATTATTCGCCCTGCTCCACCTGAATCCAGCGCGCTACCTGGTTCACGGTGTTTATTTTGATCAAACCGGCCAGCCAACTTCCGCAGCCACCTGCAAGGAAGCCATTGCCACTTTCTTTGCTCGTAATGAAGTCAGTTTTTTCGGTCCCGGTGAACATGCTCCAGCTGATGATATTTGCTCTTGGCTTCAGGATCGCGCTCATCCATCCGGCGCCAGCTGCCTCCGGGATGGGGGATTGGGGGATTGGGGGCTTTTTCTGCCCGTCTTTCACGGTCAAGGTGGCGAAGATGGCAGCATACAGGGCCTGTTGGAATTCTTAGGCTTATCATACGGCGGCTGTAATCTGGAAGGCTCGGCGCTGGGTATCGACAAGATCCTGACCAAGCAGTGCTGTGAAGCCGTAGGGTTGGCTGTGGCGCCGTGGGCCGCCATCGACAACGCCGCTTGGAACAGAGATCCGGCAGCTTGCCTGGAACGCTGCCGCCCTTTGGGGTTGCCGCTCTTTATCAAACCCGCCCGGCTCGGTTCTTCCATCGGCCTCAGCCGGGTCACGCGATTCGAAGATTTAGCTCCAGCTGTCGAAGCAGCGCTGAACTGGGACAGCCGTATTCTGATCGAGGCTCAGGTTCAGGGTATTGAATACGGCATCGGTATCGTCGGCAACCAAGCCCAGCCAATGATTTCAGCAATAGCGGAATCCACCCTCCGTTCCGATAGCTACGATTACGAGGCAAAGTATAGCGCTGATGCCTTGGACGATATTGTGCCCGCCCGGCTGGATGCCGACACCACCGCCCGGCTTCAGGATTTTGCGCTCAAAGCGTGGCAAGCCTTGGATATGTGTGGATTGGCTCGTATTGATTGTTTCCTAGGCCCGCATGGCCCAATCCTGAATGAAGTCAACACCATGCCGGGTCTGTCCGCTTGGGCTCCTTTTGTCATGGCCTGGCGCCACATCGGAGTCAATGCTCCCGGTCTGATGGATCTGATTGTTCAAGAGGCTCTGAATCGAAGTCTCGTTTCTGATAAAAAACGTGCAGACAATACTGTCTTAACCAATTAAATATACTTTTAAATTAGCAAATTAGGCAGCTCTAGACTTACAAATTGTATCTGCAAGTCTAGAGCTATGGCATTAATCCAAATCTATTACGAATAAACAATCAAATACCATTGGATCACCAACATTACCTGCAAAATTAGCCATACTCACCATTCCGGATAACCGTACCTTGCCTGATGCGCTTGCGAAACGGCCTGTTCCTCCAATCACTGAATTTTGATCACTAGCAGCACCGGTGATATGAGTGACCGTGAGACCTCTCGGTGTTACCGTTGGATGAAGCACAGGTTGTACACTGGTTTTACCTCTTGTAATCAAGCTGCCGCCAGGTAAATGAAAATAAGTCGTACCCACTAAAGCAACCCCGGTTCCCGTTGGTGTTACTTTTGACAGGCAATCAGTTCCACGTCCAATCATTTGATTATTTTTCGCATTGACTACTTTAACATCAAAGCACATTGCGGAATCTTCCACGCCATCTCCATCGATATCCGGGACTGTACTCTCATACATATCCCCTGATCCGGTCAAATTGAGGACCATGTGTTTCCCTGCATTATCATCATGATCTTTAGCGTGAGCTACCAATGGAACTAAAACACAAATATAGACTAGAACAACTACTTTTTTCAGATTCACATTACTCTCCTTTAAAAAAATTTACTTAAGGAAGTCCTGAGAGCTAATGCTCTTCTGGCTATGCTGCGACATGATCAGATTCAAAATGCTCGCTGTTCATTCCCAGGTCACACATTTTCACCTGACTTTATCTTGCTTCGCCATCGTTTACTATCTTTCTCAGAACTTCCTTAAGTACCGGACTTCCTGGAACCCAATGCGATCTTCAAGATTTGCACTCAGTTAATCGCATCGGTCTTTCTATTTTTAACCGCGAATAACTATCTCATTAAGTCATGTTTTCTTGTGTGACTTTTCTCACAGCCAACTTAACCTAGTTTATCTAGACTACATCTATTAACTCAGCATAACCATAGCGAATTAGCATTGATTTAAATGAAATAATAGCTATTTTCAGTAGCTACTGAATATTGCGTTGCGTTAATTTTTAAAAATTAAGCTCTTTTTATCCACAGAGAAGGAGGAAAAAAATGAAACACCAGAATGTAAGAAAACTGGCAATAGCAACTTTGGGCACCGCAATGTATTTTTGCAGCCAACTGACCATTGCAGAAACGATCGTAACAAAATGGAATAATGCGGCATTGGAAGCCATTCGCACCACACACCCCGGCCCTCCGATCGTAGCTAGAGCTCTGGCAATTACACATACTTGCATGTTCGATGCATGGGCAGCCTACGACAGAAAAGCAAAAGGCACACAATTGGATGACCATTTACGCCGGCCTGTCAATGAACATACCAATGCGAATAAAGCAAAAGCCATGAGCTATGCTGCTCATAAATGCTTATCCGATCTGTTTCCCACACAAGTTACCAGTTTCAATAGCGTAATGAGCACATTAGGCTATCCTTTAGACAGCTCGACCGATACTTCCACTCCTGTAGGGGTCGGTAACGTAGCTGCAGCGGCTGTCATCGAATACCGCCATCATGATGGTTCCAATCAATTGGGTGATCTCAATGGCGGAGGAGCGCCCTACAGTGACTATACGGGATACTCGCCAGTTAACACATCTTCATCAATCAACGATCCAAATCACTGGCAGCCGTTGTCGGTAGGTGGCGCTGATCAGCATTATATTGCACCGCATTGGGGCAATGTAAAACCGTACGCTCTGAAATCCGGTTCACAGTACCGCAAGGAAATACCATCTCCAGCAAACTATAATAAGGAGCCTGACCGCTATCGCATACAAGCCCAGCAAGTTGTCGATTATGCAGCTCATTTGACCGATGAGAAAAAAGTAATCGCTGAATACTGGGCTGATGGCCCGCTATCTGAACTGCCACCCGGACATTGGACATTGTTTGCTACATTTGTATCAGATCGTGACGCGCACAATATCGATCAGGATGTAAAAATGTTCTTCGCTTTAACAAATGCTATTCTTGATGCCAGTATTGTATCGTGGGATGCCAAACGGTATTTTGATTATGTCAGACCGGTTACCGCCATTCATTTTCTTTTCTCCGGTCAAAATATCCCATCCTGGCAAGGTATCATTGACGGTGCCGATTGGAAACCTTACCAAGCAGCCAGCGTAGTCACCCCACCGTTCCCCGAATATTTCTCAGGACACAGCATCTTCAGTGCCGCAGGTGCGGAAACGCTGAAGCTGTTTACTAAAAGCGACAACTTCGGACATAGCGTAGTCATACCAGCCGGATCATCAAGAGTCGAGCCTGGTACCGTACCGGCTAAAGATACTGTCCTCTATTGGGCTACTTTCTCCGATGCAGCCGATGAAGCCGGCATTTCCAGACGCTACGGCGGTATCCATTTCATTGACGGCGATTTAGAGGCACGCAAATTTGGACGTATCATAGGACAAAATGCGTGGAAAAAATCATTGAAACATTTCGGTGAGCGTAGCAATAACCAGGACAAATCCGATAAGAATGAACAAGAATAAAAGGTTTTCCGTGATACAAAATCTATTAATTGGCATGATAGAACCTTCACAGAAAGCTTTTATTTGATTCGCCGATAAAATTGATTCTAATTAGAATCAGTATCATAGTAGCAAGAAGACTACCAATCCCCGCTTGGTGGTCTTCTATTTAGCAGTTATCCCTCCGCCAAACCTACCCCCCTTCGGAACTTTTTCTGCGTGTAATTTCAACTTCATTCAGCAAATGTGACTTTCCTCACAGCCAGTTTACTCTAGGTTATTTAGACTATAACCACTAGTTCAACAAGACTATAGCCGGTCTTCATTTATTGAATTAGACTACGCCCCATTTTCAGCCCTTGGCAGAAAACTTTGTCGAGCTAAATCCCGAAAAAGATTTAGCCTTTTTTATCCACAAATAGGAGAAAGCAAGTGAAGAACAAGAGCCACATTAAGCTGCACGCTATAGCAGCATTATTTATCATGCTGGCAGCGCCCGCGTTTGCCAAAGATAGCGATGATCGCGATGACGATTCAAAACGTCTGCCTAATATGTTCAGCGCGGAAAATAGTCATGGAAGAGATGCGACCTATAGCACAGCAGGTTTTATTGATCTGAATAATCCATTTTTCAAAAGTATTGGAACCAATGGCCGCAGCTGCGTTTCTTGCCATGCACCGGACCAAGGATGGACAATCACCCCGCAAGAAGTAAAGAAACTATTCAATAAAACAAAAGGTCTGGATCCGCTTTTCCGTCTGGTGGATGGCGCCAACTCTCCCCTCGCGGATGTAACTACGGTTACAAAACGCCGCGCGGCATACAGCATGCTGCTGGAAAAAGCCAATATCCGTGTGGGAATCGGTATTCCCAGCGGCGCGGAATTTGAATTGATCGAAGCCGATGATCCTTATGGCTTCGCCAGCGAAACCGAATTGTCTCTATTCCGCCGCCCGATGCCAACCACCAATCTGAAGTTTCTCAGCGCCGTCATGTGGGATGGCCGCGAAACAACCCTGAAGCCAGGCTCCGGTGATTGTATTTTTGGCACATCGACTTGTTTCTCTCCGGTATCGTTTGACTTGAGCACTCAAGCCAATCACGCCACACGAGGCCATGCCGAAGCGCTGCGCGATCTGACCGAAGAAGAGCGAGACGCGATCGTGGCATTTGAATCGGGATTATTTACTGCACAAATTGAAGATAATGACGCCGGAAAACTTACCGCAGAAAATGCACTCGGCGGACCTAAGGCACTGAAAAAGCAAAATTATCACTTTGGCATTAACGATACATTAGCGGGTGACTACCAAACACGCGAACCTTTTAATCCCAACGCGATGTCACTCTATGACAGCTGGAATCGCTTTAAAACAACCAAATCCACTCATGGCACCAAAAGCGCACGCGCTGCCATTGCACGCGGACAAGCGTTATTTAACAGCAAACCGATCTTGATCAAAGGGGTAAAAGGCATTAATGATGACTTGGCCGTTAGCGTACTGCCAGGCACTTGCACAACATGCCACAACACACCGAATTCAGGCAATCACTCCACACCAATGCCTCTGGATATCGGTATTGCCGATGAATCGCGCCGCACTCCGGATATGCCGCTGTACACCCTGAAAAACAAAACGACGGGTGAAATCGTCAAAACGACCGATCCAGGCCGTGCATTGCTGACTGGCAAATGGAAGGATATTGGCCGCTTCAAAGGACCGATCCTGCGCTCGGTTGCTTCACGCCCACCTTACTTCCACGATGGCTCTGCACCGGATCTGCAATCTGTGGTTGAGTTTTACAACAACCGCTTCAGTATTGGTTTGACCGAAAAAGAAAAAGCCGATCTCGTGGCTTTCCTCGCAGCACTGTAATAATGTTGAAAACTGCATCCGCCGGTTAGGGGATGAAAACGGGCCAATTTATACTTAACTGGATAAATTGGCCCTTCATAAATTCTTCAATCCCCTGCGCCGCAACCAGTATTTTTCAAATTCAATCGCTATAAACAAAATCAAACTTACTGCGGCAATGCGTCCCCAAGCCGCGGCATCCAGTGCAACGGTGCCAAATAGCTGTTGCATCATGGGGAAATAAGTAAGCAGCAACTGCAATATCAGTAACGAACCTGCCGCCAACACCACATAGCGATTACCCAGCATGCCCTTGCGCGAGCACACGGAAGCAATCAAATAACGGCAATTGAATAAATAGACGATTTCACATAGCACCAGCACATTCACCACCACGGTGCGGCCAAGCTCAACACTCGAACCTTGCGCCAGTTCCCAGAAATACAAAGCAAAGCTGCCGCCAATCATCAAAAGCGTGACAAAAACGATACGCCACACCAGGAAACCCGACAAAACCGGCGCATGCGGATCATGCGGCAGACGTGACATCACGCTCATTTCGGGCCGTTCAAACGAAAGAGAAATCGCCAACGTTACTGTCGTGACCATATTGATCCATAAAATTTGCAGCGGCGTAATCGGCAGCGCCATTCCAAACATGATGGCCAGCAGCACCAATCCAGCTTCACCGCCGTTGGTCGGCAACACATACACCATTGTTTTTCTAATGTTATCGTAAACCGTCCGGCCTTCTTCCACGGCATGCGCAATTGACGCGAAGTTATCGTCCGTCAGCACCATTTCAGCCGCTTCCTTAGCCACTTCGGTACCTTTCCGTCCCATGGCCACACCGATATCGGCGCGCTTTAAGGCTGGCGCATCGTTCACACCGTCACCAGTCATGGCAACAATTTCACCGTTATTCTGTAAAGCGTTCACCAGACGCAGCTTGTGCCCCGGATCGGCGCGGGCAAAAATATCCACCTCCGCAGCCGCCCGGCGCAATCGCGCATCATCCATTCCATCCAGCTCAATTCCGGTCACGGTCCGTTGACCATCCCCAATGCCCAGGCTTGCACCAATCGCAGCGGCAGTGATGCGGTGATCGCCGGTAATCATTTTGACGCGTATGCCCGCAGCATGACATTGTTGCACTGCGGCAATGGCTTCCTCGCGCGGCGGATCCATAATGCCAACCAATCCGAGCAAAGTGAACCCGGTTTCCACATCGGACATCGCCAATGTGTTTTGCTTTACCGGCAGCACACGGCTGGCAATGGCGAGAACACGCTGCCCGTTCTCGCTTGCTTCGCGTATTCTGGCCTGCCAGAAATCGGACTGAAGCGGGCGGTCTTCGCCGTGGCTACGCTGCTGACTGCACATAGTCAGCACTCTTTCCGGCGCACCTTTGACATACACCAGGCTTTGCCCGGCGTGATCATGATGCAGCGTCGCCATAAAACGGTGTTCCGGTTCAAACGGTATCACGTCAATGCGCGGCAGCTGCTCATGTTCCCGCGCGGGATCCAGCGCAGCTTTCATCGCCACGGTAATCAGCGCGCCTTCGGTCGGATCGCCTTGAATTTCCCAACTATCATTCCCCTGCCGCAGCAGCGCGTCATTACACAACAACCCGGCGCGGCACAGTTCCCGCAGATCGGCATGGTCAATACTGGAAATTTCCGCGCCATCCCGGCTAAAACTACCCTTTGGCACATAACCCGCGCCACTGACTTGCAATTGATCATCGGCAGTGATTACGCGTTGCACGGTCATCTCGTTGCGCGTCAACGTTCCGGTCTTGTCGGTACAAATGACCGTCACGGCACCCAGCGTTTCGACCGCCGGGAGTCTGCGTACAATGGCGCTGCGCCGCGCCATATTCTGTACTCCCAATGCCAGCGTGATCGTCATGATGGCTGGTAACTCTTCCGGAACAGCTGCAATTGCCATGCTAACTGCGGCCATAAAAATTTCACTGAGCGGATAGTCTTGCCATAACAATCCATAGACAAAAATACCGGCCGCCAGCAATAAAACCACCAGCGTCAGCCAGCGGGCAAAAACCGCCATTTGCCGCAAGAGCGGCGAGGTCAGCTTATCGACTTGCGCGATCATCTGACTGATATGGCCGATCTCGGTCTGCTGGCCGGTGGCGACCACGATGCCCATTCCTTGTCCATAAACCACCAGCGTACTGGAGTACGCCATGCAGAACCGGTCTCCGATAGCTGTTACGGCCTCAACCGCGTCAATGGATTTCTCCACCGCCTGTGATTCTCCGGTCAATGCGGCTTCTTCGATACGCAGGTTTTTACTGCTGAGCAAGCGCAAATCGGCTGGCACCTTGTCGCCCGATTGCAGCAGGACAATATCGCCAGGCACCAGTTGCTCTGCCGGAATCTGTTCCCGTTGACCTGCTCGTATCACAGTCGCTGAAAGCGAGAGCATGCGCCGGATTGCATTGAGCGCTTTTTCCGCTTTGCCTTCTTGCACAAAACCGATGATGGCATTAATGACCACTACTCCCAGAATGACACCGCTATCAACCCAATGCCCGAGAACCGCCGTCAGCACGGATGCAATCAACAAGATATAAATCAGCACATTATGAAATTGCAATAGAAACCGCATCATGGCACTCTTCGCCTGCGGAGGCTTCAAACGGTTTGCGCCATAGCACTCAAGCCGCCGCTGCGCTTCCGTTTGCGATAGTCCGTCGCTTCCAGTATTCAGCGCATCCAGCACGTGCTGCGGGAGATAGGTATGCCATGCGGGTGTTCCGCCGGTTTCCGATGCGTGTTCATGCGGCATGAGTGTTTACCTTTGATGAAATTTATCCGGTTGCATTGCGTCCATTCAATAGACCGGAACCGGCAGGAATAATTTGTATTTCATTATTCAGTCCGGCTACAATGAAAACAATCTTTTTTCACTCAACACAGCAAATGGGGCTTTCTATGAAATACTCTATCATTCTGATTACGCTGGCGGGTATGTTGTTTACCGGCCTTACACAAGCTTCGGGTGGCCGGGTGCCATTCGCGCACCAGGTAATTCCCGTACAAAATTACAGCCGCGCTACGGAACAAGTCGCCATATCAGGAATGATCAGCGATGGCGGCGTGCAAGCACTATCAGCTACCGGCTTCAAAACGGTTATTGATTTGCGTACCAAAAACGAAGGAACTGCCGAAGAAAAAGGATTGGTCGACTCGGTTGGCATCGCCTATTTCAACATCCCAACGACAGTGGCCGGTATCACCAAGGAGCAAGTGGCCCAGTTCGCCAAAGTGTTCCAATCGGTGCAAACGCCAGTACTGATTCATTGCGGATCGGGTAACCGGGCCAGCGCCATGTGGGCCAGCTATCGCATCACCCAAGGCATCGACCCAGAAGTCGCCATTGCAGATGCCCGGAAAACTGGACTGCGCCCTCCACTGGAAGAAAAACTACGTGAAATCATGCTGAACTGAACGTTGGCTCTACCTGCCAACCGGTTCAACGCAATTTAACAACATCCATGAACGAAACACTTGCAGGAACTACAGCGGGCTCTGCTGTAGTTCCTGCTTTGCTGTTGGCAATCAGCCAGATCATCAAACTTTGTAACCTACTGATAGAATAAGACAGTCGACAAAAGCTGCTAAAAACAGTATCACGAAAAACTGCCGTCAAAACGAACTGCCCAAGCTGGTATCAGTATGATCGCGCCCTTCCTTCAATCGGGATGATTTTTACAATACAGACTGAATAAAGTTTCCATGATTTTGACGGCGTCCTGGCTTGCCAAACTGTAGTAAATGTATTTCCCTTTACGCTCCGTCGCAACCAAATTCTCTTCACGCAACACCGTTAATTGTTGCGACAATGTAGGTTGATGGATGCCTAGCAGCTCCTCCAACTCCCCCACATTGCGGGTTCCTTTGGTCAATTCGCATAAAATGAGCAGCCGATCTTCGTTAGCCAATATTTTCAGTAAAGCGCAAGCCTCCGATGCGGATGAATGCAGCGCTGCGATATTGTTTAAGGCTGAATCTGTTTTCATGATTAATTAATTCTTTACGTTAACTTATGTTAATAAGACTAGGATAATAAAATAATATTTATCTGACATTCAAGATTCTAATTCATTTACATCAAATCAGCCACGATCTTGCATTATTTGGTAGATTCCCATCCCCAGTAGCATCGCAACCAAAAATACCAGAGCATCACCGTTGCCCGTTCCCATTAATACCAAGGCCGGCCCGGGACAAATGCCTGCAATTCCCCAGCCAATTCCGAACAAGAGACTCCCTAAAAGCAAGCGGCTATCTACTTTAGCCACACCAGGTATCTGCATCGGTAAGCCGAGATAAGATTGTTCGCGCTTTCTTGCCAGCATAAAAGCAACAGTACCAACAGTCACTGCACCGCCCATCACCCATAGCAACGTAGCATCCCAATCGCCTGTCACATCAAGAAATGCCAAAACCAATGCCGGATTAACCATGCCTGAGCCGATGATTCCGAAACCGAAAATAATCCCAGCGATTAACGCGATAAAACTCACCATTTTGATTCTCCAATAATCCATTTATCCAGGCTAAACTAAAACATGCCGCAATAAATAAACCGCTGCGAAACCAGTCAGCATGAATACCACCGTCGCTGCAATGGAGCGCGGCGACCCGCGCGATAGACCGCACACGCCATGACCGCTGGTACACCCCGAACCCAGACGGGTACCATAGCCCACCAGCAGGCCAGCAAGCGCGAGCATCGCATGGCTGGTTTCAATTTGTATTGGCGGCATGTCAAAAAAAAGCTTCCAGATGACCGCCGACACTATAAGTCCAAAAATAAACGCAACACGCCAACTGATGTCGCCTTTTTTTACCC
>FSSH01001783.1_pt1 | contig 11833 bp, 8 predicted proteins | sample 1166101 | NCBI WGS metagenome assembly FSSH01 (sample SAMEA32972668, study PRJEB13176) | freshwater metagenome | biome: Drinking water system; feature: Biomass in drinking water that filtered by 0.45 um membrane; material: drinking water | place: USA | collected 2012-12-20 | depth 0 m | reverse complement strand
GCGACGATGTCGATTTCATTAAGCGTTATATTTTTCCCGGCAGTTGTATTCCTTCGGTGACTGCCTTAGTCCAAGCCATGACCAAGGCCTCAGACTTTAACCTGCTGCATCTGCAAGACATCGGCGCGCATTATGCGCTGACACTGCAACGTTGGCGTTTAGCGTTTATGGAGCACCTCGACTCGGTCCGTGCCCAGGGTTACAGTGAGGAATTTATTCGGATGTGGGAGTTTTATCTGGCGTATTGCGAGGGTGCTTATCGGGAGCGCGCGATTGGTAACACGCATTTGCTGCTAGCTAAAGCCCTTTACCGTGAACCAGACGGCATCAACAACGTTCAAAATTATCAAGGAGACAATTACGCATGAAAGCCTGTGATCAATGCAATACCACACAACACAATGACGATCCGGTTTTCATAGCGAATGATTTTAAGAATGCCTCGCTCTGGTATCGGCTAACAGCGGTATCGCTGATCTACCTACCTATTTTTACTTGGCCTTTCGTGCTGGCGAGTGCCTGGATTACCTATCTGCATTTGCGCATGTTGGGTGCGAAAAACATTCGGCCTTTGTCATCGTTTCTGCCCGATCGAAAATCGCATCGGTACGACATGAAAACCCAGATCACTATGCAACCCAAGTCAATGTTAAATCCGGTGAGAGCCAAAACTTTTTGGGTAGCCAATTGTACGTGGTATTGCCCGTATAGCGTGGGCTTGTTCGAATGGCACAGTTATCTGGTGAAAGTCGTCGAGAATTGGTGGTGTCCATTTCAGCACGAGCGTAAAAACACCCATTACCAATCCGGCGCGATCAACCAATCGTTTTGGCATATTTACCCCGAGGCGGCAGTCAAATTACACCCCGAGGATTATGAAAATCCGATCTGGAATTCCGAATTTAAAGGTAAAGTTCAGGCCGAAATTACACCGTTAAATAAGGAATAAACCGGTTCACGGTCTGTCTGAAGGGCGAAATTACCTATTGAACAAGGCTGGTTTCCAGTTTGCCGGATGTCTCAGTTGACTCCACCCAACCGCCCCCCAAAGCCTTATAAACGGCCGTTAAGGCGGTAGCCGTGGCAGTTTCGCTTTGCGCCAATTGGCTTTGATCCTGTAATAACCGCAATTCGCTATCCAGCACGGTCAGAAAATCGGCTATGCCTTCCTGATAACGCAGATGCGCCAGTGCCGAGGCTTTCTCGCTGGCCTGCGCTGCCGCGAGTAAAGAGCTGCGGCGCGCGCGCTCTTGGCGGTAGTTGACCAGCGCGTTTTCGGTTTCTTCCAGGGCGGTCAGCACGGTTTGTTCGTATTGCGCCAGACTGGCTTCGGCGCGGGCGTCTGCGGCTTTGATACGGGCGTAAACTCGGCCTAAATCAAACGCAGCCCAGCTGATCTTGGGGCCAACCGAATAGGATTCCGATCCCGGAGCGACTAGGCCGGATAGGGTACTGGCTTCCAAAGACAGGCTGCCGACGAAAGTGACCCTTGGAAACAGGTCGGCGGTCGCCACGCCGATTCTGGCGGTCGCGGCTGCCAAGCTGCGTTCGGCGACGCGAATATCCGGCCGGCGGCGTAACAGTTGTTCCGGGTTGCCGATTTGGATGGCATTCGGGGCTTTCGGTAAGGGTGCTGACTGTGCCAAGGTTGCAGTCAAGGCGTCCGGCATTTGTCCGGTCAATACGCTGAGGCGATGGATGGCTTGCGCGATGGCGCTTTCCAGACGCGGAATCCCGGCCTTGGTACTTTCCAACTGCGCCAGTGCTCTGGAGGTGTCTAGTTCAGTCCCGCGGCCATTATCCAGTTTGACTTGGGTTAATTCCAGGGTTTGGGCCTGATTTTCAGCATTCTTCCGGGCCACCGCCAGCTGGTTTTGCAGACCACGCAATTCGAAATAATTCCGGGCGGCTTCGGCAATCAGGCTGACGCCAATGTCGCGCAGACTGGCTTCCTGGGCGTCAACTTCGTCGTTGCTGGCCTCGACGTTACGGCGCACCCGGCCGAAGAAATCAATCTCCCAGGAGGCATCGAATCCGGTGTTGTACAGCTTCAATTCGCGCGGAAACACCCCAGTGCGGTTATTAAATGCGCCGACGCTGCGTTTTTGTTCGGTGTAATTGGCGTGCGAGGTGACGGTGGGTAACAGGTTTAGACCAGTTTCCAGATACAAGGAGCGCGCTTCGGCCAGATTGGCGCGGGCGGCTTTCAGCTCGTAGTTGTGGCTGATCGTGTTCTCGATCAAGGCGCTTAATTGTGGATCGTTGAATAGCTTCCACCACTGCTCCTCAATGCCGCGCTCGGAGAACTCTGCGGGTTGGGCGTTGGCAAAATTTGCCGGCAACTCGGCAGTGGCCGGCCGTTCATAATCCGGGCCGACCGCGCAACCGCTTAATAGTAAACCGATCAGGCCAAGCGCGCTGAAAGAGGTATGCCGGAGTTTTGATACGCGCTGACTCATTTGGGTGCATCCATTGAAGGTTGATGAGTAGTTAAGTCGGTGGCTTTGGGACGCAGGCGTTGGGCGATGGCTTGCACCACCACATAAAACACCGGTGTCAATAACAATCCAAACACCGTAACGCCGATCATGCCGCTGAATACTGCCGTGCCCAGCAGACGCCGGGATTCGGCGCCGGCACCTTGGGCAATCACCAAGGGGAATACGCCCATGATGAAAGCAAACGAGGTCATCAGAATCGGCCGCAAGCGAATCCGCGAGGCTTCCACCGCCGCTTCGAAGCGGTTTAAGCCGCTTTCCTGACGCTGTTTGGCAAACTCGACAATCAAAATGGCATTCTTACTGGCCAATCCCACCAAGACGATAAAGCCGATTTGCGTGAAGATGTTGTTGTCCATATTGCTTAGCCAAACCCCGGTCATCGACGACAAAATACACATCGGTACGATCAAAATCACCGCGAAGGGCAGCGACCAGCTTTCGTATTGCGCGGCTAGGGCCAAGAATACAAAGATGACGCTGAGCGGAAACACCAGCATCGCCACATTGCCGGCCAAGACTTGCTGCAAACTCAGTTCGGTCCATTCGAAATCAAAGCCCGGCGGCAATTCGGCGGATAGCAGTTTGCTCATGGTATCGATCGCTTGGCCGGAGCTGATGCCGGGCAGGGTACTGCCGTTGATCTCCGCCGCCGGATACATGTTGTAGCGGGTGACTTTGTCGGGGCCGGCGATTTCTTTCACGTCGCTGACCGCGCCCAGCGGCACCATCCCGCCTTGGCGATTTTTGGTTTTCAGTTCGCTGATGTCGCCCGGCAACATCCTGAATTGGGCGTCGGATTGCGCCACCACTTGGTAGGTACGGCCAAAGGCGTTGAAGTCGTTGACGTACAAAGAGCCCAGATAAATCTGCAGGGTGTCGAACACGTCTTTCAACGGCACGTCCATGGCTTTAACCCTGGTTCTATCCACGTCCACAAACAATTGCGGCACGCCGGATCTAAAGGTGGTGAACAAACCGACCAAGCCGGCTTGTTGATTGCCTTTACCCAGCATTTCATTGGCGACCCGCTGCAATTCGTCGATCCCGGCGTTGTTTCTATCTTCAATCTGCAATTTAAAGCCGCCGACCGAACTCATGCCGCGGATTGGTGGGGGCGCAAATACCGCGATGCGGGCATTGGGGATGACGCTGAGACGCTGGGTGAGGTCTTTAACGATTTGGTCGGCATGCAGTTCAGGGCGGCCAGCACGCTCATCAAATGCGCCTAAGCGGGCGAACATCGTCGCGACATTGGATTGATTGGCCCCGCTCAACACCGACCAGCCGGCATAGGCATTGACGTGCTGCACGCCCTTGGTATCCAGAATGATCTTGCTGGCTTGCTGCACCACATCCTGGGTGCGGGCCAGCGAGGCGGCGTCGGGCAATTGCGCATACAGAACTAGGTAACCCTGATCCTGTTGCGGAATAAAACCGGTCGGCACTTTCTCGAAAGTCAGGAGATTCAAGCCGTTCAGGCCGACATACAACACCAGCACCAAGGCCGTCATCCGGATCAAGCGGCCAACCAGACGCGAGTAGCCGACGCTGAAACGCTCAAAAAAACGGTTAAACGCGCCGAAGAACCAACCAAACAGCTTGTCGAACACTTTGGTGAAAGCGTCTTTGTTGTCGTGGGCACGATCCAGCAGTAAGGCGCACAAAGCCGGACTGAGCGTAAGCGAGTTAAACGCCGAAATGACGGTCGAGACGGCAATGGTCAAGGCAAACTGTTTGTAAAACGCGCCGGATACGCCGGTAATAAAAGCCGTGGGGACGAATACCGCCACCAATACCAGCGCGGTGGCAACCACCGGCCCAACTACTTCGGACATCGCCAGCCGCGTGGCTTCGCGGGCATGCATGCCTTCGGCGATATGCCGCTCGACGTTTTCCACCACCACGATGGCGTCGTCCACCACGATACCGATAGCCAATACCAAACCGAATAACGAGAGCGTGTTTAACGAGATGCCTAAGGCCGACATCACCGCAAAGGTGCCGATCAAGGACACCGGCACTGCCAGCAAAGGAATCACCGCTGCCCGCCAGTTTTGCAGGAACACGATGACCACCAATACCACCAGCAATAAGGCTTCGAACAGGGTTTCAACGACCGCATCGATGGATTGCTGTACGAACACCACTGTGTCGTAAACCAATACGTAATCCAGGCCTTCCGGGAAGCGGGTCTTCAGTTTCTCCATCGCCTCGACCACGGCTTTTTTGGTGTCGATGGCATTGGAACCGGGTAGTTGGAAGATCGCCAGACCGACCGTCTGATCGCCGTCCAGATATAAGCCGGAGTTGTAATCTTTAGCGCCCAGTTCGATACGCGCCACGTCTTTCAGGCGGGTAACTTGACCGTTCTCGCCTTGCTTAATGACGATCTCGCCGAATTGCTCGGGCTCGGTCAAACGGCCCAGCGTGCTGACGGTGTATTGATACTCGGCATTATTGGGCGAGGGTTGCTGGCCGACCACGCCGGCGGCAACTTGCACGTTTTGTTCGCGCACCGCGTTCACTACCTCGGCGGCGGTCAGATTGCGGGCGGCGATGGCTTCCGGGTTCAACCATAAGCGCATGCTGTAATCGCGCGCGCCGAACAGCAGAATATCGCCGACGCCGGGCAAGCGTGCCAGGGTATCGCGGATTTGCAGCAAGGCATAGTTACTCATATAAACGCTGTCGTAGCGTTTGTCCGGCGACACTAGGTTAACGACCAAGCTTAAATCCGGACTGCGTTTTTTCACGCTCAGGCCTTGGCGACGCACTTCTTCCGGCAATTTTGGTTCGGCCAGCGCTACCCGGTTTTGCACCAAGACCTGGGCTTTATCCAGATTGGTGCCGGGCTTGAAGGTCACGGTCAAAGACATCGCGCCGCTATTGGTGGACTGTGAGGACATGTACAGCATGTCTTCCACGCCGTTCACTTCCTGCTCAATTGGCGTGGCCACGGTTTCGGCGACGACACTGGCGTTAGCGCCGGGATAGTTGGTATTGACGACGACGGTGGGCGGCGCAATTTCCGGGTACTGGGCAATCGGCAGGCCGATCAATGCCAAACTGCCTACCAACACGATCACAATCGACAATACCGCCGCGAATATGGGCCGGTCGATAAAAAAATGGCTGAATTTATCCATGGTTTATTGCGCTCCCTGCGTGCCGAGCGAGGTGCGTTCCGGATTGACTTTGGCGCCGGGTTTAAGCTTTTGCAAACCTTCCACTACCACCCAATCGCCGGCTTGCAAACCGCTGCGGATAACCCGCAACTCACCTATCCGCGCGCCCGGTGTGACTTGTCGGTATTCGGCTTGATTGTCTTGATTGATCACCCAAACAAAGCGTTGTGCTTGATCGGTGGCGATGGCGCGGTCCGGCAATAACAGCGCTGGGTAAGAGGCCGAGGCTTGCACCCGCAAGCGCGCGAAGAAGCCGGGGCTGAGTAATTCGTCCGGGTTGGCGAATACGCCGCGCAAGGTCAGGGTGCCGGTGGCGGCATCCTCGCGCGGGGCGATGTAATCCAGTTTACCTTGATGCGGAAAATCGGTTTCGTCGGCGACTGCCAGTTCTACCGGCGTACCTTTCAAGTCAGCCGAACCTTTGCCGTGCTGCTGGGCATGGCGGCGGTATTTCAGCACCGATTGTTCGTCGGCATCGACGTACACATACACCGGGTCGATGGAGACAATGTTGGTCAGCAGGGTGTCGTCCGCTTTCACCAAGTTGCCGGCTGTGATCATTTCCCGGCCGACTCGGCCGCTGATCGGCGCGCGGATTTCGGTGTATTCCAGGTTTAATTTTGCGGTGTAGACGTTGGCTTCCGCAGATTCGACCGCAGCCGCCGCTTCACGTAAGCCTTTGGTGCGCATGTCGTATTCTTCTGCGGAAATGGCTTTGGCTTTGAACAGGTTTTCGGCACGGCTCAAATCGTTTTTTGCCAGTTCGCGTTTGGTTTTAGCGCGCTCCAACTCGGCTTGCGCATAATTAAGCTGAGCTTTCAGTGGTTTGGGGTCGATCTGAAACAGTAGGTCGCCTTTTTTAACTTTGGCGCCGGCGGTGAAATTGACGGTATCCAAATAGCCGCCGACGCGGGCGCGGATGTCCACGGAGTTGACCGCTTCGACCCGGCCGGTGTATTCGTCCCATTCGGTGGTTTCCCGGCTCAGGGGCTGCGCGATTTTCACATTGGGCGGCGGTGGCGCGGCTGGCGCACCTTCTGGATTACTGGAGGAGCCGCAACCGACTAGTGCAAGTTGCATGGCGGTAACGACAACGCTGAGGCGGAGCAGGCGGCTTGAATAACCCTGTCGAGGAAAGTCCTGGAGGCTTTGCTCCGAACGGGAGCTTCTCCTGTTAATCGCAATCGTCATACACCTATTTTTTGCCATTTCCGTAGAGTCCCAAATGTCGTGTGAATAAAAATGGTAATATCCATTACCGTTTAGTCTAGGTTATCATCTTTGTTCGAGTCAATTTATTTCGCGAGTACGGCAGCATGATCAAATGTGGGCGTCCCTGTAAGGGCGATGAGCAGCAAAGTCGGGACCGATTGCTCGATGCGGCGTTGCAGCTTTTCCTGGAAAACGGTTACGGAAACCTGAGTATGGAAACCATCGCCCGCGATGCGCGAGTTTCGCTGCGCACGATCTATAGCCAATTCGGTGGCAAGGCCGGTCTGTTCGGCGCTTTGATCAGGCGGTGCAGCGACCAGTTTATCGGTAGCCTGTCCGACGATTGCGAATTGGAGGAGGCGTTGACGAATTTTGCCCGGCAGTTTTTGTTTCGTATTACCCGTCCGGATGTGTTGCGGATGCGGGCGATATTGATCGGGGAATCGCCGCGTTTTCCTGATCTGGCGACACAGTTTTATGAACAAGGACCACGCCGGACTCTGGGATTGTTAGCGCAGTTTTTTATGCGCCAGCAACAGGCCGGCTTAATCACCGAAATGGACCCGTATTTCCTTGCCGACCAATTCATCAGCGCGGTGCGCGGCGAACGCTTACAAAGATTACAACTGGGTTTGGAGCCGACTCCCGATGAAGCGGAGATAGAAGTATGGGTGCGTCAGTCGGTTGGTTTGTTTTTACAAGGCTGCCTGGTGGCCCGTTAACTCATTTGATGTGTCAGGCAAGCTAAGCAGGGAGCGACAATATTTAAGGGCCGGGTTGATAGCAGGCGGCTAAATGAAGTTTCCCCGGATCAATTCGGGGTTTATTCCCAAGGAGGGCTGGCGGTGGGCCGGGATAATACCGGGTTTTTCACCAGCCTTCGGGATTGCCCATGCGACACTTCATTTCTTTATTCAGCTTTTTGCTGCTTTCCTGGCAAGTTCACGCCCACGGTCCAACGCCGCAAAAAGCCAAGGAATCGGTGACTATTCAAGCGCCGTTGGCCAAGGTTTGGACCGAATTAAAAAATTTCGACGACATCGCCAACTGGCATAGCGACTTGAAAAAAAGTGCGGGCGACGGCAAGAATCAGTCCGGCGGTCTGCGCACGTTGACTTTTCAGAACGATGAAACCATCACTGAAGAACTGGATTATTACAGCGAGCCGGAACATGAATATAGCTATAGGCTGAAAGCCGAAAATACCAAAGCGTTTCCCACCAGTTCGCACACTGTGGATGTCAAAATCACGGCAGGCGAGACTGCCGATAGCAGTGTGGTGACTATCAAAAGCCGCTTTTATCGTGGCGATACGGGCAACACGCCGCCGGACAATTTGAACGACGAAGCGGCGGTTAAAGCGATGACAAGTTTTTTCAAGAATGGCTTGAACGGCTTGAAAGCGAAGCTGGAGAAATAAATCTAAATTGATGAGCGTAAAAAAATCGCCCCTTGCGGGGCGATCTGCTGTCTGAGGTTTTACGGATTGGGTCCGTTGTGACAGCTAAAACAACTCACCTGATAACCCGCCGGCCAATTTTTGATACCAAACTCATCGGCATCAATGGTTTTCGCAACCTTTACCGCACTCAAGGGTGTGCCGGCACTGGTGGTGCCGTGGCAATAACTACAGCTGGGTGTACCATTTTTACTAGCGTCTTCGTGTTGCTTGACCCAAGCATCGCCAGTGGTGTGCATGCCGTGCGGGCCGCCGTTTACCGTGTTGGGGACCGTGGTATGGCAAGCCTTGCACTCGGCTACCGTTCCAGCGTGTCCTTGCAAGCCAATGCTTTGCAGGTTTTCGTCGGCGTGCGAGGAGGGATATTCCGCGTGCGTCGAACCGTGGCAAGCCTCGCATTGCAAGCCGCCATGGCCTTTACTGAAGCGATACAAGTTCAGTCCGGGAACCGGCGTATTGGCGTTAGTGGCAAAAGTGTGATCGGCAGGAACAATGGCTTTGCCATTGGCGTCGATGCCGGAGATCGCACGTTTACCAGGTGCGGCGCTGTTGTGACAAGACTCGCAGGTCGGCTCGTTGAACCAGCCTTGCCGGGTCGGGCTACCCACCGCTTTCATATTGCCGTGACAGCTTTGGCAGCTGATTGACGGGTCGCCGCTTACGTCCGTGGCTGTAGCCATCGCACCGCGCAGACATTGCGTCACCGATCCCGGATGGCATTGATAACAGGCGCTACGGTTGTCCAGGCTATCGAGCGTCAACTGCGTGGCCGGGTCCTTCACCTCGGCATGTTTTAAATGCAATGATTGGGTAAACGGCGCAATGCCGGCCATGCCGCCCATCACCGTGGTTTTGTTCTCCTTGTCGAAATAAGCGTTGCTGGCATGGCAAGCCACGCACAAAACCGGTTGGCCAGCGTCCGCCGTCGCCAGTAAACCGCTGGATTTGTAGCCTTTAGTATTTAGAGTGGTAAGCGCATCGTTAAAGACTTTATTGGCAGCCTGTTTTTCGTCATGCAGACGCAGAATGTTGCGTTTCCAGTCCTTGTCGGGGTCGCTATCGAACACCCAGCCGGCTGCGGGTTTAGCAGCAGTTTGCGCGGCATTGTTATTGGCGTCGGTGGATGCGTGGCAGCCCTTGCAAGTCATCTCGTCGCTGACCGGCAATACCGTGGTGGCGCTAGCCAGCACTTTACCGCTGAGCGCATCCTTGGCGACTACCTTAACGGTCGGATAAAAGTTTTTTTGGCCCTTATCATCAAAAGGTGTGATCGGAATCCCCTCCGCCTCGAACCAGCCGAAGGCGGTGTTATAGGTCATCGGCGCAGGCGTTAATGACGGCGTCTTGTTGCCGGGCATCGGCTTACCGCTTGCGAGTCCGTCCAGGTTAACACCGACATCCGGTGCCGGATTTAGGCCCACTAACTCACCGACCCAAGACCAGAAATTGGTTTTGTTGGCGCTACTGGTATTGATGGAGCCGCTGCTGTCGGCGACTGCTTCATAAGTCAGCAATACGTTGCTACTGATTAACTTACCGTTTTTATCTTTTAATTGCGCATGCAAGGTGTTGTATGGCGGCAAGATAGCGAACACAGAAAAATCCAGACCATCCATACAGTGCATGCCTAAGTCATTCCAGGCCAGTAAGGTGTATTCGCCGATGGCCGTGGTATTTAATACCGTCACCGCTACCGTTTTGGACGTCTTACTATCGCGGATGGTCACTGTCGCCGAGCCGGCCTTAATGCCTTTTACCGTTGCGAGATTATTGGCATAGCCGACGGTGGCGACTGAGTTGTCCGACGATTGGACGCTGACGGTCCCGGAGGCGTTAGTCACGGTTACATTCGCACTGCCGCCGACATTAACCGCTACCACGGAGGGCGAAATCGTCAATACGGAGGCGGGGGCGCTGATGACTTTGACTTCCACGCGTTTTGAGCTTCGACGATCTTTTACCGTGACAGTCGCCGAACCGGCTTTTACGCCTTTGATGCTGGCGATGCCGCTAGCGTAACTGACTGTCGCCACGCTAGTGTTACTGGATTTTACGCTTATGCTTCCGGATGATTTCGAAACTGTGACCGTGACCACTTCACCCACTATGATTTCGACGGAATTGGGTTTGAGTTCCAGGGCGTGTGCGTTGCCAAACCCGGATAAGCCCAGGAAAATCAGCAAAAACCGAAATAAAAATAGACGTGCATTCATACTATCTCCCATGAATACGTTTTGATCGGATGGGTAACTGTTAATGAATTGCCCATATAAATGGAAGCAAACGGTCAACATCCGATACCGCGTCGCTCCTCGGTGGTGCTTTATTACTTTTTTTAATAAGGTTATTCAGTTTTCAGATTAACCAATCAAGATGAATTGAAGATGAAAATATAATGAAGTAATGATTAAGATCGGCGCAGCTTTAAGGCCAATAAGGCTTAAATCACGCGTCCATATGCGGTGGTTGGGGGGGGCAGCGATGCAGTTGGGAGTTTCGGCCGCAAGCGCCTTCATACAGAATTAAGGATGGAGGCTCTCTGTTCTGTCCGGCTCATACATGCCGTTGCCGGTTTTGACGATACCCTGGCGACCGGCCAGTAGGGTCAATTCCGACATGGTTTTGACATTCAATTTTTCCTTGATCGCCGTGCTGTGGTTGCAGACGGTTTTGTAGCTTAAACATAATTTCTCCGCCGCTTGACGGGTACTCAAACCGTTGGCGAGCAGGCAGAAAATATCGAATTCGCGCGGCGACAGTGATTTCACTTTATAGGCCTCGTCCTGGCCGATGGCCATATTGACCGCCAATTGCTGCGCCAAAGCCGGCTCGATATACGTGCCGCCCTCGGCGAGCGTGCAGACTGCCGTGACCAAGGTGTCGGGCTCGTTATTCTTGGTGATATAGCCTTTAGCGCCGGCTTTAATAGCTCTGGTGACGTAGACCAGCTCGTTATGAATGCTGAATACCAAAATCTTGCAGTGGGGATAGCGGACTAATAAGCGCCGCACCGACTCCAAGCCGCCCAAGCCGGGCATCGATAAATCCATCACCACCACATCCGGCGTCTGCTTGTCATATACCTGGCACGCGGTCTCGCCCCTATCGGCTTCGTAGACGGCGCCTATCCGTTCCGACAACGATAGATAAGTCTTGTAACCGGCTCTGACTACCGCGTGGTCGTCTACCAATAAAACGCTGATTTTATTCGCCACTAAATACGTGTCCTGCTTTGTTGGGAGGAAGAGCAAGAAACGCCCTCGGCAGAGCCGGTGCTGTCCATGGCTGGCGTTTCTTGCCCTGCCATGATGCCGATTTTTACGCCGGGAAACCATGGGAGCTTTTCCCGTTTTGTCGAGGAGTGCGGCTGCGGCGCACCGGGAAAACTTCCATGGCTTTTTTCGCTGAATTCCCAGGCTATTCGTGGATTATTCCGTAACGCCCGATAGGCCGCCTTCTTTACCATTTGCGCCAGC